>ENA-OQJP01000025-OQJP01000025.1-human-gut-metagenome-genome-assembly--contig:-NODE-25-length-72303-cov-8.069996_pt1 | contig 72303 bp, 60 predicted proteins | sample MGYA00242611_ERZ504778 | MGnify/ENA primary metagenome ERZ504778 (study PRJEB26092, sample SAMD00036349) | human gut metagenome | host: Homo sapiens | study: EMG produced TPA metagenomics assembly of...
TGGTGGGGGCGGCGGGAGCGCATCGCCCGGGACTGTCATGGCCGCTGGCTGGACACCTACCTGATGGAGCGCCGCGCCAAAGCCGACGAGCCTGCGGGGTATAAAAGGCTGTAACAGTTTTTCTTCTCCGGAAGCGTCCTAGCCCTCTCAGTCACCTTCGGTGACAGCTCTCCCAGAGGGGAGAGCCTTTGGCAGGCCGGGCCACTTTCCGCTGACCGCTGAAAGCTCAATATGGCATAAAATACAGTGCCCTGCTACAGAGGGCAGCAGCTTCGGGACAATATCCCTTGTCAAGCTGCTGTGAATCTCTGTAGCAGGGCACTACTGTTTACGATAAAAACCAGCTTTGCTCGTCCCGTGTTGGCCTGACCGGCCCGCCAGTGCCTCTCCCTCTGGGAGAGGTGGCTGCGAAGCAGACGGAGAGGGCTACCACTCGTTCTCCCCGGCATCCGTATCGGCCACCCGGGTGCGCTGGAACATGCTTTCCAGCACGGCGCAGTATTTGTCGGCCAGGCAGACGATGACCGCCTCCCGGCAGGTGGGGACATGGCGGAAGGTCAGGGGCCACATATGGCTCGAGATGATGTTCTGCTCTTTTCTGGTGATGGCAAAGCACCGCTCGGCATTGACGCAGGCAGAGCCGGGATGGGCAAAGCCGTGCATCTCGAACAGGCGGCGCAGGCCCCGGAAAGAGCTGCGCTTGTGCCAGTCGTAGAGATAGAAGTCATGGAGGAAGGCCCCCACGGCCAGCGACGTCTCATCCGCGCCCAGATGGAAGCGGCGGTTGAGCCAGAAGCTCACCAGCACCACATTCTTGCAGTGCTGGTAGGTGGTCACGTCGCCGTGCTGGATAAATTCCCGCATCCGCTGCACTTCGGGGTGCTGGTCATATTGGGCCAGAATGGCGGTGAGGCGCTGACGCTCCGTATCAGAAAGCTGCATTGAAAAGTTTCCTTTCTTTCCATCATAAAAGGCTCTCCCTTTGGGAGAGCTGTCGAGCGAAGCGAGACTGAGAGGGCAAGGGCACTGACGGAGAAGACAGATACAGCGATAGCTTCGCTCTGACAAAGAGACAGCTTATCGCTGTACAGCGGCTCTCGGGCAACAGGCTTGCCCTCTCCGTCACCTACGGTGCCACCTCTCTCAAGGGGAGAGGCTTTCGCCGAGGTTAACTTCTCAGCTGCACCGGGTTGGAATTGCCGAAATTCTCGGCCTCGGTGGGGTTCGTGCGCTTGAGGTCCAGGTCCACGAGGTACTGCTTGCCGTCGCCCAGCTCCTCGAGCTGTGCCAGTTTTGCCTTGGCGGATGCTTCGTCCGGGTACCACTGGATGAGGAAGAAATTCTCCGCCTCCACGCCGTAATACAGCCACTGGCCGTCGGCCCGGAGCAGGTCGTCCAGATGGTCTACCTCGTCGCCGTCGGTCAGGCCGAGGCCCTCTTCCGCGTAGACGTTTTCCGGCTCCACCTGCAGCACTTCGATGACCTGAATGGCGCTCTGCAGATATTCGTCCTGCGCGATGCTCTTGTCGGAGAGCTCCCAGCCTGTCAGGAATGCCTGCATCAGCAGGTCTTTGACCGAGATCTTCTTTTCCATGTATGTTTCCTTCTTCCTCGTTTGTTTCCGCTGACCAGTATACGCTCAAATCTTGGGCAGGTCAACCATAAATTTATGAATTTTTTGTAGGAATGTCCAAATTCAACTCAATTTGAACCCAAACGTTTCCCCCAGCCACTCGAGGCAGAGAGCCACCCAATGGGCGCGGTGAGGGTCGGCGGCATCCACTTCGGCGGTACTGATGCTGGTGCCGTGAGCGCCCTTCTCGAACAGATGCGCCTCGCACGGCACGCCCGCCCTCCGCAGGGCGGCCAGCAGGAGAAGCGTGTTCTCCACCGGAACGGTCTTATCCTCCATGGTATGCCAGACGAAGACCGGCGGTGTGTCGGAGGTCACCTTATCCTCCAAGGTGAACACCTGCTGTGCGGCGGCATCCTCGCTGCCCGCCAGCTGGACGAAGCTGCCCCGGTGGGCAAACTCCCCTGCCGTGATGACCGGGTAGCCCAAAATCACTGCATCGGGCCTCTGCTGGGCCGTCTCGCCCGGAATGTCCAGCACCGCGGCGGACAGGGCCAGATGTCCGCCCGCCGAGAAGCCGCAGACGGCGATCTTATCCGGCAGGATGTGCCACTCTCCCGCATTCTGCCGCAGCAGAGCCAGCGCTTCGTTCAGCTGTCGGAGAGGCTGGTAGTTCTGCGCCCCCTCCCCCACGCTGTAGGTCAGCACGGCGGTGTGATAACCCGCCGCCGCAAACTGCAGGGCCACCGGGTCGCCCTCCCGGGGGCTGACATGGTTGTAGCCGCCGCCCGGCACCACCAGCACCAAAGGCCGCTGCTTCACGGCGGGCATGGCGTCCAGCGACGCCCGCAGGGAAACCGTCAGCACACCGCCGCCTGCAAGTTCCAGCTCTATCTGCCGCATCCCTCATCCTCCTTATAAACAGGTCTGTCATTCCGGCCCATTATACGGCTTTGGCGCGGGAAAGTAAAGGCGGCTTTTGCCCCGAATGGAAAGTTTTTTGAACTTTTTATGAAACCCCTTGATTTTTGTCTCTCAGCGGTGTATATTAGCACTCGAAAGTTGTGAGTGCTAAACCTGCGTGAGCGGCTTTCCGCTCCGTGTGCCGGCACTCTCCACAGGCAGATCCTGCTGCGACACGCGCCCGGGCAGTTCCGCCGCCGGGACGCTAAAATCTGATAAAAAGAGGTTTTGTATTATGGCGAAAAAAGAATTTCAGGCCGAGAGCAAAAAGCTGATGGACATGATGATCAACTCCATCTACACCAACAAGGAAATTTTCCTGCGTGAGCTGATTTCCAACGCTTCGGACGCCATCGACAAGCTGTATTATAAGAGCCTGACCGACACTTCCGTCGGCATGAACAAAGGCGATTTCCGCATCCTGCTCACCCGCGACAAGGACAGCCGCACCCTGACCATCTCCGATAACGGCATCGGCATGACCCGGGAAGAGCTGGAGCAGAACCTCGGCACCATCGCCCACTCCGGCTCCCTCGACTTCAAGAAGGACAACCAGGACGAGAACATCGACATCATCGGTCAGTTCGGTGTCGGCTTCTACTCTGCCTTCATGGTGGCCGACAAAGTGACGGTCATCTCCAAGGCTTACGGCTCCGACGAGGCCTGGCAGTGGGAGTCCAGCGGTGCTGACGGCTATGAGCTTGAGCCTGCTGAAAAGGAGACTGCCGGTACCGACATCATCCTCCACATCAAGCCCGACACGGAGACCGACAACTACGACAACTTCCTCGACGAGTACGGCATCGTGGCCATCGTCAAGAAGTACAGCGACTATGTGCGCTACCCCATCCAGATGGAGCGCGAAAAGAGCCGTCAGAAGCCCGAGCCCGACCCCAAGCCCGACGACTACAAGCCCGAGTGGGAGACCTACACCGAGCTGGAAACTCTGAACAGCATGGTGCCTATCTGGAAGAAGCAGAAGAGCGAAGTCACCGACGAGGAGTATGCAAACTTCTACAAGGATAAGTTCAGCGACTACGCCGACCCCGCCCGCGTCATCGTGAGCCGCACCGAGGGTACCGCGAACTATAACGCCCTGCTCTTCGTGCCCAGCCACCGCCCCTATGACTTCTACACCAAGGACTACGAAAAGGGTCTGGCTCTGTACGCATCCGGCGTCCTCATCATGGAGAAGTGCGCCGACCTGCTGCCCGACTACTTCAGCTTCGTCAAGGGCATCGTGGACAGTCAGGACCTGAGCCTGAACATCAGCCGTGAGATGCTGCAGAAGGACAATCAGCTCAAGCTCATCCACAACGCTCTGGAAAAGAAGATCAAGAACGAGCTCCACGCCATGCTGGCCAACGACCGCGAGAAGTACGAGAGCTTCTGGAAGGAGTTTGGCCGTCAGCTGAAGTTCGGCGCATACTCCGACTACGGGATGCACGCCGAGCTGCTGCGCGACCTGCTGCTGTTCTGGTCTGCCAAGGAGCAGAAGATGGTCACTCTGCAGGAATACGTGGACAAGATGCCCTCCGAGCAGAAGTACATCTACTTCGCCGCCGGCGACTCCACCGACCGTCTGGCAAAGCTGCCTGCCGCTGAGCTGGTCATGGACAAGGGCTATGACGTCCTGCTCCTGACCGAGGATGTGGATGAGTTCTGCCTGCAGATCATGCGCACCTATCCCCGCAAGGATGCCGAGGGCAAGGACGGCACCGTCGAGTTCAAGAACGTCAACAGCGGCGATCTGGGCCTCGAGACCGAGGACGAGAAGAAGGCCGCTGAGGAAGCTACCACCGCCAACAAGGCTCTGTTCGACGCCATGAAGGACGCTCTGGACGGCAAGGTCAAGGAGGTCAAAGTCTCCACCCGCCTGAAGGACCACCCCGTCTGCCTGTCCGCCGACGGCCCGCTGTCCATCGAGATGGAGAAGGTGCTGTCCAAGCAGCCCGGCAGTGAGGGCGTCAAGAGCGACAAGGTGCTGGAGCTGAACGTCAACCACCCCGTCTTCGCTGTGCTGAAAGCCGCACAGGAGGCTGGCGACACCGAGAAGCTCAAGAAGTACAGCGCTCTGCTCTACGCACAGGCACAGCTCATCGAGGGCCTGCCCGTGGATGACCCCGCCGCTTACGCCGAGGCCGTCTGCAGCCTGATGCAGTGATTTTTCCCTGTGTTCCCGGGCCGGAGGGCGCTGCTCCCTCGCCTTCCGCCTGACATCATAATTTTCTTCCCTTGACAAGAAGGCCGCGCTCCGCCGGAAAAGTGGAGCGCGGCCTTTTCTTTTGCACTGCCCGCCGCAGTAAGGTTTCTCCATATCGCGGCCCGCTCCCCCGCCGGGACGCGGCAGCGGGAAGTTTTGGCGCAGTTACACAATGCTTTCCCGGTTTCGAAAAAACTTTTGTCTCAGTTGTAATTTATCCGAGATTTTTATTTTGCATCCCCGCCGGACAGCCCCGGAGGGGATTTTTTGCAACTTTTCATTGAAATGCAACAATAACACATGGTTTTTTCCGGACAAATCCTTTACTATAGGATTAGAAGCGGGCTGTATCGCCCACACGAAACAAAAAGTATCTGTCTGTCAGGAGGAAGATTCCATGATGAAGTCCATTCCCGTATGGAAGCAGGAGCTGTCCGACGGCGTCCACGCCGCACGCCTCGCCTCCCTGTATTGCTGTTCTCCCGCCGAGACGGCCTCTGAAGCCGCCCGTTACGCCGCCGTGCTGGACGGGCTGGAAAAGCCTTCGGCTCCCACGCTGAGGCCGGCCTTTACAGCGCGCCGGGCCGCACCGAGATCGGCGGCAACCACACCGACCACCAGCATGGCCGGGTGCTGGCCGGCAGCGTGAACATCGACATGATCGCCGCCGCAGCCCCCAACGACAAGAACCAACTCCGCGTCCAGAGCGAGGGCTATGATCTGTGCGTCATCGATCTGAATGACCTCGAGGCCCGCAAGGAAGAGGAGAACACCACCGCCGCCCTGCTGCGCGGCGAGTGCGCCGCCTTCACCCAGCGGGGCGCAAAGCTGGCCGGTCTGGACATTTACATCTCTTCCAACGTGCCGAAGGGCAGCGGCGTCTCCTCTTCTGCCGCCTTTGAGGTGCTCATCGGCGTCATCCTGAACGACTGCTTCATGGCCAAGAAGGTCTCTCCCATCGCCATCGCGCAGATCGGCCAGTGGGCTGAGAACGTCTACTTCGGCAAGCCCTGCGGCCTGATGGACCAGATGGCTTCCAGTGTGGGCAACATCATCACCATCGACTTCGCCAGCCCCGCAAAGCCCGTGGTGGAGCCGGTGGCTGTGGACTTCTCCAAGGCTGGTCTGGCCCTCTGCATCCTCGACTCCGGCGCAGACCACGCCGACCTGACCGACGAGTACGCCGCCATCCCGGCTGAGTGCCGCGCCGTGGCCGCTGTCTGCGGCGGCGAGGTGCTGCGGGATGTGCCGTTCGAGACCTTCCTTGCAAAGCTGCCCGAGTGCCGCAGGCAGTGCGGCGACCGCGCCGTCCTCCGCGCCTTCCACGTCTACGCCGACAACGACCGTGTGGCAAAGCAGGTGGCCGCACTCCACGATGGCGACTTCGACACCTTCCTCTGCCTCGTGAACGAGTCCGGCCGCAGCAGCTGGGAGTATCTGCAGAACGTCATCCCCGCAGGCTACAAGGAGCATCAGGAAGTGGGCGTGACCATCGCTGCCGCCAAGCATCTGCTGGGCGATAAGGGCGCTGTCCGCGTCCACGGCGGCGGTTTCGCCGGCACGGTGCAGGCTTTCGTGCCTGTGGAGATGCTGGATGAGTTCAAGGCCGGTATGGAAGCCATCCTCGGCGAGGGCCGCTGCCACGTCCTGTCCATCCGTCCGGAGGGAGGCGCTGTCCTATGATCTCCACTGCCATCCAGCAGCTCGTCAACTACGGTCTGGACACCGGCCTCATCCTGCCTGACGACGAGATCTACATCCGCAACCAGCTGCTCATGACCATGCAGCTCGACAGCTTCACGGAGCCGGAGGGCGACGTCTGCTACGCCGACCTCGAGAGCATTCTGAAAACGCTGGTGGACGATGCCGCAGCCCGGGGCGTCTGCGACGACAGCCCCACGGCCCGCGACCTCTTCGACACCCGGCTCATGGGTGTGCTGACGCCCCGCCCCAGCATCGTCCGCGCCAACTTCGAAGAGCGGTACGAGACCGACGGCCCCCAGGCCGCCACCGACTGGTTCTACAAGTTCAGCCAGGACACCGATTACATCCGCCGCTACCGCATCAAGCGGGACGTCAAGTGGGTGACCCGGACTCCTTATGGCGACCTCGACATCACCATCAACCTGTCGAAGCCCGAAAAAGACCCCAAAGCCATCGCAGCCGCAAAGCTGGCTCCTCAGAGCGCCTACCCCAAGTGCCAGCTCTGCGTGGAGAACGAGGGCTATGCCGGCCGGCTGAACCATCCCGCCCGGGAGAATCACCGCATCATCCCGCTGACCATCAACGACAGTGCGTGGAATTTCCAGTACAGCCCCTATGTCTACTACAATGAGCACTGCATCGTCTTTAACAACCACCACACCCCCATGAAGATCGAGCGTGCCACCTTCCGCAAGCTGCTGGACTTCGTGTCCCTCTTCCCCCACTACTTCGTGGGCAGCAACGCCGACCTGCCCATCGTGGGCGGCAGCATCCTGAGCCACGACCACTTCCAGGGCGGCCACTACGAGTTCGCCATGGCCAAAGCGCCCATCGAGAAGAAGTGGGTCTTCCCCGGCTTTGAGGATGTGGACGCCGGCATCGTCCACTGGCCCATGAGCTGCATCCGCCTCACCTGTGCCGACGACGAGCGCCTTGTGGAGCTGGCCGATCGGATCTTGACCGCATGGCGGGGCTACACCGACGAGAGCTGCTTTGTCTACGCCGAGACCGACGGCGAACCCCACAACACCATCACCCCCATCGCCCGGATGCGGGACGGCAGGTACCAGCTGGATTTGGTGCTGCGCAACAACATCACCACGCCGGAGCATCCGCTGGGCGTCTATCACCCCCACGCAAAGCTCCACCACATCAAAAAGGAGAACATCGGCCTCATCGAGGTCATGGGTCTGGCCGTTCTGCCCAGCCGCCTGAAAGCCGAGATGGCCGATGTGGAAGCCGCCCTCGCGGCCCGTACCCCCGCCGCTGCGTACGGCGAGAGCATCCAGAAGCACGCCGAGTGGGCGATGGACATCCTCGCCCGCCATCCGGAGCTGAACGCCGAAAATGTCCACACCATCGTGCAGGACGAGATCGGCCATGTCTTTGCCGAAGTCCTCGCAGACGCCGGCGTCTACAAGATGGACACGGCAGGCCGCGCAGGCTTTGAGCGATTCTTAGCAAGTATCTGAGCATAAAAAGGAATGCCTCCCCGGCGGGGAGGCATTCCTTTTTCGTTTATTGTTTGCCCAGCTGCCAGAACGCAACGGCGCTGGCGGCAGCGACATTCAGCGAATCGACGCCGTGGGACATGGGGATCTTGACCGTGTAGTCGCAGGAAGCGATGGTGCCGGCGGCGAGGCCGTCGCCCTCGGTGCCAAGCACGATGGCAAGCTTCGGCTCTTTTGCAAGCTGCTCGTCGTCGATGCTCACTGAGCGGTCGCTGAGGGCCATCGCGGCGGTCTTGAAGCCGAGGGAGTGGAGGATGTCCATCCCCTTCTCCGGCCAGTCTGCCGGGGTCTCGCCCAGCTGCCCCCAGGGCACCTGGAACACCGTACCCATGCTGACGCGGACGGCGCGGCGGCAGAGCGGGTCGCAGCAGGAAGGGTTGATGAGGACAGCGTCCATGTTCAGTGCCGCCGCCGAGCGGAAGATGGCGCCCACATTGGTGGAGTCCACGATGCCCTCCAGCACGGCCACCCGGCGGGCGTTTTTGCAGAGCTCTTCCACCGGGCGGGGTGCCGGGCGGCGGAAGGCGCAGAGGACGCCCCGGGTCAGCTCAAAGCCGGTGAGCTCTGCCAGCATCTCCCGATCTGCCGTGTACACCGGCGCGTCGCCGCAGCGGCTCAGGATGCCCGCTGCCGGGCCGGTGATCTGCTTGCGCTCCATCAGCAGGGACACGGGCTTGTAGCCTGCGTCCAGCGCCCGGTCGATGACCTTGGGGCTCTCGGCGATGAAGATGCCTTTCTCCGGCTCGAGGCGATTGCGCAGCTGGTTCTGGGTCAGCCGGGCATAAGGGTCCAGCTCCGGCGCGTGGAAATCCGTGATCTCGATGATATTGGGCATACAGAAAGCCCCTCCTTCTCCTGAAAAAAGCCGTTTTATGTATTCTACCACAGTCTGCGCCGCATTGCAAAACAAAGCGCATCCTGCGATACCCGCCCGGAATCGTCATTATCCATAAAAAATATGGCGCAGTTTTTGACAAAACGCCGGTTTTGCGCTATAGTATGGCATGGAATTATTTTCTGGATAGAAGGAGGAGCTTTTATGCCATCTCTCAAACCTCACGGACAGATGTCCGAAGCCTTTATCACCGCCCTGTTTCTCTCCGTCTCAGGCGGCTTACAGGATGTTTATACCTATTTATACCGCGGCAAGGTCTTTGCCAACGCCCAGACCGGCAACATCGTGCTGATGGCCGTCAAGCTGTTTGCGGGCGAGTGGAGCGAGGCACTGCGCTACCTGATGCCCCTTTGCGCCTTTGCGCTGGGCATTTTTGTGGCCGAGTTCATCCGCCTCAAGCTCAAGCGGATGCAGTGGCTCCACTGGCGTCAGCTGGTGGTGCTGTTCGAGATCCTGCTGCTCTTCGTCGTGGGCTTTTTGCCGCAGGAGCTGAATCTTCTGGCCAACTCCCTCGTCTCCTTCTCCTGCGCCATGCAGGTACAATCCTTCCGCAAGGTGAACGGCTATGCCTTCGCCAGCACCATGTGCATCGGCAATCTGCGCAGCGGCATGGACTCCCTCTGCGCATGGCTGGTGGGCGGCAGCGCCAAAGCCTTCGGCAAAGCGATGCACTACTTCGCCATCATCTTCCTGTTCGCGCTGGGTGCCGGCCTCGGCAGCCTTGCACTGGCCCCCATGGGCAGCCGGGCCATCTGGCTTTCCTGCCTGCTGCTCTTCATCAGCTTCTGCCTGATGTTCCTGAAAGAGGACCTCGAGGAGCTGGAAGAATTTGAGCACCTGGAGCACGAGGAAGCCCTCAAAAATAATTGCGCCGAAGCCTGTCGTATGCTATACTATAGGGTGTTTGTGTGACCCTCCGGCCCGCCGCACCACCGACGTGCCGGAGATGAAGTTGTAGAATCAGGAAGAGGAGCATTCCATGAAAAAAGGCTTTGACAACGCGAAATATCTTCAGATGCAGTCCCAGCACATCCGGGAGCGCATCGCACAGTTCGACAACAAGCTCTACCTCGAGTTTGGCGGCAAGCTGTTCGACGACTACCACGCCTCCCGGGTGCTGCCGGGCTTTGAGCCGGACTCCAAGCTGCAGATGCTGCTGCAGCTCAGGGAGCAGGCCGAGATCGTCATCGTCATCAGCGCGCAGGACATCATCAGCAGCAAGGTGCGCGGCGACTACGGCATCACCTACGACCTCGACGTTCTCCGCCTCATCGACGCCTTCCAGGGCATGGGCCTGTTCGTGGGCAGCGTCTGCGTGACCATGTACACCGCCGCCCCCGAGGTCGAAGCCTTTGAGCACAAGCTGAACAGCGTGGGCGTGCGCACCTTCCGCCACTATAAGATCCCCGGCTACCCCAACGACGTGGCCCGCATCGTCAGCGACGAGGGCTACGGCAAGAACGACTACATCGAGACCCAGCGTCCCCTCGTCGTCATCACGGCCCCCGGCCCCGGCAGCGGCAAGATGGCCACCTGCCTGTCCCAGCTCTACCACGAGCACAAGCGGGGCGTCAAGGCCGGTTATGCCAAGTTCGAGACCTTCCCCATCTGGAACCTGCCCCTCAAGCACCCGGTCAACCTCGCCTACGAGGCCGCTACCGCCGACCTGAACGACGTGAACATGATCGACCCCTTCCATCTGGAGGCCTACGGCGTCACCACCGTCAACTACAACCGCGACATCGAGATCTTCCCGGTGGTCAACGCGATGTTCGAGCTCATCGCGGGCAAGAGCCCCTACAAGTCCCCCACGGACATGGGTGTGAACATGGCCGGCAACTGCATCGTGGACGACGAAGCCTGCCGCGAGGCCTCCCGCAGCGAGATCATCCGCCGCTACTTCAAGGCCCTCTGCGACCACAAGACCGGCAAGAACGTGGACAGTGAGATCTTCAAGCTGGAGCTGCTGCTGAATCAGGCCGGTCTGGCTGTCGGCGACCGTGCCGTGGAAAAGCAGGCTCACGCCGCGGCCGAGCGCACCGGCGGCGCACCCGCTGCCGCCATCGAGCTGCCGGACGGCACCGTCGTCACCGGCAAGAACGGTCCCCTGCTGGGCGCAGCCTCTTCTGCCCTGCTCAACGCCCTCAAGAAGCTGGCCGGCATCGACCATGAGATCGATTTGGTCTCCGCCCGCGCCATCGAGCCCATCCAGACCCTCAAGACCAACTACCTCGGCAGCCGGAATCCCCGCCTGCACACCGATGAGATCCTGATCGCGCTGTCCAGCTCTGCCGCCGAGAATGAGACGGCTGCTGTCGCTCTGCAGCAGCTCTCCAAGCTCAAGGGCTGCGACATGCACTCCACGGTCATCCTGTCCAGCGTGGATACGGACACCATCAAGCGTTTGGGGATGTACCTCACCTGCGAGCCCGCCTATGAGCAGGAAGACCGCAAGTATCACAAGAAATAAGCGCTCCGGCGCATAAGAAAAGCCGCACAGTACAGCGAAAAGCTGTACCGTGCGGCTTCTTTGTTTCTTCTGTAGTTTCTCAGACGTGGGACAGGCCGGGCGCACCGCCCGCGATCTCCTCGGCGGTCAGGGGCTTCGCCTCGGCAGGGGCGTTCAGACGCTCCTTTGCTACGGCCAGCATCAATTTGATGCGGTTCTCCTGATTGACTCTGGTGGCGCTGGGGTCGTAGTCGATGGGGGTGATGTTGGCGCTGGGGTACATCGCGCGGATCTTGTTTACCATGCCCTTGCCCACGATGTGGTTCGGCAGGCAGCCAAAAGGCTGTGCGCAGACGATGTTGCCGTAACCGCCCTGTACCAGCTCGATCATCTCAGCCGTCAGCAGCCAGCCCTCGCCCATCTTGGCACCCAGCGAGATGATGCCCTCGGGCTTTTCCACCAGCTCCTTGAAGGGGCCGGGGGCGTAGAACCCGGCGTCGGCCTCGGCCTTGAGCATGGAGCGCTCCACGCTGTCCAGCCAGTTGAGCAGCTGGTCGGTCCCCATCTTCATGGCCAGCTTGCCGCCGTAGAGGACATGGTCCTCGCCCATGTTGAAGATGCAGTACTGCACGAAGCCCATCAGACCCGGGAAGTTGACCTCGCAGTCCTGGCTCTCGAGGAACTTCTGCAGGTCGTTGTTGCCCAGCGGGCTGTACTTGACATAGATCTCGCCCACGACGCCGACTTTGACCTTCGGCACACGGGTGACGGGAATGGACCTAAAGTCCTTTGCGATGAGGGGGAAGGTGTGCTTCATCTCGCGGGAGGTGAAGCCCTTGCCCGCCAGCAGCACACGGCCCAGACGCTCGACCCAGAGGTCTACCATCTTATCGGCAGCGCCCTTCTCGTTCTCATACGGAGCGACCTGATTGCGCAGGGCGCAGAGCATATCGCCGTAGAACACGCTGGCGATGGCCCGGCGGGCCAGAGGCAGAGTCATCTGGAAGCCGCTGTCCTTCTCGAGGCCCGAGAAGTTCAGGCTGGCCACCGGGATGTTCGGATAGCCTGCCTTGACCAGCGCCTTGCGGAGCAGGTGGATGTAGTTGGAGGCACGGCAGCCGCCGCCCGTCTGGGTGATGAGCAGGGCCGTGTGCTCGAGGTCGTACTTGCCGCTGTTCAGCGCGTCGAGGAACTGGCCGATGACCAGCAGTGCCGGATAGCAGGTGTCGTTGTGGACATATTTCAGGCCCAGCTGCGCCACAGCGCTGCCGCAGTTGCCAAGGATCTCGCACTTGTAGCCGTCGTAGCGCAGGGCGTATTCCAGCAGGCGGAACTGGGTGATGGCCATGTTGGGGATGAGGATGGTGTGAGTCTTCTTCATCTCCGGGGTGAATTTGGGGTAATTGTATTCCATAGGTTCCTCCTATGTTACTTCTTATCTTCGTCTCGCTCATCCAACGCGGCGAACAGGCTGCGCAGGCGGATATTGACAGCACCCAGGTTTGTAATTTCGTCGATTTTCAGCTGGGTGTAGAGCTTGCCGCCCTCCTGCAGGATCTCGCGGGTCTCATCGGTGGTGATGGCGTCCACGCCGCAGCCGAAGGACACCAGCTGCACCAGATCCATATCCTTCTGGGTGGTGCAGTACTTGGCGGCGGCATACAGGCGGCTGTGGTAAGTCCACTGGTTCAGCACGCTGGTGGGGAACTTCTCCACGCGGTTGGAGATGCTGTCCTCGGTGACCACCGCCGCGCCGTGGTGGGTGATGAGGTGGTCGATGCCGTGGTTGATCTCCGGGTCCACATGGTAGGGGCGTCCGGCCAGCACGATGATGCGCCTGCCCTGACGGCGGGCCTCATCCATGATCTCGCTGCCCTTGACCCGGATCTGTGCCATGTGGGCTTCATACTCGGCATAGGCAGCGTTGGCAGCCTCCTGCACTTCCTTCTCGGAGATGCCGCCGAAATACTTGGGCAGCACGTCCTTCGCCATCTTGTGGACGAAATCCTTCGGACGGTGGATGCCGACGTAGTCGTAGATGAACTTCTGGCCTTCCAGCTCGGGGCAGTTGCCGGCGAGGACTTCGGGATAGTAGGCCACGACGGGGCAGTTGTAGTGGTTGTCGCCCAGACCCTCGTCGATGTTGTAGGTCAGGCAGGGGTAGAAGATGGCGTCCAGATGCATCTGGGTCAGGGCCTTGATGTGGCCATGGCTGAGCTTGGCCGGGAAGCAGGCGGTGTCGCTGGGGATGGTAGCCTGACCGGCCAGATAGAGGCCGCGGCTGGACACCGGGCTGGTGTGGACGGCAAAGCCCAGCTTTGTCCAGAAGGCGTGCCAGAAGGGCAGCAGCTCGTACATATTCAGGCAGAGCGGGATGCCGATGGAGCCGCGCTTACCGGCCACGGGCTTATAGCCGGCCAGAAGCTGCTGCTTGTAGGCGTAGAGGTTGAGGCTGTTGTCCTCGCTCTTGCCGGTGACGGGCTTGTCGCAGCGGTTGCCGGAAATGAACTTGCGGCCATCGGCGAAGGTGTTGACGGTGAGCTGGCAGTGGTTGCCGCAGCCGCCGCACTTGACGCTGACGACTTTCTGGTCGAAGCTCTCCAGCTCTTCCTCGCTCATCATGGCGGAGGTGGTCTGGCCGTTCTTGCGGCACTGGCGCAGGCCGAAGAGGGCCGCACCGTAAGCGCCCATCAGACCGGCGATGTCGGGGCGGATGACCTCGACGCCCATCTCCTTCTCAAAGGCGCGGAGGACGGCCTCATTGTAGAAGGTACCGCCCTGCACGACGATCTTCCGGCCCAGCTCTTCGGGGCTGGACGCACGGATGACCTTGTACAGCGCGTTCTTGACGACGCTGATGGACAGGCCCGCCGAGATATTCTCAATGGACGCGCCGTCCTTCTGGGCCTGCTTGACCGAGCTGTTCATAAAGACGGTGCAGCGGCTGCCCAAGTCCACGGGGCGGTCGGCAAAGAGGCCGAGGGCCGCGAACTCCTTGACGTCGTAGCCCAGTGCCTGCGCGAAGGTCTGCAAAAAGCTGCCGCAGCCGGAAGAGCAGGCTTCGTTCAGGAAGATGTTACTGATGGCACCATCCTCGATCTTGAAGCACTTCATGTCCTGACCGCCGATGTCGATGATGAAGTCCACGTCCGGCATGAAGTATTTTGCTGCCGTGAAGTGGGCCACGGTCTCCACGAGGCCGAAGTCGCAGCGGAAGGCGTTCTTGACCAGCTCTTCGCCGTAGCCGGTGGTGGTCACGCTGGCCACCTTGAGGCCGGGGTGCTCTTTATAAATTTTCAGCAGCTGCTGCCGGATAAGGGGCAGCGGGTTGCCGAGGTTCGGCTGATAGTTGGTGTAGAGGATCTGGCTCTGCTCGTCCACGACCACCAGCTTGACGGTGGTGGAGCCGGAGTCGATGCCGATATGCACCGGGCCGCACTGGGCGCTGAACGCCACCCGCGGCACGCTGTGGGACATATGGCGGGCATGGAATGCCTCGTACTCTTCCTTGCTGGCGAAGAGGGGCGGCTCGCTGGCGTAGGTCGCCGTGGCGGCGTACTCATCCAGCGCAGCGGCCACGTCCGAGAGGACGAACTCCTTGTCGGCGTAGAGGGCAGCGCCCAGCGCGACGTAGAGCAGGCTGTTCTCGGGGCAGGTGCCGGTGACGCCCAGTGCCTCGTCGAAGCTCTTGCGCAGCACGGTGCTGAAGGTCAGCGGACCGCCCAGATAGAGGATATTGCCCTGGATGGGGCGTCCCTGTGCCAGACCGGCGATGGTCTGGTTGACCACGGCCTTGTAGATGCTGGCCGCGATGTCCTCGGTCTTTGCGCCCTGATTGATGAGGGGCTGCACGTCGCTCTTGGCGAAAACGCCGCAGCGGGATGCGATGGTGTATGTACGGGTGGCCTGTTCGGCCGCCTTGTTCATCTCATCGGCACCCATCTTGAGCAGCGTCGCCATCTGGTCGATGAAAGCGCCCGTGCCGCCGGCGCAGCTGCCGTTCATCCGGACTTCGGTGCCGTTGGTCAGGAACAGGATCTTTGCATCCTCACCGCCCAGCTCGATGACGCAGTCCGTCGCAGGGACGAACTTTTTGACCGCCACGCGGGTGGAGAACACCTCCTGCACGAAAGGCACGCCGCAGCTGTCGGCCAGGCCCATGCCGGCGGAGCCGGAGATGCTGAGCAGCGCTTTCCGGCCATGCAGCTGCTCTGCGTCGATGCGGCGCAGCAGCTCCTGCGCCTTCTCCAGAATGTGGCTGTAGTGGCGCTCATACGTCGAATATAAAAGGGTATCGTTTTCATCCAGCACCACGCATTTGATGGTAGTGCTGCCGATGTCAAGACCTACTCTCACAGTTGTTTTTCCTCCTGAAGGACAATGCACTCTCCCTCTGCACACAGGACTCTCCGGCCCGGGCAGAAGTTGTTTGCTAACGAATCAAATCTCAGACTCGCATACATGCGTATTATAAACCAAATCCGGCTGACAATCAATCATTCGGGATTATTTTACACCTTAGAAACAGTAAAATCACCTTTCAAAGTTAAACATTTTGTTAATTTCGCAAACTTTTCTGTGAATTTCGGGCTGTTTCTGCTAAGATTCTTTACCGTCTGTCAATTTTTCCGCTCTCTTCCCTGTCCCGCACACAAAGCAAAGGCATCTGCGCTGCGCCGTCCCGGCCGCATTGCAGATGCCTTTTTGTCTCGTTCAATATCTCCGCAGCAGAAGGAGCTCCTGTGCCGCCCGGCTTGCGAACCGCGCTGCGCAGATGTCGTTCTCCTCGTCGGAGTGGAGTTCCATTTCCGGCGGGATGTCCTCGCAGGAGGCCAGCGGGAACACCACCTGCGCCCGGGTGCCGCCGCCCGGTCGGGCCGTCAGCGTCAGCTTCCAGCCTGCACGGCGGCAGATGAGCTTGCAGATGCGGAGGCCCAGCTTTGCGCCGCTGAGGAAGCGGCGGTTGTTCTCGATGGGGTCTTCCTCCATCAGGCCGCAGCCGTCGTCTTCTACCCGGAGCGCGACGCCCGTCTTTTTCTGTTTCAGGCTCACCCACACCCTGCCGCCTGCATCGCAGGCCCGCAGCGCGTTGGAGATGAGGTGGAGCAGCAGCTGTTCGGCCTCATCGGGGACGCCCATGACGGCGCAGTGCTCGATGCACCCGCTCTCCGCCGTGAGCGTTATTTCCAGCGACCGCCGGATGTCCGGGGCCAGACGCCCCGCCTTTTCCAGCAGACCGCACATGTCCAGAGGCTGCAGCTCGCTCAGCTCTTCATTTTCCAGCTGATAAAGTGTTATGGCATTGCGTACCGTGCGGTCCAGCCGGGCAGACTCTATCTGGATGTCTGAAAGTGCCTGCCGGGTGGGCAGGTCGGCCGACGCCAGCAGATGCATCTGCAGATACTCCCGGTTCTGGTCGATGATGCCAAGGGCATGGAAGCACACATCCCCAAACTCCTCCTGAGGGGAGGCTCCTGCTCCATCGTTTCGCCTGCGCATTCTGCTCTACCTCCGCGTCGTGTGGTCAGCACCTCACTGCTGACTCAGTCTACTTTCCAGCGCATAAAGCAGGCGGCCGATGGTCACCTTCCTGCGCTCTAAGCCATACTCTTTTCGAAAATCCCGCCATGTCTGGGTACCGGTCTCGTCCAGCGTCTCCAGCAGCCGCCGGAGGGCGCTGTCCACAGCCGCAACGGTGAGACCGTATTCCTCCGCCACCGGCCCCAATATCTCCTTGCGGATGGCCAGACGGTGGTCGGAGCCCATCATCACCCGAAGCGCACCGGTCAGGTAGCGCTTGTTGGCGTCGCAGGTGCTCACGCCCCAGCTGCGATAGATGCGCTCGCAGCGTTTTTCCAGGCTCTCCGCCGGGCGGTGGGCCGGGGCGCGCAGCTCCTGCAGCATATCTTCCAGTGTGGCCTGACGGATGAGGTAGCATGCATCCTCCTGACTCAGGCTCTCCACTGCCGACTTCTCGTTGCGTCCGTCGTCCCGCAGAAGCACCAGAGGCTTGCGGGCAAGGCCGCGTATCCTGGGCAGGAACCGGATGCTGTCCATGTCCTCCAGCCTGCCGCCCAGCACCAGAACGTCCACATCGCCCTGCTCGAGCCGTTCCAGCAGCGGCCGGCTGCTGCGGTAGCCCGTGCAGCGGATGGCCGGGTTGCGCTCCTCGAGATAGCGTGTCCATACCCGCATCTCTCTGGGGTCATAGCTGGCCAGCGCTACGCGCCATATGACGTTCTGTTCCTCATAGCTCACACGACGCGCCTCCCTTCCTGCAGGTGTTCTGCCTGCTCCGCCTGCGGATACCAGCAGGAAATAACATCCTGCCACAGCTCCGGCTGGACCGAATTCTCATACAAAAACTGCAGCAGCCGTCCGCACTCCTCTTCCGGGGCCGGGACCCATGTACGGGCTGTGTCTGCCGGGTCGTCCGGAGCCTTTGTCCGGCTCACGGTCAGCCAGCAGCCCTGTCCCTCCGTCTCCAGAGAACAGGCAAGGGTATACGCCTCCTGATACGGTTCCAGCGTCGAAAATCTCCTCACCAACGGGACATCCTGTTTCATTCTGCATCCTCCTTGCCCCATCTGTCCGGCCCTTCCACTTATGCCGGACAAACTGCTTCATACTATCTTGTATAAAAGTGTATGGAGCGTCGAAAGGAGTTGCAACGACAAATTTGCGTCAGTTTTCGTCGAAATTTGGAACACTGAAAATATTAACATGGATACTGTCTCAAGAATACCATCAACCGCTCCAAAAATCAAGACACATCTGCCGCATCCTCCTGATTTGGGACGCTTTTCCGCGCAGGATGCAGCGCTTTTCCATCCTTCGGCAGAAAACACAGAACTTGGCACCCGTTACGACATAAATTGTTCATATTCTTCTGATAAAATCAAGCAGATACCATGTTTCCCTCTCCGTCCACAAACGCCGGGCGGAATAGGCCAGCAGACACTTCCCCGTTCTGCTGCCGGAAAGGCAGGCCAATGCTTCAGCTTATCAATATCGAAAAGAAATACACCACCGGCGATCTGACACAGGCAGCGCTCAACGGGGTCAGTCTCAACCTGCGCGACAGCGAATTTGTCGCCATCCTCGGCCCCAGCGGCTCGGGAAAGACCACGCTGCTCAACATCATCGGCGGCCTCGACCGCTACGACAGCGGCGAGCTCATCATCAACGGCATCTCCACCCGCCGCTACACCGACCGGGACTGGGACTCCTACCGCAACCACACCGTCGGCTTCGTGTTCCAGAGCTATAACCTCATCCCCCACCAGACCGTCCTCGCCAACGTCGAACTGGCCCTGACCATCTCGGGCGTGTCGGGCGCTGAGCGCCGCCGCCGTGCCGCCGAGGCGCTGCGGCAGGTGGGCCTCGGGGATCAGCTCCACAAGCGCCCCACCGAGATGTCGGGCGGCCAGATGCAGCGCGTGGCCATCGCCCGCGCCCTCGTCAACAACCCCGACATCCTGCTGGCCGACGAGCCCACCGGCGCACTGGACAGCGAGACGAGCATCCAGGTCATGGAGCTGCTGAAGGATGTGGCAAAAGACCGCCTCGTGGTCATGGTCACGCACAACCCCGAACTGGCGGAGCAGTATGCCAACCGCATCGTCCGTCTGCGGGACGGCGCTATCACCGACGATACCCGCCCCTTCGAGCCGGACGACACAAAGCTTGCCCCTCCCATCCATAAGAACATGGGCCGTTCGTCCATGTCGTGGCTCACCTCGCTGGCCCTGAGCTTCAACAACCTGCGCACCAAAAAGGCCCGCACCCTGCTCACAGCCTTCGCGGGCAGCATCGGCATCATCGGCATCGCCCTCATCATCTCGCTGTCCACCGGCGTCAACGCCTATATCGCCGATATAGAGCGCTCCACCCTGAGCGAATACCCGCTCCAGATCCTGAGCAGCGGCGTGGACATCACGAGCTTTCTGTCCTCGGGCAGCAGCGGCGGCACCACAGCCACCGGCCTGCCCACCGACGAGGACGGCAATAAGGACACCTCCGGCGGCGTGGAGGGAATGGTCTCGGTCCGCCAGCTCATCACCAAGATGGTGTCGGGCCTGACGTCCAACGACCTCACTTCCTTAAAGAAATATCTCGACAGCGACGAGTCCACCATTGCGGATGACGCCACCTCCATCGAGTATTCCTACAGCGTCTCGCCCCAGATCTACCGGCAGGACGCCGACGGCAGTGTGCATCAGGTCAACCCGGACTCCACCCTCTCGATGCTGGGTCTGGGAAGCTCGGGTTCCGGCTCCACCTCCGTCACCACCAGCCTGATGAACAGCGTGGGCAGCAACACCAGCGTTTTCTATCAGCTGCCCGCCAACAGTGACCTTTATAAGTCCCAATACGAAGTCAAGGCCGGCCGCTGGCCCGAAAAGCCCACCGAATGTGTCGCCGTGCTGAGCAAATACGGCACTGTGACCGACTACGCCCTCTACTCCATGGGTCTGCGGGACTCCGCCGAGCTGGACAAGATGATACAGCAGTTTGCCCAGAACCAGAACGTCGATGTCCCCAGCGATTTCCGCACCTACAGCTACGACGAGCTGATGGGCCTGAAGTTCAAGCTGGTGAACAGCGCCGACACCTACGTCTACGACGACACCTACGGCATCTGGAAGAGCAAGGCCGACGACAAGGACTATATGAAGCAGCTGGTGGAGAACGGCGAGGACATCACCATCGTGGGCATCGTCCAGCCGGACTACACCGCCTCCGCTTCCATGCTCACCTCCGGCATCGCCTACCCCGCCTCCCTGACCGAGAAGGTCATGAAGGACGCTGCCGACAGCGACATCGTGAAGCAGCAGATGGCCGACCCCGCCACCAACGTCCTCACCGGCGAGAGCTTTGGCAAGGCCGAGAGCCTCCGCGACTTCGATTTGACCAGCCTCTTCTCCATCGACACCGACGCCCTCAAGAATGCCTTCTCTTTTGATGCCAACGCCCTCGACTTCGATTTGAACGGTGCCTTCGACCTCAGCAGCGGCAGTTTCGATTTGAGCAGCCTCATCGACTTCTCGGATCTCTCCCTCGACATCGACGAGCTGCCCGACATCGACCTCAGCGACGCCTTTGCAGAGCTGGACCTCTCCGTCTCGCCGGAGGCTCTGCAGGATCTCGTGCAGAAGGTGTTCAAGGACTATAAGAAATATATCATCGGCAACGGCATCCTCAACTTCAAGAAGTGGAGCTTTTCTGCCTACCTCAAGTCGGAGCAGTTCCAGAAGCTGATGGCCGAGTCCATGAAAGACCTCGTTGACCCGGACAAGCTGCAGGGGCAGCTCTCGAGCGCTCTGCAGACCACCATCCAGACCGTGATGGAGACCTACTCCGACCAAATCACAGAGGTGCTGAAAAGCCAGCTGGACGCTGCCATCCAGAAGGGCATCGTCACCTTCCAGGACCAGATACAGTCCCAGCTCAAGACGGCCATCCAGCAGAACATCGGCAAGCTGAGCAGCCAGATGGAGAACGCCATCAAGATCGACGCGTCGGCTTTCCAGAAGGCCATCCAGCTCAACATGACCGCCTCCGAGCTGACCGAGCTGATGCGCTCCACCCTCCGCTCCTCTTCCGCCACCTATGAGGCCAACCTGACGGCCTTCGGCTACGCGGACGAGGCCTCCCCCAGCCAGATCAAGATCTATCCGAAGGACTTCGCCAGCAAAGCCGCCATTCTGGAAAAGCTGGATGCCTACAACGCCGGGATGTCTGCAAAGGGTGAAGACGAAAAAATGGTGCAGTACACCGACCTCGTGGGTACCCTGATGACCAGCGTGACCGAGATCGTGGACATGATAAGCAGCATGATGGTGGCCTTCGTCTCCATCTCGCTGGTCGTCTCCTCCATCATGATCGGCGTCATCACCTATATCAGCGTCCTCGAGCGCCGGAAGGAGATCGGCATCCTGCGCGCCATCGGCGCTTCCAAGCGGAACGTCTCCGAGGTGTTCAACGCAGAGACCTTCATCATCGGCCTCTGCTCGGGCGTCATGGGCATCGTCCTCAGCGAGATCCTGCTCATCCCCGGAAACATCATCATCCAGAAGGTCTCCGGCACTTCGACCCTCGTTGCCTCCCTGCCCGTGGACGCAGCCCTCTTCCTCGTGGCACTGGCTACCCTGCTCACCATTCTGGCCGGCATCATCCCGGCCCGCGGCGCAGCCAAGTGCAACCCCGTCAAAGCCCTGCGCGCCGAGTAAACCTCAGAGATCTCATTCCCGGTATCCTTTCCGCTCCGGCGGCAGGGATACCGGGATTTTTTCGGCTTATTTTTGCTCCGGCCCGTCGGTTCAGCTTGTATCCATCCTGCATGAGAACGCGCTTTTTTGCTCTAAAAGTTACAAAAGAGTACGGTCGTCCCGGTATGTTTCGGTGCATACCGGGAATTACCGGAAACTAATTTATTTTTCGCTCTGCGGGCAAATCAACCTGCACAAAGGAGGGTCGATTTGTTATGCAATTCTGCCAAAAGTGTTTCAGGGTTATTGATTTATTCCACAAATTATGCCATACTATAGTCACTGAAACCGTTCCCGACATCGTTCCCGCACGATTTCAGTAAAAACCAGAACTTCGACCGAAAGAGAGGTGCTTCCCGGAATGCCGAACATGACCATCAAAGACATTGCCCGTCTGAGCGGCTGTTCCGTCAGCACCATCTCCCGCGTCATCAATGACCGGCCGGATGTGCGTCCCGAAACGAAGGAAAAGGTGCTCCAGATGATGCGGGAGTCGGGCTTCGTGCCGAACACCAACGCCCGGCAGCTGAAGATCCAGCAGTCCCGCAGCCTCGTCTTTGTGGTCAAGGGTACCCGGAACCTCTTCTTCTCGGACTTCCTCGTTCAGCTGCAGCGGGCCGCGACCCTCTACGGGTACAGCGGCATCGTCTCCTACCTGGACGAGAATGCCAACGAGATAGACGCCGCCCAAAAGATCCTGCGGGAGATAAAGCCCAAAGGCATGATATTCCTCGGCGGCAGCGTGGCGAACTTCCAGCAGGGCTTTGCGAACATCGCCGTCCCCTCGGTGCTGACGACGCTGGTCTCCGACGAGCTGGATTTCCCGAACCTCTCGATGGTGGGCGTGGATGACCGGGCTGCGGCCCGCACCGCCGTCTCCCACCTCATCGCGCAGGGCCACCGGAAGATAGCCGTTCTCGGCGGTCCGGCCACCAGTTACCCCAGTCGGATGCGCCGCCTTGGCGCACAGGATGCCATGGAGGATGCCGGGCTCACCTTCGACGACCGGCTCTACGGCCTGTCCAACTACGATTTCGAGTCTGCCTACCACGCCATGAACAGCCTGCTGGCCCGACGGGCCGAGTTCACCGCCCTGTTCGCCATGAGCGATGTCATCGCTTTCGGTGCCATCCGGGCGCTGGTGAGCGCCGGGTTCCGGGTGCCGGAAGATGTATCGGTCATCGGCTTCGACGGCATCTCGATGTCCCGCTACTGTGTGCCGGTGATGACCACCATCGTCCAGCCCGGCGAGCAGATCGCGCTCCAGAGCATCGAGCTGCTGGTGCGGCAGATCGAGCATGGCGCCCCGGCCCAGAAGATCACCCTCCAGCCTGAGCTGCAGGTCGGTGAGAGCGTAAGGGCTGTCTGATTTATTTCGTCTCATTTCCGCTGCCAGGCGGAATGTGTATATCACATGATGAAGAAGGAGAACAATTATGAAAAAATGATCTCTCGTCGTAATTTCCTGAAGGTCGCCGGCGCTTCTGCTGCCGCCCTCGGTCTGGCTGCCTGCGGTGGTTCCTCCAGCAGCACCGCTGCTTCCACCGCCAGTTCTACCGCAGCTTCTGCCGCTCCCGCAGCTGCCGGCAAGGTCTACTACCTGAACTTCAAGCCCGAGCAGGATCAGGATTGGCAGGATCTGGCCGCTGAGTACACCAAGGAGACCGGCGTGCCTGTGACCGTTGTCACCGCTGCTTCCGGCCAGTACGAGACCACCCTGATGAGCGAGATGGAGAAGAGCGAGGCTCCCACCCTGTTCCAGGTCAACGGCCCTGTGGGTCTGGCAAACTGGAAAGATTACTGCCTGGACCTCTCCGACAGCAAGCTGTACGGTGAGCTGACCAGCGACTCCTTTGCACTGAAGGACGGCGACGCCGTTGCCAGCATCGCTTACGTCATCGAGACCTACGGCATCATTTACAATAAGGAGCTGCTGACCGCCGCCGGCTACACCCAGGACGACATCAAGGGCTTCAATGACCTGAAGAAGGTCGCCGACGACATTCAGGCCCGCAAGGCTGAGCTGGGCGTTGATGGTGCTTTCACCTCCGCCGGCATGGACGGTTCTTCCGACTGGCGCTTCAAGACCCATCTGGCAAACCTGCCCATCTACTACGAGTACAAGGCTGACGGCATCGGCTCCACCGACGCCATCAAGGGCACCTACCTCGACAACTACAAGAAGATCTGGGACCTGTACATCACCGACTCTACCTGTGACCCCAAGCTGCTGGCTTCCAAGACCGGCAACGACGCCGTGGCTGAGTTCGTGGGCAAGAAGGCCGTCTTCTACCAGAACGGCACCTGGGCTTACAATGACGTGAAGGATCTGGGCGACGACAACCTGGGTATGCTGCCCATCTACATCGGCGCTGAGGGCGAGGAGAACCAGGGCCTGTGCACCGGCTCCGAGAACTTCTGGTGCGTCAACAACACCTCCTCCGATGAGGACATTCAGGCTACTCTGGACTTCCTGTACTGGTGTGTCACCTCTGAGGCCGGCACCAGCGCGATGGCTGACAAGATGGGCTTCGTCATCCCCTTCAAGGCCGCCAAGGACTCCACCAACCCCCTCATCGGCATCGCCAACGATTACGTTGCTGAGGGCAAGACCAGCGTTGACTGGTGCTTCTCCACCATGCCTTCCGAGGAGTGGAAGAACGGCGTCGGCTCTGCACTGACTGCTTATGCAGCAGGCACCGGCAGCTGGGACGATGTGGTCACCGCCTTTGTGGACGGCTGGGCCAAGGAGTACAAGCTGGCCAACGGCTAAGCGTTCCCTTTCTTCCGCAATAGCTGGATAACGGGGAGGCGGGCGATGTGTTCGCCCGCCTCTCCTTCTTTTTCAGGAGGTATATCATGCAAAAGGCCATCAGTAAATATTGGCCGGTGTTCGTACTGCCCACCCTGCTGGCGTTCATCATCGGCTTCATCTGGCCCTTCATCTGGGGCATCTATCTTTCCTTCCAGCGTTTCACCACCGTGAGCAAGACCACCTTCGTGGGCCTGCAGAACTACATCAACGTCTTTTCGGACGAGACCTTCCTCCACGCCTTCAGCTTTACGGCGGCGTTCACCGTGGTGTCCACCGTCCTCATCAATGTCTGCGCCTTCGCCATCGCGCTGGTGCTCACCCGCGGCATCCGCGGCACCAACCTCTTCCGCACCGTCTACTTCATGCCGAACCTTATCGGCGGCATCCTGCTGGGCTACATCTGGCAGATCCTGCTCAACGGTGTGCTGGCCAACCTGCAGAGGCCTCTGCTGGCGCTGGACGCCAAGGCCGGTTTCGTCGGTCTGGTCATCCTGATGTGCTGGCAGCAGATCGGCTACATGATGATCATCTACGTCGCGGGTCTGCAGAGCGTCCCCGGCGACCTCATCGAGGCTGCGAAGATCGACGGCGCAAATGACCGTGAGATCCTGTTCAAGATCAAGATCCCGATGGTCATGCCCAGCGTCACCATCTGCACCTTCCTCACCCTGACCAACAGCTTCAAGCTGTTCGACCAGAACGTGGCCCTGACCGCCGGTGAGCCTGCCAACGCCAGTGAGATGCTGGCCCTGAATATCTACAACACCTTCTATGGCCGCTCCGGTGCTCAGTGGAAGGGCATCGGCCAGGCAAAGGCCGCGGTGTTCTTCCTCATCGTCGTGGTCATCTCGCTCATCCAGCTCAAGTTTACCCGCTCCAAGGAGGTGCAGCAGTAATGCCGAAAGATAAAAAAATGTGGGACAACATCCTCACTGTCATCATGAGCCTGCTGTGCCTGCTCTGGATCTACCCCATCGTCCTGATCTTGCAGAACAGCCTGAAAATTGAAGGCACCTTCACCACTTCCACCGTCTTCAAGCTGCCTACGGCTGAGACCTTCGCGGGCCTCAGCAACTACATCTACGGCGTCACCAAGATGGGCTTTCTGTCCAGCCTTGGCTACAGCCTCGTCATCACCGTGTCCAGCGTGGCCCTCATCCTGCTGTGCTGCTCTATGACCGGCTGGTACCTTACCCGCGTGAACAACAAGCTGAGCAAGTTCATGAATCTGCTCATCGTCTTCTCCATGGTCGTCCCCTTCCAGATGGTCATGTTCACCCTGTCCAAGACCGCCGACACCCTCAAGCTGAACACCCCCTGGAACATCTGCATCATCTATCTGGGCTTCGGTGCCGGTCTGGCCGTGTTCATGTTCACCGGCTTCATGAAGAGCGTCCCCATCGAGATCGAAGAGGCTGCTATGATCGACGGCTGCAACCCCATCCAGATCTTCTTCAAGATCGTCTTCCCCATCCTCAAGCCCACCATGATCTCCACCGCCATCCTTGAGACGATGTGGGTCTGGAACGACTACCTGCTGCCCACGCTGGTGCTGGACATCAAGAAGTACCGCACCATCCCCATGGCCATCCAGTATTTCCGCGGCGGCTATGGCCGCGTCGAGCTGGCCCCCATGATGGCCTGCATCATCATCGCCATCATCCCCATCATCATCCTTTACATGACCTGCCAGAAGTACATCATCGAGGGTGTCGTGGCAGGCGCTGTCAAGGGCTAAAGCAAGGAGGTTCCAGCCATGCGTGCAAGCGGCATTCTGATGCCCGTCTTCAGCCTGCCGGGTCCTTACGGTATCGGCACGCTGGGAGATGAAGCCTTTGCCTTCGTCGATTTCCTTGCGGCTGCAAAGCAGACCTACTGGCAGATACTCCCCATCGGTCCTACGGGCTACGGGGACAGCCCCTACCAGAGCTTTTCTGCCTTTGCCGGCAACCCCTACTTTATTGATTTCCGTCTGCTGGCAGCGGACGGCCTCCTCACCGAGGCTGAGCTGCCCGCGTCTCAGCCGGTGGGTCCCGTCGATTACGGTGCCCTCTACCGGCAGCGGCCCGTGGTGCTCCATAAAGCGGCCGACCGGCTGCTGGCTTCCCCTACCCCGGCCTATGAGGCTTTCTGTGAAGCCCAGAGCGGCTGGCTCGAGGATTATGCCCTCTTCATGGCCGTCAAGGCCGAGCAGGGGCAGGCCGGTCTCGCCGACTGGCCCGACGACCTGCGCACCCGGGAGCCTGCGGCCCTCGCCGCCGCCAAGGAGCGGCTGGCCGCCGAGGTGGACTACTACAAGGCCGTGCAGTTCTTCTTCTACACCCAGTGGAACGCCCTCAAGGCCTATGCCAACAGCCACGGCATCCAGCTGGTGGGCGACATCCCCATCTACGTCAGCCCCGATTCCAGCGACCTCTGGACCCGCCCGGAGCTGTTCCAGACCGACGGCGCCGTCCACCTGACCAGCGTTGCCGGATGTCCGCCCGACGCCTTTGCCGCCGATGGTCAGCTCTGGGGCAACCCGCTCTACGACTGGCCCCGCCACGAGGCCGAGGACTTCCGCTGGTGGAAGCGGCGCATCAAGCACGCCACTTCCATCTACGACGTTGTCCGCATCGACCATTTCCGGGGCTTCGAGAGCTACTACTCCATCCCCGCCGGGAACAAGACCGCTGCGGGCGGTCACTGGGAGAAAGGCCCTGACCGTGCCTTCATCGACGCCATCCACAAGGCGCTGGGCGAGGGCGGCATCATCGCCGAGGATCTGGGATATCTGACCCCCGAGGTCAAGGCCATGCTGGCCGCAAGCGGCTACCCGGGCATGAAGATCATGCAGTTCGCCTTCGACAGCCGCGAGCTGGGCAACTACCTGCCCTACACCTACCCCCGCAACAGCGTGGTCTACACCGGCACCCACGACAACGTGACCGCCGAGGGCTGGCGTCAGAGCGCCAGCGCCGAGGATGTGGCCTATGCCTGCCGCTACCTGCGCTGCGCACCCGAAGACCTCACTGAAGCCATGATATGCGCCTGCCTTTCCTGCGTGTCGGAGATGGCTGTCATCCCGCTGGCCGACTGGCTCCATCTGGACGCTGAGGCCCGTATCAACACCCCCAGCACCCAGGGTGCCAACTGGCAGTGGCGGCTCACCCGGCCGCTCACCCCGGCCCTCAGCGCTCACATCGCTGAGCTGACCGCGCTGTACCACCGTGTGCCGGGCGAAGAACTTTAAGTTTTCCCCATTTTTCTCCGATTCATCCTGATAGCAGCAGCGCCCTGCCTGCCGTCCCCTCGCCGGACAGCAGCCGGGGCGCTGCTGTTTTTGCGTTTTTCTTCAAATTTCACACAACATTTTTTCGGAGTCTCCGGCCTGCTTTGCTCTTTATATTTTATCGTTTTTTCGTTTGTTTCTCCTGGATTTTCCGTTTCGGAGCCCCAAATCCCGTTCCGATTATCTTTTTTCGCTCTCTTGTTGTTTTTGGGCAGTTATGCTATAATTCAGGTAACTTAGTCTCCGTATGTGGACGGAGCGCATGTGCGAAAGGAGCATTCCCACTATGGAACTTACATATCAGAGCCCGCTGATGCCGGCATCCTACACGGCCCTCTCTGCCGATGAAATGACCTATATTGATGGCGGCGCCATCCAGATAGGCTCTTATCTCATCGAATTTCACCCCGAGAACCTCCTCACTGCCGCTGTGAACTTCACGGTCAACTTCGCCCAGCTGATGGGCAAAGCAGCCCTCGGCACAGCCGTTGGCGGTCTCATCCTGATGCACCAGGATGGTTTGACTCTGTCCCAGTCGGTCTCCTATTACTGGGACGGCCAGAACAAGGCCGGCAAAGCTGCCACTGTGGCGGTCGGCGCTCTCGCCGGCTGGTACGGCGCAATGCAGGCTATCCAGATCTATAACACGGTCAAGTCCATCTTCATTGAGCTCAAGAATGCTTACGCCCAGACCAAGGCAAATATTGCCGCGTCCCAGCAGCAGGATGCCGGCATCACCGACCCCATCGTGGCTGCAGCTGCCTGAGTCTGTTTGATTTGACGGAGTGATAGAAAGGAGTCGTTTATGAAACGCATCCAGATGCCTTCTTCCTATGCTGTTGTACCGGACGGAGAAAAAGCCCTTCTTGGCGGCGGCGGCGCATTTCGTGACGCATGGACCTCATTTACGGACCATCTCCGTTTCACTGATTTCTTCTTTCGAGGTGGACTGCTCTCTCTCTCCATCTCGTTCATTCCGAAGCTGCTGTTCAATGTGGTCAAGGCCGGCTTCAATGTCGTGGAAGACGTCCATACCTTCTTCTTCGGCGGACCGAGCAAGGCTGCAGAAGACCTTCAGGCCTACAAGAACGATATGAGCGCTCTGCGTGCAGACGCAAAGTCTCAGCGCAGCTGATTTTTCCTGAAATCAAAAATGCCCTGCGGCGGTGGATCCTCACCATGCCGCAGGGCATTCTTTTTGTGTTTTACATGACCCGCACGGCTCCCTGCTCCCGCAGCGAGAGCAGATAGCAGCAGCCCGGGCCGAACAGTGCCTCCATCGCGGCGCAGTAGCGCTTTACCAGCGCATCCGGTACAAAAGCCTGGATCGTTCCGGCAAAGCCGCCGCCCTGCATCCGCCATGCACCGCCGGTGCCTGCAAGGATGCTCTGGCTGATAGCCAGCGCCACCGACAGCCCCTGATGCTTCGGCGAAGAAGCGCAGTAGACATTCTGGCAGCACTCAAAGGACGAGTGGCCGCTCTTCTCCACCAGCCGGGCAAAGGCGGCAAAGTCTCCCGCCGCAAGAGCATCTCTCTGGGCAAGGGTACGGGCATTCTCCTCAAAATAGTGGATGGCACGCAGCACGGCGCGGTCGCCGCATTGCTCCCGCAGGCGGGGCAGCTCCTGCCAGAAGCGTTTCTCGTCCACCTCGCCCAGCACCTTGCCGCCCAGACAGGCCGCCACGGCCTCCATCTCGTTCCGGATGGCCGCGAACTCGCCGGTCAGCTCGCTGTGGCTGGCGCGGGTATCGGTGACGCAGAGGGTCATGCCCTCGGGCAGGACGCCGTCGGCATGTATCTTCTCGATCTTCGGTGCCGTCGGGTCGGCGAAATCCGCAAAGAGCACACCGCCCACGGCGCTGGTCAGCTGGTCCAGCAGGCCGCTGGGCTTGCCGAAGTAGGTATTCTCCGCAAACTGGCAGATGCGGGCCAGCGCGGGGGCGTCCAGACCGCAGCCGTATTCCGTGTTGAGGATAATGGCCACGCCCATCTCAAAGGCTGCTGAGCTGGACAGTCCCGAGCCCCGCAGCACATCGCTGGCCGTGTAGGCATCGAAGCTGCCCACATCGCAGCCCTTTGCCCGGAAGCCCTCCGCGATGCCCCGGATGAGGCTGGCCGAATGGGTGCCTTCCCCCTGCTGCGGCTCCTCTTCTGTCAAATCAATGACGTCCAGCTTGTTGAAGCCACGGGACTTGACCCGGATGAAGCCATCCTCGTTCCGGGATGCCACCGCCACAAGGTCCAGCGTGACCGCACCCGCAAGACCGTAACCGTGCTGGTGGTCGGTGTGATTGCCGCCAAGCTCTGTGCGGCCCGGGGCCGAATAGACCTGCACCTGCCGCCCCGGCCCATAGTAAAGCTCAAACTGCTCGAGGGCCGCACCATAGCGGCCGCGCTGGCGGGCCAGGACCTCCTCGCTGCCGCCGTAGAGCGCGGCCAGCGCGGCGTCCCACCTCCCTGCTGCGATCTGTTCTCTGAGCTGCCTGCTGGTTGCCATCCAGAACCCCTCCCTGCACTCTCTGCAATGTTCGGTTTGTTACCGCTATTGTAATGCATCCGCTGCCATTTTGCAATTTCAACCCGCAAAAAAAGTGATTTTCGGTGTCCAGCCCAAAGAATAAGATGTACTTTTGTTGAATTTGCGGGGGCAGATGTGGTATACTCAGGCTATAGAGCCAACAGGCAGGAGGGAACCGCAATGGCAGACGTCTACAAGCAGTCGTTCAAGCAGAACTACACCCACAACATCGAGCTGTCCATCTTCAACTGCGGTCTGGAGCGCTGTGCTCCGGGGCAGACCTGGGGTCCCGGCATCCGGGACCACTACCTCATCCATCTGGTCGTCTCGGGCAAGGGCGTGTTCGAGGTCGGCGGGCGCACCTACGAGGTCGTGCCGGGCGATCTGTTCTTTGCCCGACCCAACCAGCTCATCCGCTATACTGCCGACGAGGCCCAGCCGTGGGAGTACAGCTGGGTCGGCTTCAACGGTGCCTGCGCCAACAAGCTTGCGGCGCAGCTGCCTTTCACCGACGCTGCTCCCGTCCACCACACCCAGGATCTGGAGGGGATGCGGGCGGCCCTGAGCAGCATCTACTCTTCCCGCGGCCTGCAGCCCCAGGACGAGGCCGCGATGGTGGGCTATCTCTACCTCTTCATCGCCGCCCTGATGCGGGAGACCAGTGAGAGCCGCCCCCACAGCACCTCTTCTTCCAGCCAGTATGTCCTGAACGCCATCAAGTACATCCAGTTCAACTACTCCCACGACATCTCCATCGACGATGTCGCCAAGAGCGTCGGCGTCTCCCGGAGCCATCTGTACCGGGTGTTCATGCTCAATGTGGGCAAGAGCCCCATCGACTATCTGACCGAATACCGGGTCAACGAGGCCTGCAAGCTGCTGCGCAGCGGCACGCTGTCCATCGCCGAGGTGGCGGCATCGGTGGGCTTCCTCGACCAGTTCTATTTTTCGCGGGTGTTCAAGCGCGCCAAAGGTGTGCCGCCCAGCAAGTATATGACCTCGCAGGCTGACGCAGACGTCCAGCCCGCCCCTGACGAGACATAAGGAGAGATCATTCCATGCCCTTACAGAAAAACCAGCTTCTCACCCTCCGCATCGAGCGTCTTTCCAGCGACGGCAGCGGCGTTGCCCACTCGCCGGAGGGCGAGGCCGTCTTCGTCCCGGGTACTGCCCCCGGCGATGAGGCTCAGGTGCGTATCGTCAAGGACTGTGGCCGGTATGCCTTCGGCATCCTGGACAAGCTGCTCACTCCTTCGCCTGACCGCATCCCGGTGGACTGCGCTGTCGCCGGCCCCTGCGGCGGCTGCAGCCTGCGGCACATGGACTATGCCGCCGAGCTGCGGTCCAAGCAGGAGAGCGTCGCCGACGCCTTCCGCCGCATCGGCGGACTGGATGTGCCGGTGCTGGACGCCCTTCCCTCCCCTGAGGTGGACCGCTACCGCAACAAGGTACAGTTCCCAGTGGGCCGCGACAAAAACGGTGCGCCCTGCATCGGCTTTTACGCCGGCCGCACCCACCGCATCGTCCCCTGCCCCGATTGCAGATTACAGCCCGGCGTCCTGAACGACATCGGCAACGCGCTCTGCAGCTTCTTCGCCGCCCATGGCATCCAGCCCTACGACGAGGAGAGCGGCAAGGGCCTTGTTCGGCATATCTTCCTGCGCCGGGGTACCCACAGCGGCCAGATCATGGTCTGCCTCGTCTGCACCCGCCCGAAGTTCCCCCACAGCGAGGAGCTCGTGGCCGCGCTGCGGGAGCAGTTCAGCGATATTGCGTCCGTCCTCATCAACGTCAACGCCAAGAAGACCAATGTCATCTTGGGTGAAGAGACCGTCTCGCTCTACGGCCCGGGCTATATCGAGGATACTCTCTGCGGTGTGCCGGTCCGGCTCGGCCCCCTCTCCTTCTATCAGGTCAACACACTGGCCGCTGAGCGGCTCTACGGCATCGCTGCCGAGTACGCCCAGCTGGAGCCCTCGGACGTTCTGCTCGACCTCTACTGCGGCATGGGTACCATCGGTCTCTCCATGGCCGACCGCTGCCGGGAGCTCATCGGCGTGGAGATCGTGCCCGAGGCCATTGACAGCGCCAAGGCCAACGCCGCCCGGATGGGCAACGCCGTCGCCGCCAAGAGCCGCTTCTTCTGCGCCGACGCCGGTCAGGCTGCGGCCCGCCTCGCCGCTGAGGGCCTGCGGCCTGATGTCATCATGCTCGACCCTCCCCGCAAGGGCTGCGACGAAACGACCCTTTCCGCCGTCGTCCAGATGTCCCCCCGCCGGGTGGTCTACGTCAGCTGCAACCCCTCCACCGCCGCAAGAGATGCCGCATGGCTCGAAGAGCATGGGTATCATGCGGAGAAGGTGCAGCCGGTGGACCTTTTTCCCCGAACACGGCATTGCGAGTGTGTCATCGCGCTTTCCAAGGGCAAGATCGACTCCTGAAAAGGAATACTTTAAGATGATACAAACTCAAACCACGGTTCGTCGGAGCGTCATGTTCTCCGCAAGCCGTGATTTTCCCTCGCTCAAGCTGCCCAATAACAAAAAACGGTCGGAGTTACTCGTCAGGCAACTCCGACCGTTTTATTTTCTCTTCTTACTCCTCTTCGTCCCTGGCCCAGTGATAGGCGCAGCGGACGGCCTTATTCCAGCCCTTGATGCGCTTGGTGCGTTCCTCTTCCGAGATGTCCGGGCGGAACACGCGGTCCACCGACCAGTTGCGGGTGATGTCCTCGGCAGACTGCCAGTAGCCTACGGCGAGGCCGGCCAGATAGGCCGCGCCCAGCGCCGTCGTTTCCACACAGCGGGGGCGCTTGACTTCGAGGTCGCTGATGTCGGCCATGGTCTGCATGAGGTAGTTGTTGGCCGACGCGCCGCCGTCCACCCGGAGAGACTTCATGGCGATGCCGGAGTCCGCCGCCATGGCGCGGAGGACGTCGTTGACCTGATAGCAGATGCTGTCCAGCGTGGCGCGGATGATGTGGTACTTGTTGCAGCCCCGGGTGAGGCCCACGATGGTGCCGCGGGCGTACTGGTCCCAGTGGGGCGCGCCGAGGCCGGTGAAGGCCGGCACGACATAGCAGCCGTTGGTGTCTTTGACCTTCTGGGCCATATACTCGGAGTCGCGGGCCTCTTCCAGCAGGCGCAGCTCATCGCGGAGCCACTGGATGGCAGCACCGGCCACGAAAATAGAGCCTTCCAGCGCATAATTCACCCTGCCGTCGGGGCCGCAGGCGATGGTGGTGACAAGGCCGTTCCGGGATGTGACCGGCGTCTCACCGGTATTCATGAGCAAAAAGCCGCCGGTGCCGAAGGTGTTTTTCGCCTCGCCGGAGGCAAAGCAGGTCTGGCCGAAGAGGGCCGCCTGCTGGTCGCCTGCCGCACCGGCAATTTTTATCTCGCCGCCGAAGTGCATCGGGTCAGCGTACTCATAAAAGCCGCTGGACGGCACCGGCTTCGGGAGCATACATTTCGGGATGTTCAGCTCCTGCAGGATCTCGTCGTCCCATTCCAGCGTGTGGATGTTGAACATCATGGTGCGGCTGGCGTTAGTATAGTCGGTGACGTGCAGTTTTCCGCAGGTCAGCTTCCAGATGAGCCAGGTCTCCACGGTGCCGAAGAGCAGTTCTCCCCGCTCGGCCCTTTCGCGGGCGCCAGGGATATGATCCAGTATCCATTTGAGCTTGGTGGCCGAGAAATAGGCGTCGATGATGAGGCCGGTCTTCTGCCGGAATTTCTCCGTCAGGCCCCGGGCTTTCAGCTCGTCGCAGTATTCGCTGGTGCGGCGGCACTGCCAGACGATGGCGTGGCAGATGGGCTCCCCGGTCTCCTTGTCCCAGACGATGGTGGTCTCCCGCTGGTTGGTAATGCCGATGGCGGCGATGTCCTCGGCCCGGGCGCCGACCTTGTTCATGGCCGAGAGGGCCACGCCCAGCTGGGTGGCCCAGATCTCATTGGCGTCATGCTCCACCCAGCCGGGTCTCGGGTAATACTGGGCAAATTCCTTCTGCGCGACGCTGCAGATCTCACCCGCTTTGTTGAACAGGATGCAGCGGTTCGAGGTGGTTCCGGCGTCCAGCGCCATGATGTACGACATAGGCTCTTTTCTCCTTTTCCTGCTCTGGTTTTATAGTGTCAGAACGCCAGCGCGGGGCTCACTTCGTTCCGCCGCTGGGTCTGGACGATGCAATCCTTGTCCGGCACGACGCCCGCCGCACCGAGGGTGGAAAAGACGGTCTGCAGCGCCAGCATAGGGGTGTTGTTCTCCTGCGAGAGGTGGCAGAGGGCAAACTTCTTGCAGCCCTCCTGGATGAGTTCCAGCAGCTTTGCCGCGCACTCGTCGTTGGAGAGGTGGCCCCGGACCGACTCGATGCGGGCGCGCAGATAGTAGGGGTACGGCCCGCTGCGGAGCATGTGCAGGTCGTAGTTGCTCTCGAGGGCCACAAGGTCGCAGCCGGAGAGGGCTTCATGTACAGCAGGAGTCAGCACGCCGAGGTCGGTGGCGATGGTCATGGTCTTCTCGTCGGGGGTGTGGATGCGGTAGCCCACACAGGGGACGTCGTGGCTGGTGGGAAAAGCTTTGACCCCGAAGACACCGATGTCCTCTTCCCTGCCCGGCGTCAGGGCCGTCAGGTCGCAGCTGGCGGGAACGACCCCGTTCGCGTCCAGAAATTCCAGCGTCTCCTCTGCACCGTACACCGGCAGCGGATATTTTTTCAGGAAGGTGGAAAGGCCCTTCACATGGTCGCTGTGCTCATGGGTGACAAGAATGCCGTCGCAGTCGGAGATGTTCAGCTCCAGCTCCTTGAGGGCTGCGCCGGTGGTGCGGACGCCTTTGCCCATATCCACGATGAGATACCGTTCCCCACAGCGCACGACGCTGCTGTTGCCGGAGGAACCGGAATAAAGAGAGATGAATTCAGACATGATAAACCTCAACAAATAAAACCTCTCCGTCTGCTGCGCAGTCATAAAAACGCAGGGACCTGACGGACTGCCAATGCCTCCCCCTCGGCAGGGGAGGCGGCACGCCGCAGGCGTGACGGAGAGGTTTTTCTAATTACAGAGCCTGTTCCAGTGCAGCGGGCATCCGCTCCACCTTCCTGATGTCAGCACCGAGGCCGCGCAGCTTCTCCACGATGTTCTCGTAGCCGCGCTCGATATGGCCGATCTCCTCGATCTCGCTGGTGCCGTCGGCCATCAGGGCTGCAACGACCATCGCTGCACCGGCGCGCAGGTCGGAAGCGCGGAGCGGAGCGGGAGAAAGCTTCTCCACGCCCTCGAACACGGCCACCTGACCGTCCACCTGGACATTCGCGCCCATCTTGCGCAGCTCGTCCACATAGCGGAAGCGGTTGTCCCACACGCTCTCGGTGACGGTGGAAGTCCCCTTTGCCACGCTGAGCAGAACGCCCATCAGGGGCTGCATATCGGTGGGGAAGCCCGGGTGGGGCATGGTGTTGATCTTGAGGGGCAGGATGTCGCCGGTGCGGCGAACCCGCACAGCATCGTCAAACTCCTCCACCTCAATGCCCGCACGGCGGAGCTTTGCGGTGATAGGCTCGAGGTGCTTGGGGGTGACGTTCTTCACCAGCACATCGCCGCCGGTGGCCGCTGCAGCCACCATGTAGCTGCCGGCCTCGATCTGGTCGGGGATGATGCTGTAGGTGCAGCCGTGCATCTGCTCGACGCCGCGCACCTTGATGACATCGGTGCCTGCGCCGCGCACATCAGCGCCGCACATATTCAGGAAGTTGGCCAGATCGACCACATGGGGCTCCTTGGCACAGTTTTCCAGAATGGTCTGACCCTTGGCCATGACAGCGGAGAGCATACCGTTCATGGTAGCGCCCACGCTCACCTTATCAAAGAAGATATGAGCGCCGTTCAGCTCGTCGGCGTGGACGGTGATCATGCCGTAGTCCACACTGTCCTCTGCGCCCAGAGCGCTGAACACCTTCAGGTGCTGGTCGATGGGGCGGGGCCGAGGTTGCAGCCGCCGGGCATGGCCACCTGTGCCTTGCCGAAGCGGGACAGCAGTGCGCCGAGGAAATAGTAGCTGGCGCGCATCTGGCGGGACAGGTCGTCGGGGACGTTGGTGCCGGTCAGATGGGTGGTGTCGATCTCGTAGGTGTTCTTGTTCAGCATCCGGACCTTTGCGCCCAGCACGCTGAGGATCTTGAGGCTCACCGCCACATCGCTGATGTCCGGCAGGTTCTCGATGACGCAGACGTCCGCTGCCAGAATGGTAGCGGGCAGGATGCCCACAGCCGCATTTTTCGCGCCGGAGATGATGACTTCGCCGTGCAGGGGCTTACCGCCCGTAATAACAAACTTTTCCAATTTTATGATCTCCTTGTCACAGTCCCGCTCCCCGCAGGCCCAAAAGGTCAGTTCAAGGTACGTTATTCCTTCTCGCTGTACAAAGCTCACAACCAGTTGACACAATTACAGCTACTTTATTATACACAACTTCCAGCAAAAAGCAAAGCCCCAATGCACGCTCGTCGATTATTTTCTGTTTTGCCCAGTTTCTTCTCTATTATCCTCGGGTTTTGTCTCTTATTTTTAGGAGAATTTTACATTTTCCGCTGCTTACCACACACTGTCGTCGCAGCGGGTCTCCTTGATCCAGCCCAGCTGATAGGCCCGGACCAGCTGTTTGAGGTCGTGGACCTTCTCCCGCAGGATCTCGCCCTCGTCCGTCTCCTCCACAAGGATGCGGTGGTTCTCCGTCTCGAGGATGTTCTTCTGAGAGAGGATGTCCAGATTCTCGTTCACGGCCTTTTCGGCGCTCTCGAAGGGCTGGTGGGTGCGCAGGGACATGGTGCGGCTGGAATAGACCAGCGTGTAGCCCGCGATGCCGGTCTTTTCGTGGTAGGCGCGGCAGAAACCGCCGTCGATGACCACGAGGCGTCCGCCGCCCTTGATGGGGCTCTCGCCCTTCTTCTCCTGCACGGGGACATGGCCGTTGACGATGTGGCTGGTGCCGGGCAGGCCGAACTCGGCGAGGATGCGGCGGCAGACGGCTTCCTCATTATACCATGTATAATAGGGGTCCTTCACCTCGGTGTGGGTGGAAGCGTCTTCGACATACAGCCGCTCGAAGGTGGTCATGGCGCTGCGGCCATACAGGGGCGACAGCTTGCCGCACCACAGATACCACAGGAAATCCTGTCCGCTCTGGCGGGCGGCGCTGCCCTCGGGGGCGAAGTAGCCCCGGCGGGCGCGCTCGTCGCAGTAGTCCATGAGGGCGCGGCCCGAGTAGGCGTGGCCCTCGAACCGCTCCACAGCGAAACTGCCTTTCCTGGTCATCGGCACAGCGCCGTGGTAGAGCAGGTTGCCGTTCTCGATGTGGTAGACACTGCCCTTGGCGTACAGGAACTCGACGTGCTGCTGTAATTTCTCGCTCTGGCGGAAGGACTGCACCAGCTTTTGCAGCACCACCTTCTCGTCGCTGTTCAGCGCGGTGGGGTCAGCGGGGTCCACCGTCGGGAAAGACATATCCCGCATGGGGTACTCCCTGCCGCTCACCATGACGGTCCTCTTCTCCCAGTTGATGCGGCGCAGGAAGTCGCGGTCCTGCATCTCGAAATCCGGGTTGCGGTCGATGACCTGACACTCGAGCTTGAGCATCAGGATGGTGATGGCCTTATGCATGACGGCGCAGCGATGGAGCATACCGGGGGTGTAGGGGCCGCGGGCAGTGTCGGTGTGAGGCATCCAGATGGTCAAGTCGTCGCCGCCGTAGAACTGCTCGGCCATCCGCTGCAGGTGGCGGAGGTTGATGCCGTAGCAGTCCTCCACCATGCCGTGGTTGTGGTAAGCGAGGGTGGTCTTCAGCACCGTGCAGATGCAGATGGGACTGCCGGCCGCCGCGCCCATCCAGACCACGTCGTGGTTGCCCCACTGGATGTCCACATCGTGGTGGCGCATCAGCAGGTCAAGGATGACGTCGGGGCGGGGGCCGCGGTCGAACAGGTCGCCCACGATGTGGAGCTTGTCCACGGCCAGCCGCTTGATGAGCTCACAGAGACGGACGATGAACTTATCGGCACGGCCATTCTCGATGATGCTGCCGACGATCTGGCCGTAGTAGAGGTCTTTGTCGTGGTCCTCGAAGTGGGCGTGGAGCAGCTCATCCAGAATGTAACCGCAGCTGGACGGCAGGCAGGCCCGGACGTGCTCCCGGGTGTGCTTGGAAGAGACAAGACGGCAGATGTCGATGAGCCGCAGCAGCGTCTCACTGTACCACTGTTCCAGCGCTTCCTCGTCGGCGCAGCGCTCCTTGAGCTGGGGCAGCTTCTCGTTCGGATAATAGATCAGAGTCGCCAGCTCGGCCCGCGTCCCCTCCGGCACGGCATCCCCCAGCACAATGTCCACCTTTTCGCGGATGACGCCGGAAGCGGAGTTCAGGATATGTACGAACGCCTCGTTCTCGCCGTGCAGGTCGCTCATAAAGTGCTCGGTGCCTTTGGGCAGCTTGAGCAGTGCCTGTGTGCTGATGATCTCGCTGGCGGCCGCTGCCTGCGAGGGATAGTCCCGGGCCAGAAGGCTCAGATATTTCAGGTTGTCCCGGATCTCTTCGGTCTCTGTACGCATGGTATCCTCCAGATCATGTAGTATTCTTGCATGACATGCAATATTCAATCTTAGTATACCACTTCCGGGGGCAAAAATGATATAATAGCCTCGGATAATTTAATATGATTCTTTCTCATAGGAGTTGGACAATATGTCTAAAAACATTTCCACAACGCCGCCTGTCTCCTGTACCCTCTGCCCCCGCCGCTGCGGCGCAGACCGTGCCGCCGGGCAGACAGGCTTCTGCGGGGCGGGCGGCACCCTGAAAGCCGCCCGCGCGGCCCTGCACTTCTGGGAAGAGCCCTGCATCAGCGGCACCCGGGGCAGCGGCACCGTGTTTTTCTCGGGCTGCACCCTCAAGTGTTGTTTCTGCCAGAATTACCCCATCAGCGCCGAGGGTCTTGGCAAAGAGATCACGATAGAGCATCTGGCCGAAATTTTCCTCGGCTTACAGGAGCAGGGCGCCCACAACATCAACCTCGTCACCCCCGGCCAGTGGCGGCCCTGGATCATCGCGGCGCTGGACATCGCCCGGGCCGAGGGGCTGCGTCTGCCCATCGTCTGCAACACCGGCGGCTACGAGACGGTGGAGAGCGTGGAGGCGTGGCGCGGCTCTATCGACATCTGGCTGGCCGATTTGAAGTACGTCTCCTCTTCCCTCTCCGCCGAGCTTTCCTCTGCGCCGGACTACTTCGCCCAGGCCAGGCCCGCCATCGAGGCCATGATGGCGCAGGCGGGCCATCCGGTGTTCGACAGCGAGGGCATCTTACAGAAGGGCGTCATCCTGCGGCATCTGGCCCTGCCCGGCCACATCGACGACAGCTTTGCCGTCCTCGACCGGATGGCCGCATGGAACGAGGCCGACCCCGGCTGCTTCATCCCCAGTGTCATGAGCCAGTACACCCCCTTTTACAAGGCCGCAGAGCACGGCATCGGGCGGCGCATCACCACCTACGAGTACCGCCGGGTGGTCAATTATGCCATGGATCTGGGGCTGACCGCCGGCTATATGCAGCAGAAGAGCAGCGCCCGGGAGGAATATACACCCAGCTTTGATTTGACGGGCATTTGACCAGCCGGTAAACCTATCAGAGGCAGGTGGAGGGTAGTTTCCCAAGCAAATGTCCAGAGAAGTGGGGCCCCGGCGCGAAGCGTTGGGGCGAAACCGTGGGTTTCGGGTCCCATTTGCGGGGAAACTACCGGACGGCCTGCCGATACGCTTTCCGTCACAATCCACAAAAATCCTGCCAAATTTTCTCTCGCAGTGTTCTTCTTTTCCTTGCAAATCCTCTCCGAAAGCACTATAATGGATACAACGATGTGCGTCATGTGGGGTCTGGCTGCCCTGCTGAGCACCAAACGCCCCGTCTCAAGAATGGTATATGAGAGGCGGCGGCTCAAATGCCCGAGAAGAGCAACAGGAGGACCGTTATGGAACATTTCAACCCCATTCTGGGCTACGAGACGACCGGACCGAAATTCATCACCTGCGGCGAGATCATGCTGCGCCTGACCCCGCCGAACTACGAAAAGCTCCGCATGGCCACCAACTTTGAGGCCAGCTACGGCGGCAGCGAGGCCAACATCGCCCTCGCGCTGGCAAACCTCGGCGTGGACAGCACCTTCTTCAGCGTCGTGCCGAACAACAGCCTCGGCAAAAGCGCCGTGCGCTGGCTGCGCTCCAACGACGTCCACTGCACCCCCATGATCCTCACCGAGCCGGATGAGACGCCCTCCAACCGTCTGGGTACATACTACCTCGAGACCGGCTACGGCATCCGCCCCTCCAAGGTCATCTATGACCGCAAGCACAGCGCCATCACCGAGTACGATTTCTCTCAGGTCGATCTGGACGAGCTGCTGGAGGGCTTCGACTGGCTGCACCTGAGCGGCATTACCCCGGCTCTGGCCCCCAACTGCCGCGGACTCATCATCGATATGCTCAAGGAGGCCAAGAAGAAGGGCCTGACCGTCAGCTTCGACGGCAACTTCCGCTCCACCCTCTGGACCTGGGACGAGGCCCGCGACTTCTGCACCGAGTGCCTGCCCTATGTGGACGTGCTGCTGGGCATCGAGCCCTACCACCTGTGGAAGGACGAGAACGACCACTCCAAGGGCGACTGGAAGGACGGCGTGCCTCTGCAGCCCAGCTATGAGCAGCAGGACGAAATTTTCCAGCACTTCATCGAGCGCTACCCCAGCCTGAGGTGCATCGCCCGCCACGTCCGCTATGCCCACAGCGGCAGCGAGAACAGCCTGAAAGCCTTTATGTGGTATGACGGCCACACCTTCGAGAGCAAGCTGTTCACCTTCAACATCCTCGACCGCGTGGGCGGCGGCGACGCTTTCGCCAGCGGCCTCATCTACGCCATGCTCCACAACTACAAGGCCATGGACATGATAAACTTTGCGGTGGCAAGCAGCGCCATCAAGCACACCATCCACGGCGATGCCAACATCACCGACGATGTCAGCTCCATCCGCAACCTCATGAACATGAACTACGACATCAAGCGCTAAAAGCAAGCCAAAACGGCCCCGGTACGTCCAGACTGCGTACCGAGACCGTTCTTTTTATGTTATGCCGCGCCGGCACTTCCTGCCGGATGACGGTAAATATGACTCCCGAAAGATTTTTTGAGCTTTTTCCTGTCAAATCATTGACAAATCGCTTTTTGCATGATAAAATCACACACGATTTTGAGAGACGAAGCGTGTCGAAGTCTTTTCAAAGCAATTTAACTAGGACCGCCCCGAGGGGGCTGGGTGCATCTGAAAGCTCGGGTACACCCTAAGGCCATACGGACAGCCGGGTCCACTGCCGACCGGCGGCGCAAGCTGCCATTATTGATTGAGTTACTGCGATCCAACGAATTGATTCGTTTGCAACCTTGCGTTGGATCGCGTGCCGCAAAGCTGCTGTTTTGATGAAAAGCGGTTTTGACCTTGCGGCTGAGCTCTAAATTTTATAAGTTGGTTCCTTTACAACCATGAAATTGCGCAGAGCGTGCGCAGACTTGTGAAACGGTCAATAAGAGTAGTAAAAGTGTAATTGCTATATAGACTCTCGTCATCCCGTCCTTTTGAATCCTGATGAATCATGCTGCGATACGGCTCTGGCGTCTTTTCCCCGGAGGCTTTGTCCGCGCATTCAAACGGTTTTTTCAAAGCGCAAGCCTGCATTTCTGTGCAGGGCTTGTGCTTTTTTGTTTGCCCGCATGGTTTGCAGCAGGAGTCAGGGACGGAGGAAAAAACATGAGTGAGAACCGTACACGGTTCCGGCTGGATCAGCGCCGCGCACCGATCTACGAGGCTCTGGAGCAGTTCCGACAGATGCGGGTGGTCCCCTTCGATGTGCCGGGCCACAAGCGCGGCCGGGGCAACCCGGAGTTGACGGCCTTTCTGGGCCAGCAGTGCGTGGGCGTGGACGTCAACAGCATGAAACCGCTGGACAATCTCTGCCACCCGGTATCGGTCATCCGGGAGGCCGAGGAGCTGGCCGCCGACGCCTTCGGCGCAGCACACGCTTTTCTGATGGTGGGCGGCACCACCAGCTCGGTGCAGAGCATGGTGCTGACGGCCTGCAAGCGGGGCGACGAGATCATTCTCCCCCGCAACGTCCACCGCAGCGTGCTGAACGCACTGGTGCTCTGCGGCGCAGTGCCGGTCTATGTCAATCCCGAAGTGGACAAGCGCCTCGGCATCTCGCTGGGCATGAAGCGGGAGCAGGTGGCAAAAGCCATCAAGGAGCACCCCAACGCCGTGGCCGTGCTGGTGAACAACCCCACCTACTACGGCATCTGCTCTGATCTGCGTGCCATCGTCAAGATGGCCCACGACGCCGGGATGCTCTGCCTCGCCGACGAGGCCCACGGCACCCACTTCTACTTCGGCGGCGGCAGTCTGCCCGTCTCCGCCATGGCGGCGGGCGCGGACATGGCATCCGTCTCCATGCATAAGAGCGGCGGCAGCTTAACGCAGTCGAGCCTGCTGCTCATCGGCCCCAACGTCCACCCCGGCTATGTGCGCCAGATCATCAACCTGACCCAGACGACCTCCGGCAGTTACCTGCTCATGTCCAGCCTCGACATCTCCCGGCGGAACCTCGCGCTGCGGGGCCGGCAGGTGTTCCATCAGGTGGCTGACATGGCCGAGTACGCCCGCGAAGAGATCAACGCCGTGGGCGGCTACTACGCCTTCGGCAAGGAGCTGTGCAACGGCAACTCGGTCTTCGACTTCGACACCACAAAGCTCAGCGTCCACACGCTGGACATCGGCCTCGCCGGCATCGAGGTCTACGACATCCTGCGGGATGAGTACGACATCCAGATCGAGTTCGGCGACATCGGCAACATCCTTGCCTACCTCTCCATCGGCGACCGCCCGCAGGAGATCGAGCGTCTGGTGAGCGCACTGGCCGAGATAAAGCGCCGCTACCACACCGACGGCGCCGGCCTGCTGAGCCAGGAATACATCGACCCCGTCGTTGCCGCCAGCCCGCAGGAGGCGTTCTACGCCCCCAAAAAGAGCCTGCCCCTCCGGGAGACCGAGGGCATGGTGTGCAGCGAGTTCGTCATGTGCTACCCGCCGGGCATCCCCATCCTGGCCCCCGGCGAGCGCATCACCAAAGAGATACTGAACTATATCGAGTACGCCAAGGCCAAAGGCTGCAGCATGACCGGCCCGGAAGACCCGGACATCCTGCACCTGAATGTTCTGGCATAAGGAGAAGCAGATGGAGTTTTGGTTTTCGGAATTTCACACCCCGGACGTCAAGCACAGCATCCGGGTGAACAAGCAGCTCTACTCCAAGCAGAGCGACTATCAGCGCATCGACATTTTTGAGACGCCTGAGTTTGGCCGGGTGCTGACGCTGGACGGCAACGTGATGCTCACCGAGCGGGACGAGTTCATCTACGACGAGATGATCGTCCATGTCCCCATGGCCGTCCACAAGGAGGCAAAAGACATCCTCGTCATCGGTGCAGGCGACGGCGGCGTGGTGCGGGAGCTGACCCGCTACGACCGGGTCGAGCGCATCGACCTCGTGGAGATGGACCCCCAGGTCGTGGAGGCCTGCCGCGCCTATCTGCCCGGCAACGCCTGCCGGATGGACGACCGCCGGGTCCACATCTACTTCGAGAACGCTCTGAAATACATCCGCCGCTGCGAGGAGGAATATGACCTCATCATCGTGGACTCCTCCGACCCCTTCGGCCCCTCCGAGGGCCTGTTCACCCGGGAGTTCTACGGCAGCTGCTTCAACGCCCTGAGAGAGGACGGCATCATGGTCAACCAGCAGGGCAGCCCCTTCTACACCGAGGACGCCAGCGCCATGCAGCGTAGCCACAAGCGCATCGCGTCCACCTTCCCCGTCAGCCGGGTCTATCAGGCACACATCCCGACCTTCGCCGCCGGCTACTGGCTCTTCGGCTTTGCCAGCAAGAAGTACCACCCCATCGACGACCTGGACGCCGACGCATGGAAGACGCTCAATCTGCGCACCCGCTACTATACCACCCGGCTCCACGTCGGAGCTTTCTATCTGCCGGCATTCCTCGAGGAGATGCTGCGCGAAGTGGAGGAACCCAAATGATCTCACCCAATGTTGAAACCTTTATCGGCTGCGACAGCAGCTACCGCGCCGCCGACATCGTGCTCTACGGCGCACCGTTCGACTCCACCACCAGCTACCGCCCCGGCGCACGGTTCGGCCCGTCGGCCATCCGGCACGAGAGCTTCGGCCTCGAGACTTACAGCCCCTACCAGAACGCCGATCTGACCGACTTCGACATCTTCGATAGCGGCGACCTCGAGCTCTGCTTCGGCTCCAGCGAAGCTGCCCTTGCCGACATCGAGGCCCGGGCGGCGGAGATCCTGCACGACGGCAAGCTTCCGCTCCTGCTGGGCGGTGAGCATCTGGTGACGCTGGGTGCGGTGCGGGCCGTGGCGGAGAAATACCCCGGCCTCCACATCATCCACTTCGACGCCCACGCCGACCTGCGGGACGACTACCTCGGTGCAAAGCTGAGCCACGCCTGTGTGCTGCGCCGCTGCCACGAGATCGTGGGCGACGGCCGCATCCACCAGTTCTGCATCCGCAGCGGCGAGCGGGCCGAGTTCGAGTTTGCGGCCCAGCATACCGAGATGCACAAGTTCGACTTCACCGGCCTTGCCGCGCTCACCGAACAGCTCTGCGCCACCAAAGAGCCGGTCTACCTCACCATCGACCTCGACTGCCTCGACCCCTCCTGCTTCCCCGGCACCGGCACCCCCGAGGCCGGCGGCGTGAGCTTTTTGCAGCTGCTGGACGCCATCCGCACCGTATCCAAGGCCAACATCGTGGGCGCCGACCTCAATGAGCTGGCCCCCATGCTGGACATCTCCGGCGTCTCCACGGCCACGGCCTGCAAGGTGCTGCGGGAGCTGCTGATCGCCCTCGACAAGGGCTGGCCCGGGTTTCAGGTCTGACAAAACATAATTTGATATAAAGGAGAACCATCATGAGCAAAGTTCTGATCATCGGCTGCGGCGGCGTGGCCTCCGTCGCCATCCACAAGTGCTGCCAGGTCCCCGAAGTGTTCACCGACATCTGCATCGCCAGCCGCACCAAGTCCAAGTGCGACAAGCTGGCCGCAGAGCTTGCCCCCAAGACCACCACCAACATCACCACCGCACAGGTGGATGCCGACCATCTGGACGAGGTCATCGCCCTCATCAAGAGCTATCAGCCCGACCTCGTGATGAACATCGCCCTGCCCTATCAGGACCTGACCATCATGGACGCCTGCCTCGCCTGCGGCGTCAACTATATGGACACCGCCAACTACGAGCCGGAGAACACCGACGACCCCGCGTGGCGTGCCATCTATGAGAAGCGCTGCAAGGAGGCAGGCTTCTCCGCCTACTTCGACTACAGCTGGCAGTGGGCCTACGCCAAAAAGTTTGAGGAAGCCGGCCTCACCGCCCTGCTGGGCAGCGGCTTCGACCCGGGCGTGACCCAGGCTTACTGCGCCTACGCCAAGAAGCACGAGTTCGACACCATCGACACCATCGACATCCTCGACTGCAACGGCGGCGACCACGGCTATGCTTTCGCCACCAACTTCAACCCCGAGATCAACCTCCGCGAAGTCTCCGCCCCCGGCAGCTACTGGGAGAACGGCCATTGGGTCGAGATCCCGGCCATGAGCATCAAGCGGGAGTACGATTTCGACAAGGTGGGCCAGAAGGATATGTACCTGCTCCACCACGAGGAGATCGAGTCTCTGGCAAAGAACATCCCGGAGGCAAAGCGCATCCGCTTCTTCATGACCTTCGGCCAGAGCTATCTCGACCACATGCGCTGCCTCGAGGACGTGGGGATGCTCTCCACCACCCCCATCAGCTTCAACGGGCAGGAGATCGTCCCCATCCAGTTCCTGAAGGCCCTCCTGCCCGACCCCGCCAGCCTCGGCCCCCGCACCAAGGGCAAGACCAACATCGGCTGCATCTTCACGGGCAAAAAGGACGGCAAGGAAAAGACCTACTACATTTACAACGTCTGCGACCACCAGGAGTGCTACAAGGAAGTCGGCTCTCAGGCCATCAGCTACACCACCGGCGTTCCGGCCATGTGCGGCGCACTGATGCTGCTGACCGGCAAGTGGACCACCAAGGGCGTCCACACCGTGGAAGAGTTCGACCCGGACCCCTATCTGGACGCACTGGACAAGTACGGCCTGCCCCGCTCTGAGAGCCACAGCCCGGCTCTGGTGGACTGATGCGGCTGGTCGATACGCGCCCGCCCTTCGCGGGGCTGGCAAACCTCTCGGAGGGCGCACTCGCTTCCCTGCCTACCCCCTGCTATCTGCTGGACGAAGCCCAGCTGCGCCGCAACGGCGAAATTCTGCTGGGGGTCCAGCAGCGGACGGGCTGCAAGATTTTATTAGCGCAGAAAGCTTTCTCCAACTTCGACCTCTACCCGCTTCTCGCGCCCTGCCTCGCAGGCACTGAGGCCAGCGGCCTCTACGAGAGCCGTCTGGGCAAGGAAGAGCTGCCCGAGAAGGAGAACCACGTCTTCTGCGCCGCCTACCGGGTGGACGAGTTCAACGAGCTTCTGGATTACGCCGACCACATCGTGTTCAACTCCCCGGCCCAGCTGGCAAAGTTCGGCCCTGCGGCCAAGGCGGCGGGCAAGAGCGTCGGTCTGCGCATCAACCCGGAGCGCTCCACCCAGGAAGGCCACGCCATCTATGACCCCTGCGCCCCGGGCAGCCGTCTCGGCACCACCCGCGCCCAGTGGGACGCGGCTCTGGCAAAACAGCCGGGTCTCGCCGCCCTGCTGGACGGCCTGCACTTCCACACCCTCTGTGAGCAGGACGCCGACGCGCTGGCCGTGACGCTGGACGCTGTGGAAGAGAAATTCGGCGACCTGCTGCCGGGGCTGAAATGGCTCAATTTCGGCGGCGGACACCACATCACCCGCCCGGGCTATGACCTTGCCGCGCTGGAAGCCTGCATCGCCCGGATGCAGGAGAAGTACGGCGTACAGGTCTATCTGGAGCCGGGCGAGGCGTGGGCGCTGAACGCGGGCTATCTCGTCACCACAGTGCTGGACACTCTGCAGAACGGTGACACCAGCCTCGCCATCCTCGATATGTCTGCGGCCTGCCACACCCCGGACGTCATTGAGATGCCCTACCGCCCTCCCCTGCTGGACGCGGGCGAGCCGGGCGAAAAGTCCTGCACCATCCGCCTCGGCGGGCCGACCTGCCTCGCGGGCGATGTCGTGGGAGACTACAGCTTCGACGCCCCGCTTGCCGAGGGAGACCGGCTCATCTTCGGCGACATGGCCATCTACACCACCTGCAAGAACAACACCTTCAACGGGATGCCCCTGCCGCCCATCTGGGCGCTGGCTGAGGACGGCACCTGCCGGGAGCTGGTCCGCTTCGGCTACAACGACTTTAAGATGCGGCTGGGTCACCGCGCATAAAACGAAAGCCATCGGCTGTCTGGGCCGATGGCTTTTTGTTTACTTGAGTTTCTTTTTGGCTTCGTACTCCCGCAGGGCGGTCAGCGCCTCGCCCGACAGCGGGTAGAGGGCCAGCATATTGAATATGGTCATCAGGCCGATGCCCACATCGCCGAGGTCCCACACCACGGTGTAGGCCTGCATACCGCCGACGACCAGCATCACCAGCGCCAGCACCTTGTAGGCCGTCTGCCAGAACCAGCTGTCGCCGAAGAGATAGGCCACGTTGCAGCGGGCGTAGTAGAGGATGCCGATAAAAGTAGAGAAGCTGAACAGCGCCAGCGTCACTGCGATGAAGACGACGCCGAAGCTGCCCAGATGGTACTGCATCGCCGCCTGCAGAAGGTCCATGCCCTGCCGCCCGCTCGTCACGCTCCCGGGAGCCAGCAGCATCACGAAGGCCGTGCAGCTGCAGATGACGATGGTGTCGATGAGGACGCCCAGCGCCTGCACGAGGCCCATCTTCACGGGGTCGTCGCACTCAGCGGCAGCAGCGGCGCAGGGGGCCGAACCGGAACCGGCCTCGTTGGAGAAGAGGCCCCGCTTGATGCCGTTCATCACCACAGCGCCAAAGCCGCCGCCCACAGCCTGACGCAGGCCCAGCGCCTCCGAGAAAATGCGGACGAAGACATCGGGCAGCTGGGGCAGATGGGTGAGGATGATCCAGAGGGTCATGACGAAGTAGCAGCCCGCCATGATAGGGACCATGACGTCGAGGCTCTTGACGGTGGCCTCCTTCCGCAGGACGATGACCGCCGCAAGCGCCGTCAGCACCAGCGTCGTGACCAGCGGCGGGATGGAGAACGCATTCTGGAACGCCTCGCTCACCGAGTTGCTGACCACCTGGCTGATGCCGCACCAGCAGATGAGGCCCGCCACGGCGAACAGGCAGGCCACCACCGAGCGGCGGAGCTTCCTGCCCCGTTTGCGCTCCGCGAGGGTGTGGAGATAGTAGGCCGGGCCGCCCCGCCAGCCGCCGTAAAGGTGGTCGGGCTGCTTGTATTTCTGGGCCAGCGTGGACTCCACAAAGGAGGTGGAGGCGCCCAGCAGAGCCGTCACCCACATCCAGAACACCGCGCCTGCACCGCCCACAGACAGCGCCGCCACGACGCCCACCAGATTGCCCATGCCCACCCGGGTGGCCGTGGACACCACCAGCGTCTGGAAGGACGAGAGGCCGCTGCCCTTGTCGTTCTTCTCGCAGACCGCCGCCAGCATATCCCGGAACAGCCGCACCGGCAGAAGCCTTGTGCGCAGGGTGAAGAACACCCCCGCCGTCAGCAATAAGATGACCATAAACGAGAGACTGAGGGTCACGTTTCCCAGATGCAGGGTGAGCAGGTCGCCCCACAACAGGCGGTAGACCCCCTCGATGAGTTGAATGAGCACAGCATTTCCTCCCAGTGCTTGGATTTGGCCGTTTTTGCACAAAAACAGGCCGTCGCCCTTTATTATAGACGATTCGGCCTGTTTTGTAAATCAGGAAAGTGAAGTTCAGGAGAAAAAAGTAACGGCTCTGACTCAGGCGGCTTGCCCTCTCAGTCGGGCTTGCGCCCGCCAGCTCTCCCAAAGGGAGAGCCCTTGGCAGGCCGGTTCACTTCCTACTGGACGCCTGAGGCCCGATAAGGCGCAAAAGGGCAGGCCTTGCTACAGAGGGCAGGCCCGGCTTTGTACAACCTCTCCGTCACGCCTGCGGCGTGCCACCTCTCCTTGTAGGAGAGGCTTTGGCAGGCCGTAAAGCTTCACCTCTTCGCCAGAGGCTCCCCTACTAGGGGAGCTGTCGAACGGAGTGAGACTGAGAGGTTGTACTAAGACAGAGCCTTTTCCTACCGTCAGGCAGCAAAAAGCTCCCCCTTTCGGAGGAGCTTGAAGTGCGGTTTATCAGGACAGGATCATTCTGTCATTTGCAAACTCACCGCCGCTGGCGATCTGGAACTTTGCCAGCAGGTCGGAGACCTGCAGGTTCTTCTTCTCCTCGCCGGAGACGTCGTAGATGATGTGACCCTCGTGCATCATGATGAGGCGGTTGCCGTACTTGATGGCGTCCTTCATGTTGTGGGTGATCATCATGGTGGTCAGGTGGTTCTCCTCAACGATCTTCGCCGAGAGGGTCAGCACCTTGAGGGCGGTCTTGGGGTCGAGGGCGGCGGTGTGCTCGTCCAGCAGCAGGAGCTTGGGCTTGTTCATGGTGGCCATCAGGAGGGTCAGCGCCTGACGCTGGCCGCCGGACAGCAGGCCCACACGGGCAGTCAGCCGGCTCTCGAGGCCCAGATCGAGGCTCTTGAGCAGTTCACGGTACTGCTCCCGCTCCGCCCTGGTGATGCCGATGCGGAGCGTACGGGGCTTGCCGCGGCGGGCGGCAAGGGCGAGGTTCTCTTCGATCTGCATGGTGGCGGCAGTGCCGGTCATGGGGTCCTGAAAGACGCGGCCAATGTAGGCGGCGCGCTGATGCTCGCCCAGACGGGTGACGTCCACGCCGTCGATGATGATCTTGCCGCAGTCCACGGGCCAGACGCCGGCGACGGCGTTCAGCATGGTGGACTTGCCTGCGCCGTTGCCGCCGATGACGGTGACGAAGTCGCCCTCATTCAGCTTCAGGTTCAGGCCGTTCAGGGCCGTCTTCTCGTTGACGGTGCCTGCGTTGAAGGTCTTGGAAACATTTTGTATCTCAAGCATTGTTTGCGCCCTCCTTGTTTGCCTTTTTGGCCGCAGGCTTTGCGAAATATCTGCCCTTCCAGTACGGCACGGCGAGGAAGACAGCCACAACGGATGCGCTCAGCAGCTTTAACAGGTTTGCGTCAAAGCCGAGGGTCAGCACCAGCTGGATGACGATGTAGTAGATGATGGCACCCAGAGAGACGGACACCATCTTGAGGGCGAAGTTGTGGAAGATGCGGCCAAACACAGCCTCACCGATGATGACAGCTGCCAGACCGATGACGATGGCGCCGCGGCCCATGCCGACATCCGCAAAGCCCTGATACTGGCTCAGCAGAGCACCGGACAGCGCCACCAGAGCGTCAGAGACGGCCAGACCCAGCACGATGTTGAAGTTGGTGTTGATGCCCTGTGCGCGGGACATGGCGGGGTTGGAGCCGGTGGCGCGGATGGCGCAGCCCAGCTCGGTGCCGAAGAACCAGTACAGCACGGCGATGACCACAGCCGACACCAGAATGACCATGATGATGGGGTTGTGGAGCGCGAACTCCTTGACCCAGCGCAGGGAGATGAGCAGGTCATACTTGTCCACGTTGATGGACTGGTTGGCCTTGCCCATGATCTTCAGGTTGATGGAGTAGAGGGCCAGCTGAGTCAGGATGCCGGACAGGATGGCCGGGATGCCCATGAAGGTGTGGAGCAGGCCGGTGACGAAGCCGGTGGCGAGGCCCGCCAGCACGGCAGCCAGCAGGGACACCCAGACATTCTGGCCCGAGAGCAGGCACATGACGCAGACTGCGCCGCCGGTGCCGAAGGAGCCGTCCACGGTCAGGTCCGCCACATCAAGGATGCGGTAGGTGAGGTAAACGCCGATGGCCATGATGCCCCAGATGAGGCCCTGTGCGCACGCACCCGGCAGAGCACCGGGCAGGTTCGCCAGTCTTGCAAGCATTTCCAAAATGATTCCTCCTAAATTACACTTTTTTATAGACCCGTTTGATACGGGAAAGCGGAGAAGGGCGAGAAAACCGCTCTTCTCCGCTGTTTTTTAGTGGTTAAACCTCTCCGTCACGGCTCCGCCGTGCCACCTCCCCTATCGAGGGGAGGCCTTGGCATTCCGTAAAGCTTTTCCTCTTCGCCAGAGGCTCCCCTCGGTAGGGGAGCTGTCTGCCGAAGGCAGACTGAGAGGTTATTCCTTTTACCCTTCAATGGCCTCATAGCCTTCGGGAACGGTCAGGCCCAGGTCGTCGCAGATGGTCTTGTTGTACTTCTTGGTCACATCGGTGTACTCAATGGGCATATCGGAGACGTTGGACTCGCCCTTCAGGATCTTGACGGCCATCTCGCCGGTGGTGTAGCCCAGGTCGTAGTAGCTGATGGACAGGGTGGCCACGCCGCAGCCGGCGCAGATGCCCTCCTCACCGGCGAAGACGGGCTTCTTGGCCGGGCGGCAGATGCCGTCCACGATGCCGGTGTTGGCAGCGACGGTGTTGTCGGTGGGGACATACAGAGCGTCGTTCTCGTCAGCGGCCTTCTGGCAGACGGAAGACAGGTCGTTGGAATCGGAGAAAGCGTACTGAGTCGCGGTGACGCCCTTGGCCTCCAGATACTTCTGGACCTCGTCCACCTGATACTGGCTGTTGGCCTCAGCGGAGCAGTACAGCAGGCCGACCTTCTTGGCGTCGGGCATCCACTCCACGATCATATCGGCCTGCTGGTCCAGCGGAGCCAGATCAGAGGTGCCGGAGATGTTGCCGCCGACGGTGCCGGAGAAGTCGGTCAGGCCCAGAGCCACGCCGTACTCGGTGACGGAGGTGCCCAGAACGGGGATCTCATTGGTGGCAGACTGTGCAGCCTGCAGAGCGGGGGTGGCGTTTGCCATGATGAGGTCAACGCCGGAGGAAACGAAGCCGTTGGCGATGGTGGCGCAGGTAGCGGAGTCACCCTGTGCGTTCTGGAAGTCGAACTTCACGTTGTCGCCGAACTCTGCGGTCAGAGCGTCCTCAAAGCCCTGCGTTGCAGCGTCCAGAGCGGCATGCTGCACCAGCTGGCAGATGCCGATGGTGTAGGTGTCGCCGGAAGCGGCAGCGGAGCCGGAAGCGGCAGAAGATGCCACAGAAGAAGCAGCCGTGGAGGATGCAGAAGAGCCGCCGCAGGCGGTCAGGGCAGCAGCAGCGCCGCAGACAGCGGCAGCAGCCAGAAACGAACGACGAGTGATTTTACGCATAATGATTACTCCCTCATTTTTCCATCTACGCGGCAGCAGGACGCCGCGCCGAAAAGCATTTGAATGTCCGGCAGAGAGCCTCTGCTTTACACTCGTGAAGTATATCACGATTTCCGTCCGATGGCAACGCCGTTTCGGTTCTAATTATCTATTAAAATGAATACATCTATCACTTTTTTCGATAGGTGTTTCTTCTCTGCTGATAGTCCGTCAGTTTTTGCAGCTCTGCGCCCAGCCAGACGAGGTTTTCTTCCAGCTGAGGGAGGTACTCTTTCTCATAGTCGAACTTAAAATAGAGTGCCTGCCAGAGCTTCGCCTGCATCCGGCGGCGCAGGGGCGGCTCGAGGGCGGCGTCCAGCGGCTCCACCACGTCTTCCAGGTCCATGCAGGTCTGCGCCCAGCGGACGTCGGTCTTTTCCCGGGCAGGGACGTCGTAGCGGGCCAGATAGTCCTCCACGTTGGCTTCGATGACACGCCCTCCGCAGCCGGTGGGCTGCAAAAAGTAGCTCACCTCCCCTTCCCTGCTGATCTCCTGCGCCAGCGGGTAGAGGGCGCAGACCAGCGGTTCGGCGTCGTGGATGGCGCAGTGGTTCTCGGTGAGGAAAGGGCAGTTGTTCCGCTCCTCCTTCACGGGGGCCAGCCGCAGCACCGGCAGATGGCTCACCTGCCCGATGGACGCACGGCAGAAGGCCCGGGCCACGGTCTGGGGCGGCAGGCGCAGCCGACCCGCGATTCGCCAGAGGTCGAAGCCCGACAGCACGATGTCCTCCCGCCCCCGGCAGCAGCCGCCGCAGCCTGCGCAGGCAAACGAGAACGCCTCGTCCCGCGCCAGCAGCGGTGTCGTGCGGGCAAAATCCACCCGTCCGCAGAGGTCGAGCTGTGAATCCTTGAGCATGTAAGTTTCTCCTGTATACTGTAGTAGATTATGTGGCCAAGTGACCATTTAATAATATAGTTACGTTATATTTTGCCAGTTGGCCAGTTTGGCCAAGTGACCCCCATTGGCCAAGTGAGTCACTTGGTCAGCATCGCCCATTTGGCCACCTTGGCCAAGTGACTTTCTTGCCGATGCATCGTCGATAATTTGTCACTTGGCCAGATAATATGCGGGTCTCAGAGAGGGATGTCCTCTGTACGACCTCTCAGTCTCACTTCGTTCGACTGTTTCTCTAGTAGGAGAGCCTCCGGCGAAGAAATCAGGCTTTCCGCCATGCCAGAGCCTCTCCCTCTGGGAGAGGCTCTGGCATGGCGGAGCAATGACGGAGAGGGCAAGGATGCTGACAGAGAAACTCACGCGCGGCGATAGTATCGCTCTGACAAAGGGTCTGCTTATCGCTGCGTGGCGGTTCTGTCACAACGAGCTTGCCCTCTCAGTCTCGCATTCGCTCGCCAGCTCTCCCAAGGGGAGAGCCTTATCTCTCTCACTCAAACCTCTTCGCCGGTATCACGATCGCCCCGAACAGCGAGGCGATATACACCACCAGCACCGCGCCACACACCTGCCAGCCGGTGGCGCGTTCAAGCAGGACGGCCCCCGCCGTGCAGGGCGGCACCAGCACCAGCGACGCCATCGACCAGACCCGGAACGCCCGCACGATATGCTTCCAGTTGCGGTTGTTGTAATAGATGCCCGGGATGTGGATGTGGAACGCACCCTGTGCAAAGTTGCAGATGCGGTTCTCGTCGTAGTAGCGGGGCAGGGTCTCGGCCATCCAGAACATGGCATAGGCCCCGTAGACGACGCCGAAAACCACATCGACGATGAGCAGAGCCAGCGCTCCCTCGATGTCGGCCAGTCCCGCCGCCCAGACAGCCAGCGCCTCTGCGACGCCCAGCACGCAGCAGATGACATACACCGGCAGATACTTCTTCGTCCGCGCCTGACGGCGCTCCGGCGGCTCTGCCGAAAAGGTCAGCGCCTTGCGGATGAGGTCTTCGGTCTCCTCGCGGGTGAAGCGCCGCTCCTCCTCTACCCAGCGTCCCTGCAGAAGCTCGGCCACCGTCACGTTCAGCTGCTCGGCCAGCGGCACCAACAGCGAGATGTCCGGCACACTCAGTCCCGTTTCCCTTAATTAAAGATATTGTTGGGTAAAAAAGAAAGGTCAGTCGATTTTGCCGATGAAGCGGTAGTAGATTTCTACTTCCTGCTCACGACTTCCGTCCTCGCCCTTGACAGCTTCGTGGACGGTTACTTTTTCAATTAGAGTGTTCAGAAGTTCGGCGGTCAGCTCCACAGGGTTGACATACTGTTTCATCAGGGCAATCCACTTTTCAGCATCCGCTGCGGTCTGTACGGCGGCTTCCATCGTTTCGTGAAGCTGTCTTATTTTTGTTTCAAGCTCCTTTTGCTCGTTCTGGTACTTCTCGGACAGCATATTGAAGTTATACTCGGTTATGCGTCCGGCAGACCAGTCCTCATACATTTTAGCAAACAGCCCGTCAACCTCGGCTTTACGCTTCTCTGCCTTTTTCAGCTCCGCAGCCTGCTTTTTCTTCGCAGAGTTTCTTTCCCTGTCGCTGGCATTGAGCAGCCGTTTCAGCAGCTTGTCCTCGTCTTTCTGTACCATCATAGACCAGTATTGCAGTCTTGCAAGCACATAGGCATACAGTACATCATAGCGGATATAGTGCATGGAACACTGGCGTAATCCCTGTCCGTTCTTGCTGCAATGGTAGTACCCGTATGGGTTCTTATTCTGCTTGTTTTCCCCATAGGCTAAAGACCATCCGCAGTCTGCACATTTTATCAATCCTGCGAAAATCTGTGTCGTACCGTTTCTGCGTTTCCTGCGTCTGCTTGCAATCAGCTCCTGAACTTTTTGGAACACTTCTTCGGAAATGATGGCTTCGTGGGTATTTTCCACACGATACCATTCTTCCTGCGGCTTCCGCACCTTTTTCTTGTTCTTGAATGAAATGTTGCTCTGCTTGTTGTGAACGCTGTGACCGATGTAGGTTTCCTCTTTCAAAATGCTCTTGACCTGTGCAATCGTCCACGCATAGGCTTTTTCTGCGGGCGCACCGGCGTAGATATTAGCGAAAGTCCCGTATCTTTCATAGTTCAGCCAGCCGGGGGTAGGTACTTTTTCCTCCACCAGAATCCGTGTAATGCTGGCGGCACCACGCCCGTGTACGGCAAGGTCAAAAATCTTCTCTACAATCCAGCGTGTTTCCGGGTCGATCAGAAGATGACCTTTTTTGTCCGGGTCTTTTACATAGCCCAGCGGTGCATAGGCTCCATAGTGTGCGCCATTGGCAAATCTTGTGTGCATGGCAGCCTTGACCTTTTTGCTGGTCTGTCGGGCGTGCATTTCATTCAGGATGTTTAAGAACGGGGCAAGCTCGCTTTCTCCGTTGATGGTGTCCACATTGTCATTGATGGCAATGTAGCGTACTCCCTTGCTGGGGAAATAGATTTCCGTGTACTGACCGGTCAGGATATAGTTTCTTCCCAGACGGGATAAGTCCTTTGTGACAACGCAGTTGATTTTCCCGTCCTCGATGTCATCAATCATCCTTTGGAAACTTGGACGCTCGAAATTTGTCCCGCTCCATCCGTCGTCAATGTACTCGTCTACAACGGTCAGCCCATGCTCTGCGGCATACTGTCTAAGCATCATGCGCTGGGTCTGGATACTGCCGCTTTCCCCCTGTAATTCATCGTCACGGCTCAATCTCAAATATAGTGCAGTGTTATAAATCGTTGTATTGTATGGTTGTTTCACGGTTAAAAATCCTCCTTCTAAAAGAAACAACCCACGCTTATACAATACTCGCTGGTACAAGTATATCATAAGCGTGGGCTGATTGACAGTCGTTATTCCGTATTTTTTCAGGAAGCGGCGGCAGCGTGCTGGATCACATCTTCCAGCAGGCTGTCAAGCGGCTTCCCATCCTGTGCGAAATGCTCCGATACCTTGATACGGACTTTCCCCATGACAAAATACTGGGTGCCGTCTTTTTCGGTAAGCAGGGTGCCGCTGTTTTTGTTATTGCTCTCGTTTTTGCTTTTTGCCATAGGCAGTTACCTCCATAAATGAAATATGCCCGACAAGGGAATGTCAGGCAGGTGTACAGCCGCAGACTGTCTCCATGTCAACCAAACCGTGTCAACCGGCAGAAAAGACTTTGAAAACAATCCATAGGCGCTCTATTATTACTTTTTACTTTTTCTTTGATTTCTTGGTTGACATGGTTGACAAAGGAGAGAAATGCCCCAAATATCAGGCTTTTCCCCGTCAACCGGCTGTCAACCAAAGCGTCAACCAAACTGTCAACCGGTGGCTTTTCAGAATGGCAGTTCCATTTGCCGGGCTTCTTCTTCCGTGATTTCCTGAAAACCGTCCCCCTCCGGCGGAGCTTGGTTGACACGCTCCCAGCCTTTTTGAGAACCGTATTTCTTATACCGCTTCGGGCTTTTGTAGGCTGCCCAGCCCTGTATGATGCCGCCCGCAATGCCGGTATTCATAATCTCGCAGATTGCCCGTGTCTCCCAGTCTGCCGGGGAATTTAAGTTCCCCAGTGCTTCCTCATAAAGCTGCTTGGAGCATACCCTGTCGCCGGTGTAGTCCTCCAAATAGGCGTAGATCATGCCGGCCTGTGTGTCTTCCTGCATGAAGTCCTGCTGGTGGGCGTTCAGATATCGGTTCATTTCCATACTGAATGATAGCTTATACTTCCCGCTGCGGTAAACCGTCATGGCTTCCGCCCACATCTGTTCGATATACGCCCTCGCCGCCGCTTCATCATCCAGTATGTGAACCTCCGCCCGTTCCGGGTACACCGTCACGGGGAGAAAGCGCCGGTTGCCGGTGCGGTCACGAGGTAAAAAGTCCTGCCGGTTGGTCGTCCCTCCAAATACACATTGCCGCAGCCGGTCTGCCGGGTGTGTCTCATACGGCACTTTGTAGGTTTCTTTCTGGCGGCTTAAGAATGACTTGATTTCCTCAATACTCTTGGCGTTGGCTGTGGCAATCATCTCCGACATCTCGATAATCCAATGCCCTTGCAGCTTGCGGTACACATTTTCATCGTCCAGCTTCTTCAAATCGTCTGAAAACCATTCGTCCCTGCCTGCCAGCAGCCGGAAAAAGGTAGATTTCCCGGCTCCCTGACCACCAACCAGACAGAGCATGACCTCAAACTTGCTCCCCGGTCTGAATACCCGCCGGATGGCTCCCATCAGGAACAGTTTCAAGGCTTCATAGGTGTATTCGTCCGTATCGGCTCCCAGAAAGTGATGCAGGGCGTAACGGATGCGCTCTGTGCCGTCCCATTGCAGGCTGTTCAGGTAATCCCTGACCGGATGGTAGCGGTTTTCATTGGCAACAATCTTGATGGCGCTCTGCACCTTTTTCTCGCTGGTAAGCCCGTAATTTTCTTCCAGATACAAAAGCAGGTAGTTCATGTCCATGTCGGTCAGCGTGGTACTGGTGCGCTCCCAGCCCAGCGGCTTCACAATGTCAATCTGCTCCGTCAAAAGGTTCAGGCGCAGCGCCCCACGAAACAGAGGGTCACGCTGGAACACCGTCAGGCAGTTTCGGATGCTGTTCTTCACGCCGCCTTTCTGTGTCTCCTCTAATGTCTCCCGGATTTCTGTCGGTGTCTGCGCCGGTTCCATTGTGTCCATCGTCCTTTTGACCGCTTCCTGCGTTTCCGGCGGCAAGCTCTGAAATTCGCTGTTCAAGCCGCAGCACCTCCTTTCCTTGTGCGGCGATCAATGCCGCTTTTTCTTCTATTTCTCCGTATAACAAAATATCCAAAAGGTATTCTGTGTAGCTTATCCTCTGCAACGCTTCCACAAAAAGAGGATGCCAGATGTCATCCTGCGGCTGTGGGGCGTATGCTGTTTTCCAATGCTCCAGCAGGCGCAGATAATCGCATAGCACCCGGAAACAATACCGTTCCGTTTCCTGAAATCTCTGCTCCGCTGATTTTTGTCGGGGCTGTGACCTGTTGTGACGCTTCCTATCTGGCGGCGCATTGCCGGATTTCTCATAGGAAACGCCGAAGTCCTCCGCAAGCCTGACCGCAGCTTCCCGTTTCCCCAATCCATGCAGCAAAGCGGCAAAGTCGATCACATCCCCGGAAGCCCCGCAGCCGAAGCAGTAAAAGCGGCTGTCCACTTTCATGCTGGGCGTGCGGTCATTGTGGAATGGACAGCAGACCATGCCGTTTCTCCCCACCCGGATTCCATAGAATGAAGCAGCCTGCCGGGTGGTAACAGACTGTTTCACCGCTTCAAATACATTCAAATGCTCCCTCCATAAAAATACCGGCAGCGGTAAAGCTGCCGGTTATGTCATAGCTCCATCTCGTGTTTCTTTCTCTGTACTTCCTGTGGCTGCTCTCTCCGGCGCAGTGCGGTATCTACGGCGTTCTGCACCTGCCGCAGCCGTATGACTTCCTCCCGGAGCGGCTTGTGCTGCGGAGACAGTTCGGCATACTCTGTTTTTAACTGTGCGTATTCCTGTTTCCATGCTTTCAGGGCAATGGGTTTTCCGTCCAGTTTTTCTTTCAGAATACGGCGGGCGGCATAAAACAGCCGTAACTCCGCATCGTGGGATGTTTCAAATTTCTCCCTCTGTTTCTTAAACTTGGCATTGTTCAATTCCGTATGGACAGGTTTTAGCCGCTGGTAATTCTCGCCCTCCCGTATCAATTCCTTCAATTCCTTTATCCGGGCAGATTTCTTTTTCATGGAGCCGCTTAATGCTTCAAATTCTTCACTGACAGAGGAAAGACGCTCCTGCAAATCCTCTAATGTGAGCAGCTTGTTTTCCGTCAGATAATTGACGGCTTCGGCAAACTGCTTTAAGTTTCCGGTTCTGGCTTTATTGCTCCATGCCCCTGCGTTGCGCTGGTTGTAATAAGCGATCAGCAGGTCGGCAAGGCTCGGTGTCTGCGGTTTGGAAAGTTCTTCTTTTACCTCTGCCATCCAGACAAACAGGGCTTTGATCTTCTTCCTCACATCCTGCATGAGCCGGTTGGTGGCTTTAATCCAGCGGTTCAGTTCCCCTTTCTCGGTGCGGATGCCCTTTGCTTCCATCTGCCGGACATTAGCTCCCTCGTGGACAGTAGGTATCAGGTCAAGCCCCTGCCGCACATAGGAACGGTGGTCGATACGCACATCCAGCCCTTTTTCCTCAAATTTTGTATTAACGGCAGCCGCCCACTGCTCCCGCCAGTGTTCCAGCGTTTCCGGCTCATGCCAGTCTGTTGTATGGACAGCGTTAAACATATAATCGCCGTTTTTATCCCGGATTCGGTTTCCATCTTCATCAAGAAGATATTCCCGCCGCTGTTTTTGTCCCCATGTGCCATCCGGGTTCAAAGGGCGCATGGTTGTCATCACATGGAAATGCGGGTTAGGGATGCCGCCGTCCTCTTTCTCCGGGCTGTGAAAAGCAAGATCGGCAATCATGCCTTTTGCCACAAACTGCTCCTGCACGAACTTCCTCGCCAGTTCCATGTTTTCTTCCAGCGTCAATTCATTCTGCATGGCAATATCAAAGGAATAGGCAAGCTGTGCTTTTGGATGTTTCTCGCAGCTCTCCACAGCATTCCAGAGGGTCGCCCGGTCAAGATATATTTCCGGCGCATGGGGCGGCAGCATGATTTCCGAAGCGATCACGCCGCCCTTTTTGGTGTAATCGCTGACTTCTCCATAGTAGCTGCTGTAAAGACGCTCCCCGGCTCGGTAGGCTGCGCTGGCAATGGCGCTCTGACCGGCGCTGCGCTTTATCTGTGCGATTGAAAAATGATAAAGTGCTATCCTTAGTCACCGCCTTTCTCCTGCCCGGAAATACGGGCGTGGTTCTCTGTGGCAGACCGGATGAAATGCTCCGCCTGCGGCAGATTCAAAATGCTTTCCATGAGGGAATAAAATTCCGCTTCGGATAGCTCCTTTGTCTGTGGTGCAATGCTCTCAATAGCTGCCCCACGGGTAATCAGCCGGTGCGTCCTCTGTTTCCGGGAACCGCTTTCCAGATACGCCTGCCGGTTTTTCAAACGCTGCATTTTCCGTTTTTCCCGTTCCAGCAGGACAGTGGTTTTTTCATATTCCTGCTTCAACTGTTCCAAAGATTTTTCCATGTTCTCACATCCTTTGCTGATAAGATAAAGAAAGACCATCCGCAGACAGTCTGTGTGTCAGTGCTTCTATAAAACCCGATGAAAAGGGAAAACCGCAGAGCGGATTTCTCTTTTCGGCGGGTACACAGGGGATAGCCGCTTTAGCGGCGCAAGGGGGTGTAGCCACCTTGTCGGAGCGAAGCGAACGCAGACCTCGGATTGCTGATTTTATCAGCGGCAGAGGTAAGCTCCGCAGGACGCACGATACATGGTCTTTAGACTATGTATAGAAGTGCGCCCTTAGTTCCTAAGGGATTTTGCCGTTTCCGGCAGTCTTGTCCTTTTTCTTGGAACGCTTGGAAAGATACTTCGGGCAGTCAACCACAACCGCCCGGAAGCTCTGTTTACATTCGTGCTGGCATTTCCGGCACAGTTCATTGTAAGTGATACGGCTGCGGTCATTTAAGAAGAAAGACCATTCCAACCGCCGCTTGTTACTCATTCTTGCCATAACCGGCTCCTTTCTCCGTTTCTATCTGATGTACGCAGATAGGCTGTTTTGGTGTAGCGTCTCGGTATCATTTTTAAGGTTTTTCCCTCTGTATGCCCCTTTGGAAAGTGCAGCAGTATTGCAGTCAGGGAATGATACCTCACGCTTATTTGTCACTTCCCGGTACGGTTTCGGAGCCTTTTGCCATCCATTCAAAGAAAGCAATCTTGCTGACCTTGATAAGCCTGCCCCTGCGGAACGCCGGAAAGCCGGGGGTGTGTACCAGCTCATAGGCGCTCGCTCTTGAAATTCCCATAATCCGCTGGATGTCCGCCACATCCAGAACCAGCGGTAAATCCTCGTAGCTGTTCAATCTCTTTTTATCGTTCATTCTGTTCCTCCCATAAATCAAATAGGTTAAAATGCTTCCTGTTGCCGTTCTCCCCAAAAGCCGTTTTCCTGCCCCATTCCTGCGGTGTTTCCCTGCATTGGTGCGCCGGATGCGTCACTTCTCCTGCTGGTCATATCCCTTTTGGACGGTCATTCACTTGTCAAGGTACTGTGTGGCACGAAATTACCAACTGCAATCATCATAGCGGACTATTCTTGACAAAACAATGCTTCTGCGATACCATGAGTGTAACGGATATAACTAAATTATATAATTACCATAATCAAAGGCAGGGGATAGGGATGGAGAATCAGTTTATACGGCATGAGCCATGTTTTGAGAGGATTTTGTTTGTCCTGACGCTGGACAGGAAGAAAATGAAAGAACGGATTTTGATTGGGGAAGAACAGCAGATCCGCTTCCGTCTGAACGGGAGCCAAAACGCAGAGGTGCTTTGTGATATGACACGCCCGCTGGGGACTTTTTTGATAAACTTTGAGTGCGACACGGACAGAGATTGGAACTTATACGGGCTTTCTCCGCTGCGGCAAGCCCTACACTCCAACAGATGGAAACAGCCGGAGCTGGAGCAGGCGGCAAGCGAATTTCTCTGGGGAAAATATCTTAGCAATGACCCTCTGAAAATGTATGTGGCGTTCCGTATTTGGAACAGCTATCTGCTTGCCAGAGAACCCCGTGACCGTAACGCTGCCTGTGACCGCTTCATGGATAAAATGAGCAGACTGACCGGGGTATTCCAAAACGAAGCCATGAGCTTTGACAGGGAGACAGGAAAACCGAAATATTTTCAAGCTGGCAGCCTTTATTTCAAAGGCGCACCGTCAGAAGATACCCGGCTTGACCTCTGGTTCCCGGACAACCGGCGCACAGAAGAATGTGTGTCTGCCTATGCGTCCCTCTACCCGTTGATTACCTATTATCTGAACAGGCTGAATGACTGGGGGCTTTGCTTCCGGCAGTGCAAGGTCTGTGGGAAATATTTTCTGGCAAAGAGCCAGCGGTATGAGTTGTGCAGCGATAAGTGCCGAAAAACACAGGCGCTTCAAAACAAGCGGGAATTTGACGAGAGGGCAAGAGAAAATAACTATGACCTGCTTTATAAAAATGAATGCCAGAACTGGCGCAACAAAATAAACCGGGTAAAAATACCGCAGGCTTTCCGGCTGACCGTCTGGAAAAAATACAGGCTGCCTTTTCCGACTTTAAGAAAGAAGCATTGCAGAGAAAAAAGGCTGTAAAAACAGGAACAGCCAGCCCGAAAGAATTTACGGACTGGCTGTATCAGCAGAGTAATGTAATTGTGGAACTGACTGAATACTAAATTTTTTTCTCGTTGTGAGGTTTCTGTGACATTTTGTTGATACTATAAAAAGAAAAAGGATGTGATACTATGCGAATACTGGTTGTTGAAGATGACCAGCTTTTGAATAAGACATTAAGCTATAATCTGTCGGCTGTCGGATATTCCGTGGATGGGGCTATGTCAAAGGCTGTTGCCATAAGATTTCTTGAAAAACAGGACTATGATTTAATCGTTTTGGATGTCAATCTGCCGGATGGGAACGGGTTTGATATATGCCGCGAGGTAAAAGAACGCCGTCCCGATACCGCCGTGATTTTTCTAACCGCAAATGATATGGAAAGCGATATGCTGAAAGGATTTGAATTGGGCGCAGATGATTATGTAACAAAGCCCTTTCCTATCAGCGTGTTCCAAAAGAAAGTATCTGCTTTACTGAACCGCATTTCAGCACAATCCGGCGGAGATTTCTACGATGATGGGAATTTGTATATCAATTTTTCCGAATTATCAGCGTGTCTTGCAGGACAGCCGATTACCCTTACATCATTGGAATATCGTTTACTAAAAGTGCTGACAAGAAATTCTCAAACTGTCCTGACCCGGCAGGTATTGCTTGAAAAGCTGTGGGATGCAGATGAAAATTATGTGGATGAACACGCACTTACCACAACGATCAGCCGCATCCGCAGTAAAATTGAAACGAACCAGCATTCCTACATCAAAACCGTTTACGGTATGGGCTATATGTGGATTGGAGGAGCGCAAAAATGATTTCAAAAAAACTCTCCTTAAATAAAGTCTGCATAATACTGGCAACTACCATTTTACTTTTATCCGTGGTCATGTTTTCGGTTCTATATATCCTGACAAAAGAACTGTCTGTGGTATTTTGTAGCATGGCGTTCTGTCTGCTTTTTCTGCTTTGTGTTACTGTTTTTGTGATACTGATACGGCGAAAGCTGACTTTGTTTTCTGAAATACTTTGCTGCACCTTAGACGAAATGATGAATGGAAAAATAGATATATCACAGGTTGCCGAAGAAGAAAACCTATTTTATAAAATCAATCATCGGCTGGTGCGTCTTTATGAGGTTATGCAGGAAAGCAAAAACAGCGTTGCCAGTGAACGAGCTGACTTACAGGAATTGATTTCCGATATTTCTCATCAGGTAAAGACACCGATAGCAAACTTAAAAATGGTAAATGCCACCTTATTAGAACAAGAAGTGCCATCGGATAAACAGCGGGAATTTCTGCTTGCCAGTGGCACACAGCTTGATAAACTGGATTTCTTAATGCAGGCTATGATAAAAACATCCCGGCTTGAAACGGGTGTTATCTCACTTGAAAAGAAACAGCAGCCCATTTATGATACTCTTGCTATGGCTCTGGGTGGTATCTTTCTGAACGCTGAAAGGAAGCACATACAAGTTGAAGTAAACTGCCCGGAAACATTGGTTGTTTCCCATGACCGCAAATGGACGGCAGAAGCCCTATTTAACATATTGGATAATGCAGTTAAGTACACGCCGGAGTACGGTTCTATCCGTGTTTGCGTTGAAAGCTGGGAAATGCACCTGAAAGTCAGCATCACTGATACCGGCAAAGGTATTCCCGAAAACCAACAGGGAGCAATTTTTAGGCGCTTTTATCGGGAAGAAAATGTCCACGATATAGAGGGAATCGGCATTGGGCTGTATCTCGCAAGGGAAATTATTAGCTTGCAGAACGGTTATATACAAGTAACTTCTCAAGTAGGAACAGGCTCAACATTCTCCGTTTTTCTTCCCCATGAATAACCTGTTTTTTTTGAAATGTCACAGGATTGTGACATTTCAGGGCAATTTATTATGTCGGCTGTGACATTTCTGTGAGGATTGCCCTTTATAATGAAGCCATCACAAGAAAGGATGGTGTTCTCTATGAGCATTTTAGAAACAAAAAACTTGAAAAAATACTATGGCACCGAGCCGAATATCACAAAAGCTCTGGATGGTGTAACTCTCACTGTCGAACAGGGAGAATTTGTTGCCATTGTGGGAACTTCCGGCAGCGGAAAATCCACATTGCTCAATATGATGGGGGGCTTGGATGTTCCCACTTCCGGTAATGTAAAGGTCAAAGGAAAAGATTTGTCAGGGCTGAACGATGAACAGCTTACGATTTTCCGCAGACGCAATATCGGTTTTATTTCCAGAACTATAACCTTGTTCCCGTTCTCAATGTATATGAAAACATTGTTTTGCCCGTAGAATTGGATGGCGATACAGTAGATAAAAATTTCATGGACGAAGTTGTGCAAATGCTGGCACTCGGCGATAAGCTGCAAAATATGCCGAACAACTTATCCGGCGGTCAGCAACAGCGTGTAGCGATTGCTCGCGCCCTTGTCTCAAAGCCTGCCATTATATTAGCCGATGAACCAACGGGCAATCTTGACAGTAAAACAAGCAACGATGTATTGGGACTGTTGAAAGTAACAAGCCAGAAATTTCATCAAACGATTGTGATGATTACCCACAATAGCGAGATCGCCCAGCTTGCAGACCGTATTGTCCGCATTGAGGACGGGAAAATTGTAGAATAAGGGGGCAAAACTATGAATGATATTTTATTTGGAAATAGCAATCGCCCTGTTATCAAAAAATTATCCAACCGTTATTTCAAAGCAGGAAAGAGTAGAAATATCATTGCAATTATTGCAATCGCTCTAACTACTATACTCTTTACAACCATTTTTACATTAGGCTCTGGTTTGATAGATACCGTTCACGACCAAAATATCAGAAAACAAGGTGGCGACGGTCAAGCGGTTTTGAATTATATAAGCGATGAGGTTTTTGATAATATAAAAGGCAATGAGATGATTGAACAGATTGCCTATACAAAGGCAGTGTCTTATCATATCAATAATCCCGGACTGGAAAAATGGCGTGCTGATATGTGGTTTATGGACGATACTGCTTTGAAGTTTGCACGGTATGAGCCAACAACGGGACACCGTCCTGAAGCAGAGAATGAAATTATGGCTGATACCAAAACGCTGGACGCACTTGGTATTCCTGCTGAAATCGGAGCAACCGTAACTTTGGACTATCAAATTAAAGGAATTTCATATTCAAAGAATTTTGTACTATGCGGATTTTGGGAAACAGACAGCCTAAGTAATATTGGACGACTTATTGTTTCTAAAGCCTTTGTTGACAATAATTCTGAACTTTTAACATACACCTACCCCGAAGATAATGACTATTCCGGCGTAGTCGCCGCTTATGTTATGTTTCATGGAAACGGAGCTATCGAATCAAAATTACATCAGCTTCTTGCTGAAACGGGCTATACTTGTGATACTATGGGCGGAAGTCCATCGGATGACAATTATGTGATTGCTCGTGTTAGTCCTGCATATCAAGGCAGTAACTTTTTAGAAAATCCAGCTTTATTGATTTCGGGGATTGTTGGCATACTTTTAATTATGATAACAGGGTATTTGATTATATATAATATTTTCCAAATCTCTGTCATTCAAGATATTCAATCCTACGGACAGCTTAAAACTTTAGGCACAACAAAACGACAAATAAAGAAACTTATCAGCAAACAGGCTATGTTACTTTCCTTTATCGGTATTCCATTCGGCTTACTAATTGGTTTCTTTGTTGGACGAGCATTAGTACCATTTTTAATGAATGGCACAGTTTATGCTTCGGACGCAGGAGTAAAAGTAACTGCCAATCCAATTATTTTTATCGGAGCTGCCTTATTTGCACTTGTTACAGTGATTATTAGTGTAAATAAGCCTGCCAAAATAGCGGGTTCAGTATCGCCTATTGAAGCAATCCGCTATACTGAAAATGACACAGCAGCATTTCAAGGCAAAAAGGCGTCTGATAAAAAGTCTATACATGGAGCCAAAATTCATCGAATGGCATTATCAAATCTTGGTCGGAACAAGAAACGTACAATTTTGGTTATTATTTCTATGACTTTGAGTTTGGTATTGTTTAATACGGTATTTACACTTGCAAGCGGCTTTGATGTGGAAAAATATGTAGAAAAATTTGTAAACAAGGATTTCATCATTTCTACTGCGGATTACTTCAATTTTAAGTTTGGGAATAGCGACAGCAAAAATGACCTTTCCACTTCTTTTATTGAAGCAGTTAAGCAAAATCCGGCATTTGATGAGGGTGGCGAGTTATATACCACAAAGATTTTGGAAGAAACATTTTCTGTCGAGAATGGAGTTACCTCAAATTACAACAAAGACGCTGAGGGAAATCCTTTGGTTCAATTATATGGAGCAGATGATTTTTTACTGAACTCAATGGATGTTATAGAGGGAACGATTGATTGGGAAGCATTAAAATCCGGGAATTATGTACTGTATGCTCTGACCGCAGATGACAATGGAAACATTATTGATGACCCTAATATTCATGTTGGAGATACACTTCACTTTAATCATGTGCAAATGGACGGACTTTCCAGTAGTATAGATAATAGTTTTGACTGCAAGGTTATGGCAAAGGTGCTAATCAATGAAAACACCGATACGATAAGAAGTACCGGATTTGCAAAATTTTATATGCCGACAGAGGTTTTCTTACCTCTTTGCGATCAACCTCATTTGGTGAGTTTCCCATTCAATGCAGTTGACGGTATGGAAGCTGATATGGAGGAATTTTTAAGCAGCTATGTTGAGGATATTGAGCCGAGTATGAATTACGACTCTAAACAAACATATATCAATTCCTTTAATGATTTAACTTCTCTGATTATTACCATAGGGGGAGCGTTAAGCATTATCATTGGCTTAATAGGGGTTACAAATTTTGTAAACTCTGTTCTTACCAGTATTATTACACGCAGAAAAGAACTTGCTATGCTTCAAAGTATTGGTATGACAGGAAAGCAGCTAAAGAAAATGCTATCATTTGAGGGCTTATACTATGCTGCGGGAACAGTTGTTGCGTCAATCGTATTTGGTTCTCTGGTATCGGTTATCATTGTAAGAGCAATTTCAAATAGCATTTGGTTTTTCACTTATAAATTTGTTATTTTCCCTATGTTTGTTATCTATCCATTTTTGATTGCGCTAACGGTTATTATTCCGGCAATCATATATCGAAAGATCGCAAAAACAAGTATAATAGAACGACTGCATCAAAACTAAATAATATAGAAAAGCTGGAAGCAAAATCAAGTCTGCTTCCAGCTTTTTTGTATTTGCTATTGTATGTGGTTGACTAAGGAATATTGTTTAAGCGTGAGTTTGTGATATTGGGTGTGGTATCTTTAACTATGGGAAACTCCCCGTTCCCACTTGCTGACGGCCTTGTCGGACACGTACAGCGTCGCGGCAAGCTCCTTCTGGGTCATCCCCTTTTCTCTGCGCAGCTGTGCCAGAAAGCGGCCAAATGCGGCCTTATCCAGTTCGTACATACGTTTTGCCTCCTTGCGGGCGTCTGCCGCCCCTTTTCTGGCCTTATTGTACCGGGCCGCACCCTCCCGCGCAACCGACGGGCGGCAGAATCATCGTCCCTTCGTTTCTTTTATGAAAAAACGCCGCACAGTTTCCCGTGCGGCGCTTCGCCGTTCTATATCGATCGTCCGAAAGGCCGAGCAACCCGATAAAATAGCCTTTCATTCCCCGGCAGAGGGCCTGCTCGATCAGGCCCGCCCGCCGGAATATGTTAAGTTCAGGACTCGAAGACCTTCCTGACCGCCGGGCTTGCCTCGATGATGCGGACCAGCAGAACGCCCAGCACGGTGCAGCTGATGAGCTCACCGATGCCCACGGAGATGCCGTTGGTGACGCAGGCCAGCCAGAGGGGTGCGCTGGAAGAGGGGTCCGGGAACATCACCGCGATCTCGATGCCGATGATGACGGCATTGAAGACCACCGGGGGCAGCGAGGCCGCAAGGGCCAGACCCTTGAAGCGGATGTTCCGCAGCTTGTAGGTCACGAGGCAGGCCAGCAGGGTGGCCAGAGTGCCGAAGATGACGTCCACGATGGTGGAGCCCAGCAGGTTTGCCAGGAAGCAGCCCAGCACCACGCCGAAAATGTACTCGGCACCGAACACGGGCAGCAGGCAGAGCGCCTCGGCCACACGCACCTGCACTGCGCCGTAAGAGAACGGCTGCAGTGCCATGCAGAGCACGACGTAAAGGGCTGCGACCATGCCGCAGCGGGCCAGTTTACGGACGGAAAGGTTCTGATTTTTCATCGTATAACTCCAGCGGTTTGATTTTGACCGCGCGGGGACCGCCAGCCCCCGTGGGTTTGGCCCGGCATGGTTCGAGACACGCCGGGGAGCCTAAAATCCTAAGTTGCTCTTTAAGGAGCCGTACCCGCAGGCACGGCGTAAAAAATTATACCATAGTTTGGGCCGGAATGCAACGGCGATACGAAAAAAGACTGCCGCACAGCAGCAGTCTTTCCGTGATATGCTCAGTCTCGGGCCTTGCCCACATAGACCAGCGCAAGGGTGTCGGGGCCGGTGTTGGCCGAGACGACGCCGCCCAGATTGAAGGTAGTGAGCGGAGCCTTGCCGAAGGCTTTGCGGCAGGCTTTTTCCAGCTCAGCGGCCTGGGGGATGGAAGTGTGGCCGATCATATAATCGAAGTCCTCCACGCCCTCGGTGCGCTTTTTGCACAGGTCGATTATGGCGGGGATGACCTTGTCGTCGCCGCGCACCTTGCTCTCCACCCTGGTCTTGCCGTCGATGAGGGTGATGATGGGGCGGATGCCCATCAGCTCGCCCATGACCGCGGCGGCGGCAGAGATGCGGCCGCTCTTCTTCATCTGCTTGAGGCTGTAGGGTCCGAGGATGATCTCCATCTTGTTCATCTGGGTCTCAAACTCGCTGATGACGTGGCGGAGCTCCGCGCCGTTCTGCAGCTTGCGGGCCATCTCGCACAGATACCAGCCGAACACCATCGAGTAGGTGTGGGGGTCGAGCAGATGGATGTTCAGGTGGTGTTCCGGGCGCTCCTCCCGCAGCATCCCCTGGGCCATGACGGCGTTGTTGTAGGTGGAAGAGCCGGAGCGGTTGATGGGGACATGGATGACATCGGTGTAGCCCTCGTCCACATACTGGCAGTATTTCTCACAGAACTGGATGGGGGTGATGGCAGCCGTGGAGGGGATGCCCCTGGCGGCGCGCATCTTGTCGTAGAACTCCTCGGGGGTGTACTTTTCACGCTCCACGATGTCTTCGTCGTCCAGCAGGATGTGGAAGCCCATAATGTCGATGCCGTATTTCTCGGCCAGCTCCTGCGGGATGTCGCAGGAGGAGTCGGTCAAAATCGCGATTTTGCTCATAGTGTTCCTCATTTCCATTCGTAGTCTCGCAGGCGGCCGTGGTCCAGCAGCTCCGGGAAGTCCCACTGGCGCAGTACCTCGTATACGCCCACGGCGACGCTGTTGGACAGGTTCAGGCTGCGGCAGGTGGCCCGCATGGGCATCCGGATGCAGTGCTCCTGATCGGCTGCCAGCAGCGCCTCCGGCAGACCGGCATCTTCCCGCCCGAACACGAGGTATGCCCCGTCCGGGTAGGCGATGTCGGTGTAGCGCTGGGGCGCTTTGGTCGTAAAGTAGTAGAAAGGCCCATCGTTCTTCGAGAAGAAGTCATCCAGACTGTCGTAATAGCTGATGTCCAGATAGTGCCAGTAATCCAGCCCGGCGTGCTTGAGCTTCTTGTCGTCGATGGCAAAGCCCATCGGCCCCACCAGATGGAGGCGGCAGGCCGTGCAGGCACAGGTGCGGGCCACGTTGCCGGTGTTCTGGGGGATACGCGGCTCCACCAGAACGATGTTCAGGGTCGGTTTTTCACTCATCGCTGTTTACTCCTCCCCCATCGGACACAGGCGGGGCAGCAGCGGCTCGAACCAGACGCCGAAGCGGGTGTCCTGGTCGCAGGGCGTTTTCTGGATGGCCAGCGCCACGAACTCTGCCGCGTTGTCTGCCGCCGCGCTCAGGGCGTTGCCCTGGATGAGCGAGCCGATGAGCACCGCACCGTAGAGGTCGCCCGTGCCGGGGAAGCTGCGGGCAATATGCAGCTTCTTGACCACGAAGCGGTCGCGGCCTGCACCGGCGCAGGCGATGTACTTGTCCAGCTGCAGGCCGGTGACCACCACGTTGGGGGTCAGCGACGCCGCCAGCTCGTCGGCCAGCGCCCGGGCGCTTTCCTCGTCCAGCTGGGCGGGCAGCTCTTTTTCCAGCAGCAGGCCGGCCTCGGTGGCGTTGGGCAGGATAAGGTCGGCCCGGCGGCAGAGCTGCCGCATCCGGTCGATGAAGGCCGGGGTCACGGTAGCGTAAGCCTTGCCGTTGTCGCCCATCACGGGGTCTACCACCTTATAGGCCGAGGGCCAGAGGTCAAAGGCCTTTTCGGCCAGCGCGGCCTGCTCCTCGCCTCCGAGGTAGCCGGTGTAAATGCAGTCGAAGCTCAGCCCCAGCTCCCGGTAATGTTCCAGTGCGGCCTCGCCGTAGGCGCAGCCGTCCAGACGGGCCGGTGTCCCGAAGCCGCCAGTGTGGGTGGAGAGCACCACCGTGGGCAGTGCCACCGGCTGGACGCCCATGACGCTGAGCACCGGCAGGATGACCGCCAGACTGCAGCGCCCCACACCGGAAAGGTCATGGATGCAGAGAACTTTTTTCGGTTCCGTTATCTTCAGCAAAAAAGAAGCCTCCTTCGCAGAATATGCCTTTTCCCATAAACCAAGCCAGCCCATAACCAGCCCAGTTTATCAGCATATGATACAGTATACCACATTTTCCTGCACAAAAAAAGCGTATAGTGAATCCTTTGGCGGAAATACTATCCTCGCAGCCCAAAAATTTTGATTCGAAGGGAGTGCCTCCTATGAAAAACGAACACACAAGCTCCACTGCCCCGCTTCTGATCGGCATGGCCGCCGGTGCCGCACTGGGTGCCGCCGGCGTCATGGCCACCAACACGAGCCAGCGCCAGATGCGCCGCACCGCCCGCAAGATCGCCAAGGGTGCCGAGCACGCCGTGAGCCAGCTGGACAAGATGGTGGGCGACTTCGTGGAGCACAAGATGGAGGGCTGACGCCCCCGCATCGCGCAGAAAGGCCGGGACAGAGGGTTCTCCCCCTGCCCCGGCCTTTTGTTGCGGCAAAAAAGCCAGCAGAGCCGGACAAATCCGAACTTGTCGGGGCAAGGCCCCTCCATCTTGCTTGCGCAAGACCGTTCTAGTTGCTCAAAAGCCCCACTGGGGCTTTCGTTGCTTCGCAAACGCAAACTTTTCCTCCGCAATCAGCGGTCAACCTGTCCTCAAATCGGACGGTTTGGGCGCCATCCTTGTATTTATAGCCGATGGTTCCTGTACCGCCGGTGCATT
>ENA-OQJP01000027-OQJP01000027.1-human-gut-metagenome-genome-assembly--contig:-NODE-27-length-70853-cov-5.994387_pt1 | contig 70853 bp, 81 predicted proteins | sample MGYA00242611_ERZ504778 | MGnify/ENA primary metagenome ERZ504778 (study PRJEB26092, sample SAMD00036349) | human gut metagenome | host: Homo sapiens | study: EMG produced TPA metagenomics assembly of...
GGAGGATGCTTTTGACGGTATGCAATTTCTCTTGAGCACATATCTTTGTTTTTCGCATTAAAAATACTCCCCTTCAAGCAGCATGAGATTTATTATTTCTCATGTCTACCTAAAGGGGAGCATATCAAAAACCGATATGGAGGGGAAATCTTTTTTAGGTTACTTTTCAACCGAATCGCTGGAAGGTTGATCGTTTACCATCTCCAAGGCATGTTATAAGCTGCTTCCCAAATCACTTTGGCGACTTCGACAGGCCGTTGGTTAGCGGCAATATTAGAGTTTGGGCGGTCGTATAAGGGGGCACCGCCACCACTGGAGATGGCACCAGTTGATGTATCGTAGCTGTAATGTACAGTTTTGGTTTTGTAGAGCGTGCCTTTATCGATATTATAGGTTAGCACATTGGCAGCCAATCTATAATAGGGTGGATTATAGTATTCGCTTACGACTGAGGTTTTATCGACATAGGTGCCATATCCCATGCGGCCATATACCAGGACGATTTGGCTGTTTCCGTAAAGATGCTGCGGATAATCTTCTGCATAATTGGTGGTAGGAATTAAGAAGAGACTGACTGCGAAAAACAAAATCATCATCATTTTTGACAAGTGTTTCATGACAGCACATCCTTTCAAAATAAGTATCATCCGAATAATATATACTCATTGTATCATATTATAAAGGAGTAGTGGGCTTTCTTGCAGTGTCGATATAACTGTATATAAAGATGGTCTTGTGAATCGGATGTCCACAAGACCTAAGTATCTAGGATACATTTTTGAGTCGAGCCGTTTTTAAGAAGAGATCACCATCTCCAAGGCATGTGATAAGCGGCTTCCCACACGGTTTTGGCTACGTTTACCGGCCGTTGTTCGGCCATGGGATTGCTGGAACGGTCGTATAAGGGGCCATAGTCGCCGCTGTAGATGGCACCGGTTTCGATGTTGTAACTGAAATGCTGAGTCCTTGTGCCGGAGTAGTATCCTTTCATGGCATTATAGGTCAAAATATTGGCTGCCAACTTATAGTACGGGGGATTGTAGTATTCGACGACGACGGAAGTCTTGTCAACATATACCCCCTGTCCCATATGACCGTATACGAGAACGATTTGGTCGTTGTCGAAAAGAGTAGGTGGAAAATAGACCGACTGCGCCTGGCTGCCAAGGGGAATGAAAAAGAGGCTGACAGCAAAGAACAAGGCCATCATCAGTTTTGACAAGTAGTTCATTACATCACGTTCCTTTCAAAATAAATAGATATTTGAATAATGTATGACTATTATATCATAAAATGATAACTGTAAGGAATCGCTTCGCTGCAAAATGAATATGGCCTTCGGATGTTGCTGAATAAATCTTCCATGGCGGGTTGCTGGACGGAGTCAGGGGCTGACGATGGCAATGTATCGCTCTAGTTCTTCTTGTTCATAAGTTGCGATGAGGGACGTCATTTGTTCCGGATTGTTGTGTCCACTATGATAGGCGTCGAAGCAGTCGTAGTATTTGCGGCGGTCCGTAAACTTAATATCGACGGGCAGGAGGCCTGCTTTTATGAGCTCAAGGTTGAGCAACAGCCGCCCCGTTCGACCGTTTCCGTCAATAAAAGGATGAATAGACTCGAATTCGAGGTGGAGCAATGCGATGGCTTCCAGTATATGTTTTTCTTCTTTCCAGAGGGCATACTGTTGAAGCAGTTGATTGATGGCCGGTTCTATTTGATAAGGCTGAAGTGGGGTATGGAGTGCTCCTAAGATGCGGACTGGGACGCTTCGATACTTGCCGCGGTTTTCTCTGTCGTTCATTAAGACCAAAGAATGAATCGCCTTGATCGTGTCTTCGGTGAGCGGCGTATTTTGGGAGGCAGCTTCGATGATATAGTAAAAGGCATCTTTAAAACCAATGATGTCGAGATGTTCGCGCAGTGGCTTTTCGGTGATGGTAATGCCTTCCTGTAAAATTAAGGCCGTTTCGCGGAGTGTCAACGTATTCCCTTCGATGGCATTGGAGTTGTACGTCGTTTCGATGATAAATTCTTCTCGCAGCCGCTGCAATTCTGCATTGCTTAAAGGACGCAGTCGGTGAAGTGTATTTTTCAAGGAATCAATTTTCGTAAAGAGGGGATTCATAGCGAACTCCTTTCAAGTTGTTTTGGCCGGCATGGCGTCTTTTTTTGATGTCCGGGGGATGCAGGGAGGTCAGATAGATCGCGGAACAGCCTGATAGTCTCATACTCTTATATACAACTTTACTATGATGTTACTTAAAAAGCAACAAATCACGTTGAAACAGGCGAAGCTGTTGATTAAAATTCACGTCAGTCGATGATTAAAAATTTTTCAGTGTGTTGTAATAACAACGGATTACCTTGCCCCTCCATGATATACTACGTTCAGAAGTTGAGATAAGTTTCTCTGACATAGAGATAGGTTGCGATATATTAGGAGGTAATTACTATGACAAAGATTACGACAGATATGATTATGGGCGACATCATTCGCCAGTACCCGCAGGTTGTTGACACTCTTGTTGCTCAGGGCATGCACTGCTTAGGCTGCCCGTCGTCCCAGCAGGAAAGCCTGGCTAATGCCTGCTTCGTGCACGGCCTCGATCCGGAAGCCGTTGCCGGTGCTGTTAACGCTGCTTTGGAAGCTGAATAATAGGAGGGATGGACGATGAGCGCATTCTTAGGACCGATTCACTTTTGGTTATATAATAAAATCCAGTTTCAGGAAAATTTGATTGACGAACTCGTCGCCTACGTTACGGCCAAGGGCTGGAGCGATAAGGTTGATCAGTACGTCAGCACTGACCGCCGCAAGCTCGATGAAGTCATCGATGAAGCCAATATCCACGGCTGGCTCCAGTCGCGCATCCACGATGCCGAAGGCCGTTATGCTGCCTTGGTTCTTGATGCAGCCGGTGACGACGCTGAAAAATTCGATGCTTTGAAAGAAGCTGCCCGTGACTTTGGAGCTAAACAGGGCCTTCAGGCCGCAACGGCACCGGAAGCCTTCCACCGTTTAGACGATCTTCTCCTCGACGGCATGCCCTGCGATCAGGTCAACCGCGTTCGCGAAAGCGACGATGCCCGTATTGCCTGGGATCGGACGATGGATCTTCACAGTGAATTTTGGCAGGGCCACGGCGACCGCTATTACGCTCTGCGTCAGGCCTTGGTCGACGGACTCCTGTCGGCTACGGACTATGCCTTAGAAAGTCCAGCTGAAGGCCAATATGAAATCGTAAAGAAATCTGCTTAACACGAAAGAGAGGGAATGCATTATGATGTACTGCACGGAAGTCATGGTCGAACAGCACGCCAATATTTCCCGTATGCTTAAAATCATTCAGGCCGCTTGCTGCGCTATCTTAGAAGGCGGCGAAGTCGATCAGAAAGAATTTGCCGATATCATCGACTTTATCCGCAACTATGCCGACAATCACCATCATCGCCGGGAAGAAGAAGTCCTTTTCCCCGAAATGGTCGATAACCTGGAAGAAGTCGCATCGATCATCATCAAACATGGCATGCTCGTCGAACACGACCTCGTCCGCGCTCACGTGCGTGCCCTCGAAGAAGCCCTGAAGCTTTACGCCGAAGAACCGAAAACGGAACACAAACTCCAGATTTTGGCGGAAGCTATGGCTTATGCCAATCGCTTGCAGATGCATGTTGAAAAAGAAAACAACGTCGTCTATCCCTTGGCTGACCGCAGCCTGCCTGAAAATATCAAAGAAAAAATCGACAAGACGGTCAAAGATTTTGAAAAAGAAGAAGACCCGGCCTTCGTACAAGGTTACCTGGCTCTCTTAGACCGCTTAGAAAAGAAATATCATATTGTTGCGTAAGTAAAAACGATATGAGAAAAGCCGCTCGCCATATAGCATATATGGCGAGCGGCTTGTTGCTTTCATCCGAGCTTTAAAGTTTTTTCAGGCAGGCGATGAGGCTGTCTGTATCTTCTTTTGTTGTGGCCCAGCTGGTTGCCAGGCGGATGACGGTGTGATCGGCATCGTAGGCTTCCCAAGTGCTGAAGGCGACCTTTTGGCTGAGAGCAGCTAATTTCTGATTGGCCATGATAATGAAAATCTGGTTGGTTGCCGTTGGGAAATAGAGGTCGAAACCGGCGTCTTTCAGGCCTTTTCGGATGGCGTCTGCGTATTCGATAGCTGTCTTTCCGATTTTTTCATAGCAGTTGTCACTGAATAAAACGTCGAACTGGGTGCCCAGGAGCCAGCCTTTGGCTAAGAGAGCTCCGTGCTGTTTGATGATGGTGAAGAAATGGGGGATGAGTCCCTTTTTAGGAAGGACGACGGCTTCGCCGATGAGGGCGCCGCATTTCGTTCCGCCGATATAAAAGGCTGTGCAGTACGTCGCTAAATCGGCTAAGGTGACGTCGTTTTCCGGTGTTGCCAGCGCGTAGGCAAGACGGGCGCCGTCGGCATAGAGAGCGAGATTATATTTTTTGCAGACTTCAGAAAGTTCTGCTAATTCTTTTTTGCTGTATAATGTGCCGTATTCCGTGGGCTGGGAAATATAGACCATGCCGGGCTGTACCAGGTGATCCTTAGAGGCGTCGGCTTCGAAGTTTTCCATGAAGCGGGTTACGTCGGAAGCGGCAAGCTTCCCTTGATGCTGGGGGAGTTCAATGACCTTGTGCCCCGTGTATTCGATGGCACCGGCTTCGTGAATGCTGACGTGGCCTGTGGAGACGGCGATGACGCCTTCATAGCGGCGCAGGATGGCATCGATGACGACGGCGTTGGTCTGAGTACCGCCACTTAAAAAGTGAACTTCTCCGTCTGGGCAGTGGCAGGCTTCGAGAATCTTTTGACGGGCTGTTTCACTGATGCCGTCAGTGCCGTAGCCGTCTTGGGGAATCGTATTGATAGCAGAAAGTCTTTCTAAAATGGCCGGGTAGGCGCCTTCCATATAGTCAGAAGCAAAGGGTAATAAGGTCTTCATAATAATCCTCCTGTGGATAATTGTTCTTTACGGATGGCCTCATTATACGGTAGAATAAGGTATGACACAAGTTGTAATTTATCATATTCGTCATGACGAAATGGGTGAACAAACATGGACAGTATCAAATGCCAGGCTCTGCTCCTGGCCATTCAACACGGCAGCTTAACGGCAGCTGCTAAAGAACTCGGTTATACGCAGTCGGGCATAACCCGCATGATTCGATCCTTAGAAGAAGAAATCGGTTTTCCCCTCTTAGTGCGGAATAATCAAGGCGTCCAGCCGTCCGCCAACGGCCGCCAGATGATGCCCGTCTTTCAAGAAGTAGTTCGGGCTTCTCAAAAGGCTGTCGACCTTGGCGCTGCCATTCAAGGCGTCTTGGCCGGTGTCCTCAACGTCGGCTGCTACTACAGCATTGCCGCCGCCTGGATGCCGAAAATACTCAGTAAGTTTCAGGAACTCTACCCCAACGTATCGGTTCATCTCATGGAGGGGTCCAATAAGGAATTGGCTCAGTGGCTTGATGAAAAGACCATCGATTGCTGCCTGTCGGCCAAGTTTGGAAGCGAAGTGACCTATGATTGGATTCCCTTATACGAAGACGAACTCGTCGTATGGTTGCCGCCCGATCATCCTTGGACGACAGAAGATGCCATTACCTTGGCCCACCTCGACGACGCTCCCTTCGTTATTCCACTTCCGAATCGCGATACCGATATCGATCGCTTTTTGGCAGCCAACTTCCTCGAACCGGATATCCGCTTCACAACAAGCGACCCCTATACGGCTTACTGCATGGTTGAAGAAGGACTGGGCATCAGCCTGAATAACCGCCTGACGACTAAGCGCTGGAATGGCCGCGTCGTCCTTCGGCCTTTCGAACCAGCCCAACACATCTCCTTAGGCATCGCCGTTCCCGACATCCAAGAACTGTCGCCGGCAACGAGCAAATTCATCGCCCAAGTCTGGCAGACTGTACAAGGCGAAACGGCGAAAGATAAGGGGGAGGATGATGTCTGAAAACCGGCCAATCGTTTAGGATTGGTTTTTCCTGATTCCAACTACATACGCTGTATCGTAAAGGTCATGAATCTTAGCTTATATAAGATTCATGATTTTTTATTGAATCGGTTGTGATATCGACTGCATCTCGGATTGTTTATCGATGACTAAGATACTGAGTGAAAAACGGGGCTGTCCGATTTAAAATAAGGTCTATGGGGCGGACCTCGAACAGAGTCTAAAATAATCAAAGCTGCAAGTTAGGAAAGTTTCGTCAAAAAACGTTAAAATGAATACATTTTACGTAGACAATTTTTGTCTACTCTTATTTGTATAATATGATTAATAATTTATAAAATATACACAATAAAATGTGTTTGTTTTATAATACATGGTATAATACATACTGTAAAATCTCGATTTATGGTAATGAAACAGGTAATGAGCAGTGAAGTTGTCAAATATAAAAATATATCAGCATATAGAAGAACTATCTTACTTTATTTAATATGACAATAAAAATATAAATATTGTAAATTCTGCTCAATATTTTGTGTAAATGAAATGTTTTGAACGAGAGAAACTTTGAACTCAACAAGGAAGCAATAAGAATCATAAAGGTGAGGTTGGTTGTTGATCGATATACCAATGGAGATGAAAACAATTATGGGACTATGGAATCGCATTTTTCAAAAAAGAAATTTGGAACGGCAAGAGGGAACATCTGGTAAGGACTCTCAGGATGAGCAGAAGCGTCAGAATGAGGATTCCCAGATAGGAAGTACGATCGCCGGTGTGGAAACGGCCCGGCAGGTTCAAGCCACTGTAGCCCAGAAATTTGCGGTTCCGGATACGTATACGGGCAATCGAAATCTGTATGATGATCCTAATGCAAAAATTGCTGCCAAAAAGGCTCTTTTTAAAGAGGGTACAGTGGTAAAAGATCCATACACCGGTGAACGGCTCGTATTGACGAAGAAAGAAGCAAAACTCCTCTATGGCAAAGATTGGACCAAGCATTTAGCAGAAAGTGACCATATAAAGGCTTTGGAAGAGATTTATCGTGAAACGAAGGACAATCCTTGGCTGACCAATGAAGACCGAAGGAATATTGCCAATTCGGAAAACAATATTCGCGTCACTTCCCGGCAATATAATAATGCCAAGCGGAGTCGCACAAATAAGGAGTTTGTTGACGATAAAGCGTACCGAAAGAAGACAGGCGTTAAATTAACTAGGGGTGGGGGCCAGCGAGCCATTCGCGATGAAGAAAATGCTGCAGCCATCATTAATAGTCAACTCCGTCAAAAATCAATGGAAAATATCATTTCCACGGGGCACCAGGCGGGTACGCAGACCGGCACTTCTGCCGGTGTTACGGCCGTTTCCGTCGCAACGATACAAAACATTGTACAGGTTATTAAAGGTGAGAAAAAGCCGGGAGATGCTATAAAAGATATTGCTGTCACAGGTGGACAAGCCGCCGTTACCGGCTATGTGACCGGTGGAGGATTAACTATTTTATCCCACACGTTGTCTCGATCCTCTTCCGGCTTTATTCAAGGGTTGATGAAATCAAATGTTCCCGGTCTCGTTATCAACTCGTGCATGGCTTTTGGGAATACACTAGATCGTTATGCAGATGGGAAAATTTCTACACAAGTATGTTTGACCGAATTAGGCGCCGACGGCCTTCGGATGGGAAGCGTTGGCTATTCGATGGGGGTGGGGCAGGCTCTTATCCCCGTTCCTATTGTGGGTGCCGCTATCGGAGCTGCCGTAGGGGCTGTCATGACCGGCTCCCTTTACAATATGCTTCTTGGGAGTTTGGGTGATACGGAAGACATCCGCTACCGAGAAAAACTCATATGCCAATGCCAGGAAGCGGCAGAACAAGCTCGCCAATATCGAAGGGAATTGCAGGCTCATATGGATGCTTATTTTGCCGATTACGGCCAGTGTTTTGATGAAGCCTTGGCAGGCATTCGTTTTTCCTTTGCAGTTGGTGATGCTGATGGTGTCATTCGAGGCGCTAATCAAATTACTCGCAAGGTAGGTGGTACGGTTAAATATGAATCAGTAGAAGAATTTAAAACATTCATCGATGATGAGGAAGAAGACTTGTTTTAAAGTGAGGAGTTGATTTTTATGCCAATCCCTTTGTTGATTGCCGGAGCAGTTATTGTTGCCGGCGTTGCGGCACATAGTAAAGCCAGTGATGTCAATGAAGAAGCGAAGAATATTGCAAGTCATGCAGATTCTATTTATAGTAGCCAAAAGTGGAGAACCGAAAAAGCTAAAAAGAATGTCCTGCATGAGCTTGAGAAAGTCGGCCGGCAAAAACAAATGATTTTACTGTACCCCATGAAGTCGTTTTTGGAAACCTATGGCAGACTTAAAAAGGTAGGACTTATCAAGTCTCAGGGCATTGAAGAGTTGGAGAATTTGCCTCAGTTTAATTTTGGGGATCAAGATGCACTGCAGCTTGAAAAACTGACCGATATCTACCAATCGGTTAAATCGAGTGCAGCAGAAGGAGCGGCTGCAGGAGCACTGGCGGGATTAGCCGCTACCGGTACTGGAGGACTTCTCACGGCAGCGGGAACGGCCGGAACTTTTAGTGCCGTCGGAGTTGCCGGTGCCGCTGTAGATATAGCCGGAACGGCCATCGGAGCCGTGGCAGCAGCTCCCCTGGCACTGTTTGTTGCACCGGTCGCTGTTTTTACGGGCTTATCAGCCTTGTCGAATGCCAATGAGAACTTAAGTAAGGCAAAATCTAGCTTAGCTCAGGCTGAACGTGCTTGCGAAGAAATGGAGAATATAGCTGTCCTCTGCGAAGGGATTGTAAAAAAAGCGGATATGTTTGAGAAGCTTATGCTGAACTTGACGGAATTATTTTCTCAATGTCTTGTACTGCAAAATGCTATTATACGGAAAAAGGATAAAAAGAAACAGAGGCTCAGTCGGGATGCTTTTACTGATGAAGAATTGAAGGTATTTGCCGTGTCACGCTCATTGGCAGGGGCTCTGAAGGCCTTAATCGATGTGCCCATACTGGATGACGGAGAGATTTCCCAAGAAGCAGAGCAAAAATATCAGACCGTGCTGAATAGCCTTCCTTCTTATGAGAATAATGTCAAAGAAATCCAGACTGTTGCTAAAGGTTTGAAAGTCAATGTTAAGAAAGAGAAACAACTTTTGTTGGAACCAGTGGCTGATGCCATTATGGAAGAAAATCCGAAATGCGCGGGAAGAGAAAGACCGACTGGCCCATTTGCCGATGGATGGCGTAATAAGGCCTTTGTTTTTTCTATTAGACTTTTGGCTACCGTTTTGATGTGTATTTCTTTGTATTTTGGGACGTACTCGATTTTATTGCAGGGGGGATTGTTGGCCATTCTTTGTTACTTATCTTCAATTGATGAAAAATATTCCTTTTGGCATAAGAAAAAGGTACATCTCATAGGGAGAATTTTTCTGGGATTAGCCGGCCTTTATCTCATGGGTCGCGGAGTTGCCGTATTTTGGACTCAAAGCCGATATCTGGCTAGTTTAGGATGGTTCCTGTTTGGGCTTTTTTTGGGAGTCTGTGGCTTGATTTCAGATAAAGATGATAATGAGACGTATACAAAGACAGTCATGTTTATTCCTTTTATAATTTTGGTTGCACAAATTGCAGGAAAAATTTTGGGCTGGATTTTTTAATGGAATAAAGGGCTTTTAAAAATTCAATAGGTTTTATCTGAAGCATATAAGGAGGTACACATGTATTTATCCATATTGACGGAAAAGAAAAACAACTGTTTCTAAACCTGGCTTATACCTTGGCCTATAGCGATGGTGAATTTGGCGACGAAGAAAAATTGCTTTTGGACGCTTACTGCAATGAAATGGGGACGACCTTTGATCGTCCTGAGACTGCAGTCAGTTTGAACGAATTACTGGAATCTTTAAAAAGGGATATTTTTGAAAATAATAGAAAAGTCGTCTATTTTGAATTGTTAGGCTTAGCCGTGGTTGACGGTAAATACAGCGAAGAAGAAAAAAAGGTAATGGATACGATCCGCGAAATTTTTGGACTATCCCGCGAATTTGCCGATCAGTGTTATGATTTCCTAACACAGTATCTTCAGTTACAGGAAAGGCTTACAGCCTTATTACTGGGGTGATCGTAAGGAAAGTATTCTTGTTGAAAAAGACGAATAAGCGCGTCATCTTATTTCTGCCACCGGTTTCCGGTGGCAGTTTTTGACTTTTCTACCTGTTTCATAAGATAAAAAGGATCTCCCTCCTTGTCGATGCGATAGCGAGGGCGATGTTTTTGCCTGATTATAATTACATTGTTTCGCATAGAAAAAGTCATGAATCTTAGGAAATATAAGATTCATGACTTTTTTTTGTCGATTATTTTTTCATCATGACAGGACCTGTCCTTGTCAAATGATAAGATAAAGACAAGTAAAAATATAGAAGGGTAAGGAGTCGTCATGTATGAAAATTCAACTCATGTTTCTTTGGAGTGAAATTCAGCGGTTCAGTCCTCAGGAGGTGCCGTTTTTGACTGGCAGGCTGTCTTTTGTGGATCCTGACCGGATGCGTAATCTCTATTAGCTCATCGTTTCCGATGAGGAGGTTATCTGTCTGAGAGACTGAATGATATTAAGGTGGAAAATATCTTATCTGATGATATAACGAGCTATTTTCTGTCATAACGAAAGAGATGAGAGGTATGAAGGAAGATAAAGTTTCACGAGTATTATCACTGTATTCGCAATTAATGGAGGGCCGGATCATTAAGAAATCCGTAGCGGCCCAGAAATATGGCGTTAATGAGCGCAGCATTCAACGGGATATTGAAGATATCCGGGCTTTTTGCCGCAACTGCATCGCACTTGGCGACAGCATGCCCGGTGACTTGATATACGATTATACCGAAAAAGGTTATCGTTTGGAACGGCGGCAGGCGCCGAAGTTATCCAATAGCGAGGTCCTGGCTTTGTGCAAGATTCTGCTCGACAGTCGGGCCTTTGTCAAGACTGAGATGGCGGACATGCTACACAAGGTTATTGCTTGTTGCGTGCCTGAATCGAATCAAGCTTTGATTACAAAACTGGTTAATAATGAGACCTTTCATTACGTTGAACCGCGGCATCGTACGAGTTTTCTCGACACGATGTGGCAGCTTGGCGAAGCTATCCAACAGCACCGCTACGTCAATATTACCTATGGCCGGATGAAGGATCGAAAAGTTGTCGAACGACGACTGAAGCCCTTAGCACTGCTCTTTTCGGAGTACTATTTCTATCTCATCGCTTTCATAGACGACAGCAATATCCAAAGAATTTATGAAAGCGCTCGTGATATGACACCGACCATTTACCGCCTGGATCGTATTAAGTCCCTGGCAGTAGAAAAGAACTTATTCCGCATTCCTTATAACCGACGCTTTCAGGAAGGGGAATTTCGTAAACGCGTCCAGTTCATGTACGGTGGTCCCTTGCAGCGCGTGACTTTCACCTATACCGGATACGATATCGATGCCGTCTTGGATCGGCTGCCGACGGCCAAAATTCTGAGTGAAGAAAACGGAACGTATCAAATCGAAGCTGAAGTTTATGGGACCGGGGTCGAGATGTGGCTGGACAGTCAGGGAAAATACGTCAGCGAGGTTCAGATAAAAGAAATATAACATCGGAGCTTTCATAGTAGCAAGAGCGGATATCTTCGCGTTGAAATACACCATGGAATTAATAATTTATAAAATGAAATACAATAAATCGCGCTTTTTTTGTAACATATGGTATAATATATGATATAAATTAGCCTTCCTAAAATCGCCGATATGCATGACGAGATCTGCTTTTATAGCGATGCAGGATCCGTATGTAGGTCATCATAATGGAATGGATGACGATATGGTGCGGGTTCCTGCAGTCGGAGTACTCCCGTTGGTATCATGGTTACCGCATCTGAAGCTGCCCATTACTTGAGAACTTCAGAAGATGAAGGCTGACAAACGGAATTTGACAGGTGATCTTGAAGAAATGTACCTGTTAGGAAGCGATTGTGAACCGTTACAGTGTGATGTTGTGGGGAATGAACAGATCGGATTGGGCGTGATGCATTGAAAAAAGATAAGGTTTCACGTGTATTAGCGTTATATTCGCAGTTATTGGCCGGTCGGACGGTGCAGAAGGCAGAAACGGCACAGTACTATGGTGTCAATGAGCGCAGCATTCAGAGGGATATTGAGGATATCCGCTCGTTTTTCCAGGATGATGCGGCGGTTCGTGACGGCGGCATTTGTGATGTGGTCTATGACACTAGGGAGAAAGGCTATCGACTGGAAGGCGGGCAGGTGGCGAAGTTATCAAATAGCGAGGTCCTGGCCTTATGTAAAATCTTGCTCGACAGTCGAGCTTTCGTTAAGAGCGAAATGGTTGAAATGATAAACAAGGTCATCGCTTGTTGTGTGCCCGAATCGAATCAGGCCTTGATTACCAAGCTGGTGAATAATGAGACCTTTCATTACGTTGAACCGCGGCACCGGACGAGTTTTCTCGACACGATGTGGCAGCTTGGAAAGGCTATCCAACAGCATCGCTACGTCCATATTACTTATGGCCGACTGAAGGATCGAAAAGTCGTTGAACGGCGGCTGAAACCCTTAGCACTCCTTTTTTCGGAGTATTATTTTTATCTCATCGCCTTCATAGACGACAGCAATATCCAAAAAATCTATGAAAGCGCTCGCGATATCACGCCGACCATTTATCGCCTGGACCGGATTAAGACCTTGTCGGTGGAATCAGAAAGTTTCCGCATTCCTTATAATCAACGTTTTCAGGAAGGCGAATTCCGAAAGCGCGTCCAGTTCATGTACGGCGGGCACCTGAATCGCGTGAACTTTACCTACATTGGCGGCGATATCGATGCCATCTTGGACCGCCTGCCGACGGCTAAAATTCTGAGTGAAGAAAATGGAAGGTATCAGATCGAGGCCGAAGTCTACGGCAAGGGCGTCGAGATGTGGCTGCGAAGCCAGGGGAAATATGTCTGTAATGTTCAGCTGAAAGAGATATGACATCGGTGACGGTGGCTGAAAATTATTTTTGATAAGAAGAGATTGTCCATGGCGATGCCGTTGTGGACAATCTCTTTTGGTTTTGGCAGAACCTTGTTATAATAAAATAAAGTTCTTGTTTCTGCCGGTGGCAGCAGAGACGATTTCCGATTCGTTATAGGTTAGATTCGCCATTTTTTCTTGAAAGCAGGTGTGTTCGTGCTCTTATTTTCGACCATTTTACCAATCAATGAAAAGATGACCAAGGAAAAGTTTATTCGACTGGTTATCGAGTGGAATCAAAAAAGTAACTATCCAGAAAACATTATTCCCAATCTGGTGTGGGATGGTAAGTATACTACTTCCTATGAAACGGACCATCTGCTTCTTGATATAGAGGAATATCAGAAGGAAGACATCGTTGCTGTTCGCTATGAAAAGCGTGACGCTGAAGGTGTTATTTGGGATTCGGACTATATCATGAATTTTAAAGACATGAAGATGTCTATCCGTTTAGACCGCAGTTATCTGGAAGAAGCGCTGAAGGTAGATCCGGAATTTTCGACGCCTCACTTTATTTCCATGCTTATCGATGGCGGGTATTTAAGGGCCGATAATGGTCTCGACGTACGACGGACACCGCTCATTATCGATGAGGACAATATAGATATTGCCGTCGAGATCATGACCGGGAAGCGTCGCCCTCGTCTGCCTGTCGTCTTCGTGTCTAAGACGTCGGATAACGAAGATCCCATTGATGTAAATAAGTTGGCCGGCCGACTAAAAGGGGCAGCCCACGTCCTAGTCCAGGGAGATTATGAAATGGAAGCAACTCTTCAGGAGGATAGTGGCAATGAAAAATTAGGTAATGGCAGTATTGACATTTATTTCCCCAATCCTGCCGTCGGGCACAAACGATACATGTATCGCCGCAATCCGGGCTATGATATTCAGTTGACGGAAAATATAATTGAAAGGGTCATTCAGTACGGGAATGCCAAGCGCGTGTCACCCCTCTATGTCTGGGCCGGTGTCACCAGTGCCCTTTATGAGGATCAATATCGCCAATCCCAGGAGGCCTATGCATCTGCCGACAAGGCTCGACATGAGGCCCTGTATAAATTGCTTGACTTACAAGGGCGGTATGACGAAGATGTTTCTCAGTCTAAACAGGAAGCCGACCAGCTTTTAGAGAGTTTTGACGAGGAGAATCGAAAGCTACGGGAGGACAATGAACGCCTGCGCTGTCAGAACGTACAACTGGCATATGAAAACCAGGGACTGCGTTCAAAACTTGATTCTCAGACAGGTGTCCCCGTCCTGTTCATGGGCAATGAAGACGACTTCTATGCCGGCGAGATAAAGGATTTGCTTTTGGCAACACTGGAATCCGGCTTAAAAGGCTATTTAGCTTCCGGTACACGACGATACGATGTGGTGAAGGATATCCTTGAAGCTAATGACTATCGGCATATCAGTGAGAAAAAGTCTGCTGAGGTAAAGCAGTTGTTCAATAACTATAAAGGCATGACTTCAAAAGTGAGGCGGGGACTTGAAGAGTTAGGCTTTGAAATTCAGCATGACGGCGGTCACTACAAGGCGATTTACTACGGTGATGAGCGGTATATCCTCGTTTTTGCAGCTACCCCCAGCGATAACCGGGCTGGGAAAAATAACGCTTTGGAGACTATCAAAAAAGTGTTTTGATTCCATGTTTTGGATAAGAAATGGCCAATTTTGGCCGCTTGAAAGGGGGAGGATTTGTAATAATCGGTTATTCCATGGTATAATTAAATGCTATGAATTTATGTACGGGAGGTATATGAATGGCTACAGGTCAGGAAAAGATTGATCAGCTCCGGGAAAAGCTCGCAAAAGTCGAGCTCGGCGGCGGTCAGAAGCGAATTGATTCGCAGCATAAAAAAGGAAGTTGACAGCCCGCGAACGGCTGGCCAAGTTGTTTGATGAAGGCAGCTTTACGGAAATGGGGCAGTTTATCCATCATCGCGGTACTCATTTCGGTTTGCAGGAAAAAGAAATCCCCGGCGACGGCGTCGTTACCGGCTACGGTACGGTACGGGGCCGACTGGTCTTTGCCTATGCCGAAGATTTTACCGTTGAAGGCGGATCCCTTGGTGAAATGCACGCCCATAAGATTGCCCAGATGCAGGAAATGGCCCTCAAGATGGGAGCCCCTGTCATTGGCATCAACGATTCCGGCGGCGCCCGCATTCAGGAAGGCATCGATGCCTTGTCCGGTTTCGGCCGCATCTTTATGAACAATACGTCGGCTTCCGGCGTCATTCCTCAGTTGGCCGTCATCATGGGGCCCTGTGCCGGTGGTGCCGTTTATAGCCCGGCCTTGATGGACTTTGTATTCATGGTTAAAAATACGTCTAACATGTTCCTCACCGGCCCGGCGGTCATCAAATCGGTCACGGCGGAAGAAGTCACGGCAGAAGAACTCGGCGGCGCCATGACTCATAACTCGATTTCCGGCGTCGCTCACTTTGCCTGCGAAAGCGAAGACGACTGCTTTGAAAAATCAAGGCGCTCCTCGATTTCCTGCCTAGCAACAACATGGAAGAAGCACCGGTCGTCGACTCGAATGATGATCCGAACCGCGAAGACGAAAGCCTCAATTCGATCATCCCCGACGACAACAACGTGCCCTATGATATGCTCGATATCATCCGCTCCTGCGTCGACGACGGCAATGTATTCCAGGTCCTTGAAAACTACGCCTTGAATATCATTACCTGCTTTGCCCGCTTCGACGGCCAGACGGTCGGCATCATTGCCAACCAGCCGAAATTCCTGGCAGGCTGCCTTGATATCAACGCTTCGGACAAGGCTGCCCGCTTCATTCGCTTCTGCGACAGCTTCAATATTCCCGTCGTCACCTTCGTCGACGTACCGGGATTCCTGCCGGGGACCAATCAGGAATACGGCGGCATTATCCGCCACGGCGCTAAAATGCTCTATGCCTACTGCGAAGCTACGGTGCCTAAGATTACCGTCGTTACCCGTAAGGCTTATGGCGGTGCCTATATTGCCATGTGCTGCCGTCAGCTCGGTGCCGACATGGTCATGGCCTGGCCGTCGGCTGAAATCGCCGTCATGGGTCCTGATGGCGCCGTCAACATTATCTTTAAAAACGATCCGGATAAAGAAAAGAGAAAACAGGAATATATCGACGAATTCTTGTCGCCTTATAAAGCTGCTGAACACGGCCAGATCGACTGCATTATTGAACCGAAAGAAACGCGGCCGCGCATCATCAGCGCCCTGGCGATGCTTTACAGCAAACGTGAAGAACGGCCGGCCAAGAAACACGGCAATATGCCGTTGTAAGGAGGTGGCCGTATGTTAGAAATACTGTTTGCGGCAATCGGCGTCTTAATCATCATTATTTTGGTTTTGAGCCGATACTACGATACCCGCTTCCGCGCCTTAGAACGAAAGATGGAAGACATGACTGCTTTTCAGCAGAGTGTAAAAGACCTTTCGGAAGCGGTCTATGATTTAAAGACCGCTGAAAAGAAGGAAACAAAGACACAGCCTGCCCCGGAAACCAAAGACACGGCCAATCCGATCGTTCCCGTTGGTCAGCGTCAGCCGGCTGTTGTCGAAGCCCGTCCGTTGGCGACGGTGCCTGAAAGCCGTGAGGCTTCTGATTCCGACGAACTCCCCGACGACGTCGTGGCTGTCATCATGGCAGCCGTAGCCGCTTACGGGTATTCGCCGGCAGCGATTCGCTCGATCCGGCTTTCGCATCGCGGATATAAACGCCATCGGGAAAATTGGGCTATGGCAGCCCGCCTGGGTGGTATGAAACGTTAAGGAAAAAGTCTTTGAATCCAGGAGGATACGGATATGAAAAAGTTTAAGATTACAGTCAATGGCAAGTCATACGAAGTTGAAGTAGAAGAAGTAGGCGGCGCGACTCCGGCAGCTCCGGTTGCACCGGCACCGGCAGCACCCGCACCAGCAGCTCCGGCACCGACACCGGCTCCGACTCCGGCAGCACCGGTACAATCTCCGGCTCCGGCCGTAGGCGGCCCGATCCCGGACGGTGCCATCACCGTCAAGGCTCCGATGCCGGGCAAGATTTCGGCACTCAAAGTGGAAGCCGAAACCGCTGTCAAACGAGGCGACGTCCTCCTCGTATTGGAAGCCATGAAGATGCAGAACGACATCACGGCAACGGCTGACGGCAAACTCCACGAAATGCGCGTCAAAGTCGGGGACAATGTCAAAACCGGTGACGTCTTGGCTGTCATCATGCCCTAAGTAACATAGGCTCGATAAAAGAAATATGCATACAAAAAAGAGGTTCGCTGACTTGTAACTGTCGGCGAACCTCTTCTTTATAGTTAGAAATAGATTTATTTAGCAGCAGCTTTTTTGGCTTCTGCCTTGGCTAAGAACGGGGCCGATTCGATGATGAAGCGTTCGTGGGTAGCTTCACCGACGAGGCCGGCGTCGTCATGGGCTTCGATCTTAAAGGTCAATTTTTTGCGGTCCTGTTCGACGAGGGTCGCTTTGGCCGTGATGGTAAGGCCAATCGGCGTGGCAGCGACGTGTTTGACGTTCATGGCGATGCCGACGGTGTTATAGCCTTCCGGGAGCTGAGGATCGCAGGCGTTGATGGCTGCGTTTTCCATGAGGGCAACCAAGGCCGGCGTAGCGTAGACTGGCGATTTGCCGCTGCCCAATTTAATGGCCGTATTATCTTCCGTGCATTTTTCAGAAACTTCAGCGGCTGAGTTTTTTTGATATCAAATTCCATGGTGTATAACCTCCTTGATGTAGGTGAGAATATGCCTGAACTGTATCGATAAAGGCATTTTACATAACCATATCATATCACATTTTGGTTCTTTTTGACAGCAAACTGTTTGCTTATCGGGGGTCGGGATAAGGATTGTCATCGATAAAGACGGGCCTTTTTGACAGAAAAAGCGCCATAGGATACAATAAAACTATATTTTTCAGAGAAAATGAGGAGTGATATCATGAAACTGAAAGGAATATGTCTGATTGCAGCGGCAGTCCTCTCCATCGGGACGGCATCGCTGGCCAAAGACAAGGGCACCTTGACCAAGTTTCCCAATTGGGGTGTCATCACCGTGCCGAACGATATATACATGCAGAAGGGGACGCAGCCCATGCTGACGGCGGCGGATACCCAAAATGATGTGACGGCCTTGTTTGAAAAGATTTTTCCCCTCCAGCCGGAAACGTACCAGGTCGTAAAGAAGGATGATGCCGATTTTCAGTATGCCTATTTGATGCATTATACGGCCAGCCTCTGGGACGTCAGAGCTGCCGTTTACGGTGAAAACCGGGAAAATGCGTACTTGCGCGACATCGGCGGTCGTCCCGATCCGAAAACGTTAATGGATCGACTCAATCAAAATATGGCCAACCGTCTGCCCGATGGTTTTCGCTTGACTGAACCGGTTACGGCCAAAAAGTATAAAGGACGGGTCTTTTATGAATGGACTGTTGAAAAATCGCTGGTCATTAACAGCAACGCCTTTACGGAAACGATTCATGGCCTTGCCTGGCAGCATGGTGATACGATGGAAATTGCCGTCATCTTAGGCAATGTCGCAAAATCCGGTGACGACGACATCATCAGCACGATGACCGATATGTTGAAAGATGCCAATAAGATGCCGAAAAAATAAGGGTAGCTTAAGGAATAAAAAAAGCCTTGCATGAGTGAAAAAACTGCATCATGCAAGGCTCTTTTTGGGATTTTATAAGGTTTTCATCAGTTGTTCGAGGTGGGCCGTGAGCTTCATGTTTTCTTCGTAGTCGATGGGGCAGTCGATGATGACCGGTTTATCCTGCTGGAAGGCCTTTTTCAAGGTCGGCAGGAGATCTTCCGTCTTTTCGATGCGGTAGCCGATGGCGTGGAAGCTTTCGGCGAGTTTTACGAAGTCCGGATTGGTGAAGTCGACGCATTCGTGATGGCCGTACTGCATATCCTGTTTCCATTTGATGAGGCCGTAGCTGCTGTCGTTGAAGATGAGGGTGACGAAGTTCGTGCCCAGGCGGTAGGCCGTTTCAAATTCTTGGACGTTCATCAAGAAGCCGGCATCACCAGTGATAGCCAGGACCTTTTTATCGGGGTGGACGAGTTTGGCTGAAATGGCGCCGGGAACGGCGATGCCCATGGTGGCAAAACCGTTGGAAATGAGGCAGGTGTTTGGTTCGTAGCAGTTGTAATGGCGGGCGATCCAAACCTTGTTGGCGCCGACGTCGGAGATGACGATATCGTCTTTATCCATGATTTTCCGGCAGTCGATGAGGGCTTTCTGCGGCTTGACCGGGAAGGACAGGTCTTCGGCATAGCTTTCATGTTCAGCGACCATTTTCTGACGGATGTTGAGGAAGGCGCGCGGTTCCGGCAGGCGGGCGGCCTTTTCCATGATGCGTTCCAAGGAATCGGGGATGTTGCCGACGACTTCGACCTGGGGCTGGTATTTTTTATTGATATCAGCCGGCATGGTGTCGATGTGGATGATGTCGGCGTTGGTCAGATGCCATTTGGCCGGGGCGTATTCGATGATGTCGTAGCCGACGGCGATGACCAGGCTGGCCTTTTCGAGAATTTTCGTTTGATAGTCGTCCATGGGAATGCCGACGGTCCACATGGAATACTTGTTGTCGAAGGGGATGGCCCCTTTCGCCATCATGGTATTGACGACAGGCAGTTTGAGTTTTTCCGCAAAGGCCGTCAGCTGTTTGGCAGCTTGGCTGCGAATGACGCCGCTGCCGGCCAGGATAACCGGATTCTTGGCGTAAGAAATCATGGAGGCTGCCATTTTGATCTGTGATTCTAAGGCCGTTTCCGGCTGAATCGTCTTGTGCTGCAGCGGCTTTTCATCATCGCCGACGGGCATTTCGCTGATGTTGACCGGAAGGTCGATGAAGGTAGCACCCGGTTTTTCACGTTCGGCGTACTTAAAGGCCAAGCGGGTGATTTCAGCCATCGTATCGGGACGGACGACGGTGTAGGACCGACGGGTGATGGGTTCGAACATGGCTCTGAGATCGAGGTACTGGTGGGCCGTGATGTGCATCTTATCGGTTCCGACCTGACCGGAGATGGCGACGACGGGGGCGCCGTCACAGTCGGCATCGGCGACGCCGGTGATGAGGTTCGTCGCACCGGGCCCGAGGGTAGCCATGCAGACGCCAGCCTTGCCTGTCAGTCTGCCGTAGACATCGGCCATGAAGGCAGCACCCTGTTCATGACGGACGGTGATAAATTCAATCTTTGAATGCTCCAAGGCATTGATGATGGCTAAGTTTTCTTCACCGGGGATACCGAAAATATAATGGACGCCTTCTTCTTCAAGGCATTCGATGAGAAACTCTGCCGTGTTGCGCATCTTTTTTTGTACCATTCCGAGAACACTCCTTTAAAGGTAATGGATAAATTAAAATTGCTGTTGTAACCTGTATTATAATATGGGACAGGACCTTTTTCAATGACTTACTTGTATTATCAGGATGTACAATCTAATTTGACCTGAATCGACAAGGCCAAAAGGGGTATGCAAAAGGGCATCATAAAGCCTTTATGAGCACTGTTTGCTGAGGATTAGATCGGAAGAGAATAGGAGAATATAATGAATATATTGATTAGCAGCTGTCTCTTGGGACAGTATTGCCGCTATGACGGGAAGACCAAGACTTATGAAGCGATTGAACCTTTATTGAATCGTCATGACATTCATTTCATACCCATCTGCCCGGAGCAGGCCGGTGGTCTTCCGACGCCGCGACCGGCAGCTGAGCGCTGCGGGGACAAGGTACTGACCAAAGAAGGCTGCGATGTGACGGCTCAATATGAACGAGGGGCAGAGGCGGCGCTTTACGTAGTCCGTCTCTTTCACTGCACGAAGGCCATCTTAAAGGCCAAGAGTCCGTCCTGCGGCTCGGGCCTCATTTACGACGGGACCTTTTCCCGGACCCTTACTGAGGGCGACGGCGTGACGGCAGCCCTCTTAAAAGCGGAAGGCATTGAGGTTTTCAGCGAAGGGGACCCTTTAGAATACTTGCTTTTATAACGGCGGTTTGCTACAATATACGAGTACGCAAGTGAGGAGGTTTCAGGGTGAATACTTTTTTGCATGAAGTTTGTGAATGGCTTTATTCTATTGTCATCGCCTTGGCCATTGCCATGGTCATCCATATTTTCTTCTTCCAGCCGACCCGCGTTTCCGGCGAGTCCATGATGCCGACCCTTAAAAATGGGGAATACCTCATCGTTTCGAAATGGAGTCACGTCATGGGAGAAGTTCCTAATTATGGAGACATCGTCATCATCGACAGCCGCGTCCAGTATCCGCGCACGTGGAAAGATGATGTCGCTGAACCGATGAACAACTACTTGGCGTTCTTTGACCACGACTTACAGACGAAAAACGTTTGGGTCAAACGAGTTATCGGCCGCCCCGGTGATACGCTGGCTTTCCACGACGGAAAGGTTTGGCGCAATGGGGAACCGTTGGATGAACCCTATATCAACGGTCCGATGGAATACAGCAGTCGGGAAGAAGTTAAAGTCCCGGAAGGCTACGTATTCTGCATGGGTGATAACCGCAACCACAGCAGTGACAGCCGCTTTATCGGTCCGGTTCCTATCGACCACGTGTTGGGCCGCGTCATTTGGTAAGCGGTCTTTACGACAACTGCATACGACAGTTCGCAATCCATCCTGTCGCTAAACAAAACTAGGACGCATAACCAAAATGGGTGCAGTGTAGACGGGATTGCTTCGGCAGCCCCGTCTTTTTTATTTGTTAGAAAGGCGCAATATACGATGTACAACTTTATTCTGAATACCCGGCGCATGACCTTTTCTGCCCTGGTCATCGCCATTTATATCGCTGTCCTGTATGTCACTCAGGGCATTTCTTTCGGACCCTACCAGATCCGTATCGCAACGGCTCTCTACGGGCTGGCGTTTCTCTATCCGTTCTTAGTCGTTCCCTTGGGGATCGCTAATTTTATCGCCAACTTTCTCTTTGGCGGGCTGGGCCTCATCGACATGGTCGGCGGCTGTGCCGTCGGCATGATGACGACTTGGCTCATCGTCCAGATCCGGCAGCATCAGGGAAGCCCCTGGCTGGCAGCTCTTCCCATTTGGTGGGTGCCGGCCCTAGTGGTCAGTCTTTGGCTGTCCTATTTATTGAATCTGCCTTACCTGGTACTGGTCAGCAGCCTGGCTGTCGGTCAGCTGCCGCCGGCTATTTGCGGCGTCCTGCTCATTCAGGCGCTTCGTCAGCACTACGTCTTAGAAAAGGAGTTATGATATGAGTCGAAAACAAGAGGACCTTCAAGGCATTACCTTTCTTGGCAATCAGCACACGGCCTATCCGACGGACTACAATCCCGACCTTTTGGAAACCTTCATCAACAAGCATCCCGACCGGGACTATTTCGTCAAGTTCAACTGCCCGGAATTTACCAGTCTCTGCCCGATGACGGGCCAGCCGGACTATGCGACGATTTATATTTCGTACGTACCCGATGAACGGATGGTCGAAAGCAAGGCCTTGAAGCTCTATCTGTTCAGCTTCCGCAACCACGGTGACTTCCACGAAGACTGCGTCAACATCATCATGGACGACCTCATCGAGGCCATGGATCCCAAGTATATCGAAGTCTGGGGAAAATTCCTGCCCCGCGGCGGCATCAGCATCGATCCCTACTGCAATTACGGCCGTCCCGGCACGCCTTGGGCCGACGTTGCCTGGCAGCGCCTGTCACAACATGACTTATATCCCGAAAAAGTAGATAATCGGTGAAACTTCTTACCTTTTCCAGATAATCCATGGTATAATAAAGTATCAATCATAGGAGTGAGGAGTGTTATCTGTGAAATTGAAAAAAGTGCTTTTGGCCCTCGGTTTTTCCCTGGCCTTGTCGGCCTCTGTTTTTGCGGCCGACAATATGTGGCAGTATAACCAATATACATCGATTGACATGAATTCGGCGAAACTCTATTATGATATGGGCCGCCAGATCCTGTCCTTCGAAACAGTGGAAAAATCCGGCGATTCGACGGATTACTGTACCTATGTGTACAACATCGATGACCAGACGATTCAGCTGAAAAAAATGATTACTCAGACTAAGAAGCATAAGTATAAGAGCAGCTTCTATCCCGAATCGATTAAAGACGGCAATGCTGTCATCAAAGCCAGAGCCCGCATGGCCACCGACGTATTAGAAAAGGTCATGGAAAAGCAAAATTCGAAGAAATAAGTCCTTAGTGCAATGTGACTGCTAAGGTCGTCGTCTTCCGTTTGCTTTCCTGATACTTTCCGAAACAGGCCTTGCCGGTACAGGCTACGGATTCAAACGAAAAGGGACTGCTGCATGGAGCGGTTTTCTTCATGCAAGCAGTCCCTCTTTTGTTATTTTCCTTTGACGCAGATGCTAAGCCACTTGGGAAGTCGGTGTTCGACGACGACCCAGGAGTAGGCTGACGAGCAGGCGACGACGATGATATAAATGGCGATGATGTGAATGGCCCGTAGGTAAATGTGCAGGTGAGCCGCAAGGCCCGTGCAGAGGCTGAGAAAGACAGGATGTACCAGGTAGATGGGATAGGAATAATCGCCTAACCTAGAGAAGACTTGATGGACGGCATGGGGCACAGGCCGGCATTCCCACCAGTAGAGGAGAAAGAGCATCGTCGACAAGGTATAGACCATGCCAATCGGGCTGAGCTGGTGAATGGTAAAGACGGCCGATAAAGGGTCGTAGCCGAGGTAATGCATGACGCCGTAGTACGATGCCAGCATACCTGCCGTCGACACGATTTGAAGGCCGTTGATCACCGTGCCGTGCCGCTTGAGCCAGGCTGTGACCGATGAGAAGTGTTCTGCTGTAAAGGCGCCGAACATGAAGATGAACAGATAGTGCAGGACCATGTAGTTCAGGCGCAGATTCGAGGCATCTTCGAGGAAGGGATTGTCCGAATGGAGATTCCAACTGTAGCTCGAGTAAAAATTGAAGATCATGTTGACGATAAAAAGGGCCGTAAAGGAAAGAATCGGCTTGCGGTCCATGAGGCGCAGTAAAGGCCGCCATAAGGGCATGAGCAGGTAGAACCACAAGAGGATGACCAGAAAGTAGATGTGGTACATGGCCAGGCCGTACCATAAGGTGCGAAAGATGGCATAGGGATGAAAGAGTTTGAGATTATGGCTGAGAACCGATACGTAGGCCATGTAGAAAAAAGACCAGGCCAGGTAGGGGACGAAAACCGTCCGCAGTCGACGCTGCAGATAGTCTTTATAGTCAAAGGGCTCGTGGAGTCCTTGGCTGTAAAACATGCCGAAGGCCGACAGGAAAAAGAAGGCCGGGACCGAAAAGCGGGATAAGATTTCTAAGACGGCGACCAGCGCCAAATTCGGAGACGGATTGACGATGGCCACGGATCCGACATGGATGGCAATGACGCCGAGCATGCAAAGTCCGCGCATATAATTGATAGAATGAATAAATCGTTTTGACATCTGACACCTCGGAAGGTACAATATAGATACTAAAGATATATCCTATTATAACAAATTTTTGCAAAATGGACAGGGAGGCTGTATGACCGACGACACACAAAAGGTAACCCGAACGGGACTGATACTGGCAGCGACCTTGATTTTACAAGGCCTCAGGCTGGTCATTCCCATACCGCCTCAGATCAGTCTGTTCCTCATCGGGTCTCTGGTCAACGCCTGCCTGATCACGGCCGTCCTTGCCGTCGACCGCAGAGCCGGCTTTGTCGTCGCCGCCTGCACGCCCATCTTTGCCTGGCTCGAAGGGATGCTGCCTTTCGTTCTCTTCGTCTTTCCCGTCGCCATCGGAAACGGGGTGTACGTCTATTGTGCTTGGCGTTGGCAGAAACACGGCCTTCCGGCACTTTTAGTCGGCGCCCTGGCCAAGGCCGCTACCCTTTACGCCTTATTTTATCTGCTCTTTGCCGGCATCGAATTTCCGCCGGCTATGCGCCACCTGCTGTTGACGGCCATGAGCTGGCCCCAGATCATCACCGGTGTCATCGGAGCGCTGCTGGGCTTGGAACTCAGTCGCTATCTGAGCCACCGCCATGAATAGAAAGGATTTTTGATATGCTGCTGCAAATCTTTTATTTTATCCCGGCCATTCTCGGTACCTTGTTTATTGCCGTCGGCCTGTATCACGGTTCCAAATTTTACAGCCTCACCCGGCGCTGCACGCAGGAAGGAATGGGGACCTTGCTGGGATTTGAAGAAAAGAAGATGAAAAGTGGGACCCTCTATTATCCTGTCGTCCGCTTTACGTCCCAAGACGGAAAGACTCATCGGGCACGCTACGCCTTTGGCAATGCTGAATGGAATTATGTAGCTGGTGACGAACTGCCCCTGCGCTATAATCCGGAAAACCCGGAAGAGATTTATCTTCATCAGGTCCAAAGCCTGTGGCAGCAGTACGCCAGCCCGGTATTCATCATCCTGGGGGGCATCATCTTTATGACGTCCTATTACTTCATCTTATAATCATACGGAAAAGGAGGAGTCGCCACATTGGTAGAAAATGAAAAAGCTGTCGCCGCTATGCGGCAATTTTTAGAAGCCCTGGGGCTCGACTTGACGGCGCTGGGAATGGAAAAGACGCCGCACCGCGTGGCTGAGACCTTTGCCCGATTTTTTTCAGGTCTTCAGGAAAACCCCGATGACGAATGGAATAACCCCATCGTGACCCAGTCCAAGGGACTGGTCAGTGTTCGCAACATTCGCTTTCACTCGCTCTGTGAACATCACTTACTGCCTTTTTTTGGCACCGTTCACATCGTATACTACCCGAAAGCTAACCGCATCGCCGGCTTCGGTCATTTCGTTCGGGCTGTCGATATCCTGGCCCGCCGCCCGCAGCTTCAGGAACGGATGACGGAAGAATTGTGCCAGTCCATCGTTCGCGGCCTCGATCCGGAAGGCGTCCTGATCGTCGTCAAAGCGACTCACTTATGCCTTACCATGCGCGATCAGCTGGCCATCGATTCGAATATTATGACGACGGCGACGGCCGGGTGCCTGACAGCAGGAACCGATGCCTATAAAGAAGCCTGGAAGCTGGTCATGGAGGAAAAACAAGATGGATAAAATCATGCTCAAAGGACTTCACTTTTGGGGGCACCACGGCTGCCTGGCATCTGAAGCAGAGCTTGGCCAGCCGTTTCACATCGATATATGCTTGGAAACTGACTTGTCGCAGGCCGGGGCATCCGATGACCTTCACCAGACCGTCGACTACAGTGTCGTCTATTCCCGAATCAAAGACATCGTCGAAAACCGCCGCTATCAACTCATCGAGCGGCTGGGGACGGTCATTGCCGAAGACATTCTCAGCGCCTTTCCTCCCGTCGAAGCCGTGACGGTAACCGTTCACAAGCCCCAGGCACCGATTGGCGGTCTCTTTGACGACGCGGCGGTCGTCCTCGAAAGGCGACGGCATGGCTAGATTTTACCTTAGCATCGGCGCCAATCTGGGGGATCGGGAAGGGACGCTGAAACGAGCCGTGGCTCTCCTCGATGCGAATCCGGACGTGACGGTTACAGCTGTGTCGCCTTTTTACGAAACGCCGCCGTGGGGCAAGGAAGATCAACCTCCTTTTATCAACGGCGCTGTCGCTGTGGAGACAAGTCTTGCCGGTCCGGATCTTCTCGAACGCTGTCTTGCCATTGAGCGGCAGCTGGGGCGGGTACGCCATGAAAAATGGGGTGCCAGGACCATCGATATCGACCTCGTTTACAGCCCGGACGAGGCCTGCCAGACTCAGACCCTGACCTTGCCCCATCCTTATCTAACACAACGGGCTTTCGTATTGGTCCCCCTGCGGGATCTGGTGCCGGACCTCATCCTCTTTGGCCGGCCGATTGATGACTGGCTCGCTCAGCTGCCAGATACAGACGCTATCAGAAGGAAGGATTAACTATGGAAAAGATACTTATTGCAGATGACGAACAACTTATGCGCCAATTGGTCATTGATTTTTTAAAGCCTGAAGGCTACGAAATTTTAGAAGCTGTTGACGGCAAAGAAGCCCTGGATATCTACGACAAGGAACATCTGGATTTGGTCCTTCTCGACGTCATGATGCCCGGTTACGACGGCTGGACCGTATGCCGCGAAATCCGCCGGGAATCGACGGTCCCCATCATGATGCTGACCGCGAAAGGTGAAGAAATAGACCAGCTCTTTGCCTATGATCTCGGTGCGGATGAATACATCACTAAACCCTTCAGCCAGAAGATCCTGGTAGCCAAAATAAAGGCTCTCCTGCGCCGTTCTCAGAACGATTCGGAAACGCAGGAAACCGAAGCTGGCGTGGCCATCGACCGCGATGCTCGCCAGGTCGTCCTCGACGGGAAGAATGTCGACCTCAGCCCGACGGAATATAAGCTCCTGAACTACCTGATGAGCAATACCGGCAAGGCCTTGAGCCGCCGTCAGATCCTGAATCAGATATGGAATTACGATTATTACGGTGATCTGCGCACCGTCGATACCCACATCAACCGCCTGCGCATTAAACTGGGCGACAAAGGCCGCTATATCCGGACTGTCCGCGGCTATGGATACCGTTACGATTCCAAATGAGACGGAAAGGCCTATTATCCTTAAAGGTTAAGACCGGCGTCTATGTCGGCTGCTTTTCCATCTTTTTCATTATCGGCCTGATGCTGGCTGTCGGCTTTGGTTTTGACCGCTACTACTATTCCATGAAAAAGGATGCCATGGTCGAAGCCAGCCAGAAAATCAGTGCTACGTACCAGAAGAAGAATGGACCTGACGAACATTCGCTGGATTCTTTGAGCCAGCGTTACGGCGTCGACATCCTCATCGTCGACCACAGTAAGCTGGTCTACTCGTCGCGGCCCGGGCGACGGGTGTATATACCACCGGAAAAACTTCCCAATGAACACGAAATCGTAGCCGTCGGCAAAGAAGATGAACCGCCAGAAGGCGGGCCTGACGGCAAGCCGCCGGTACACATCAAGGAACTCCTGGACCTCCTCGAGGGCAAGGAGCCCGCTGAAGGTTTGTTGGGAACGGTACACCTTTATAAGGACATGCCTGATTTTGAATATTTTAACCTCGTCGACCGTATCCAGGACGATACGTATATCATCATCAATCAGTCCGTCGCACCGATGCAGGAAAACATCTACATCGTCCAGCATTTCATCATCGTCTGCGGTATCGTTTGGCTCATTGTGGCCTGTGTCAGTACGCTCTACCTGACCCAGCGTATGACAAAACCGCTCATCGAATTGAAGAACCTTGCCGGCGCCATGGCCCACCTCGATTTTTCCAGTAAGTGGAAAGGCAACCTCAGCGATGAAATCGGCGAACTCGGTGAGAGCCTGAATATCTTGTCTAATCAGCTCAATGTCGCCTTGACAGCCCTTCGCCAGTCCAATGAAGAGCTGAAAAAGCAGCTCGACGTAGCCAAAGAAGTCGAACATATGCGAAAAGCCTTCCTGTCGGCCGTGTCCCATGAACTGAAGACGCCCTTGGCCATTATCCAGGGGTACGCCGAAGGCCTCGATACCCTCGATATCGATGAAGAAACGCAGCGACGCTACTGCTCGGTCATCCACAGTGAGACCCAGAAGATGGATAAACTGGTTCGCGATCTATTGAACTTGTCCCGTTTGGAAACGGGTTCCTTCCATTTAGAGCAGACGGTCTTCGACTTTAGCGCCTTGGCAGAAGAAAGCCGGGAACGGTTCTCCAAGGTCATGGAAGACAAGGGCATCATTGCCGAATTTAATCTGCCCGAGACTATGACCGTCTACGGCGATCCGGAACGAATCGATACGATTTTGACTAATTTCTTAAGCAATGCCATCGACTATACCGATGCCGATCAGCATATCCGCCTGTGGGCTGAAGATCTTGGCGAACGGTACCGCATCTCGATTTATAATGAAGGCAGCCATATTGCTGAAAAACATCAGCAGCGCATTTGGGAACCCTTCTATAAGATTGATTCGTCGCGGGCCCGCAGTCCGAAGCGCATCTTCGGCGGCCACGGCTTAGGCCTGGGAACGGTGGCAGCCCTCGTGAAACTCCACGGAGAATCTTATGGCGTGAAGAATGAAAACGGCGGCGTCACCTTCTGGTTTACCCTACGAAAAGAAGGGGACTCAACGCCCGATGAGGCATCCTAAAAGAACCTCCCTGACCCTGACCGGTCCCTTCGTTAGCATGATGTAACGAAGGGGCTGTCAGGAGGCCAGAGAGGTTCTTTGCTGTCTTTATGGTTGTACTTCTAAGTCTTTTCGCATCAGAAGATCGGTCTGTTGGTCATCACCGACGACGAAGGAATGAGCCCCAATCTGGTAAAAGCCGTGCTGCTTGTAAAAGTGGAGGGCTTTGGCGTTTTTCTCCCAGACACCGAGCCATATATATTTCTTTTTCTGCTGAAGGGCAGCGTCGATGGCCTGATCTATCAGATAATGTCCCAAGCCTTGGCCCTGGAACGCTTTCGTAACATAGATACGCTCAATTTCAAGAGAGTCTCCGTCGTGAATATCGGTCTGTGCCGACGACTCGTTCAGCTTCAGGTAGCCGGCCAGCTTATCGCCCCAGTACAGAAAGTAAATGGCGGCATGGGCGTCGGATAATTCGGCTCGGAGTTTTTCCGGGGCATACGCTTTGTCGAGGTAAGCTTCCATATTTTCCGGCGTGTTCATGGCGGCAAAGGTTTCAAAAAAGCACTGCCGGGAAAAGGCCTGAAGGGTGTCTAAATCATCTAGGGTGCATTGTCTAAACTGTGGGATCAAGGTTTTTCCTCCTGGAATATTGGTGATAGCGATGAATAACCCCCTAACGCAGAACTTAAAAATCGAACGCTAGGGGGTATGATGTATCGTACTAAACTTTGGGCTAACGGCTGTCTTTTGGGATGCAGTTCGTTAAAAGGAACGGTTCCCGAGGGTGGGGTGGCTGCATTTTTTCAGCGTCAGGTGGTCGACGAGGTAGCCCGCCTGTTCGAGGTCGATGTCCTCTTTTTGACCGTCGTGTTCAAAGACGCAGAGCGGCCGGTCGGTACCGACTTCGCCGCCGGGAAGGTAGATGTATTCGCCGGTTTCGGCATCGCCGAAAATGATGCCGGCTAAGAGATGTTTTTGGGCTATTTGACTCATGGCAGGGCCTCCTCGCCGTCGAATTTAATTTCAAGGAGCTTGCAGTCCCGATAGTCTGCCGAAACGAGGTGGAGCAGAGTCCCGTTATAGCGGCGGGGGAACATCGTCCCAGGCTGCATGCCGTGGAGATGGCCGAAGATGCAGAGTGGCACCTTGTATTTTTCTAAGAGTTCTGTAAAGCCGCTGGGCTTGGTAAGGTCGCAGACTGGTGGATAGTGGAGCATGAGAATCGTAGGACCGCCGCCCAGTTTTTCCGCCTCCTGCAGCGTTCGTTCGACGCGCAGCAGTTCGCGGCGGTACGGCTTGGCATCCCGTTCTTCTTGGTAATGGATGTCGCCCGGGCAGATCCAGCCGTGAGTGCCGCAGATGATCGTGCCGTCGTCGAGAACGGCCGTTGAACCGTAGAGATAGTGCATGTTATTTTCGGCATCCATGCGGTTCAGTTTTCCAGCACTGGCCCACCAGTAATCGTGATTGCCGCGGATGATGAGCTTTTTGCCCGGCAAGGCGCGGATTTGATCGAGGTCCTCCTGGGCTTCGTCGAGGCGCATGGCCCACGACGTATCGCCGGCAATGAGGACGGTATCGTCATCGGTGACTCTGTTTTTCCAGTCTTCGGCAATGCGCTGCCAATGATTTTTCCAGCGGGGGCCGAAGACTTCCATCGGCTTTTTTGGCGGATTGCCCGATAAATGTAAGTCACCTATTGCAAATAAACGCATAAATGGATAAGGACCGTCCTTTCTTATAGTTCATGAAGCCGCGTCTGCAGTTCATGGATGAAATGCGCTGAATGGCCTCCGTTTGCAATCTGGGGAATCATGTAGCCGACAAAGAGCGGGTTGGTCAGAAAGCGCGGGATGATTTTGACATATAAGGCATCATCATCGGGAAAGTCATAGAAAAAGATGTTGTAACTGTCGTTAAAGCGGATAAAGGAGTGCATGAAATAATGGGCCGTCGTCTGCATGCAGCGGACGAATTTGCCGAGCTTTTTCCGGTCCTTCAAGATGAGGTTGACTTCGTAAAAGCCGATGATGGGCCGTTTCGACAGGTTGACCGTAAGGCCCTCTTCTTCGAAAATGGTGGGACCGACGAAGTGGAAGGGCTTTATCTCTTCATGGTAGTCATAGTCTTTAAAGCCGACGATCTGCGAATGGGGATGGTGAATCGTTCCACCGGACATGTAGCCGTGGTTCCGATAGAAGACAACCGATTTAAATTTGCCCATATCCTTGACTTGCTGCCATTTTTCGAGGCCGAATTCGATGAGTTTTTGGGCGTATTCCGGTGTATAGTCGGAGAACTCGCCGTCACAGTCATCGGTCTCGATGATGAGGGTCTGCCACGAGTCCTTGAGGACCGGAAAGGCATTTTCAAGCCAAATCATATGGCCCCGTTTTTCCATGACGTTCTTCAAATGGGCGACGTCACAGAAGGGGCAATACCTTTCGTCGCGATGGACCGTATCGGGCTTCGTCTTGCCCAGGTCCAGATTATATTCTAAAATGTGGGATAAGGGATTTTCGTACATACGACCGCTCCTTTTGATGCTTCTTATACATTGTAGCATAGAGAGAGGCAATTTCAAACTGCAATACGACAAAAGGATGTCCGCCAGGCACCGCAGAAGGGCAGTCAAAGTGGGGGCATCCTTAATTTCATTAATTATAGGCAATTCTAGGGGCCTTGTCAAATCGGTCTCGTCTGAAAAAAATATGAAAAATCGCGAAAACGGTGTGACTAAAACTAGAGTAATGTGGTATGATATTGAGTTGAGGATTGATTAAAATCAAGCATGGACTTCCATGATTTTCATTCCATAACTGCCCTTTCATGTACGTTGTGAAGGTTTTTCGATAGATGATGTGTAAAGGAGGAACTATACATGAGTATTCATATTGCTGCCCGCGACGGCGAAATCGCCGATCGCATCCTACTTCCCGGAGATCCGCTGCGTGCGAAATATATTGCTGAAAATTTTTGGATGACACCTTCTGCTATACCCGGATCCGCAATATCCTCGGCTATACCGGAACCTATAAAGGCGTCCGCCTGTCCGTTCAAGGGACGGGTATGGGGATTCCTTCCATTTCTATTTACGCGACGGAATTGATGCGCGACTACGGCGTCAAAAAGCTGATTCGCGTCGGTACCTGCGGTGCCATGCGCCAGGATATCAAACTCCGCGACGTCATCATGGCCCAGGGGGCGACGACCGATTCGTCGATTATCCGCAATATTTTCGGCGGCTCGATCAACTATGCGCCCTTAGCGGACTTTACCCTCTTGTGCCAGGCTTATGGTCAGGCAGCGGCCCTCGGCGTCCCGGCAAGGGTCGGCAACGTCGTCTCTGTCGACCGCTTTTACGATGAAGAAATCGACAACGAAAAACTGACCCAGTACGGCATCATGGCCGTCGAAATGGAAACGGCCGGCCTCTATACGGCAGCGGCTAAATTCGGAGCCAAGGCCTTGGGACTGTTTACGGTCAGCGACCACTTATTGACCGGAGAAGCCTGCACGCCGGAAGAACGGCAGACGTCCTTTGATGATATGATTCAGATTGCCTTAGAAACGGCTATCTTGGAGTGAGGTTTTTATGAAAGTAAAGAATTACAAGTTATTGACAGCCACTTTCACTTTTGTGACTTTCCCGGCTTCGACCAGGTAGCCCTGGCAGCCGGCTATACCAATACGGAAGAATCACTGCACCAGGCCTTTATCGAAAACAACGTCGTCCACGGCGTCGTCATGAGCAATAAGACCTTGGATGCCAAAAAACATAACTATCCGGAGTATATGAGCTACTGCATCGGTATCGACAGCCTGACCGGCAACGACGACATGGACAGTATCGCTGCCAATGTCGAAGAAAACTTAAAGAAAAGTCAGTGCTGCGGCATCAAGCTCTATCCGGGGTACAGCCATATCTACGTCTACGACGAGTGGTACGATCCGATTTATGAATTGGCCGAAAAGTATGATAAACCCGTCGCCATCCACACCGGGCTGACGGCGACGGCCAATGCCCTTTTGAAATACAGCCATCCCCTGACCCTCGACGAAGCGGCTGTGCGCCATCCTAACGTCCAGTTGGTCATGTGCCACATCGGCAATCCCTTTCTGCAGGATGCCATTGCCGTCTTAGAAAAGAATCACAACGTTGCCGTCGATCTGTCCGGACTCCTTGAAGGCAAGGTGCCCGATATGGTTGCCTTCCTTCGCAATAAACGGGGCTACATTTCCATGCTCCGGGATTGGCTCAAGTATCTCGGCGCCTATGACCGGGTCATGTTCGGGACGGACTGGCCCTTGGCTAATATTGCCGACTACATTTCATTTGTAAAAGGTTTCATCCCCGAAGCTTACTGGGATGACGTATTCTTTAATAATGCCAACCGCATCTACAAACTCGGCTTATAAGCCGGTGTGATGCACGGTAAGGGAGGAAATTGTTTGTACACTGTAACCAAGCGGCTGGAAGTATCCGCATCTCACCACTTAGTCCTCGACTACGCCAGCAAATGTCAAAATCTCCATGGCCACAACTGGATCATTCACGTGACCTGTCAGGCTGAAGCGCTCGATCACAACGGCATGGTCGTCGACTTCAAAAAGATTAAAGAACTGGTCCATTCCAAGATGGATCATCAGAATTTAAACGACGTCTTTGATTTCAATCCGACGGCAGAAAACATTGCCAAGTGGATTTGTGACACCGTGCCGAACTGCGTCCGGGCCGAGGTCCAGGAAAGCGAAGGGAACGTGGCTATTTATGAAGTATAGTCTCTGTGTCAATGAGATCTTCGACAGCATCGACGGCGAAGGGAAGACGGCCGGCCAGCTGGCTTCCTTCATCCGCCTGTGCGGCTGTAACCTGCGTTGTTCTTACTGTGACACGACCTATGCCTTTACGGAAGGGAAGGACATGGACGTCGACGACATCGTAAAACAGGTGTCGTACCCCCACGTTACCCTGACCGGCGGCGAACCCCTCTGTCAGGACGTGCATGCCCTGCTGGCGGCCCTAAAAGGCCATAGCGTCAATATTGAAACCAACGGCAGCGTCGACATCGAACCCTATTTTAAGTACGATCACGTCTGGTTCACCGTCGACTACAAGAGCCTGTCGTCGGATATGGCCGGCCGGATGCTGGAGAGTAATTTTGAAAAACTCCGGCCTCAGGATGTCCTGAAGTTCGTCGTCGGCGACGAAGCCGACCTCAAGCAGGCCTTAGCCGTCTACCGGCGCTATCAGCCGAAGTGCGCTGTCTACGTCGGGGCGATCTTTGGACAGATTGAGCCGGCGCAGATCGTCGACTTTATGAAAGAACATGAACTGATGGACTGGCACCTTCAGGTCCAGCTCCATAAAATCATCTGGGATCCTCAATTGCGAGGAGTATAACCAAAAACGACAAAACGCCGTTATCCGCAGAGCTGCGGGTAACGGCGTTTTTTAAAGATGGCCCGGTCATCTTCTAACATGTGGTGGAAACAGAATAACGTAGCGTCCGTATCGGTCAGGCTGTCATGCCAACTGCGGTGGTTGTCATAGCCATAATAGGCGGCGCAGTTTCGCAGTTTGGCATAGGTGATGGTCTTCGTTTCCTTATAGTGGATGAGAGAAAAAGCCTCGGCCAGGTCCAGGTAGATATCGCGGTCGGGCAGGACGACGCCCGATTCATAGAGGCGTTCGATATCGTTGAAGGTACCGTAGCCGACGATGAGGTCTGCGTCCATGAAAAGACGGCTGACTTCATCGGCCCAGAGGATGAAGGGATCTTCATGGGCGACTTGTTCCGGCGTGATATGATTGACTTCCATCGCTTCGTCCCATCGTTCCGTGTGGATGGGTTTGAAATAGCGGTTCAAGAGAACCTGGCCAAAACCATTCATGATGGAAAGCTGAATGATTTCGGCATCTGCCGTAAGTCCCGTCGTCTCTAAGTCGAGGGTCAGGATGCGGGCCGGATCGAGTCCGCGGATCGCTTCTTTGATAGCCGGCGACAGGCGGATGCTTTGGCGACGGGCCTTTTCCTTTTTGGACAGCATCTTTTTCATGGAAAAACCTCCTTTCTTCACAATAACGGTATTATTATAGGAAGAAAGGAGGTTTTTGTCAATTTATAGCAGGAAATAGGCGGGCGAAGTGATTATTCGTAATAGCCATTCGGTTTTTCCGAGAAGTTGATAAGGATGTTCTTGGTCTGCATGTAGTGGTACATGGTCGACTTATCCGTTTCACGGCCGATACCGGAGAGTTTATAGCCGCCGAAAGGAGCGCCGGCCGGCAGGGCATTGTAGGTGTTGACCCACATACGACCCGTCTGCACGCCTTTGGCTACGCGCAGAGCACGGTTGATGTCGCGGGTCCATACGGCGCCGCCGAGACCGTAAATGCTGTCGTTCGCCATATCGATGACTTCTTCTTCCGTATCGAAGGGGATGATGACGACGACCGGCCCGAAGATTTCTTCCTGGGCGATGCGCATGTCATTCTTGACGTCGGCGAAGATGGTCGGACGGATGAAGTTACCTTTTTCGAGGCCGTCGGTGGTGATCTTTTCACCGCCGCATACCAGGCGGGCACCTTCTTTTTTGCCGAGTTCGATGTAGCTCAAAATCTTTTCGAGCTGCCGTTCGTCGACCTGAGCACCCATCTGCGTTTCTTTCAGCCAAGGCAGGCCGACTTTGACGCGGTTGAAGCGTTCAGCCAATTCGTTTACGAATTTGTCGTAAATGCTGCGCTGTACGAAGATACGGGAACCGGCGCTGCAGACCTGGCCCTGGTTGAAGAGGATGCCGAATTCGGCGCCTTCCATAGCCATGTCCCATTTGCAGTCTTCAAAGAAGATGTTAGCCGATTTGCCGCCGAGTTCAAGGGTAGCCGGAATGAGTTTTTCCTGAGCTGCTTTGTAGACGTCGCGGCCGATTTCCGTCGAACCCGTGAAGGCCAATTTCTGGATATCCGGATGGTCGAGGAGATACTGACCGGAACGGGAGCCCTTACCGGTAATGATATTGACGACACCGGCAGGCAGGACGCCTTCTAAGAGGTGCATCAATTCGAGGAGGCTGAGGGACGTCGAGCTCGACGGTTTGAGGACGATCGTGCAGCCGGCAGCCAAGGCCGGAGCCAGTTTCCAAGCACCCATGAGGAAGGGGAAGTTCCAGGGGATGACCTGGCCGACGACACCGATCGGTTCATGGATGACGATACTCATCATGTTTTCATCGAGGCTCGAGACGCGGCCTTCTTCGTCGCGAAGGACGGCGGCAAAGTAACGGAAGTGGTCGGCACTGTACGGGATGTCGATGTTTCTCGTTTCACGAATCGGCTTGCCGTTGTCGAGGGATTCGATGAGGGCTAGTTTATCGGCGTTCTGGTCGATAACATCAGCGATTTTTAAGAGGATGTTCTGACGGTCGATGGGGGATACCTTTTTCCAAGCCGGGAAAGCAGCTTCGGCGGCACGGACGGCAGCGTCGACGTCTTCTTTCGTCGCTTCGGCGCAGACCGATAACTGTTCACCGTTAGAAGGATTGAAGGCTTTGAAGGTTGAGCCGTCGCTGGCGGGAACCCATTTGCCGTTAATATAGAGGTCGTAAGATGAGCGAATAGCATTTTCCATGAATTAACACTCCCTTTTTGTATGATTTTAAAATTTAAGTAAAAATTGTTCTTTGTTATTGCTAAATGCATTATAGCATAAGTGTACGAAAATGGTCAATATTGTACTAAAAAGAACGTAATACAAAATGGTTTATGAAAAAAAGTGAGATATATGGCGCCTTTTGCCATGCTTACAAATAGAAGAAAACCATGTGATTCCCTTATTATAGTACGCAAATAGAAAGTACTTCTCCTATTTTTTTACGAGGAAACATCAGGTAACGTCACTCGCTCATGCTGCAAAATCCTTGACAAACGAAGGGGGATTCGGATTCGTATATATTATTTTGAAGATAAAGAGATTTTTCTGGGTCTTATAAATCCATACTGCAAAGGGCGCGGTACAGGTCAACCATCTTAGGGGCTTGTAAGGCGGAATGGACAGACTTAACGTTCTGAAAGGTTGCTTACCGCAACGGTGGGGCCTTGCGATCGGTTACGAAAGGTGCCGGTTTGCAAATATCAGGAAAGCACGCTAAAATAGATAGCGTACACAACAAGTATAGATTTCAGGAGTATAGCCAATGTATAAATACGTCTTATTTGACCTCGATGGAACTTTAACTGATTCTAAAGAGGGTATTATTAATTCCGTGGCCTATGCCTTAGAAAAGATGGGCATTTCTTCAGAAGGCCGCCTCGATCCGCACGTCATCGTCGGACCGCCGCTCTTAGATACCTTTGAAGGCTATTATGGCTTTTCCCCGGAAAAAGCCCGTCAAGCCTATTCCTTTTTCCAGGAACGGTACAGTACGATTGGAAAGTTTGAAAACCGTGCTTTTGAAGGCATCGTTCCTTTATTAAAGAATTTAAAAGAAAAGGGCATTCGCTCTTTTGTGGCCACTTCGAAGCCTCAGGTCCATGCCGAAGCGATTTGTGAAAAATTCGGTCTAGCACCGTATTTAGAAGCCATTGCCGGTCCTGCCATTGGTGGCACCGATTCTAAGGCTGACGTCATGGCTCGTATCTTAAAAGGCATCGGATCCATTCAAAAGGGGAAGCAGTCATGGTCGGCGACCGTAAATTCGATATCATCGGCGCTCACGAACTGGGCCTTCCCGTCATTTACGCTGGCTACGGCTACGGCAATGGAGCGGAACGAAAAGAGTATCGTCCCGATTATATCGCCGAGACCGTTGAAGACCTCGGCCGGATGCTGCTTTCTGACTGACTCATTCACTGCGATGGCCGTAAGGCACAGTGACCTATAAATATATACTGATTTTATGTAAGCTATATTATACGACATATCATGATAAGGAGTGTTTTTATGAAGTTACAAGAAAAACAAAAGATTCACGGCTTTACTGTTGAGCGTTCGCAGTACGTTCCGGAACTCCACAGCCAGGCTTATGAACTGCATCACGACCAGTCCGGTGCCCGTCTGCTTTATATTGAAAATGACGACGACAATAAGGTCTTTTCCATCTCCTTCCGGACGACGCCGTCGGACAGCACCGGTGTGCCTCATATCTGCGAGCATTCGACCCTTTGCGGTTCCCGGAAATTCCCGTTAAAAGAACCCTTCGTCGAATTGGTCAAAGGTTCGCTCAATACCTTCCTCAACGCCATGACCTTCCCCGATAAGACGATGTATCCCGTGGCCAGCCGTAATGCCGCCGACTTCAAGAATTTGATGGACGTTTACATGGACGCCGTCTTCTTCCCGAATATGTTAAAGGATAAACAGGTCTTGATGCAGGAAGGCTGGCATTACCATCTCGATTCGGCCGACAGCGACCTCATTTACCGCGGCGTCGTCTATAATGAAATGAAAGGCGTCTTTTCGTCGCCCGATTCCCAGCTTGAACGGCACGTCATGGAAAATCTCTTCCCCGATACGACCTATGGCGTCGAATCTGGCGGGGATCCCGACGACATTCCAAATCTGACCCAGGAAGACTTCGTCAAATTCCACGGCACGTACTATCATCCGGCCAACAGCTATATCTTCCTCTACGGCGATATGGACATCGACCAGACCTTGGCCTTCATCGATGGCGAATACCTTAGTAAGTTCCAGCTCCAGTCCGTCGATTCGGCCATCGGCCGCCAGGCTTTCCCAGGCAGCACCGTAAAGACCTATCCTTACGGCATCGCCTCTGGGGAAAAAACGGAACACAAGACCCTCCACAGCCTGACCTACGTCATCGATCAGGCCCTCGATCCGACGGTCGCCTTGGCCTTTAAAGTCCTGACCTACGTCCTTCTCCAGTCGCCGGCAGCGCCCCTTAAGAAGGCTCTCGTCGATGCCGGTCTTGGCAAAGATATTTCCGGTGACTTCCAGGACGGCATCCTGCAGCCTTTGTGGGGCATCTCCGTCAACGGCTCCGATCCGGATAAGCAGGACAAGATCATGCCCATCGTCACCGATGTGTTGCGCCGCATGGTCAAAGACGGCCTCGACAAGACGCTGCTTACCGGCGCTTTGAACCGGACGGAATTTACCCTGCGTGAAGCCGACTTTGCCGGTCGTCCTAAGGGCCTCATCTATGCCATTCGCTGCATGGATACTTGGCTCTATGACCTCGATCCCTTAGAAGCCTTGTCTTATGAAAAATCCCTCGACGTCCTGCGTAAGGGCATCGACAGCGGTTATTTTGAAGACTTGATTCAGCGCTATATCCTCGACAATTCCTACTACGCCCTGGTATCCTTGGTACCGGAACCGGGCCTTACGGAAAAACGCGATAAAGCCTTAGCCGATAAGTTGGCAGCTTATAAAGCGTCGCTTACGAAGGAAGAAATCGATGCCATCGTCGCCGAATCGGCAGCCCTGAAACAGCGCCAGGCTACACCGGACACGCCGGAAGCCTTGGAATCGATTCCGACCTTATCCCGGGACGACCTCGAAAAGAAAATCGATACGGTAGTCATGCATAAAGAACAGCTCGGCGATGTGACCTTGTGCCACGTGCCGGACGAAACGAATGGCATTACCTACATCAATGCCTACTTCGACCTTCACGGCCTGACGCGGGAAGAAATTTCCTATGCCTATCTCTTGAGCGATATCCTCGGCGATATTGACACCAAGTCCCATACGTATGGCGAATTGGCGTCCCTCATCGACCTCTACACCGGCGGCATCGGCTACAGTGTTTCGGCCTATTCCAACCGCGTGGACAATACCGATTACATGCCGGTCTTCCGGATCAAGGCCAAGGGATTAGCCCTCAATTTCGACAAATTGATCGACCTTTTGCGGGAAATCTCCTTGGAAACGGTCTTTACCAATAAGGAACGACTGATCGAACTCGTCGACGAAATCAAGGCTGGCTGGGATATGGACACCTTCCGCCGGGGTCATACGATCGTCATGCACCGCGTCTTATCGTACGTCTCGCCTGTAGAAGCTTTCTGCGATGCCGGAGAATTCTCGTACTATGAATTCATCACCGACATTGCCAAACGCATCAAGACCGATGCCGATGACATCGGCGAAAAACTGGCAACCCTCATGGAAAAAATCTTCAGTCGTTCGGCCCTGACCTTAGAAATGACGGCCAGTGACAGCGATTGGGAAGGGGCCAAAGCCAGTGCTTCCAGCTGGACAAAAGCCCTGCCGCAGGGAGAAAAACGGACCGGTCTCTGCGACTTTGGCCTCAGCGCCAAGAACGAAGGCATCATGACCAGCGGTACCGTCCAGTATGTCGCTAAAGGCGGCAATTTCCGCGGTCACGGCTACGACTATACCGGTGCCCTGATGGTCCTCGACACGATCCTCCAGTACGGTTACTTGTGGACCAAGGTCCGCGTCCAAGGCGGGGCCTACGGCGCCTTTACCCGCTTCTATGACAACGGCGACATGGTATTTTGCTCCTACCGCGACCCGAACCTGCGCTCCAGCGTCGAAGCCTATGACGGCTTGGCGGAATACTTAAAGACCTTTGACGTATCGGATCGGGAAATGACGAAATACGTCATCGGTACCCTGAGCCGCATCGACGTGCCCTTAACGCCGTCCCTGCGCGGTGAAAAAGCTATGACCCGCTACTTTACGGGAACGACGGATGAAGTCGCCCAGGCTCGCCGCGATCAGCTCCTGGCGACGACGGTCGCCGATATCAAGGCGTTGGCCCCTCTCATCGGATCGGTCATGGAAGACAACAATCTCTGCGTCATGGGTAGTGAAGCGACGATTCGCCAGGAAAAAGACCTGTTTACGAACCTCGTTTCCCTTCCCGACTAAGGCGTGGCTTCCATGCGAGGCCGATTTGCTCCGAGCCCGACGGGCTATATTCATCTCGGCAACGTCTGGTCGGCCTTCTTGGCCTGGCTCCAAGTGCGCCAGGCCGGAGGCACCTTGGTCCTTCGGATTGAAGATATCGATGAACAGCGTTCGAAGGCCGTTTACACCAAGGCCCTTATGGAAGACCTTTCCTGGCTGGGCCTTACCTGGGACGAAGGTCCCGATGTGGGAGGCCCTTACGGGCCCTATATCCAGCAAGAACGCTACGATCGTTATGATGAGGCCTTGGCGGTGCTGCGGGAAAAGGGACTGCTCTATCCCTGTTACTGCAGTCGGACGCGGCTTCAGGCCATCGGTGCGCCCCATGCCGGCGAGCATACCGTCTACGACGGCCATTGTTATGGCCTCAGTGAAGATGAGCGCCGCCGTATGACCAAGAAACCATCGTGGCGCATCCACGTATCGAAGGAGACGGTTTCCTTTACCGACTCCGTTTACGGCCGGCAGCAGGACGATCTGCCGAGCTCCTGCGGTGACTTCGTCGTTCGCCGGGCCGATGATATGTATGCCTATCAACTGGCCGTTTCCGTCGATGACGGGAGCATGGCTATTACCCACGTCCTGCGCGGCGAAGATTTGCTGTCGTCAACGGCGCAGCAGATCTGGCTCATGAAGATCCTCGGCTATGAGGCCCCTTGCTATACCCACGTGCCGATGCTCATCGACGGCGATGGGAACCGCCTGTCAAAACGGCAGCAAGGCATTACCGTCCGCGCCCTCAGGCAGGACGGCGTCGATGCCGAGACGATATTGTCCCACCTGGCTTACGCCGGCGGCTTGGTCCCTGAACGGCGCCGCTACAGCCGGGCCGATTTGGTCAACATCTGTGACTTCAAAAAACTGCGAACAGAACCGATTGTGATTGCCGGAACGATGAAGTAAATCGGTTTACTAAACGATATATTAAAAAAGTAGGCTGTCGCCAGAGCGACAGCTTATTTTTTTTACCATTTCTTGTCAACATTATTGTCACAAGGTGTGTAAATGTGGTAGAATGTGGTGGAGAGTGAAAGGAGTGACGCGCCTAATGTTTATGGGAGAATACGAACATACAATCGACGCTAAAGGTCGCGTCATTTTGCCTGTCAAATTTCGGGATGAACTCGGGCCAACCTTCATCGTTACCCGAGGTTTGGAAGGCTGCCTTTCCGTTTACACGATGGAAGCATGGATGAGGTTTGCCGGAAGTTTAAAACAGTTGAAGGCATCCAAGGAAAACGTCCGTGCTTTCCAGCGATTCGTCTTTGGCAGTGCTGCTGAAGTCGAATTCGATAAGCAAGGCCGTATCCTTATTCCGGCTACTTTGCGGGCCTATGCGAAGCTGGTTAAGGATGTGACCGTTCTGGGGACAGGAGACAAGGTCGAAATTTGGAGTAAAGACGCATATGAAGCCTATGTTGCCAAGACTGTTCCGGCCATGGAAGAAATCGCCGAAAGCCTCGACGATTTCCTGAACCTGGACTTTTAGGAGGAATTATGGATTTTCACCACGTCAGTGTTCTTCGTAAGGAAACCATAGCCAATTTAATAACTGATACCAGCGGCGTTTACGTCGACTGTACCCTCGGCGGCGGCGGTCATTCCAGAGCTTTGGCTGATCAGCTGACAGGACAGGCGACGATCATTGGTCTTGACCAGGACCGCGATGCCATTGCAGCGGCAACGGAACGCCTGGCTGATACCTCGTGCCGACATATTTTCGTGCAGCGAAATTTCAGGTATATATCGGAAGTCCTCGACGAATTGGGAATCGATACCGTCGACGGCATCATGTTTGATCTCGGCGTATCGAGTTACCAACTGGATACACCGGACCGGGGATTTTCTTATATGCAGGACGGGCCGCTCGACATGCGCATGGATCGCAGCCAAGGCCGCAGCGCTTACGATATCGTCAATGGCTACAGTGAGGCCGACTTGTACCGTATCATCAAGGATTACGGGGAAGAGCGGTGGGCTAAGCGCATTGCCGAATTCATCGTGAAAGAGCGTCAGGAAAAGCCCTTGGAACGGACGGAAGAGCTGGTTCAGGTCATTAAAAAGGCTATCCCGGCCGGCGCTCGCAAAGACGGGCCGCACCCGGCAAAGCGAACGTTTCAGGCCATCCGAATCGAAGTCAATGACGAATTGGGAATCTTAAAGGATTCCCTGGAACATGCCGCTCAGCGTTTAAAGCGAGGAGGACGTTTGTGTGTCATTACCTTCCATTCATTGGAGGATCGTATTGCAAAACAGACGCTGCGTCTTTTGGCGACTGATTGTATCTGTCCGCCGGATATGCCGGTTTGCACCTGCCATCATCAGGCCATCCTAAAAGTAAAGCGACAACCCATTTTACCGTCGCCGGAGGAACTGGATTTGAATCCGCGGGCCCGCAGTGCAAAACTTCGCGTCGGTATCCGTAAATGAAGGAGCCTAGCTAATGATTATTGAAATGGATGTGTTGCGTATGCTGGCAAGGAAAGTCGGAAATTTACATGAAGAAAGAAGCGTTCCCCTGTGGCAGTCGGCTGCAGTACAGGTTATTCAGCAGGGAGCCGTATATATTCTGATTCCCATTGGAATGATCGCAGCGATTGCCATCGCCACTATTCTCATTACGTCTTGGACGTATCAGAAAAGCGGCGAACTCATGGAATTAAAACTTCAAGCACAGCAGTTACAGCGGGAAAATGAACAGTTGCGAGTCCAAATTTCCAAATTGGAAACGCCGGAACGGATTTATACGACGGCGACGAAACAATTGGGAATGGTGGCACCATCACGTATTCTCTACGGGAATCAAAGCGATCAGGCCGCAAAGGGGAACCGTCGATAATTGCTTTAATGAGAGGTCGACGCACTTTTGTGCGACGACCTCATTGTTATTTATCCAATAAAGCTGTACAATGTAGAACAGTACAATGAAATGAACCGTCAAGGAGGTTCTATAATAATGACAAAAACAATAGGTGAACTTTGTAAGCAACTTAAAGGTATTTATAATCTCAGCGGTAGCGCGGATACGGTGGTTACCGGCATTTCGTCGGACTCCCGGGAAATCGAAGCGGGCTACTTATTCGTCTGCATTTCCGGCGCTCACGTCGACGGGGCTGCTTTTGCAGCTCAGGCGGTCGAAAAGGGTGCCGTCGCCGTTTTGACGACGAAACATCTCGACCTGCCGTCGAGCACGGTCCAGATCCAGGTCCCCGACATTCACCATGCCTTAGAAGACATGGTCCCGTTCTTTTATGACTATCCCGGCAAAAAGATGCGCATGATCGGCGTCACCGGCACCAACGGCAAGACGACGACGACTCACATCATCGCCCATATCCTCCGTTCTGCCGGCCATCACGTCGGCGTCATCGGCACGATTCACGCCCTCATCGACGATGAAGAACTGCCCATTCACAATACGACGCCGGACGTCGTCGAACTCCAGCGCTTTTTGGCCCTGATGTATGAAAAGGGCATGACCCATGTCGTCATGGAAGTGTCCAGCCACGCCTTGGCCTTAGACCGCGTCGCCGGCATCGAATATGATACGGCGGTCTTTACCAACCTCACGCAGGACCATCTCGATTTCCATAAGACCATGGAAAATTACGTCGCTGCCAAAGCCAAGCTCTTCCAGAGCCTGACCGCTGCCGACCATGTCAAGGAAAATAAAACGGCCATCGTAAACGTCGATGATCCGTGGTCCAAACAGATTCTCCAGGCCTGCCACTGCCAGGTCTTGACCTATGGTGTTGAAAAAGATGCCGACCTCAAAGGCTCGAATTTAAATGTCGAATTGAAACGCTCGTCCTTCGACGTCGTCGGCCCCTTTGTCAATGTCCATCTCAATATGAATATTACCGGCCTGTTCAACGTTTACAATACCCTGGCTGCTATCGGTGCTGCTCATGCCGAAGGCATCGACGAAGCGACCATCGACAAGGCCATTCAGACCTTCCACTCCGTAGCCGGCCGTTTTGAACTCGTCGAAGCCGGTCAGCCCTTTGCGATCGTCGTCGACTATTCCCATACGCCGGACAGCCTCGAAAAGGCTTTGGAAACGGCGCGGGCCATGAACCCCAATCACGTCATTGCCGTCTTTGGCTGCGGTGGTGACCGCGACCGGACCAAACGCCCCATCATGGGCCGCATCGGCGCAGAACTTGCCGATATTCCTATCGTCACCTCGGATAATCCGCGGTCGGAAAATCCTGACGCCATCGTCGCCGAAGTCGAAGAAGGCGTAAAACAGGGACTCAAGGCCGGACAGCATCATGAAGTCATCGTCAATCGCCGTGAAGCCATTTATCGCGCCGTCGAACTGGCACAAGAAAACGATATCATCGTCATTGCCGGCAAAGGTCATGAAACGTATCAGATCTTAAATGACGGCACGATTCACTTTGACGATCGCGAAGAAGCGCGCAATGCCGTTCGCGATCTGCATCGAGGAGATAAATAATGGCTGATTTTACCAGTGAAGAAGTACAGAAAGCGACGGGAGCCCGTCTGCTCTCTTCCGTAGGGAGCGTGCTTTTTCATGACGTTTGCACCGATACCCGGGCGGTTGAAAAGGGCTCCCTTTTCGTCGCCTTCAAGGGGACCTCTTTTGACGGCCATGATTTCGTCTTAAAGGCCCTCTCGTCGGGCGCAGCCGGCGCCGTCGTTTCGGAACTGCGGCCGGAATATAAGGGAGCTGCCGTACCGATTTTCGTCGTTCCCGATACGCTCAAAGCTTATCAGGATTTGGCTCGCTTTCACCGCCGCCGTTTTTCCATTCCCGTCATCGCCGTAACCGGCTCGGTAGGGAAGACGTCGACGCGCAATATGATTGCCGCCGTCTTGAGTAAAAAATATAAGGTACTGCAGACAGAAAAGAATTATAATAATGAAATCGGCCTGCCCAAGACCTTGTTCCAGCTGACCGCAGACCACGAAGCCTGCGTCGTCGAAATGGGCATGCGCGGCCTCGGACAGATTGCCGAATTGGTCGATATCGGCGAGCCGACCATCGGCGTCGTTACCAATGTCGGCAAGAGCCATATCGAGCTCTTAGGTTCTCAGGAAAATATTGCCAAGGCCAAGTCCGAATTGGTCCAGGGCCTCGATGCCAATGGAACGGCTATCTTAAACGGGGACGATCCTTTCGTGGCCCCGATGCAGGATCTCTGCCAAGGCCGGTCCATCCTCTACGGAACGGGAGAATCGGCTCATATCCGGGCCGAGAACATCGTCTGTGATGAAAAAGGCGTTCGCTTTACTTGCCACTGCTTTGACCGCACCTTTGACGTTTCCGTTCCAGTCATCGGCCGCCACAACGTCTATAACGCTTTAGCGGCGATTGCCGCCGGCTATGTGACTGGTCTCAGCGACTCGGAACTGCAAGCAGGCCTTTCCGCTTACCGAGGCATGGCCATGCGCCAGGAACTCCTGCACCTCGGGCCTTATACTTTCATCAATGACACCTATAATGCCAATCCAGCTTCGATGGCTGAAGCCATCCGCACCTTGGACCTCTTGACCAAGGGCCGTAAGATTGCCGTTCTCGGCGGTATGGGTGAACTCGGCGACTGGGCCAAAGACGAGCACCGGGCCATCGGCCGCTTAGTGGCCGATATGAAGCTCGACGCCCTCATTACCATGGGTGATCTGGCCGACGATATTGCTCTGGCAGCCCGGGAAGCCGGCATGGAAGCCGTCTATACGACGACGACCCATGAAGAAGCGGCACGACAACTGAAAACTTTGATCCGCCATGGCGATACCGTCCTGTTAAAAGGTTCGCGCAGCTTTGCTATGGAAAAATACTGCCCTATTTTGAAAGGAAGTAATGTGAATGTTTAAAATGCTGATTTTCAGCTTCATCGTCAGCCTGGTCATCGGCCTTGTCCTGGGACCTTTCGTCATCAAAAAACTGAAACAGTTCCACGCCCGCCAGTCTGAACGGGAGGAAGGGCCGGAAAGCCATAAGTATAAAGCCGGCACACCGACGATGGGGGGCATCCTCATCCTGACGGCGCTGACCGTGGCCTGCCTGCTCTTTGATCCGATGGAAATCAGAAAGGCCCTGGCCTTATTCCTGACCCTCGGTCACGGCGTCATCGGCTTTTTAGATGACTCCATCAAGGCCGTCAAACACCGCAACCTGGGCCTTACGGCAAAACAGAAACTCGCCGGCCAGTTCGTCATGGCTGCCGTTTTCTGCTACATCCTCCAAGCCTTCCTTCATTTTCCCACGACCTTGTGGATTCCTTTCACGTCGATTACCGTTGACTTAGGCTGGTTCTACTACCTCTTCGTCTTCGTCATGATCGTCGGTGCCAGCAATGCCGTCAACCTGACCGACGGACTCGATGGCTTGGCAGCCGGTTCGTGCTCGATTACGGCCGTTGCCTACGTCGTCATCGCCGTTGCCCTGGGCTATACGCATTTTGCCATTTTCAGCACGGCCCTGACCGGTGCCTGCCTGGGCTTCTTGTTCTATAACCAGCATCCGGCTAAAATGTTCATGGGCGATACGGGGTCCCTGGCTCTCGGCGGCGCCTTAGCAGCCATGGCTATTCTGACCAAGACCGAACTCTTACTCATCTTGGCCGGCGGCCTCTACGTTCTCGAAGCCTTGTCGGTTATCATCCAGGTCATTTCCTTTAAGACGCGGGGCGTCCGGGTCTTTAAGATGAGCCCGATTCATCACCATTTTGAACTGTCCGGTTGGAGCGAAGTAAAAGTCGTTACTGTCTTTTGGAGTTTTTCGGCGTTGATGGCTATCTTGGCGATTATCGTCGTCATGGCAGGCAAGTAACGATCGCCTTTTCCCATTGTTAAGACCATATTTTACATAAAGCAGGTGTAGGTAATGAGCATCATGGATTTTTCTGGAAAAAAATTTTTAGTCATCGGCGCGGGCATTAGCGGCCGTGCCGCTTCACTGGCCTTGGCAGATCACGGGGGGACCGTCGTCCTCAATGACATGAAGGCCATCGATGTGAACGAACAGCCCTGGCCGGAATTGGCGTCTCATGGCGTGAAATTCGTCTTTGGAAGTCAGGAAACGAGCCTCCTCGACGGCATGGACGTCGTCGTTCCGTCGCCGGTCATTTCTCCGGAAATTCCCATTATGAAAGCAGCTGCTGCCAAAGGGCTTCCCATTTGGAGCGAAGTCGAAGTCGCCTGCCGCGTTACCGATGCCGACATCATCGGCATTACCGGTACTAACGGCAAGACGACGACGACGACCCTGGTGGGGGAAATCATGAAAGCTACGGGTCGTCAGACCGTCGTCGGCGGCAACATCGGCTACGGCCTTTCGGAACAGGCAGAAGATCTTCCGAAAGACGCCGTTGTCGTAGCCGAACTTTCCAGTTTCCAGCTCGAATTTACGCGTACGATGAAGGCCAAAGCGGCGGTTATCCTCAATATCACGCCGGATCATTTGGACCGTCATCATACGATGGAAGCCTATAGTGCAGCGAAAGAACGAATTTTCCTCAATCAAGACAAGGGCGATTATGCCATCCTCAATTACGATGATGACCGCGTCCGGGCCATGGCCGATGCCATGACCGGCACCGTCCGCTACTTCTCGACAAACGGCGAAGTCCCTGAAGGAGCCTTTTATCGGGACGGCGACCTTATTCTGCGCCATGATGGGCAGGATACCGTCGTCTGTGCTGAATCGGAGCTCCATCTCTTTGGCAAGCATAATATACAGAATTGCTTAGCGGCCATTCTCTTGACCTATGCTGCCGGGGCTTCCCTGGACGTCATTAGACAGGTCCTGCGATCCTTCAAAGGTGTGGAACACCGACTTGAAAAAGTCCGGACCATCCACGATGTGACTTATTATAATGACTCCAAGGGTACCAATGTCGACGCCTCGATGAAGGCTTTGGATGCCTTTCCCCAAGGCCACCTCATCCTCATCGCCGGTGGTTACGATAAAAAGACGGCTCTCGATGACTTCATGGCCTTAGCGGCTAAACGCGTCGATACCCTGATTCTCATCGGCGATGCCGCCGACCGCTTTGAAGCTGCCGCTAAAAAAGCGGGTATTGCAGATATCCGTCGTACCGGTTATAGTATGGAAGGTGCGATTATGTTAGCTCGCAGTATTGCAAAAGCTCCGCAATCCGTCCTTCTTTCACCGGCTTGCTCGAGCTTTGATATGTATGATAATTTTGAACAGCGTGGCCGTGTCTTTAAAGGCATTGTCAACGCGATCTGATACTTATAGTAAAACAGACGACAGGAGGCAGGAACATGCGTCGAGTTATTATTTCCGGAGGCGGCACAGGCGGCCACATCTACCCGGCTATTACCATTGCCCGGGCGATTGCCGACATTGAGCCCACCGAATTTCTCTACGTCGGCTCCAAAATCGGCCTGGAAAATACCTTGATTCCAAAAGAAGGGTTGCCCTTCGTTACCCTCGACGTGCGGGGCCTCGAACGGAAGATTTCCGTCCGCAACCTGGTCACACTCGGGAAGACAGCAGCCAGTCTGATTAAGGCAGAAGGCATTATCCATAAATTTAAACCGGACGTCGTCATCGGTACAGGTGGTTTCGTCTGCGGCCCGGTCCTGTTGGCCGCAAGTCTCAGCGGTGTACCGTCACTGATCCAGGAACAAAACGTCATCCCCGGCGTTACCAATACGATTTTGAGCCGCTTTGTCAATCGCGTTGCTCTCGGTTATGAAGAAGCTGCCGAGCGTTTTCGCAGAAAAAGCATTCTCGTTTATACAGGCAATCCCGTCCGCAAGGATATTTTGACGGTTACCCGCGAAGAGGGCCGGAAAAAACTGGGATTGGATCCCCATAAATTCACCCTCCTCGTCGCCGGCGGCAGCCGCGGTGCCCGCAGCATCAACACGGCGATGATCGAGGTTCATAAACATTTTCGCAACGACGATACAATACAGATCCTCCACGTTACCGGCGATCACGAATACGACCGCGTCGTAAAGCAGCTGTCAGGCATCGAATGCCGCGGCCGCTACGGTAAGGGGAGCCGCATCATCCCGTATCTTCACCACATGCCGGAAGCCCTGGCTGCCTGCGACCTGGCCGTATACCGGGCCGGTGCCGTCGGCCTTGCTGAGCTGACCGTCCGCGGCGTACCGTCGATTCTCATTCCCTATCCCTATGCAGCCGAAGATCATCAGCGCTACAATGCACAGGCCCTGGTCATGTGCGGAGCCGCCAAGATGATCCTCGATAAGATGCTGACCGGGCGGGAACTATTGGAAGAAATCATTCACTTAAAAGACGATCCGTCGGCCCTGGCTGCCATGGGCAAAGCCAGCCGTTCGATGGGCAAGCCTCAGGCCGCTCAGGATATTGCTGAACTGGCCTTGTCGATTGCCCGAAACCGTCGTCCGTAACAGGAGAGAAGAAGGGTGTGGAATAAACCTATGGTTAATCTGAACGATGTGACAAACGTTCATTTTATTGGAATTGCCGGAGCCGGAATGCGGGCAATTGCCAATGTTTTTATTGAAAAAGGATATCGCGTATCCGGCTCAGACCTCAAAGCCTCGCCTGTAACGGAGCAGTTTGCCAAGCGCGGAGCCCGTATCTGCATTGGCCAAAGCCCTGACAATTTGCAGGATGCCCAGGTCGTCGTCATTTCGTCGGCCATTCGCGACAACAACGTCGAACTCGTTGAAGCACGGCGCCGGCAGATTCCGGTCATCCACCGTTCCGATGCGCTGGTTCACATCATGAGCTGGGGCAAAGGCATCTCGGTGGCCGGTGCTCACGGCAAGACGACGACGTCGTCCATGCTGGGCCAGGTCTTTGAAGAATGCCGGCAGGACCCGACCATCGTCATTGGCGGGGAAGTCGACTACCTGCACAGCAACTCGATTTTAGGGAAGGGGCAGTACGTCATTGCCGAAGCCGATGAAAGCGACGGCACCTTTCTCAAACAGCATCCGTATATCGCCGTCGTCACTAATATTGACGCCGACCACATGGATCATTACAACTCTCTTGATAATGTCATCGCCGCCTTTAAGGAATTTATCCAGAAACTCGATCCCGAAGAAGGCTTGGCCGTCTTGTGTTTTGAAAATGACAAGATCCGCGCCATGGCGCCTGCCATCGGACGGCGCTACGTTTCCTACGGCCTCGAACAGCCGGCGGATTACCAGGCAAGAGATCTTCACTACCTGAAAGGAAAACTCCACTTTGGCGTCTATAAGGGCGGCCAAAAGATGGGCGATATGGTCTTAAATGTACCGGGCCGGCATAACGTCTTGAACGCTTTGGCGACGACGGCCGTTGCCGATGCCTGCGACCTGCCTTTTGAAGAGGTAGCCGCTGCCATGAGCCATTTCCATGGGGCTAAGCGCCGGTTCCAGACCAAGGGCTTTGTCGGCGACGTTTGGGTCGTCGATGACTATGCCCACCATCCGACGGAAATCAACGCTACCCTGACGGCGGCCCGCGACATGGGAACACACCGCGTCGTCTGTCTCTTCCAGCCGCACCGCTATACGCGGACCCAGCTCCTTCTCGAACAGTACGGCAGTGCCTTTGCCAAGGCCGATAAACTGATCGTGACCGATGTATACAGTGCCGGTGAAGATCCCATTCCCGGCGTATCGGGCGAACTCATTGCCAAAAAGGTCAAGGAGACGACGGGACAAGACGTCACCTACATTCCTCATAAAGAGGATTTGGTTGCTTATTTGAAAGAAACCTCGAAGCCCCTCGATTTAGTCATCACCATGGGTGCCGGAGATATTTATAAAGTCGGCGAACAGTATATTGCCGAAGCGAAAGAAATGGAGAAATAACGCATGGAAGACATGAAAGGTAAACATATTGCCGTCGTCGTCGGCGGCCCTTCGACAGAAGCGGAAGTATCGCGCCGCACGGGAGCTGCCATTGCCGAAGCACTGAAGAAAAAAGGCTATGCCATCGAAACGATTGAACTCGTGCCGCATACCTTAGCAGCCACCTTGAAAGAAAAGAAGATCGACGTCGTATTCAACGCCCTTCACGGCCGTTACGGCGAAGACGGCGTCCTCCAGGGCCTGTGCGAAATGATGGGCATTCCCTATACCGGCCCGGGCGTCATGGCCAGTGCCGTCGGCATGAATAAGGTCATGAGCAAGGCCGCCTTCAAGGGCGCCGGCATTGCTACCGCTCCCTTTTCCTATTACTTTGCCAATCAAGATCGCAAGGCTATCATCGCCGATATTGAAAAGCAGTTTTCCCTGCCCGTCGTCATCAAGTCGTCCGGCCAGGGTTCGAGCATCGGGACGGTCATCGTAACGGCTCGGGAAGAACTGGAAGCAGCCCTTGAAGAAGCTTTTAAGTACAGCACCTCTATCGTAGCCGAAGCTTTCATCGACGGCGATGAATTTACCGTTGCCGTCATGGACGGACTGGCCTTTCCGGTCATTCAGATCGTATCCAGCACGGGGAAATACGACTTTTATTCGAAATACGAACCGGGGATTGCCAAGCACATCTGCCCGGCTCCGATTTCACCAGCTTTGACTAAGGAAATGCAGGATCTGGCTTTAAACGTATTCCGCCTGTGCCATTGTAGCGGCGTATCCCGCGTCGATATGATGACCGATAAAGAAGGTCATCCCTTCGTCCTTGAAATCAATACTGTACCGGGGATGACGGCGACCAGCCTGGTTCCTGACGCAGCTCGGGCTATGGGCCTTTCTTTTGAAGATTTGTGCGAAAAGATTTTGCTCGAAGCATCGGTAGGTAAATTCTAATGAAACAGCATCCATATCCGGGAAGGCGGCCGCGAACGGTAGTGCCGAACGATCCTCATGATGTCTTTGTGCCTCCTCATCTTGACAGGGATCCCTTGCGCAGCGATGAGGATATGAGACAAGCTGAAGAAGAGGAACGTCGCCGTCAGCAGCTGCGGCAGGCTGCCCGACTGAAGAAAAAAGAAAGCAGCAGAAAAAAGCGCGTGCCCGCCGGCGCAGATGCACCATCATCCTGGGCGTCATCGGTGTCTTTGCCTTGTGGCTGTTCCTGCGGTTGGCACCGGTTCCCTTTGGCACGATCATCGTTGACGGCAATGAAAATATGTCCTTTGACGATGTGTACCGCGCTGCCGGAGCCTATTCCTACGTCAACGTCGTCCAGTTGTCGACAGACGGCATCGAAGAACGGCTGAAAAAAGACCTGCGCATTGCCGATGCCACCGTAACCCGGGAATTTCCGGCGACGATTCACATCGAGTTGACCGAACGCAAGCCGGCAGCCATCATTACGACGCTCTACGGCTTTGCCTACGTCGATAAGACAGGAAGGGTCATCGACTTAGAACCGCAGATTAAAGGTGTTTCCCTGCCGATCATGACCGGGAAGAAGGTAGACAACCTGCTCCTGGGCGATACGATCAACGATCCGACCCTTCAGGCAGCCATGGCATATCTCCAGAGCCTGCCGCCGGATCTGCTTAAAACGATTGCCGAAGTAAACGTCGGGAATCCCGAAAGCATCGTCGCCTATACGACCGATTCCATTCCTATCCGCCTTGGTAAGGGCGATGACCCGGCCGAACGGGCCAAGATGACGGAAACGTTGCTTACGGAAGCCAAAAGCAACGGAATCAACGTCCAGTATATCGATACCGATCTGAGGGCGCCGGCCATTAAGGCAAAATAAAGGCGCTTGTGGCCTTGATTTTTAAAAACAGCTAGATAATTTTTCTAAGATAGTGTAAAATAATAAAGAATCCTACTGCACAAGGTGTGCGTATAGAGTCCGAAGGAGGAAAATGCGATATGGCAGAGTTTGCGAATATAAAAGTAATTGGTGTCGGCGGCGGCGGTAACAACGCTGTCAACCGTATGATAGAAAGCGGTTTACAGGGTGTCCAGTTCATCTCGGTCAACACGGAAGACCAGGTACTGGAAGTATCCCAAGCCGATGTCAAAATTCAAATCGGTGAAAAATTGACACGCGGCCTCGGCGCCGGTGCCAATCCTCAGGTTGGTGAACAGGCTGCCCTTGAAAGCAAAGAAGAAATCATCAAGGCTCTCCAAGGTGCCGATATGGTATTCGTTACGGCCGGCATGGGCGGCGGTACCGGTACCGGTGCAGCACCTATCGTAGCTGAATGTGCTAAGGAAATGGGCGCCCTCACGGTCGCTGTCGTTACCAAACCGTTCTTATTCGAAGGTAAGCGCCGCAGAGAAGTTGCCGAAAAAGGTGCCGACTACTTGAAAGAAAAAGTCGATACCATCATTACCATTCCTAATGATAAACTGCTCCAGATCATCGACAAGAAGACGCCCCTTAAAGACGCTTTCCTCGTCGCTGATGACGTACTCCGCCAGGGCGTCCAGGGCATTTCCGACTTGATCACGACGACCGGTCTGATCAACCTCGACTTTGCCGACGTCAAGACGATCATGTCCGACCAGGGCGAAGCCATTATGGGTATCGGCATCGGCTCCGGTGAAAACCGTGCTGTCGAAGCTGTCGACGGTGCTATCCACAGCGCCCTCTTAGAAATGAGCATCGACGGCGCTCAGAGCATCCTGCTCAACGTCACCGGCGGTCCGGACGTCAGCTTGTACGAAATCAACGAAGCTGCTGAAAAAGTGGCTGAAGCCGTTGATCCGGAAGCCAACATCATCTTCGGTTCGGTCATCGATCCGGACATGGAAGATTCGATCCGCATTACGGTCGTCGCTACGGGTTTCGGTAAAGAACCGTCTTCGATTCCTTCTTTCGGACAGGGAACGGGCGGAACGACAAAATCCGGCGATAAAAAAGATAGTGCCGGCGGCGTAGAAATTCCTGCGTGGATGAGATAATCAGCATGAAAAAAGCGGATCCCGGCGGACCCGCTTTTTTTAAAAATATCGTCGGAAAGAAGGTAGGGAAGAAGGATGAGATGCCCATTTTGTCAATGTGCAGATACAAAAGTAACCGATTCACGGGCAACCGATGATGGCAAGGCCATCCGCCGCCGGCGCGAATGCCAGGACTGCGGCCGTCGGTTTACGACGTATGAGATGGTCGAAGAAGTGCCCCTCATCGTCGTCAAGAAAGACGGACGCCATGAACTGTTCGACCGCAATAAATTGATCAACGGCCTGCTTCGGGCCTGCAACAAGCGGGAAGTCACGCGCCGACAGCTGGAAGAAATTGTCACCAAGGTTGAACGCAATATCCGCAATACACTGGCTCAAGAAGTATCCAGTGAAAAATAGGGGAAATGGTTCTGCGCGAACTGCGCTCTGTCGATGCCGTTGCCTATATCCGCTTTGCTTCCGTATACCGCGAGTTTGCCGACTTAGAAAGTTTTATGGCTGAATTACAGTATCTCATGGGTACGAAAGAGAAAAAATAAGAGATTGAATCGAGGAACGCTATGACAGAAAATTACATCGACCACTTTTTTATCATGTCTTGCCGAACCTGAAAATTGCCGTCATCGGAGATATCATGGTCGACCGCTACATCTTTGGCAAGGTCGAACGCATTTCACCGGAAGCACCGGTGCCGGTCAATAAAGTCGATCACATGACGTCGGTCTTAGGCGGGGCAGCCAATGTCGCCTCCAACCTGGCCAATTTGGACTGCCATGTCTTATTAGGCGGTCTCATTGGCGACGATGAAAACGCCGATTTGCTCCACGATTTATTGACCGAGTCTCATATCGACGGCTCTGGTCTGGTCGTGCGAAAAGACCATGCGACGACGACTAAGATGCGCATCCTTGGCTCCCGGCAGCAGATGGTCCGCCTCGATTTTGAAGAAGTGACGCCTTTAGCCGAAAAGGAAGAAGAAATCCTTCTCAACTGGCTGCATCAGCAGCTTGCGACGGGCCTCGATGGCATTATTCTGTCGGACTACCAAAAAGGCGTTCTCACCGATTCCTTGTCTAAAAAAGTCATCGAAGCCGCTAATAACGCGCATATCCCAATCCTGGTCGATCCCAAGGGCAGCGATTGGAGCAAATATAACGGTGCCGACTTCGTGACGCCGAATATGAAAGAATTAGGTGACTGCCTGGGACGCTCCGTTGCCAACGAAGGCCAGGCCGTCGTCGAAGCAGCAAGTTCGCTGTATAAACAGTATTCCTTTGCCCACCTCATGGTGACCCGCTCTGAAAAAGGCATCACCGTCGTCGGAAAAGATGGCAAAGTCTGGAACAATCCGGCCACGGCCCAGGAAGTCTTTGACGTATCCGGCGCCGGCGATACCGTTGCCGCAGCCTTTTTAGCAGCCGTTGCCGGAAAATTGTCGATTCGCACCAGTCTGCAGATTGCCAATGCCGCAGCCGGGATCGTCGTCACCAAGGTCGGGACCTATCCCATTCATCGCCACGAGCTCCTGAAATTATGGGAAGATTGGCATCCCGTTCGTTGGCAGCCTTATCAGTCCCTTACCTGGGAGGAAATGGCCCAAAAGATACGGGATTGGCAGCAGAAAGGGGAAACCGTCGTCTTTACGAACGGCTGTTTCGACATTCTGCACCGCGGTCACGTCCTCTACCTGCAGCAGGCAGCCATGCTGGGCCAGCATCTCGTCGTCGGCCTCAACTCCGACGACTCTGTACGGCGCCTCAAAGGGGAAACGCGGCCCCTCGTAGCCCAGGAAGACCGGGCCGTTCTGCTCGGAGCCCTGGGATGCATCGATGACGTCGTCATCTTTGAGGAGGATACGCCGAAGGAACTCTTAGAAGTCCTCCGTCCCGATATCCTGGTCAAAGGCGGCGATTACAAGGCCGATGAAGTCATTGGCCGCGAGTCCGTAAAGCGCGTAGAAATCATTTCCTTTGAAGAGGGGTATTCGACGACGGGACTCGTTCAGAAAATAGCTGATTTGGTAAAGAAGGGGAAAATATGAAAATAGTAACAGGCGGTGCCGGTTTTATCGGCAGCAATATCGTAAAGCAATTGAATAATCGGGGCATCGACGACATCATCATCGTCGACGACCTGACCGACGGCCGCAAGTGCCGCAACCTTCAGGGCCTCGATTTCTTTGACTATATGGATTACGCCGACTTCGATGAACAGATGGCCGATGATACCTTTGACTGCGGCTACATCGACGTCGTATTCCACGAAGGGGCCTGCTCGGATACAATGAATTACGACGGCCGCTACATGATGAAGAATAACTACGAAGGCAGCAAGAACCTCCTGCGCTACTGCATGAGCCGGAAGATTCCCTTCCTCTATGCGTCGTCGGCATCGACTTACGGCAGCGGCAAGAATGGCTTCCGTGAAGACCCGTCGTGCGAAGAAGCCCTCAATCCCTATGCCTATTCCAAGCTTCAGTTCGACCGTTTCGTCCGCCGTGTTCAGCCTATCGCCAAGAGCCAGATTGTCGGCTTCCGTTATTTCAACGTCTTCGGACCGCAGGAAAACCACAAGGATAAGATGGCTTCTCTGGTTTACCAGAAATACCATGAACTCCAGGAAAAAGGGAAGATCACCCTCTTTAAAGGGACGGCAGGCTATGAAGACGGCGGTCAGATCCGCGACTTCATCTATGTAAACGACGTCGTCAACGTCATCTTCTATTTCTGGGAACATCCGGAACTGTCAGGCATCTATAACTGCGGTACCGGCGTCGGCCATACCTTCAATGAATTTGTCCAGGGTGTCATCGACTACTGCGGCAAAGGCCATATCGAATACGTGCCTTTCCCGGATATCCTCAAGGGCAAATATCAGAGCTATACCCAGGCCGATACGGAAAATCTCATGAAAGCCGGCTATGACAAGGGCTTTACCATCTTGTCGGAAGCCGTCAAGGAATACTGCAGCATCCTCGATAAGAACGGCGGCTATTTCGCATGAGAAAGGCTGTCTTTTTCGACCGCGACGGCGTCTTGAACGTCGATAAGTCGTACCTTGGCTTTATCAAGGATTTTGAATGGATGGACGGGGCCAAAGAGGCCCTGGCCTATTTGACGGCCGAAGGCTATGCCATCATTGTCGTCACCAATCAAAGCGGCGTGGCCCGCGGCTATTATACCGAAGACGATGTAAAGACCCTTCATGACTGGATGTGCCGTGAAGCCGCCGCTGCCGGCGGGACGATTACGGCCGTTTACTACTGCCCCTATCTTGAAGGAGCGCCGATAAAAGCTTATGATAAAAAGAGCGACTGGCGCAAACCGGAACCGGGGATGGTCCTGGCCGCGGCCCGCGACTATGATATCGACCTGTCCCAATCCTTTATGATCGGCGATATGACCCGCGACGTCGAATGCGGCCGCCGGGCCGGCATGGACGGCTATTTGTTTACCGGCGGAAGGCTCGATGATTTTGTGCGGACCATTGTCACAGAAAGGAACGACCGTGAAAGGGTATAACAACATATTGGTCATCAAGATGAGTTCCCTGGGTGACGTCCTTCATTCGCTGCCGACGCTCTATGCCCTGCGACAAAATTGTCCCGATGCCCGCATCGTTTGGGCCGTTCATAAACAGTTTGCCTCGGTTTTGCCGGGAAAGCCCTACATTGACGACGTCATCTATGTCGACAAAAAGCGGCTGAAATCGCTGTCCTACTGGATGGAACTGCGAAAAAAACTCCATCCATACCATTTCGACCTCTGTCTCGATTTGCAGGGCCTGGCCAAGAGTGCCATCGTCGCCTTCCTCAGCGGAGCCAAAGAGAAATACGGCTACTGGGAAATGCGCGAAGGGAGCTTTTTAGTCAGTAAAGGCCTGGTCGGGGCGCATAAATACGACCACGTCATCGAGCGCTATCTCGATACGGTCCGGGCCTTAGGCGGTCATGTCGACGACTTGGTTTTTCCGCTGCCCGATATTACGATTGAAAAAAGCGACTGGCGCCGGAGATTGGCTTCTGACGGCCTTAAAGGGCCTTACGTTGCTGTCGTTCCCGGTGCCCGCTGGGACGTCAAAGAATGGCCTCTGGACCACTGGAGCCGCTTTTTAGCGCGCCTGACCGATAAGGGCCTGTCAGCCGTCATCTTAGGCGGCAGGGACGATCAGGAGAAGGGGCGCAGGCTGAAAGAACAGGATACGTCGGGCCAGGTCTTTGACTATACGGGCCAGACGGATCTGCGCCAGCTCATGGCGGCCATCGATGAAAGTCGGGTCTATATCAGTGCCGATACGGGACCCCTTCACATCGCCAATGCCCTCAAAAAGGAACTCATCGCCCTTTTTGGAGCCACGTCTCCGGAACGGACCGGACCTTACGGGGGAAGGGACCGTTCTTATATCCATCTCGTCATTTCGCCGACGTCGAAAGCCACGCCGGAAGAACCTCTCGTCGACGATCCGGACTGCATGGCCCAGATCACCGTCGATACGGTGTGGAACCTTTTTGAAGAGGTACTGAAGAAGGTGGAACCATGATTAATTTACGCAAGAAAAAAATAATTGTCACCTTTCTCATGCATCTTGGCGATCTCATTCTCATCACGCCGTTCCTGCAAGTCCTGCGCCGCCATGCCCAGGGTTCTGATATCACCCTCGTCGTCGACGAAAAAGTGGCCGACGTCGTCCGCTACAACCCCGATATCGATCACTTGATCACCATCGATAAGAAGGGGAAGGACAACTCGATCAGCGCCTTATGGCACATCGGCCGCCGCCTGCATCAACAGCACTATGATATTTTGATTAATCTGCATCCTAATGAACGGACGTCCTTTTTGGCGGCGTCCATTCAAGCCAAGAAATTCGTCGGCATGAGCCATTTCCTGGCCCGCCCGCTGATGAACCGCTATACGCGGCTGGACCGTATCCATCTCCACGCCGCCGATATGTACATCAACGTCCTGGCCCAGCTCGGCATCGACGACTATCGAAGCGACGGACTACAGTTTCCGACTTCAAAGGCCTGGGATGATAAGGCAGCTGCCTTTTACGAATCCCACGGCGTCTCTCCGGCCGACAGCCTGATTGGCTTCAACATCGGCAGTGCCGTCCCACAGAAACGGTGGCCGGCCAAACGCTTTGCCGCCGTTGCCGACTACTTTGGCCGGCGGGGCTTCAAATGCGTCTTCTTCGGCGGCGACATGGATCTCGATATGGTAAAGGAAGCGACGGGCGAGATGGCCTCAAAACCGATTGTCGCTACCGGGGCTTTACCATTGGCGAACTGGCATCGGCTATCCGACGCTGTGCCTTGTTCATCACTAATGACAGCGGCCCCATGCATATCGCCGTCAGTCAGAGAGTGCCCTTGGTCGCCCTCTATGGGCCGAGTAATCCCAAGCTCTACGGTCCCTATACCGACCGGGCCATCGTCCTCGAATCGACGGACCACTATGAAGTCGGCAAGAGCATGAAGAAAATTATCCGCGAAGGTAACTATAAAGGTATTTCGGTGATTCCCATGAGCCAGGTCATCGCCGCAGGCGAAGAACTCCTGAGCCGCTATTATGGAAGAACATAAACTTGTATTCTATTTGGAGGTGTCATGTCATGAAAAAACTTATTTTAACGGCGACATTGGCAGCATTTGCCATTACGACCGCAGCGTGGGCAGCCCCTATCAAAAACGAGCAGCCCGGTGATTTGAAAGCCAACATCAACTATGGATTTGACCAAAAGAAGGTCACGGCGACGCTAAGAGCCGCTTTACCGGCGGCGACGTCACTTACGTCATCAACGATCGTTGGAACCTCGAGTACATCAACAATTATACGAAAGGCAATGATTCCCACAAGATCAACGAAAACTATCTCGTCGGCAACTATCGCCTGACGGAATACCTTTCGGCCTATGCCGGTGCTTCTTACATCAAGACCGACACGTATGATTCGAAAAAATCCTACGGCTACCAGGTCGGCGTCCGCGGTCAGGTCCCCATTACTGAACGCTGGCAGGGCTTTGCGTCCATCGGTGTCGGTGATGACGCCAATACCTACGAAATCGGCGTCGGCTACGACATTACGCCGCAGTGGGACGCTCATCTCAAATATCGCCGCAGCAGCATCGATGTCGACAACTACGATGACGACGTCCGCGGCTGGCAGGTCGGTATGGGCTATAAGTTCTAACGTTGACAATTTGTCAGCCTGTCCCGTATAATGTATCAATGACATGTGCTGTGGTTGAAAGTCGATGTCAGTCGCAGACGAAGCGATCCACGTAAGGTGCCCAAAGCGGTACTGATCATAGTGCGGCCTAGAAGTAAGCCCTGCCGCGTCATAAAACGCGAGAGGATTATTAGTGGGGGACAACAGTCTATGAGCAAGGGTCCCAGCAGGCGAGTGTGGGGGTAAAGACCAGGTCAGGCATGTCACAATGATAAGGTCTCGCATAAAGGCTCGTGCCGCTATGCGGGGCCTTATTTTTCCCTATATTAAATTACGCTTTAAGCGGCATAAATAGTCGTTTTTTGTTTGACGGATGATTATTCGTATAGTAAAATATAAGGGATTTATGTATTAGCCTAAGGAGTGGAGTCATAATGGATCGCGAGTGGTTAGAGCATGAGATCAACAGAAATCCCTTTGACACCTTTATGCAGTTCCATGTTGCCAAGGCTGAACAGGAGTGTACTGTTCTCACCTTTGAGAATAAGGGCTCAAAATGGGACAATCCCAATGGTACGATGTACGGTGGCGTGCTGTATTCTATGGCTGATTCGGCGATGGAAGCTGCCTGTGCCGTTCACGGCAAGGCGGTCCTGACCCTGGATTTGGGCATGAATTATTTGCGCCCGGCCTTTGCCGACACGATCATCCGTGCCGAAGCAAAAATCATTCACAACGGCCGTACGACGATGGTCGCTCTTTGTGATTTTTACGATGATGACAATCGCTATTTGGCGCACGGCAAGGGAACCTTCTTCGTAACCGGGCCTTACAGCGGTGATGAACAAGGAGGTGCGGCCAATGGATGAACCTCATAGTGGCAGCAGTTTGTCTAACTCTGCCAGGATGCATGCCATCATCGAAGGCATTTATGCCAAAACGCCGTATTTCAAGAGCATGCCCTGCACGATCGAAACGGTAGCTGTCGGCCGCGTCCGCGTCGGCTTTGACATTAGCCGCCATATTTGTAATTATCGCAATATTGCTTCAGGCGGTGTCCTGGCAGCCTTCTGTGATACCCTCATGGGTATGGCCTGCCGGACGATGGGTTTTCGGGTAACGACCCTGGAAATCAATATGAATTACGTCCGCAGTGTCAACAGCGGCGAGCACGTTACTGGTATCGGACAGGTTCTCCATCAAGGCAGGAATACGATTGTCGTCGAATGCGAATGCCGCGATACCGACGGTAATGTTGTCGTGAAAGGGCGGTCGTCCTTTTACATTTTAAAAAAATCGATTAATATGATATTCACGTATTACAGGGAAGGTTGGTTAGTACAAGATGGATTTTGCTTATAACGACGAACAGAAAGATATCATCAAAGTCGTCCGCGACTTGGTGCAAAAAGAAATCGTCCCCTACGCTGCAGAAATGGATGAAACGGGAAAACTCCATGAAGGGCTGTTGGACAAATTGGCAGCACAGGGGCTATTGGGCGTCGCTATTCCGGAAGAATTTGGCGGAGCCGGACTGGATGCGATTACCATTGCTGGTGTTTATGAAGAATTAGCTAAAGGCTGCGGCGGCGTCGCTACGACGGTAGCTGCCAATGCGCTGGCTTCGTACCCGGTTATCTTGGCCGGTAACGACGACCAGAAGAAACGCTATTTTGACGTCATCAATGAAGATAACCTGGCTGCGTTTGCCCTGACCGAACCGGGAACCGGTTCCGATGCAGGTTCCGTATCGACACGGGCTACCAAGACGGAAGACGGCAAAGGCTATCTCTTGAACGGTACTAAGTGCTTCATTACCAACGGCGGCCTGGCCGAAATCTTTGTCGTCTTTGCCAATACCCGCAAAACCGGTGGTATCCGCGGCCTTACGCCGTTCATCGTCCGCAAGGGCACGCCGGGCTTTACAATCGGCAAAGAAGAAAATAAAATGGGCATCCGTGCATCCAACACGACGGAACTCATTTTTGACAACTGCTTCGTTCCTGTTGAAGACCGCTTAGGCCGTGAAGGCAGCGGTTTCCGCATCGCCATGGCAACCCTTGACGCAGCTCGTCCCTTCGTCGGTGCCGTTTCCGTCGGTATCGCTGAAGCAGCCTTCCGGGCTTGCTGTGAATACGCGAAAGTCCGCGTACAGTTCGGCAAACCGATTGCGTCCTTCCAGATGGTCCAGGCTATGATCGCCGATATGGCCATGAAGGTCGAAGGCGCTCGTCTCCTCGTCCACCGCGCTTGCTGGATGAAGGATCAGGGCATGGACTTCAGCCGCGAAGCTGCGATTGCTAAGTGCAACGCTTCCGACGTCGCTATGCAGGTTACGACCGATGCTGTTCAGGTCATGGGCGGCTACGGCTACATCAAGGAATACCCCGTTGAAAAATACATGCGCGATGCCAAGATCATGCAGATCTATGAAGGCACCAACCAGATTCAGCGGTTAGTTATTGCCAATAAGACACTTTACTGATACAATGTATCGTGAATTGAATAGCGGTTTATTATGACGATGATAAAGAGGGCATGAAGGCACTTCCGTTTACAGGAAATCCGGGTCATGGATTGAGAACCCGGTAACGGAAGCTTCATGCGTTCACTTTAGAGTCTCCTGCTGAACGGAGTAGGCAGGACGGGTGTTCCCGTTACAGGATATGAGAGAATCAAGTAGGGTGGTACCGCGGATAAGACTTTCGCCCCTTAGGGGGCGGGAGTCTATTTTTTATGTACCTTGCCAGTAGGAGGAAAACCATGATCAATGAGAAGATTGAGGCTATTAAAACGGCCGTAATGGAAGAACTCGCCAAGAGCGAACATTTGCAGGATATCCAAGATATCCGCGTCAAGTTCCTGGGGAAAAAGGGGAACTGACGGCAATCATGAAGGAAATGAAAAACTTTTCCAAGGAAGATCGGCCAAAAATCGGCCAGTTAGTCAATACGGCACGCAATGCCATTGAAGAACAGTTAACGGCTAAATTGGAAGAAGTCAAAGCCAAAGAATTGGCAGCGAAAATCGAATCAGAAAAAATCGACATCACCCTGCCGGGCCGTAAACCGGCTACGGGTCACGAACATCCCCTCCATCAGACCCTGCGCCTCATGGAAGACTCCTTCCTGCGCATGGGCTTTTCCATCGTCGAAGGGACCGATATCGAATCGGACTACTACAACTTCCAGTGCCTCAATCTGCCGGAAGACCACCCGGCACGAGACATGCAGGACTCGATGTACATCACCGACAACATCCTCCTCAGGACCCATACATCAGGGATGCAGGCCCGGACCCTCCAATCCCATAAGCCAAACGAACCCTTTAAGATCATTGCTCCCGGCAAGGTATATCGCTGCGACTACGATGCGACCCATTCGCCGGTCTTCCATCAGATGGAAGGCATGATCATCGATAAGAACATTCGCTTCTCCGACCTCAAGGGCATGCTCGAAGACTTCCTTCGCGACATCTTCGGCGAAGATACGAAAGTCCGCTTCCGGGCCAGCTACTTCCCCTTTACAGAACCGAGTGCCGAAGTCGACATTTCCTGCGTCATGTGCGGCGGCGAAGGCTGCCGCGTCTGCTCCCATACGGGCTGGTTGGAAATCCTCGGCTGCGGCATGGTAAACCCCAACGTCCTGCGGCTGAACGGCTATGATCCGGACGTCGTTACCGGCTTTGCTTTCGGCATGGGCGTCGAACGTATCGCCATGCTGAAGTACGGCATCGACGACCTGCGTCTGTTCTATGAAAACGATATGCGGTTCTTGAACCAGTTCTAATTTCGGGAGGGAAAAAGATAATGAAAAGCTCTTTAACATGGATGCAAGAGTATGTCGACGTCGATATGAATCAAGACCCGCAGGCTTTTGCAGATAAATTGACGATGGCCGGCATTCCTGTCGAACAAGTTGAATATTGGGGACGGGACGTCAAAAAAGTAATGACCGGCAAGATCCTTCAGATCGACCGCCATCCGGACGCCGATAAACTCGTCGTCTGCCAGGTCGACATGGGGGATGAACAACTCCAGATCGTTACGGCTGCGACCAACGTCCGCGTCGGCCAGATCGTTCCCGTCGCCGTTCACGGCGCTCATCTGCCGGGAGGCACCAAAATCAAGCGCTCGAAGCTGCGCGGCGTCCTGTCCAACGGCATGTTCTGCTCGGCTCACGAATTCGGTTTCGATGACAGCCTGCTCCTGCCGGAAGAAAAGAAGGCATTTGGATCCTGCCCAGCGATACGCCCCTTGGCGTCGACGCTGCCGAATACATGCAGGTCCGCGACGTCGTCTATGAATATGAATTGACGGCCAACCGCGCCGACTGCTTCTCCATGGTCGGCCTGTCCCGTGAATTTGCCGCCCTCAGCGGAAAAGAAGCCCGCTATCCGGACATTTCCGTCGTCGAATGCGATACGCCCATCGACGGCAAAGTCAAAGTCTCCATCGATGACGAAGAATTGTGCAGCCGCTATACGGCGCGTCTCCTGCTGAACGTCAAAATCGGCAATTCGCCCTTGTGGATGCAGCAGCGCCTGCGTAAATACGGCGTTCGCCCCATCAATAACGTCGTCGATGCGACGAACTACACCATGATCGAATTGGGGATTCCTCTCCATGCTTATGACTACGACAAAGTTTCCGACCACCATCTCATTGCTCGCCGCGCCAAAGATGGGGAAGCTATGAAGACCCTCGACGACACGGACCGTACCTTGACCGACAACATGCTGGTCATTGCCGACCCGGAAAAAGCCTGCTGCATCGCCGGCATCATGGGCGGCCTCGATTCCGAAGTCACGAAAGAAACGACGTCGGTCATCCTCGAATGCGCTTCCTTCAAAGGTTCCAATATCCGCCATACGGGACGGATGCTTGGCCTTCGTTCCGAAGCTTCGGGTCGCTTTGAACGAGGCCTCGACTCGGATAGCTGCATCGCCTCCATCAACCGATGCGCTCAGCTCCTCCAGGAAATGGGTGCCTGCGACGTAGCCCGCGGCATCGTCGACGTCTATCCGAATAAACCCGCCGTCCGCCGCATCGCTTTCTCGGCCGATCGGATCAACGCCTTCTTGGGCACGGATATCCCCGAAGCTGACATGATCGACTTACTGGAACGCCTCCAGTTTGGCATCGAAAAAGACGGAACCAATCTTACGGCTGTCGTTCCCAGCTATCGCGGCGACTGCACGGAAATGTCCGATATCGCTGAAGAAGTAGCTCGTATCTACGGCTATGAAAACATTCCGTCCACCCGTCCGGCAGCCCCGATTTCGAAAGGGGAAACGGGCTTCCGCCACGAAGTCAATGAACGGATTTCGACGATCCTCAGCCGGGCCGGCCTCAATGAAACGGTCACCTTCAGCTTCATGCATCCCGACCAGCTCCAGAAGCTGCTCTTTACCGAAAGCGATCCTGTCTACAAGGCCGTTCCCATCCTCAACCCGATTACGGAAGATTTCCCCCTCATGCGGACGACCCTCATCCCGACCCTGATGGATGTATTGGTCCGCAACCAGGCTGTTAAGAACGCCACCGTCGGCATCTATGAAATCGCCCCGGTCTACCGTCCGAAACAGCTGCCGCTTACGGAACTTCCGGAACAGGAAGACTGCGTTACCGGCCTTCTTTACGGCCAGCGGACGGATAACTCCTGGCCCGGCAAGGCTGAAAACTACGACTTCTATGACGTAAAAGGCATGGTCGAAGCCGTTCTCGAAGGTCTTGGCGTTCAGGCCGACCTCGAAGTATCCGACTTCGCACCCCTCCATCCGGGCAAAGCTGCCCGCTACGTCAAAGACGGCAAGGTTCTCTGCGACTTCGGCGAACTCCATCCCAAGGCCCTCGACAACTACGACGTCGCAGGTCCGGTCTACCTCTTTGAAATGCACCTGGATGCAATCATGCCCTATGTCAGCCTCCTGCCCGATTACCACAAGGTAGCCAAATTCCCGGCTTCGAGTCGCGACCTGGCCTTCCTGGCACCGGTAGAAACGGCTAACGCCGACATCGTCCGCATCATCAAAGAAGACGGCGGCGAACACCTGGAAGCCGTCCGCCTCTTCGATATGTACACGGGTAAACAGGTTCCCGAAGGCTATAAGAGCCTGGCTTACTCTTTGGTATTCCGTTCCGAAGAAGGAACCTTGACCGACGCCGATATCACTGAACCGGTCAATGCCATCGTAAAAGACCTCGAAGAAAAGTTCGGCTGCCAGCTGCGCTGATGTGAATAAAGATGCCGTGGCCTTCAGAGTACGATAACGGCCGTCGGAATAGAAAACTGGGGAATAAAGGACGCTGCACCAGGCGTCCTTTATTCTCATATATTGTAAAAAAGTAAAGTTGTGTTATGATGTAGAGCGTAATATGGTATTTTAGAGATATTTAGGGCTGTACCGGCCCATAAGGAGGACATACTTAGAATGAACGTAACAGTAAACGAAGTAGACCAGCACAAAGTGACCCTGCGCATCGAAGTGCCTGCGAAAGACGCTTCCAAACAGGCCGCAGCCGCTTGCAAAAACTTGGCAAGCCGCGTCAATATCCCGGGCTTCCGTAAAGGCAAGGCACCGCGCATGGTACTGGAAAGCTTCTTAGGCAAAGACGCTGTCAAACAGGAAATTTTTGAAGCTATTGCCAATAAAGCGTACGGCGACGCCCTCGATCAGGAAGGCATCGTTCCCGTAACGGAACCGGAATTGAACGTTATCTCTGACGAAAACGGAAAAGACGTCGTCTTTGAAGCTACGGTCACCAAGAAACCGGAAGTCAAACTCGGCGAATATAAAGGCATTGCAGTTGCCAAAGATAAAGCAGAAGTAAGCGACGAAGACGTTGCCAAAGAACTGGCTAACCTCCAGAAACAGCACGCTAAACTGGTCGTAGCTCCGGAAGGCACGGAAATCGCAAAAGATGACTTTGCTGTCATCGACTTCAAAGGCACCGTCGACGGCGTCGCATTCGAAGGCGGCGAAGGCAAGTCCTATCCGCTCCAGATCGGCTCCGGCAGCTTCATTCCGGGCTTTGAAGATCAGCTCATCGGCAGCAAAGCCGGCGATGAAAAAGACGTCAAAGTTACCTTCCCGGAAGATTACTTTGAAAAATCCCTGGCTGGTAAAGAAGCCGTCTTCGCCGTTAAAGTCAACGACGTAAAACGCAGCGAACTCCCGGCCATCGATGACGAATTTGCCAAAGAAGCCGGCAAATTTGAAAGTGTCGACGACCTCAAAGCCGACATCCGCAAACGCCTTGAATCGAAGGCATCCTACCAGGCTTTGGAAAAATTCAATGCCGAAGTCTTGCAGACCGTCGTCAACAACGCTGAAGTAGATATCCCGCAGGTCATGGTCGACGACAAAATCGATCAGATGATCGAAGAACTGTCGGTTAAGCTCGAAACGCAGCGCATGAACCTCGACGACTATCTCAAATATATGAACCAGGATATGGACAAGCTGAAAGAAAGCTATGCCGAACCTGCTAAAGAAAACGTCAAGATGGACCTCGTCCTCGAAGCCATCTCGAAAGCGGAAAACATCGAAGTAAAAGACATCGATCTCCAAGCTGAAATCATCACCATGTCTCAGAACTTCGGTGCTGACCCGAAAGAAGTTTATAAGATTATTTTGAAAGAACACCGCGTTCCCATGCTGGTACAGTCTGTTGGCCGTAAAAAAGCAGCCAGCTTCATCTTGAGCAACGCTATCGACTCCAACGAAGATAAGAAAGAAGAAGCAAAAGCTGAAGAACCTGCAAAGGCTGAAGACTAATACCGGAAACGCGTCATCCGGAGGTGTTTGTTTTGACAAATATGTATGTACCTATCGTCGTTGAACAGACGGCGCAGGGTGAACGTAGTTACGATATTTATTCCCGCCTGTTAAAAGACCGCATCGTCTTTCTCGGCGGCCCTATCGATGATACCGTTGCCAACAGCATCATCGCCCAGCTCCTCTTTTTAGAAGCCGAAAATCCTGACAAGGATATTCACTTATATATCAACAGCCCCGGCGGCGTCGTTACGGCCGGCATGGCTATCTATGATACCATGCAGTACATCAAGCCGGACGTATCGACCATCTGCGTCGGTTCCGCTGCCAGCATGGCCTCTGTCCTCCTGACAGCCGGCGCCAAAGGCAAGCGTTTTGCCCTGCCTCATTCTCAGGTCATGATTCACCAGCCTTTGGGCGGTGTTCAGGGCCAGGCGACGGAAATCGAAATCCATGCCCGCGAAATCCTGCGCATGCGTGAAGAATTAAACGGCCTCTTGTCGAAACACACAGGACAGCCTGTGGACGTCATCCAAAAGGATACGGAACGGGACAACTTCCTGACGGCTGAAGATGCAAAAGCTTACGGTCTCATCGATGAAATCCTGTCCCGCCCGTTGACCCATGAAACGAAATAGGACAGGAGGAAGATACATGAACGATAAGCATGATGAACCGCGCTGCAGTTTTTGCGGTCGTCCTCAGGACGAAGTGCAGAAACTCATCGCCGGTCCTGGCGTCTACATCTGCGATGAATGCGTTGCCGTAGCGCAGCACATCATCGAAGAAGAAAAGACGGAAGATACAGAAGAGTTCGAATTGAAGGATTTGCCGACACCGCATGAAATTAAGGCAACCCTCGATGAATACGTCATCGGCCAGGAGGCCGCTAAGAAGACCCTTTCGGTTGCCGTCTACAACCATTACAAACGGCTGCAGACCAATTCGACGTCCGTTTCCGGCGACGTAGAACTCCAAAAATCAAATATCGTCATGGTCGGCCCTACGGGGAGCGGTAAAACCCTGTTGGCTCAGACCCTGGCGCGACTCCTCGACGTGCCCTTTGCCATTGCCGATGCGACGAGCTTGACCGAAGCCGGCTATGTCGGCGAAGACGTCGAAAACTGTCTGCTCAAACTGATTCAGGCTGCGGACTACGATATTGCCAAGGCCGAACGAGGCATCATCTATATCGACGAAATCGATAAGATTGCCCGTAAATCAGAAAACCCGTCGATCACCCGCGACGTATCCGGTGAAGGTGTCCAGCAGGCCCTCCTGAAAATCCTCGAAGGGACCGTTGCCGGCGTTCCGCCTCAGGGGCGGGCGCAAGCACCCTCATCAGGAAATGCTGCAAATCGACACGACGAACATCCTCTTTATCTGCGGCGGTGCTTTTGACGGAATCGAGAAGATCATTGAGTCCAGACAGGATACCAAGTCCATCGGTTTCGGTGCAGAGGTTTCTGTTAAGGAAGACAGAAATGTGGGTGAGATCCTGAAGGATGTAATGCCGGAAGACTTTATCAAATTCGGCCTGATTCCTGAGTTTATCGGTCGTGTGCCGGTAGTTGTAACTCTGGATGCGCTGGATGAGAATGCGCTGATCAGTATTCTGAAAGAGCCGAAGAACTCACTTACCAAACAGTATCACAGATTATTTGAACTGGATGGTGTTGAACTTGATTTGAAGATGATGCACTTGAACTGGTCGCAAAGAAATCTCTGGAACGTAAGACAGGAGCCAGAGGTTTGCGTGCGATCATGGAAGGTTCACTGATGGATCTGATGTATAAGATTCCGTCAGATGACACGATCCGCAAGTGTACAATTACCAAAGATGTAGTAGATGGCACCGGTGAGCCGGAGATCGTCCGCGGAGAAGCTCCTGCACAGGCGAAGACAGCCGGAAGCAGAAGAACGTCCCGGA
>ENA-OQJP01000028-OQJP01000028.1-human-gut-metagenome-genome-assembly--contig:-NODE-28-length-69750-cov-5.955920_pt1 | contig 69750 bp, 74 predicted proteins | sample MGYA00242611_ERZ504778 | MGnify/ENA primary metagenome ERZ504778 (study PRJEB26092, sample SAMD00036349) | human gut metagenome | host: Homo sapiens | study: EMG produced TPA metagenomics assembly of...
GATTCTTCCTATCATGTACTTGAACCGCAAGTACTATATCAACGGTTTCCGCAACCTCTTTGAAGGGGCGCCGAACATGGACAGCCTGGTAGGTTTAGGCTCCATGGCGGCCGCCGTCTACGGTGTCTTTGCCATCTTCCGCATGAGCTGGGGCATGGGCCACGGCGATTGGGCCCTGGTTTCGCAGTACAGCATGAACCTGTACTTTGAATCAGCCGGTATGATCGTCACCCTCATCGACATCGGCAAATACCTCGAAGCCCGCGCCAAAGGCAAGACCAGCACAGCCATCGAAAAACTGATGGATCTGGCACCGAAACAGGCTACGGTCCTTCGCAACGGTATCGAAACGGTCATCCCCGTCGAAGAATTGGTCGTCGGCGATGAAATCGTCATCCGTCCGGGCGAAAGCATCCCGGCCGACGGTATCATTTCCGAAGGTTCAACCAGCGTCGACGAATCGGCCATTACCGGTGAAAGTATTCCTGTCGAAAAACAGGCTGGCGACAAGGTCACGTCGGCTACGATCAATAAAACGGGCTTCATCCACATCAAAGCCCAGCGCGTCGGCTCCGATACGACCATCAGCCAGATCATCAAGCTCGTCGACGAAGCCAGCGCCAGCAAGGCGCCTATCGCCAAGATGGCCGACACCATCTCCGGCTACTTCGTACCGGCCGTCATCGCCATCGCCTTAATCACGGGTATCGTATGGTACTTCGTCTTCGGCTACAGCGCCGAATTCGCCTTCTCGACGGCTATCGCCGTCTTGGTCATCTCCTGCCCCTGCGCCTTGGGCCTGGCAACACCGGTTGCCATCATGGTCGGGACCGGGAAAGGTGCTGAAAACGGCATCCTCATCAAGTCCGGTGAAGCCTTGGAAACGGCTCACGCCATCGACACCGTCGTCATGGACAAGACCGGTACCATTACCGAAGGCCGCCCGAAAGTCACCGATATCATCGCCCTTACCGGCAGTGACGAAGAGTTAGTCACCTTAGCTGCCGCTCTTGAAAAAGGCAGCGAACACCCCTTGGCCGAAGCCATTACGACCTATGCCGCCGATCACAACCTCACGGGCAAGACAGCCAGTGACTTCAAAGCCCTCTTTGGCCGCGGCGTCCAGGCCGTCATCGATGGAAAGACCTATTATGCCGGCAACACCCGCCTCATGGACGAAGTCCACATCGATACGGCTGCCATTACGGCCAACCTCAACACCTTGGCCGACGACGGCAAGACACCGCTCCTCTTTGCCAATGAAAAAGAATCATCGGCATCATCGCCGTCGCCGACGTCGAAAAAGAAACGAGTGCCGAAGCCATTGCCGACTTTGCCAAAATGGGCATCAACGTCGTCATGCTGACCGGCGACAACCAGCGTACAGCTGAAGCCATCCGCCAGCGCCTCCACATCCCTCAGGTCATTGCCGGCGTCCTGCCGCAAGATAAGGAAAAACACATCGCTGCCCTTCAGGCAGAAGGCCATAAAGTCGCCATGATCGGCGACGGCATCAACGATGCCCCGGCTCTTGCCAAAGCCGATTTAGGCATGGCCATCGGGGCCGGTACCGACGTCGCCATCGAAAGCGCTGACGCAGTCCTCATGCGCAGCGACCTTCTCGACGCCGTCAGCGCCATCCGCCTCAGTAAGGCCGTCATCAAGAACATTAAGGAAAACCTGTTCTGGGCCTTCTTCTACAACGTCATCTGCATTCCCTTAGCAGCAGGTCTTCTCTACCCGGCTTTCGGCATCCGCCTCAGCCCGATGATTGGCGCCGCTGCCATGAGCCTGTCGAGCTTTACCGTCTGCATGAACGCCCTGCGCCTGCGTTTCTTCCAAACGACGCACAGTTCCCGTGTTTCACGTGAAACACGTATCAATACATCCCAGCCCGCTGTTACCACCGCAGAACCGAAAGCGGCCGTCGCAGCTACAACTTCCGTTTCCGCAGATCATACTGCTGAAAATAAAACAACGGTTTCGAATGAACCTCAGAAAGGAAATGATGAAACGATGGAAAAAACACTGAAAATCGAAGGCATGATGTGCCAGCACTGCCAGAATCACGTACATGAAGCTTTGTCCGCAATGGACGGTGTCACGGCCGTTACCGTCGACTTAGAAGGTAAAAAAGCTGACGTCACCCTCAGCAAAGACATCCCCATGGACGACTTTGCCAAGGTCATTGCCGACGCAGGTTATGAATTAGTAAAATAAACGATACGCCAAAGGCCTCATCCGAAAAATCGGATGAGGCCTTTTTCTGCCTAAAAATCTCACCGGGGATCGTCTTGCGAAAAGGGGAGAATAAAGGTAAAGGTCGTCCCCTTACCAACGGTACTGTCGACCCAGATATTGCCGCCGTGACTGCGGATAAACTGCTGAGCCAGGGCAAGGCCGATGCCGCTGCCGCCGCTCTTACGGTTGCGCGACTGTTCGCTGCGATAGAAGTATTGAAAAATATGGTCCAAATCATCGGGAGCAATGCCCTTTCCCGTATCGGCAATCTGTACCTGGGCATAGGGCTTGCCCTCTACGGTAACCCCCATGGTCGATACGGTGATAGAACAGCCCTCATCGATATAGCGAATGGCGTTATTCAGTAAATTATAGATGACCTGATTGATGCGGTCGACGTCGATAAAAAGAGACGGCAGGTCGGGACTCAAATGTTGCCGGACCGTCAGTGATTTTTCGTCACATAAGGGCTGGAGCATGCTGACCGCCCGTTCCAGCATCACATTGATATCGGCCTTTTCTTTATGAAGGGTCAATTCATCGATTTCCGCCAGAGACAAGTCACGGAGATCCTGAATGAGGCGTCCCATGCGCACCGTTTCGTCGGCCATGGATAAGAGAATCTTTTTATCCGTCGGGATGATATCGTCGATCATACCCTCTAAATTGCCCTGAAGGATGGCCAGAGGCGTCCGCAGTTCATGGGCAATGTTGGCAAACAATTGGCGCCGCATCTTGTCATTTCGTGCCAGTTCTTCTGACATCTCATTGAAGGACTCGGTCAGGACGCCGACTTCATCGTGCCGCTCAACCGATACGGTTTGGCCGTAGTTACCGGTCCGGACTTTTTGGACGGCACCGGTCAAGGTCGACAAGGGCCTCATGATTTCCCGGACGACAAAGTAACTGACGACGACACTGACGCCGATCATGCCAATGCCGACCCACAATAGTGACTGGTGGACGGCCGAAATATAGGTACTCTCGGCCGGACCGTGCATCGATCCGTGCATACTGCCCATTCCCATGCCCATCTGGGAATTTCCCATCATATGCGACATATTCGTGAGGTACTGGGAAAAATGGTTGTTCATCTGATTATTGACTAAAATAAGCAAGATAGCAATCGTCAAAAACAACAGGATAAACACCAACGCCGTCAGGCGGATAACGATACTGTCAGACCGCTTCATGGCCGCCTCCTACAAATTTATAGCCGATGCCGTACACCGTCAGGATATACGTAGGCTGTGCCGGATTGGGTTCGAGCTTCTTGCGCAGATTGCGAATATGCGTATCAATGGTTCGCTCATAGCCTTCAAAGCTGTAGCCGCCCTGTATCTTATCCATGAGCTGCATGCGGCTGAAGACGCGGTCCGGCGAAGCCGACAAGACTTCCAAGAGATTAAATTCCGTCGGCGTCAGCACGATGGGCTGCCCGTTTCGCAGGACGGTGAACTTCTCCTTGTCAATGACCAGGTCGCGGATCATATAAGACGTCGTCTGCTGCAGGACTTCGCCGCGCGTACGGCGCAGCAAGCTGTAAACGCGGGCGATGATTTCCTTTACATGAAAAGGTTTGGTCACATAGTCGTCACCGCCGATATTGAGCCCTACCAAACGATCCGTTTCATCATCTTTCGCCGATAGGAAAATAATGGGAATATCACTGAACTGCCGCGTCCGACGGCAGACCTCAAAGCCGTCTATGCCGGGCATCATAAGGTCAAGCAGCATGATCTGCGGCTTCTGGTTCCGCAGTATATTCAAGGCCGCCAGGCCGTCATGGGCGACGTAAACGATAAATTGCTCCTGCTCAAAATAGGATTGGAGCAGGGTACAAAGCTTTTCATCGTCATCTACGATAAGAATGGAATTGGTACGCAAAAAGGCTCACCTCCAAAAATTTCTTTGTTTCTATTGTACCATATGACCCCTACCGGAGCGACCCCATCAAAAAAAGGACTGCCGCAAAAGCGACAGCCCTTTCTTAATGACTATACACGGAGCCTTATTTGTTGGAATCCATCTGATCGTGATTCATCTGGTCGTGGTTCATTTGGTTGTTGTTCATCTGATCGCTGCTCATCTGACCGTGGCTCATCTGGTCGTGATTCATCTGATCATGGTTCATCTGACCATTGCTCATCTGGTCATGATTCATCTGGCTGTGATCCATAGGCATGTTCATATCCATGTTGCCATGCTGCATCTGCATATCCTGCTGAGTCGGAACGTAGCCGGCAAGCGTCGGATTGGCCATGCCGAATACCATAGCCAAGTGGGTGAACAGGACGAAGAGAATCATGAGCACGATATGATTCTTGATCTTAGCCGTAGAATCCTGGTTCTTGAAGATAATCCCCAATTCCTGTAAGAGAATCAAAACAGCAGGGATGACGCCCAGGACGTAAGCCCAAATGGAAACGTAGTCGATGGGACCGCGCCACTGAATGGTCGGTACGTAGGACGTGACGATGTATACCGTCGCAATGATGAAGAATACGCCGAGAATAATACCGCAGATGTGGCTCAGGCTGTCCCATTTTTCGCTGCGATGATCTTTATACAGCAAGGAAAAGGCGCCGGAGGCCAAAATCGTTTCCGCCAATACCATCGGTACCAGCATGAAGAGAATCAAAAACCACGGTGAATGAAGCGACAAGAGCTCCATGTAATGAGTCATTACCATATTTACTTCCCCCTTTTAAAACAAACGATTATCTCTGATAACCATGATGGCCCATGTACGGGCCATGGCAGTAGCCATCGTTGTAGCCATCGCCATTGTCACTATAATAGCCATTGCCGTGACAGTAATAACCATTGTTGTAATAAGAAGAATCATACTGGTCTGAAGAATTTGAATTGGCCGCAAAGGCGGAGAAACCTGCCATAACGGAAATTGCAGCTACGACGAGCAATACCTTCTTTTTCATAGATATAACCTCCTAAAGAAAATCATCATCATTTCTATGGTTAGAGTATACCAAAAAGGTGCGAAAAATCTATGGAGGAAATGTCAAGAAAATATAAAGATTTTTATTTCAAGATGATGTTGTCGATGAGGCGGGTCTTACCGATGCGAACGGCAATGGCCAACAGACTTTCGCCGGAAACAGTTTCAATCGGTTCGAGGTCGGGGAAGGAGAAGAGGTCGACATAATCGATGGAGGCCATCGGTTCCGCTTCAATTTCAGCCGTGACGATGACTTTCAGTTTTTCTACATCTTTTTCGCCGCCGTCATAGGCAGTCTGGGCCTTTTTCAGGCTCCGGGAGAGGACCAGGGCCGCTTCTTTTTCGGAATCGGACATATAGGCGTTGCGCGAACTGCGAGCAAGACCACTTTCTTCACGGACGATGGGGACCATGTTGATATGGACGGGCAGGTTGAGGTCGCTGACAAAACGGCGGACGACGACGACCTGCTGAGCGTCTTTTTGACCGAAGAAGGCTTCATCGGCACCAGTAATATTAATCAATTTGGTGACGACGGTGGCTACGCCGCGGAAGTGAATCGGCCGCTGAGCGCCGCAGAGCTTATGCGTAATGTCGCCTTCGACGTTGACATAGGTGCAGTAGCCCTTAGGATACATTTCCGACGGTTCCGGATGGAAGACGGCATCGACGCCGACGCTTTCGAGTTTCCGGCAGTCTTCTTCGAAACGGCGCGGATAGGCATCGTAATCTTCATTAGGACCAAACTGAGTCGGATTGACAAAGACCGAAGCGATGACGACGTCACAAGCCGCTTTTGCCGTCCGCATGAGCGTCAGATGACCTTCATGGAGGGCCCCCATGGTCGGGACCAAACCGATGACCTTACCGGCCTTCTTTTGTTCACGGGAAAAAGCCTGCATTTCTTTGACAGTACGGAAAATTTTCATGATAATAAAACTCCTTCATAAAATGAGATTATGCCGCATGGGCAGTCGATTCTTTTACACTTGTCCCTTCACCCTTTTCATCGCGGCGAGAGAAGTAATTGGCGATGAGGGACCCTGAAATATTGTGCCAGACGCTGAAAATAGCACCGGGAATGGCCGCTGCCGGATTGAAGTACATGACGGCCAGGGATGCCGCCATCCCGGAATTTTGCATCCCCACTTCGATCGCCACGGTCCGGGATTTTCGCGAATCGAGGCGAAACAGTTTGGCCATGAGATAGCCGAGAGCCAGACCGAAGCCATTGTGCAGGATGACGATAGCCGCCATCAAGAGGCCGACATCAAAGAGGCGGGACGCACTGAGGGAGACGACGCAGCCAACGAGGATGACGATGGTGACGACAGACACGACGGGCATGGCCGGCAGCACCCGTTCGACGCCGCGGGCAAAGAAATGGTGAACCCCTAAGCCCAGCATGACCGGGACCAGGACCATTTGCACGATAGAAATCATCATCGACAAGAAAGAAACATGAATCCAGGCGCCAGCCAAGAACCAGGTCAGGGCCGGCGTGACGATGGGAGCCAATAACGTCGTCGCCATGGTCATCGATACCGACAAGGCGACATCGCCCTTAGCTAAATAGGAAATGACGTTTGATGCCGTTCCGCCCGGGCAGGTGCCTACCAGGATGACACCAATGGCCAGTTCCGGCGGCAGGGCAAAAATCCGGACCAGTCCCCAGGCCACCAAAGGCATGATCAAGAACTGAGCAAAGACGCCGATGAGGACCTCCCACGGCCGTTTAAAAACGGTCTTAAAGTCGGCTACGGTCAAGGTCATGCCCATGCCGAACATGACGATCCCCAAGAGCCAGCCGACATAGGGTGCTGCCCACTGCAGCGTCCAGGGCCAGATAGCTCCGACGACGCCGATGAGGACGACGAAGACGGCCATGTTGCTGACCAGAAAATCACAACACTTTTTCAATAAATCTATACCTCCTGTCTTAATTTTGGGGCAAAAGGACATAAAAAACACCCTTCAGCGCGGACTGAAAGGTGTGCGTATCTGCAAACGTCACGTAGGGCCGACATATATCGTAAAAAAACACGCCTATTGCCGTGCCGCCATACCATGATGAGCAATCCTTCCTGTCTCGGTCTGAATCAGATCCAAGCAGATAATGAATCGATAAGTAGACATAAAAAAAGTATAACTCACATTGCGTGATGCTATCTTTTGCCTCGGCCGTATCATACCATATTTATGCGTCTCATGCAATGGTCCCTGCGAAATCCGAAAAAGGGGGCGATTCATCGATAAAATCCTTGTATTTTTCATCATTCTATCTTATAATATTACCAATTCTTGTCACACGTTGTTCCCTTGTGAGGAACTAGTGTTGCAAAATAACTTTAAAAAGGAGATACAAGGAAAATGTCGATTCAACTTGCTATTGTCATCTTATACATCATCTTACTATTTGCCATCTCCATGTATGTCAAACATCGGGCCAGCCAAAATCCGACGGAATATCTCTTCGCCGGCCGTAAATTTTCGACGGGTCTGGTCGCCGTCAGCATTACCGGCATGGCCGTCGGCGCTGCTTCTACCGTCGGCGTCGCTGAAAGTGCCGTAAAAATCGGCCTGGCAGCCGGCTGGTACAATGCCGCCTGGGCCATTGGGGCCATCGTCATGGGTTTCGTCGCTGCCGGCAAATACCGGTCCTTGAACTGTACGACCATTCCCGAACTCTTTGAACGGAGTTACGATAAAAAAGCCCGTATCATCAGCGTCATCGGCCTGGCCCTCATCATGCTCTGCATCACCTCCCTGCAGTACGTCGCCGGCGGTTCCATTCTGCATACCCTCATGCCGGATATCTTCTCCATGCAGGGCGGCATGATTACCAGCGCCATCGTCTTCGTCGGCATCACGGCCATCGGCGGCCTGTGGTCGTCGGGCCTGTCCAACATCCTCAGCGTCACCGTCATTTACCTTGGCATCCTCTATTCCCTTATCCGCATCCTCCTCCGCGACGGCGGCATCAGCGGCATCAACGCCGCCTTGCCAGCAGCGGACTTCAGCTGGTTCTCGCCCATGGGCGGCCTGTCCTTTGCCGTCCTCATGGGCTGGATCATCGTCATGACCACCCAGGCTATCACCGCCCAGGGGCCGGTACAGATCGCCTGCGGCGCCAAAAGCGCCAAAGAGGCCCGTAAAGGCTTTATCTTAGGCGGCCTGCTCATCTTCCCCATCGGCTTCTTGTCAGCTATCTTAGGCCTGGCAGCCAAAGCCCAGTTCCCGGATATCAATCCGACCCTGGCCCTGCCGCAAATCATCATGAGCCTCGATCCCTTCTCTTCGGGCATGACCTTAGCGGCCCTTTGGGCAGCCGACGTATCGACGGCCTGCACCATCCTCCTCGGCGCCGGTACCCTCATCTCACAAGACGTCTTTAAACGCTTTATCAAGCCCAATATGTCCGATATGACCTACGTCAAAGCCAACCGCCTGATCATCGTCATCATCGGCGCTGTAACCCTCCTCATGGCCTTCTATGCCGTCGGCATCGTAAAGGTCATGCTCATCGGTCTGAGCCTGACGACAGCCTTCACCCTGGTCTTTTTATGCACCCTCTTTGCCCCGTCCCTGTGCCGGAAAAACACGGCCTTCTGGACGACCCTGGTCGGCATCGCCGGCCTCATACTCTGGCAGTTATGCCCGGCCGTCCGCCTGTTCCCACACGTCATCTACTTTGAATGGGTCATCTGCATCGTCACCTTACTGATCGTCCGTCTCGTCGATAAGACGCCGATTAAAATGCCGGAATTAAAATAACCTCCGTAAATCCCAAGTCTGCCGGAAAGCATTTAAAATAATAACGACAAAAGGGAAGCATCCCGCTACGGATGCTTCCCTTTTATTTACCCGATAAAGAAGGCCCAATCTGTAAGACACTTCCGCTTCATCAATCGAACTGTCGATTATAATCACATGTTTGGCATTGGCTCATCGTATTTTCATTATCCGTTTTATGGTACGCGCCGGACCACTCACAGATCGTTTGAAGGATGGGTACGACCGAGCGTCCTTTTTCAGTCAGACCGTATTCAACCCGCGGCGGAATTTCATCAAACTGTTTACGCTCAATCATGTCATCGTTCATCAATTCTTTCAGCGTCGCCGCCAGGACAGCATCGGTAATATTGGCCATCTCACGGCGGACCGAACTGTAGCGCAGCCGTCCCTTTTCGGCCAGCACACAGAGGACCCTTGACTTCCATTTGCCGCCAAAGACAGACAGGCCATATTCCAGAGGACATCGGATATCCTTCTCTAATTTAGGCTTATACAAGGTTCACGCCACCTTTCTCTATTCTGATTTTATTATAGTAGCTCTCTTTTATCCCTTCAAGTTACTATGAAAATGAATAGTGACTTATAAATTTGCTTATATCTTCTCTTCCCCGAGTATGGATACTATAATGAAGAAGAGCTCACAGAAAACCGAAAGGGAGGAACATACCATGAACGTAAAAGCTTATTTAGAAATTACCATGAAAATCGACGCCGCCAATCGTCCGGCAGCCGCTAAAGTGTATACCGATTACCGCCAGCCTTTCTTGACCACCATCGAAGGCGCCTTGACCAAGGATCTCCTCATTCGCGATGAAGACGTACAGGTACTCCACGGTTTTGACAGTGCCGAACACGCCCAGGCTTATCTTTCCAGCGACCTCTTCAAAAACGACGTCTTCGTCGGCCTTCAGCCCCTTTGGACCGAAGATCCGGAAGTAAAAATCTATACCGTCGCCTAAGCTAACACAAATTTTAAAAATACCGGTATTACAAAAAATAAGCAGCCCTTTACAGGACTGCTTATTTTTATATCTGAACGATTGTAAACAAGAAGATGACTGTCGTTTACGGCACCTTATTTAAGGACAGCATCGGCACTGGTCGGGAGATCCGGCATATCGGTGTTAAACCATTTTTTATAGATCTGCTGGAATTCGCCGCTCTTCTTCAATTTTTCCATAGCTTCGTTTACTTGCTGCAAGAGTTCCTTGTTGTCCTTATTGAGGGCAAAGGCCAGGTATTCCGGTTTCGTATTGCTGATATCGATGACGTCGAATTTATCCTTCCCGTCCTGGGTCAGGAAATAATCAGCAACTGGTTTATCGATGATCGCTGCCGGAGAACCACCGACCTGGAGTTCCATGATGGCTTCCGAGTTATTATCGAACTGCTTGACATTGTAGCCCTGTTCTTCAGCGTATTTAGCCCCTGTCGTCCCGATTTGGACGGCAATCTGTTTCCCCTGAAGGTCGGCGGCAGAATGGATTCCGCTGTTCTTCGGCGTTAAGATGACCAATTTCGATTCATAGAAGGGGGCTGCAAAGGCAACTTTCTGGGCCCGCTCCGGCGTAACCGTCATCCCCGTGGCGGCAATATCCATATCGCCCTGCTGGATGATGGGGATGATGCCCGAAAAAGCAATATTATTAAATTCGACGTCGCGATTCATTTCTTTGGCTACGGCACGGATCAAATCCATTTCAAAACCTTTGTATTCGGCCGACTGATCGCTGTCTTTAAATTCAAAAGGAACGAAGGTCGCATTGGTAGCGACACGAAGGGGCTTATTGGCATCTCCCGCATCTTTTTGACTGCTGCCGCAGCCTGCCAAGAGTGACGCCGCCAAAACACCTGTCAGTAATGCAGTACCCATTTTTTTCATATCCATGCCAATTCCTCCATTTAAAATGAATAAAAATTAAATTTGTTTTTATTATTATACCATTTTATACAGAAAAGTAAAGGGGTATTTGGCTAAAATAACAAAAAAGCGCTGCCCCCAAAGGAGCAACGCTTTGATATATTATTTACTGAGATCCAAAGAACGGACTTTTTCACGAAGCGGCAGTACAGCCGGAGGGCTGACCGACAGTTCATCTACGCCCATGCGCAGGAAGGTTTCCGTCAAGGTCAGATCGGCACCGAGTTCGCCGCAGATACCAACCCAAATGCCGGCTTTATGGCCATTTTCAATGGTCATCTGAATCAATTTCAGGACAGCCGGATGATGGGGATCAAAGAAGGTATCGAGCTTCGTCTGCTGACGGTCGATAGCCAGGGTGTACTGGGTCAAGTCGTTAGAACCAATACTGAAGAAGTCGACTTCGTGTGCCAGTTCTTCACTCATGACGGCAGCCGCCGGCGTTTCAACCATGATGCCGACTTCCATATCCTTATCGTAGGCAATGCCTTTGGCATCCAATTCCTGGCGGACTTCATCCAAGATCTTTTTGCACTGCTGTACTTCCCAGACGGAAATAATCATCGGGAACATGATAGCAATCTTACCGAATGCCGAGGCACGCAGCAAGGCGCGAAGCTGTGTCTTGAACAAATCGACGCGACTCAGGCAGATACGGATGGCACGCATGCCCATAGCCGGATTTTCTTCCGGGTCGAGGTCGAAATAATCGACCTTTTTATCGGCACCGATATCGAGAGTACGGATGACGACCGTCTTGCCCTGAAGGGCTTCGGCAGCCTGTTTATAGGCTTCGAACTGCTGATCTTCCGTCGGATAATCGCTGCTTTCCAAATAAAGGAATTCGCTGCGGAAGAGGCCGATGCCTTCGGCATCATTGGCCAAGACCTGGGGCAGGTTGCCCGGGTTGCCGATATTGGCAAAGAGATTGATCTTCTTGCCGTCTTTGGTAACCGTCGGGACGCCTCGGACTTGTTCCAGAGCCGTCAGGCGCAGTTCTTCTTCCTTCTGTTTTTTCTTCATCAGGGCCAACGTTTCTTCATCAGGATTGATGTACACGTCCCCTGTCGTGCCGTCAATGACGGCCATCATGCCGTCAACGTCATTGTGGAGCTGAGTCCCTGTGCTGACGACAGCGGCAATGCCCAAGGTACGGGCTAAGATAGCCGTATGCGAGTTGGTGCTGCCTGCTGACGTAACAAAGCCAAGGATCTTGTCCGTATCGAGCTGTAACGTTTCGCTCGGTGCCAAGTCGTCAGCAGCAATGATAACCTGATCATAGTTACTGAAATCAATCCCCGGGCCGCCGCTGAGCTGCTGCTCTACACGACGGGAAATATCGAGAACGTCGGCTGCACGGGCCTGCATATAGGCATCGTCCATGGAGCGGAACATCTCAGCCAGTTCTTGAGCAGTCTGATCAACAGCTGCTTCAGCATTCATTTTTTCCTCGCGGATTCTTGTTTCAATACCTTCAACATAGTCATCGTCATCAAGCATCATCTGATGAACTTCAAAGACAGCCGCTTGTTCTTCACCGACTTTGTCTACAGCTTTAACATATAAGTCTTTCAGCTGGCTCATCGCTTCTTCACGCGCTTTTTGGAAACGCGCCAATTCTACATCGACACTTTCAATCGGTCGAACGGCAGTAGAAATGGTATTGCGATGAAACAGTGCCAGCGGTCCGATACTGATACCGGAAAAGACACTCTTACCTTTTAACGTCAGCATCTGCTTTCCCCCTCAAAAATCTTAGAAGTTTTCCTTCAAGAAGGCTTCTACAGCACTTGCTGCCTGTTCTTCGTCAGCGCCTTCTACCTGTACTTTAATGGCTTCACCCTGCTTTACCCCTAAAGCCATGACGGTGAAGATTTTTTTCAAATCACCTTTACGAGCGCCTTTGAAGACACTGATGTTGGATTCAAATTTTTTAGCTTCTTTAACCAAGAGGCCAGCCGGACGAGCATGGATACCCTGGGGATCGGTTACAACGAATTCAAATTCTTTCATGAAAATTCCTCCTTCAGGAAATACGTGTTTGGAATAGTTGAGATAAAACTCTATTATATAGTGTACTTGATTTATGGAAATTACGCAATTACTCTTGAGGACGTTTTTTGCGGAAAATACCAAGTAAGATAGCTGCCACGATGACACCGGCGATTAACGAGACGATATACATGGGCCAATTGGTGATGACACCGAATACGAAAATACCGCCATGAGGTGCCGGAAGAGCGCAGCCAAAGAGCATCGACAGCGAGCCGGCGACAGCAGAACCGATAGCGCAGGCCGGAATGACGCGAAGCGGGTCAGAAGCCGCGAAAGGAATGGCGCCTTCCGTAATGAAGGACAGGCCCATGATAAAGTTGGTAATCGTCGACTGCCGTTCTTTCGGCGTAAACTTATTTCTAAAGATCAACATCGCCAAGGCGATAGCCAGGGGGGAACCATGCCGCCGGCCATGACCGATGCCATGATGCCCGAGCTGACAGCCTGACCGGTGGCGCTCATGAGCGATGCCGTCCCAAAGACGTAAGCCGCTTTGTTGATCGGACCGCCAAAGTCGATAGACATCATGCCGCCGAGGACGAAGCCGAGGACGATACGGCTCGACGTCGTCATGCTGTTGAGGCTGTCAAACAACCAGGTATTGAAGATAGCCGTCGGAGGATTGATGACAAAGGTCATGATGAGGCCGATGAGAATCAGACCGAAAACCGGGTAAAACAGGATGGGCTTGGTGCCTTCCAGGGATTCCGGCAGGACCGACAACACTTTTTTCAATAAAAGGACCAGGTAACCGGCAATGAAGCCTGCAAAGAGGGCTCCGAAGAAACCGGATCCGCCCGTTGTCGCCAGGAAACCGCCGACGATACCGGGCATGAGAGCCGGCCGTTCGCCGATACTCATAGCAATGTAACCGGCCAGGATCGGCATCATCATGCTGAAGGACAGGCCGCCGATGTTTTTCAATAAGGCTGCCACCGGTGTCCCGCTGCCGAAGTTGGCGGCCCCGGCATTATCCATATCAAAGAGGAAGGCCAAGGCGATGAGAATCCCGCCGCCGATAACGAAGGGCAGCATGTGGGATACGCCGTTCATCAAGTGCTTATAGATCTGACGGCCGACGCCTTCTTTTTCGGCGCTTTCAACAGCTACCGCTTCAGAAGACGATTCCGCGCCCTGATAAACAGGGGCCTTGCCGTCGAGGATCGTCTGAATCAATTCTTCCGGAATCTTAATGCCATTGGCAACTTTGGTGAAGATAACCTTTTTGCCGGCAAAACGCTGGACCGGTACGTCTTTATCGACGGCGACGATAACGCCGACAGCCCGTTTGATATCGGCTTCAGTCAAGTGATTTTTGACCCCGCCGGAACCGTTGGTTTCGACTTTGATGTCGACGCCCATGGCAGCTGCCTTGTTTTCCAAAGCTTCAGCAGCCATGTAGGTATGGGCAATCCCCGTCGGGCATGCCGTAACACCGATGACGAAGGGGCGTTCAGACGGAGCCGCTTCTTCAGCCGGTGTTTCTTCAGCAGCCGCTTCCGCCGCAGCTTCTTCAGCTTCGGCTTTGATCTGTTCGGCTTCGGCTTTATCGATCGTCGAAAGGTATTCTTCCGGCGTCTTAGCCTGCATCAAGGCATCACGAAAATCATCATCCATCAGCATGCGGCTCAGGCGGCTCAACACTTCCAAGTGGACGTCGGCACCGCCGGCCGGTGCCGCAATCATGAAAAACAGATGAGCCGGTTCGTCGTCGAGGCTTTCGTAATCGACACCGTCACGGACGATCATCGATGCCAGGCCCGGTTCGTTTACGGCTTCGGTCTTAGCGTGAGGAATGGCAATGCCTTCGCCAATCCCCGTGCTGCCTTCAGCTTCACGAGCCAAAACGCGTTCTTTGTACAATTCTTTGTTATTCAAATTGCCGCCGGCTTCCATGAGGTCGACTAAGTGGCCAATGGCCGCTGTCTTATCGGCAACAGCGGCGTTAAGGTCAATGCTCTGCTTCTTGAGTAAATCTACAATACGCATCTACATCTCTCCTTCTCTCTTTAATTTTCTCTATACAATTCAATTCTCTAATATGAAAAATACAGCCTGACTTATAACTGGGAATAAATGTCCCGAATCTGGGATTCCGTGGCCAGCCATTCATTAAAGGCCGAAGCACTGCCGGCACTGATGCCCATCTTCAACGCTTCATTGAGGTCGCCCTTAGACGATTCGAAACCTGCCAGGAATCCGGCTACCATGCTGTCACCGGCACCGACAGAGTTGACCAGCGTCCCCTTCGGCGACGGACGGCGGTATACCTTTCCGTCTTCGCCGAGAAGAAGAGCCCCGTCGCCGCCGAGGGAAACGAGGACGTTGCGGGCACCCATGGCCTGCAGCTGTTTGGCGCAGACGATGATTTCGTCATCGGTCTTGAGGTCGACGCTGAACAGTTCACCTAATTCAAAATTATTCGGTTTAATGAGGAACGGTTTATATTTAATGACGTTTTTCAATAAATCACCCGTAGCATCGACGACGACGCGGATATCCCGCTTTTGGAGGCGTTTCAAAATCTGTTCATAGATATCGTCGGGAATATCGCTGGGGATACTGCCGGCCAAGACCAAGGTATCGCCGTCGGAAAGGGCGTCGATCTGGGCCAAGAGGGCATTCAGTTTATCTTCCGGGATATTCGGGCCCATGCCGTTGACAGCCGTTTCATCGTCAGCGCTGACCTTGAGGTTAATACGCGAGCAGCCTTCATCGAGGAGGATAAAATCCGTATCTCCGCCGTTGGCTTTTGCCAGCCGTTCGATTTCCTTACCCGTAAAGCCGGCCACAAAGCCCAGCATCTTCGACGGGATATGAAGATTGCCGAGAACGAGGGACACGTTAATGCCCTTGCCGCCGGGATAAATCATTTCTTGCTCTGCCCGATTGATATCGCCGGCTGTAAACTTCTTCATGTGGACGACATAATCTAAGGATGGGTTGAACGTAACTGTATAAATCACAGGATATGCACCTCCGTCATTTGCTGATACGGTTTGTAATCGAGGCTTTCATCGTCCCGCGCCGTAATCAGCGTAACCATTGATAATTCTGCAAATGTAATATGTGAAGATAAGCCGAACTTACTGGAATCGGCCAAGACAAAACGATCCAAGCACTGCCCCATAGCGGCTCTCTTACAGACAGCCTCTTCTTCATCGGGCGTCGTACAGCCGGAATGGACAGCAACGCCATTGGCGCCAAAAAAGCCCTTGGTAAAATGGTATCGGCCAATCATATCTCTCATTTCACTGCCGACGATAGCTTCAGTATCGCCCTTCACACGGCCGGGCACGATGTACACCCTGCCGCCGATGCGGCCCAATTTCTGGGCCAAGGGAATACTATTGGTCACGAACGACGCTTCTGAACCGGCCAGAAAATCGACGAGCTGTTCCGTCGTCGAACCGGCGTCCAGATAGACGAAGTCTTCTTTATGGATCAGTCGGGCTGCATACTGGGCAATACGCCGCTTTTCACTCATGTGAATGGAATATTTATCCTGCAGATTTTCCATATCCGCTTCATATAAAGAATCGTCACGGAGCGTCGTCGCTCCGCCATGGACACGGCGCAGGCGGCCTTCCCGATCAAGGGTCAGTAAATCCCGGCGGACTGTCGATTCCGAGATGTTTAAAAAACCACTAAATCCTGAACAGATACGGCTCCGCTCGTATTGACGAGTCGCATTATTTTTCATGTCTTTCTTCAGTCAGCATCGCATCACTTCCTTTTCCAGCCTCCTCTTGCCATATTATATCGTTATTTTCGTTCATTTTCAATCAAATACAGCCATTATAATCAAAAAGCAATCAAATTCCTTCATTTATGTGCTCAACTCATTCAAGTGATTTTATTCACATAACCTTAAAAAGAAAGAAGGAAACTGTCACTAAAGAGACAATTTCCTTCCATAGAAAACGGATCAATCGATTCGAAAAATGTTCAGGTTTAGGAAAGCACTTACATACCGGCACTCCGAGACGGCTGTCCTGCCGTTTCAATGCCGTGACGGGTCTGATATTTCAAGAAAGCCATCAGGACCAAGGCGACGACGAAGGCTCCGACGAAGAAGTACAGCGTCGCAGCGTAGCTGTTGGTCGTTTCCTTGATGATCGATACCAGGACCGGACCGGCGACGCCGGCAGCGCCCCAGGCCGTCAGTACCCGGCCGTGAATGGCACTGAGGTACTTGGTTCCGAAGAGATCGCTGAGGTAAGCCGGCATGCAGGAGAAACCGCCGCCGTAGCAGGTAATGATGAGCAAGAGTAAAATCTGGAAGCTGAAAGCACTGCTTACATTAGCCAACTGCCAGAAAGCGAGGATTTCAATGGCGAAGAATAAGACATACGTCGACGAACGGCCGATATAGTCAGAAACGGTCGCCCAGGCGATGCGGCCGGCACCGTTCAAAAGGCCGATGAGACCGACCATGGAAGCGGCGGCCATGGGAGACATGCCGACGACGTCCTGAGCCATGGGAGAGGCGACAGCCAGGAGGGCGATGCCGCAGGTAATATTGGTAAAGAAGAGCCACCAGATGGCATAGAACTGCCAGGTCTTCATCGCACCGCGAACGGTAAACTGAGGCTGGGCATCGGCGTATTCAACGGTCGATTTCTTTTTAGCTTCAGCAGCCGCATCTTCTTCCGGAGGAGCTAAGTAAAGGGAAGACGCTGTCATGATGACCATGTAGACGATACCGAGAATGATGAAATTGGCGACCAGGCCAAAGGACTGAACCAGAATCTGCATGGCAGGACCGGCAATCAGGCTGGCAAAGCCAAAACCCATGATGGCCAGGCCCGTTGCGAAGCCGCGATTTTCAGGGAACCACTTGACCAGCGTCGATACCGGCGTAATATATCCCGTTCCCAGGCCGATACCGCCAATGACGCCATAGAACAGGTAGAGCATGGGCAGGCTGTGTACATAAAGAGCCGCTGCCGTGCCGAACATCGCCAATACAAAGAAAGACATCGATAAGAGACCCGATTTGCGGGGACCGATCTTCTGAACGAAGCTTCCTAAGAAACCTGCCGATAAACCGAGGAATAAAATAGCTAACGAAAAAGTCCATGTCGTTTCCTGCAGGCTGAAGCCCATGGCTTCCATGATCGGCTTGGTCAAGACGCTCCAAGCGTAGACACTGCCGATACAGATGTGGAGGCCGATGGCCGATAAGGCGATGAGCCAGCGATTTCTTTTCATGATCCATTATCTCCTTCCAGGTAGGGAGCCTGGAGGTCAAAAAAATATGCCGACCCCCGGGCCCAAGAATATGTTAGTAGCATACACTTGCCCAGACGGTCGGCATGAAATGACTTCGTACAGTTCACGTGGTTGCTCCACTTGATTCCGTCAGTCCTGTACGAATCTGCTGATGTTATTATACGAATATTGATTTATTTTGTCAATATCCATTTTTAAGCGGCAGGCGTAAAGGGAACGTAGTCCTTGTCCACAGCCTGAGATGGCGTATTTTCAGTCTGTGAGGCATCGGAGGTCTGTTCCGTCGTCTGCTGCGATGCTAATTCAGCAGCCTGCTGCTGCTTTTCCTGAATATCGGACAAGGTCTGTCCTGCCGGTGCATGGCGCACGATGTAAACGTTTTCCGTCGGTTTCAGGGCCGAAAAAGCATAGGTCATCAGTTTCTGTGCATCGCCATAACGGTCGCTCGAATTCATGATCGACGCGATGACCGTCCGGCCGTCTCTCGTTGCCGAAACGACCAGGCAGGGACCGCCGGCATTGGTCGTACCGGTCTTGATTCCGTTGGCACCTTCAAAACCGCTGGTCAAAAATTCATTGGTCGATACGCAGTGTTTAAATCCGCCGTCCATGTAGGGCATGTCGAATTCGCTGCGGCTGACCATACTCTGAAATTCAGGAAGCTTCATGCCATAAGCGGCGATGACAGCCATGTCGCGGGCCGTCGAGTAGTGGTTGCTGTCGGGAAGGCCGTGAGGATTGGCAAAATGAGTATGCGTGGCACCTAAGGCAGCAGCTTTTTCATTCATCTTAGCGACAAAATCGGCTTCCGTCGGCGTTACCGTTTCGGCGACAGCCACAGCCGCATCACAGCCCGATACGAGCATCATGCCGGTCAGGCCATTACTGAGGGTGATTTGATCGCCGGGCTTGATTCCGAGGACCGAGGCATCACTGTCGATGTCATAGATATCATCGGTGATATGAAGGGGCTTATCCATCATAGCTTGCTCCTTGCCGAGCTCAATCCCAAGGATAGCCGTCATGATTTTCGTCGTACTGCCGGGATAGGCCAGGTCATCGGCATTTTTGGAATAGAGTTCATCGCCCGTATCGGCATCCATGACATAGGCTGCATGAGCTTCGATATCAGGCTTTTGGATTTCATCGGCAAAGACCGGAGCTGCCAGGGTAAGACAAGCAACAGCGGCGAGACATAGCATTCTTTTTAAAGACATAATTGCACCTCTCCCTTTATAAAGGATTTTTTACAGCCATTTTCGGCTTGCGCGGATATTTTTTAGGACTTTCGCCCACCTTTTGAATATAGATGACGGCCCGCACCTCATCGAGTCCCGGAATCTCGACGGCTTTGACGCGAGCTACCTTGCCGCCTAACATTTTCAGGGCATTTTCAGCTTCTTTCAGTTCGTCCTCATACTGGGCGCCCTTCAAGGAAATGAAATAACCGCCCTGTTTCACATACGGCAGGGCCCATTCGGCCAAGACGTTCAAACGGGCGACAGCCCGGCTGGTCACGACATCAAAGGCACTGCGATAGACGGGCTGATGGGCCGCATCTTCGGCACGCCCGTGAAGAAACTCAGCCGAAAGTCCCAATTGATCGACCAGTTTCTGCAAAAAAGTAAGGCGTTTTTGCAGGGAGTCAAAGAAGGTGACCTTCAAATCGGGACGATAGATGAGGAGCGGCAGGCCGGGAAAGCCGGCGCCGGTCCCCAAATCGAGGACGGACGCCCCGGCCGTAAAGCAGTCTTCCTCATAGCAGGACAGGCTGTCGGCCATGTGCTTAATGGCGACTTCTTTCGGCTCGGTAATGGCCGTCAGGTTCATGACCTTGTTGGTTTCGATCAAGGCTTCCTGAAAGACGTCGAATTGGCGGAGCTGGTCCTCTGTAATCGAAAGCCCCATAGCCGTCAGGGCCGATTGTAATTCGCTGCGAAACATATTACTTATCCCCCCGGTTGTGTTGTTCCAAGAGGATGAGCAGGGCCGTAATATCGGCCGGTGAAACACCGGAGATACGGCTGGCCTGACCTAAGGACAAGGGTCGAATTTCATCGAGTTTCTGCCGCGCTTCGGCCGACAAGGTATCGATGTCGGCATAGACGATGCCTTCGGGCATTTTCTTCTTTTCCAGGCGGTTCATCTTGTCGACCTGTTCCATCTGGCGGCTGATATAACCTTCGTACTTGATCGTGATTTCGATTTCTTCTTCGACGTCTTCTTGTAAGTCCGGCAGGTCAAAGACGGTCTGCAACGACGCATAGGTCACATCGTCACGACGCAGCAGATCATAGGCCGTAAGCGCCGTATGGATAGGTGCCGTACCGAGTTGTTCAAGTTTTGCCAGATTTTCTTTAGACGGCGTAACCGAAATCTCCTTCAAGGCTGCAATCCCGGCTTCTATGGCCTGTTTCTTGGCCGTGAAGGCCTGATATCGTTCCTCCGTGACCAAGCCGATGTCGTAGCCTTTCTGGGTCAGGCGCAAATCGGCATTGTCCTGCCGCAAGATGAGGCGGTACTCACTGCGGCTGGTCATGATGCGGTACGGTTCATTCGTCCCTTTCGTTACCAAATCGTCGATGAGGACGCCGATGTAAGCTTCCGAACGGGTCAGGACGAAGGGCTCTTTATGCTGTACTTTTAAAGCGGCATTGATGCCGGCAATCAGCCCTTGAGCAGCCGCTTCTTCATAGCCGCTGGTACCGTTGGCCTGACCAGCTGAAAAGAGGCCGGGAATCTTTTTCGTTTCCAACCACGGCGTGAGCTGCGTCGGATCGAGGCAGTCGTATTCAATGGCGTAGCCAGGCCGCATGATTTTCACGTCTTCAAGACCTGGAATGGTCCGCAAGAAGGCATACTGAACATCGGCAGGCATACTGGTACTCATGCCCTGGACGTACATTTCTTCCGTCGATTCCCCTTCCGGTTCGACAAAGAGCTGATGCCGCTTCTTATCGGCAAAGCGGACGATTTTCGATTCAATCGACGGGCAGTAGCGAGGGCCGATGCCTTCGATGACGCCGTTGCACATCGGCGCCCGGTCGAGGTTGTCGCGAATGATTTTATGCGTTTCTTCATTGGTAAAGGTCAGCCAGCAGCAGGCCTTATTACGGTTCTTCCGTTCCGACAAGAAGGAAAATGCATGGCCGTCTTTATCGCCTTCCTGCTTGGTCATTTCGTCGGTCCGAAGGGTACGGCGATCGACGCGGGCCGGCGTACCGGTTTTAAAGCGCATGAGCTTGAGACCGGCTTTTAAAAGGGATCCCGACAAATCTTCTGCCGAGCGCTGGCCGATGGGTCCACCGGAATAGGTGCAGTCGCCAATGATGATTTTTCCCTTTAAATAGGTTCCCGTGGCCAAGATGACGCAGGGAGCCTTATAGACTTCATCCAGTTCCGTCCGCACGCCGGAAACGACGCCGTCTTCCAGCAGCAAATCGGTAATCATGAGCTGTTTGACATCGAGATTTTCCTGGTTTTCCAGGGTCTTGGTCATGGACATCTGATAGAGCTTCTTATCGGACTGAGCCCGCAGCGAATAGACAGCCGGCCCCTTGCCCGTATTGAGCATCCGCATTTGCAGGCACGTTTCATCGGTATTAAGCCCCATTTCGCCGCCTAAGGCATCGATTTCCCGGACCAAATGGCTCTTTCCGGGACCGCCTACGGCCGGATTACACGGCATGAGGGCAATATTATCTAAATTTAAAGTAGCAATCAGCGTCTTGGCACCTAAGCGGGCACTGGCAAGAGCCGCTTCACAGCCGGCATGGCCGGCACCGACGACGATGACATCGTATGTATCGACGGTAAACATAGTTACACCTCTTTATTTTCCCAAACAGAATCGGCTGAAGATTTCTTCAACGATATCGTCATGAACGGTATCCCCGGTAATAGAGCCCAACAGACTCCAGGCTTCCCGTAAATCGACGACGGCAAAGTCGACAGGCATGCCGTCTTCCATGGTCGTCAAGGCCCGGTTCAACGCTTCCCGGCTCTGGCGGACCAGTTCAATATGACGCGTATTGGTTAACAGGGCACTGCCCGATTGATTGGTCCGGGGCAGGGCCTGTTCCAAAAGTTGGTCTTTTAACGCCTCAAGGCCCTCGCCGGTACTGGCCGAAATGGACAAGACCGGATGGTGATAGTCCCTGAGGTCGCCTTCGCTGACGACAGCCGGTAAATCGAGTTTATTGAGGACGATGAGGGCATTCTTATCAGTCGTAGACGCTAAAATCCCCTTGTCTTCCTCGGAAAGGGGACGGGAACGGTCGATGACGACGACGGTGATATCGGCTTTATCCATATAGGACCTGGCCTTGGTCACGCCGATCTGTTCGACCCGATCCTCGGTCTCGCGAATCCCTGCCGTATCGACCAGGCAGACGGGAACGCCTTTTAAAGAAATCCACTCTTCGAGGACATCCCGCGTCGTTCCCGGCACATCGGTGACGATAGCCCGGTCGCTTTGAAGCAGGCAGTTGAGAAGACTCGACTTGCCGGCGTTCGGCGTGCCGGCAATGGCGGCCATGACGCCGTCGCGAATCATCCGCCCTTCCCGCGAAGCGGCCAGCATCTCATCGAGGGCTTTTAATTGCGTCCTAATGGCACCGGCAACGTCAGGGACGGTAATCTCTTCTAAGTCTTCTTCGGGATAATCGATCATGACTTCCAGGCGCGTAATAAAATCGGTCAGTTCCTTGCGCATGGCACCGACCGCCTTGGACAGGCGGCCTTCCAACTGGCTTACGGCACTGGTAAGGCCCTGATCGCTTTTGGCCTGGATAACATCCATGACGGCTTCGGCCTGGGCAAGGTCGATGCGCCCGTTTACGAAGGCCCGCTGCGTAAATTCGCCGGGATTGGCCAGTCGGGCGCCGTGAGAAAGGACCAGCGCCAATATCTCTTCTAAGGCCTTATAGCCACCATGGCACTGGATTTCCAAGACATCTTCCGCTGTATATGAATGAGGCCCTTTCATAATGAGCAGTAACACTTCATCAATAGGCCGCCCGTCATCGGACACGATCATACCGTGCTGGATCGAACGGTCTCGCCGATCGGCTAAAGGAACCTCAGAGGAACTCTTAAAAACGGCATCGCCGACAGCATAAGCCTTACTGCCGCTGATACGAATGACGCCGATGCCGCTCTCACCGAGGGGCGTTGCAATGGCCGCAATCGTATCGGCCGTATCATACATCATATAGGACTCCTTCCATAGTCTAAAAGGAGTTGTCAGCGACAACTCCTTTTTCATATCTATCTTTATACTTTATCCTTGATAATAAATGACGACGTGACGGTACGGATCTTTGCCTTCGCTTTCCGTCCGTACTTCCGAGTCATTTTGCAGGGCTACGTGAATGATTTTTCGTTCATAACCATTCATCGGCTCCAGGGTAACGGACTCGCCGTTTTGCTTGACCCGGTTCGCCAGGCGATGAGCCAACTGCTTCAGCGTTTCTTCCCGGCGATGACGGTAGTTTTCAACATCGAGCATGATGAAATACCGTGCATTTTCGCCCTGATTGGTCGTCAGGTTGGTCAAATATTGGAGGGCATCCAAGGTTTGGCCATGCTTGCCGATGAGAATGCCTAAGTTCTTGCCGTGGAGATGAAGAAGGATTTTATCGGACTTGATCATCTTTTCAATGACCACATCGATGCCCATGTTCTTCAACACTTCCTGCAGGAAGGCCTTGCCTTTAGCGGCTGCTTCTTCTGCGGAAAAAGCTTCTTCTTCCGGTTCTTGTACAGCCGGTTCAGACGGTTCATCTTCCATCATATCCGGTTCAGCGACTTCGACAGCTTTCACGACGTCAGCTGCTTTCGGTTCAGCAGCGGATACTTCCGTTTCCGGTTCGGCCTGAATGACTTCAGACGGTACCGGCGTTACATCAGCTTTTTCGGTAATACGGACACGAGCCGGTTTGCTGCCAAACCCAAAGAAACCGCTTTTCGGTTCTTCTAAGATCTCGATGTCAACTTCTTCTTTCATTCTGCCGAGACGCACCAGACCGGAGCGCACGGCATCTTCGATCGTTTTTCCTGTTGCTTCGATAGTACTCATGCTTGTGCTCCTTTATTCTTGAGGTGAGCCATAACCATCTGCTGGCCCCACTGGAAGAGGTTGGAAACAACCCAGTAAATGACCAGACCACTCGGGAAGTTGAGACTGATCCAGCCGATGAACAGCGGCATGACGACTTTCATGATTTTCTGCTGTTTGGCCTGGGCATCCGATGCCGCTACCTGTGCGCCGGACATCTGGTTCTGAATAAAGTACGTCGAAATAGCCGACAAGATCGGCATGACATAAATCGGATCGGGCTGACCGAGGCTCGGAAGCCATAAAAAGCTTTCAAAGGCCGGGTCATAAGGATACTCTCTTAAAGCATAGAATATAGAAATAAGGAAAGGCATCTGAATGAGAATGGGGAGGCAGCCCGACAAGGGGTTGACACCCATTTCGCGATACAGTTTAGACATTTCTTCCTGCATCTTCTTCTGGTTTCCTTTATATTTCTTCTGAATTTCTTTAATCTTAGGCTGCAAAAGCTGCATGCCTTCCATGGAGCGGATCTGTTTCGCCGTAAGGGGCGACAGCACCAATTTAATAATCAAGGTGAGCAAGATAATGGCAATGCCATAGCTCGGATAGCCCATATTCTGGGTGAATGCATAACAGTAATTCATAAATGTCGTCATAATACCACTGAGGACATCCATTATTCCACTGAAAAAGCCCAATGTGCTCAACTCCTGTTCAGTTGTAAAAATAAGGATTTACGGTACGGGATCATATCCACCTTTATGAAAGGGATGGCATTTTAAAATGCGCCTTATTGCCAAGTAACTCCCTTTTAACGCACCGTATTTCTGCAATGCTTCAAGAGCATAGGCAGAACAAGTGGGATAAAACCGGCAGCATGGCCGGTGAAGCGGCGATATAAATAACTGGTAGCCCCGAATCAGGGCTATGAAACACCATTTCATGCATCATCACTTCTTTTTCAATACCCTGGCATGCCGGAATAACTGCAAAATGGACTGTTCAGCTTCTGCATATCCGGCATATTTCAGACTGCTGCGGCCAATGAGGACTAAATCGAAGCCGTCCTTCAGATCAAACTGATGGAGACGGTATACTTCCTTCATCAGGCGGCGGCAGCGGTTGCGCTCAACGGCACAACCGATTTTTTTCCCCGTCACAAAACCGATGCGGGTCGGTTGCTTTGGCGATCGCGGCAGAACGTATAAAACGACGCGGCGATTGACATACGACTTTCCGCGGCGATATACGAGCTGGTACTCGCGATTTTTACACAGCCGTTGCTCTTTCGTTAGTTCATACATACATAATTGTCCTAGTAATGCTAGAAAAACAGAAAAATTCCACATGCCGGAACTTTTCTGTTTATCTCGTAATAATTAAGCAGAGAGTTTTTTTCTGCCTTTCATGCGTCTTCTTTTTAAAACCATGCGGCCGCCCTTAGTCTTCATTCTTTCACGAAAACCATGAGTTCTTTTTCTCCACAATGTATTCGGCTGATATGTCTGTTTCAAGCTAGACACCTCCTTTTCCATCATTGACAGTAATTGATTTACACCATAACAGGTTAATTATAGTAAGCGATGGTCAGCCTGTCAAGCCTTATTTTTAGGCACTTATTCCATTTGAGAATACCCGATGTATAAGTATTCCAACAAAAATTTCTTCCCATAACCTGGGTTTTGTTGTAGAATGTGGATAGATAAATATAGTTGTCAACAATCCATCCACATTTTGTGGATAAGTGGAAAGAATCGGAAACTCGATGTACATCGGCTTTCCGGCTTTTTACATTTCATTTGTTCACGTTGTCCACAATGAAGTTGTACACATATGAACGCCCAATATACACACCTAAATTTTTCGTACAGACAGGAAGGATTACTATGGATCTGCTCAGTTTATGGGAAAAAATGTTAGCCAATTTGAAACAAGTCTTGCCCAAAGAAATTTTCACCAATTGGTTTGAAGGCAACATCATTCCCTACTCTTATTCGGAAGAAGAAAATTTGCTCATCCTCGATACGATGACCAATTTCCTTCGCGATTACGTCAGTAAAAAATACACCGACGTCCTGGAAACCATCGCCGAAGAAGTCATTGGCCATAAAACAAGGGTTCAGCTCATTACCAGTCAGGAAAAAACGCCGGATCACGACAAAACCGAAGCCGTTGCCGAAACGATTACCCTGCCGCCCAAACAAAGTACGCCTCCCGTAGAGGCCGTGACCGCCCCCAAAGCCGCAAAACCGGCTCCAGTCGTCCAAACCGAATGGGTCCAGCCAGAACTTCCCATCACCGATGCCATGCCGGCTATCAAGGATGCTGCTTCTTTATCACTGACCACAGAATCCAGTCCTTATAATAATAATTTAAATAAAGATTATACCTTTGACAACTTTATCGTCGGCAACAGCAACCGCGTGGCAACGGCCGTCGCCAAGTCCATTGCCGCAGCTCCGGCCCAAAAATGGAATCCTTTTTATATCTATGGCGACAGCGGTCTCGGAAAGACCCATTTAATGCATGCCATCGGCCATGAGCTCTTAAAAAACTTTCCCAATATGCGCCTCCTGTGCATTACCAGCGAAGACTTCGTCAATGAATTCATCCAGTGCATCCAGGACCAGAATACGGAAAGCTTCCGCCGCCGGTACCGCAACGTCGACGTCCTCTTCGTCGACGACATCCAGTTCCTCGGCCGCGGCGAAAAGGAGAGCTCCAAGGAAGAATTCTTCCATACCTTTAATAAGCTCTATCAGGATAAAAACAGATGGTATTCACCAGCGACCGTCCGCCCCGCGACATCAAAAAGCTGGAAGAACGCCTGCGTTCCCGCTTTGAAAACGGGATGGTCACCCAAATCGAGCCTCCCGATCTGGAAACCCGAACGGCAATCCTCCGGACCTGGTCGGAAAAAGAAAATATCGTCTACGATTTAGATGCCTTAAATTATATTGCAGCCAACGTCAGTGAAAACATTCGAAAGCTGCACGGCGCTTTCATCCGGGTCCTCTTGGAATCGATGCAGACCAAGAGCAACGTCACATTGCCGTTGGTTAAACATGCAATCAGCTACATTACCGATGCGCAAGACGAAAAGAAGTACATCACCATCGATGAAATTACGACCTATATCTGTCAGCACTACAATATCAATTATAAAGAATTAATGGGCAAGAAAAAACTAAGGATATCGCTCTTCCCCGTCAGATTGCCATGTACATGTGCCGTGAACTGACCGGGAACACCTATCCCCATATCGGAACGGCCTTCAATGGCCGTGACCATACGACGGTTATGCATGCTTGTACCAAGATCATGGAAAAGGCCAAAGAAGACCGTCACTTTAAGGAACACATCGAAAAGATGATGAATGAAATCCGTGGTGTGGATAACTAGGTTGATAAAAATATCGATAGATTGTGGATAAGAAAAAAAAGAAATCCACAGTGGAAATGTGGACAAAAAATTACCCGTTATCCACATTCTATCCACACCTGTGGATAGCTGAAAATAGCTCTTATCAATCACTTATCCACAAATTCACAGGCCCTACTACTAAGACTACTGTTTTTTAACTTGCATTTAATTAATTTACTCAGCGCAGAAAAGGGGATACTCCATTGAGACTGAAACTAAAAAAGAAGATCTGAACAAAGGCTTACAAGCCGTCCAGAAAGTAGCTCAGAACAAAAACAACAATATGTCTTCTGAAAACGGCCTTCTGATCAAAGCCCTTCACGGCATTATCGAATTTCAGGCCAATGACTATGACATGGGCATCAAGATCACCGTTCCCGGTATCATCGAAGAAAAAGGCGAAGCCTTTATTGCCAATCCGTATTTAATGGATTTGACCCGACGGATTCCCAGCGATGAAATTGAAATCATCAAAGCCGATACGGATACGCAGCTGCTCATTAAAGGTGACAAACTGAAATTTGAATGCCTGACCATCAATCCCGATGACTTCAATGAAGTCGAAATCGTCGAAAACGGCTATGCCAGCTTCAAAACGACCAGCGTTGTCTTAAAAGATTTAATCGATAATACGTCGTATGCTTGTGCTACCGACGTAGCTCGTCCGATTTTCATGGGCACCTTCCTCGATGTCCAAGGCGACCAGATGACCATGGTGGCTACCGATACGCATCGCCTGGCCCTGAAAAAGACAACCCTCGATCAACCGGTGGATAATCCGCTGCAGGCCGTTATCCCCAGTCGTCTCTTGTCTGAAATTTCCCGCCAGCTGCCGACCGATATTCCGGAAACCGTGGAAATCACGGCTGTCCGCAACTACCTGGCTGTCCAGTTCGGCAACGTCTATATCCGTACGCGCCTTATCGAAGGCGACTTCCCGAATTACCGCCGCGTCATCCCGACGGATTTCAAATGTATTGCCAAGGTCAATCGGGCTGAATTCACCGGCGCCGTCGAACGCGCTTCCATCGTCGCCAAAGATGCCCAATATAATGTCATTAATTTCTTGATCGGCGACGGTCAAATTAAATTGATGAGTCAGCATCCCGATTACGGTACCGTTGAAGACTACGTCTCCTGCGACCTGGACGGTGAAGATTTGGATATATCCTTCAATGGAAAATTTATCCTCGACATCCTGAAACATTGCCAGAACAGCGAAGTCATCTTGAAATCGAAAGAAAACAGCCCGATGCTCGTTCAGGACAAGGATGACGATTCTTGCGTATTTGTTGTAACCCCTATGAGGACACGATAATGGAAACTATAAAAATTGAAACGCCGATGATCCAACTGGACCAGTTTTGAAATGGGCCAGCATTTTACAAAGCGGCGGCGAAATCCGCTTTTTATTGGACGAAGATAAAATTTTAGTAAACGGAATTTTATGCAAAGCCAAGCGAAAAAACTCTATCCGGGCGATACGGTAGAGATTAAGGATGTCGGTACATATTTGATTAAAGGTGAATAATTATGATGATTGAGTCGGTTCGACTGCACCGGTTCCGAAACTATGAGGATCAGAAAATCTCCTTTCCCAAGGCGACGATCCTCTTATATGGGCAAAACGGGCAAGGTAAGACCAATCTTCTGGAATCGTTATATTTAGGCGGAATCGGCAAGTCCTATCGGGGCATCGCCGATTCCGATCTCATTTCCTGGGATCAGGACAAGGCCAGTGTCATCATCGATTTTAACCGGAATGATACGACGCAGCAGATCAAAGTGATCCTGTCCAAGCTCGAGAAAAAAGAATTATGGGTCAACGAAACGAAGGTATCGCAGAAAGAACTGATCGGCACCTTGAATGAGGTCCTCTTTTCCCCCGATGACCTTCAGCTCATTAAGGGCAGTCCCTCTTTGCGGCGCCGTTTTATCGATATGGAGATCTCTCAGGTCAGCCGATCCTATTACCGCGATTTGCTGCAGTATAATAGAGCCATATCACAGCGCAACCTCTTATTGAAAAAGATGAAATACAGCGGCAGCCAATCCCTGGATGAATGGGATCGGCAGATTGCCGGCTTTGCAGCGTCCATTGTAGCTAAACGTTTAGAAGCCCTTCAGAAATTATCCTTTTTGGCCGGCGTCCTGCATAAACGGCTCAGCCGCGGCAAAGAAATGCTTCACCTGACCTATGTCCAGCCTTATGGAAAGGGAGACGGCAGCCATCAGATCGATCCGAAATGGTACTACGACCTCTTACAGCAGCATCTTCCGGAAGATATCCGTCGTCAGTCGACCTCGGTCGGGCCTCATCGCGACGACCTCTTATTTTCGGTCGGTCAGGGGGATTTAAAAAAATACGGGTCCCAGGGACAACAGCGGACGGCCGTTCTGGCCCTGAAATTATCGGAGCTTGAATTTATTAAGTCGGAGACCGGAGAATACCCCGTCCTCTTATTGGATGACGTCATGAGTGAGCTCGATCAGAGCCGGCGTCAAGCATTGCTTGACTTTGTCCGCAACCGCATTCAAACCTTTATTACGACGACCGAGCCCGATATTTTCGCCGGTATGGAGGGCTGTCATCCCATCTGTATCGAACAAGGGAGGGTGGTTTCCCATGGAGAAGCGAAATCTTAAACTCGAAAAAGCCGGACTTGCTATCCCCGATGTCTTGGCCAAACACCGCCTGCTCCTTCCGTACCGGATGTACCAGGCCAAGCGGGACTGGAAAAAAATCGTCGGCGAGCAAATTGCCAAATATTCATATATATTAGATTTTAAGAATAATTTGATGATCGTTGCCGTCATGAATCCCGTTTACATGAATTATTTATTTATGTATAAAACAAGATAATTGAGGAATTTAATTCCTATGTTGGGCATCAGGCTATTGCCGATGTCCGTTTTGTCAAAAGGGGAAAAACCCGTTCAGACGGTCTATGAAACCTTAGAAGGAGAAACACAAGATGTCCTTCCTGAAGGGAATATTCGTCAAATCATTCTCGATGACGCGACGGTAGCCAACATTCGCCGTGAAACGGAAAAACTTCCCGACGGCTTGCGGGAAAAGTTGGTACAGCTGCGTTTTGCCCAGGCTAAACGCATCAAAGCCTATGCCGTGAGCGGCTTTATCCCCTGTCCTTCCTGCGGTCGCTGGATGGCTAAAGGCGAAAAGATCTGCATCTTTTGCCGAAGTGCTGCCCGCCATGCCCTGAAAATGAAGGTGCGTTCTATTTTAGAAGACATGCCCTGGCTGAGCTGGGAGAAAATGGCCGGGCAATTAGATGTTTCGGTTCAGGATAAAGGGGCTGAGCAGGCCTATAACGATGTCCGGAGAAATCTCATCTATACCTATATTGAAAAAGTATACTATGAGTACGATACGGAGGCCGATGACCTCATCCTGGCCCTGCTCATTACGCGCCGCGTTCCCGGCGATATAGAGCCTAAATTCATTGAAAATCTCGTTGCAAAATATCGGAGGAAACCAGACCATCATGTATCTCCATCTGAGCCCTGACACGATTATTCCCATACGGGATATCGTAGCTATCTTACCGTATCCGAAGCGAAAGGGGGCGGCTCTGCTGCAGTCCTTTGGGCTTCCCGTGCAATCCGTCGGTACTTCCTCGGAAGCCGATTGGCGCTCTCTGGTCATTACAGAAGATTGCGTCTATTCACTGCCGGTCACGGGAGATACCATGCTTCGCCGGTATCAGAAATGCCTGCAGCTGTTAGCGCCTGGCGACAAGGCCTAAGGGCGGGATGTATTTAAAAAATGTGGATTTTACGGTATAATAAAGTGTTAGTTGCCTAGTTTATCATTAAAAATTGCAAGAAACAGGAGTTGAGAATTTATATGTCGAAAGACAAAGCGCGATATGGTGCCGAACAGATTCAAGTATTAGAAGGCCTGGAAGCCGTTCGTAAACGGCCGGGGATGTACATCGGCAGTACGTCTGAACGGGGGCTGCACCATCTGGTATATGAAGTCGTCGACAATAGTATCGACGAAGCGTTGGCCGGGTATTGTACGCATATCGAAGTCACGATTCAGGAAGACAACAGCATTACCGTCGTCGATAATGGCCGCGGCATCCCCGTTGCCATGCATAAAATCGGCAAGCCGGCTGTTGAAGTCGTACTGACCGTCCTTCATGCCGGTGGCAAATTCGGCGGCGACGGCTATCCGATTTCCGGCGGTCTTCACGGCGTCGGTATCTCTGTCGTCAATGCTTTGAGTGCCTGGACGAAGGTCGAAGTAAAGCGCGACGGCTATTTATGGGATATTTCTTTTGCCCGCGGGTTAACGGAATCGCCGCTGAAAAAAGTCCGTCCCCTGGAAGCCAGTGAAGAAACGGGAACCCGTGTTTCTTTCAAACCGGATCATGAAATCTTCCCTGATACGGTCTATGATTTCAATACGTTAAAGACGCGCCTGCGCGAACTTGCTTTTCTGAATAAAGGTTTGAACATCACCCTTACGGATAAACGAGGCGAAGGCAAACAAGAAGTATACTGCTATGAAGGCGGCCTCGTTTCTTTCGTCTCCTTCCTGAATGAAAAACATCAGGCCGTCAATCCGACCGTCGTCAGCATCGATGGTGAAAAAAATCAGGTCATCGTCGATATCGCTATGCAGTATAACGACGGCTACAGTGAAAATATCCTGACCTTCGTCAACGATATCTTTACCGAAGAAGGGGGCACGCACCTCAGCGGCTTCCGCTCCGGTTTGACCCGTACCATCAATGATTATGGCCGCAGCGCCGGTATTTTAAAGGACAATGAAGACAACCTGTCCGGTGAAGACGTCCGCGAAGGCTTGACGGCCGTCATCAGCGTCAAAGTCCGGGAACCTCAGTTTGAAGGTCAGACGAAAACCAAGCTTGGCAACGGGGAAGTAAAAGGCATTGTCGACAACATCATTTCCGACGGACTGAAAGAATTCTTTGAAGAACACCCGGCCGAAGCCAAAGCCGTCATCAACAAGACCATTTCGGCATCGCGTGCCCGTCAGGCTGCCCGCCGTGCCCGCGAATTGACGCGCCGGAAAAATGCCCTGGAAATCAGCAGCCTTCCCGGTAAATTGGCGGACTGCTCGGAAAAGAATCCTGATCAGACGGAAATCTACTTAGTCGAAGGTGACTCGGCTGGCGGCAGTGCTAAACAGGGCCGTGACCGTAGATTCCAGGCTATCCTGCCCCTACGCGGCAAAATCATCAACGTCGAAAAAGCCCGCCTCGATAAGATTTTGGCCAACGAAGAAATTCGTTCCATGATCACCGCCTTCGGTACCGGTATCGGCCAGGAATTCGACATCAGCAAACGCCGCTACGATAAAATTATCATCATGACCGATGCCGACGTCGACGGCGCCCATATCCGGACGCTGCTGCTGACCTTCTTCTACCGGTTCATGAAGCCTCTCATTACGGAAGGTCACGTATTCATTGCTCAGCCGCCCCTCTATCAGGTACGCAAGGGCAAACAGGTATGGTATTTCTATACCGATGAATCGATGCAGAGCAAGCTCGATGAATTAGGACGCGACAATAATTCCGTCGTCGTCCAGCGTTATAAGGGCCTTGGTGAAATGAATCCGGAACAGCTCTGGGAAACGACGATGGATCCGGAAAACCGGACCATGCTCCAAGTCCATCTGGAAGATGCTGTGGAAGCCGACCGTATTTTCTCGGTCCTCATGGGCGATAAGGTCGAACCGCGGCGTAAATTCATTGAAGACAATGCTAAGAAGGTCCGTAACCTCGACTTATAATCAGGAGACCCTATGCCGACTATTTCTCAAAAGATAAACTTATTTACCGATTCGGCCATTGCCCGCATGTCAAAGGTGGCTGAAGCCTGCGGCGCCATCAACCTGTCGGAAGGCTTTCCGGATTTTCCGCCGCCCAAGGCCATGCTCGACCGTCTGGCTGAAGTGGCCGCCGCCGGTCCTCACCAGTACAGCCTCGATAATGGTGCAGAAAATCTGCGCCGGGCCCTGGCCGACTATCGAAAACTTTTTACCGGGCAAACCTTGGATCCGGAAACGGAAATCGTCGTTACCTGCGGCGGTACGGAAGCGCTCATGACGGCTATGATGGCTATCGTCGATCCCGGCGATAAAGTCATCCTCTTTTCGCCCTTCTATGAAGCCTATGCCACGGATGCCCTCCTTTGCGGTGCCGAACCGATTTATGTGTCCCTTACCGGCGACGACTACACCTTTGATGCCGATGAATTGGAAGCGGCTTTTAAACAGCGGCCGAAGGCCATCTTTATCTGCAACCCGTCGAATCCCTGCGGCAAGGTTTTTTCGAAAGACGAACTGCTTACTATCGCATCCCTCGTCGAAAAGTACGATACCTTTGCCGTCATCGATGAAGTCTATGAACACATCGTCTATGAACCGACGGAGTATACCTATTTTTCGACCCTTCCCGGAATGTATGAACGGACGATTTCCTGCGGTTCCCTCTCGAAGACCTACTCGATTACGGGCTGGCGGTTAGGATATATCTTTGCACCGCCGGTGGTGACTGATGCCATTAAAAAGCTTCACGTCTATCTGACCATCAGCGCTCCCAGCCCCCTTCAGGAAGCGGCCGTGACCGGCCTTCACTTTGGCCTCGATTACTATCAAGGCCTGCGGGAACTCTATCGAAAGAAACGAGATTTCGTCATCGACAGCCTCGATGCCATTGGGATTACGCACAATGTCCCCCAAGGCGCTTTCTATATGCTTCTCGATATCGGGGCCTACGGCTATGATGACGATGAAGCCTTTTGCCGGGATTTAGCCGAAAAAATCGGCGTGGCCCTCGTTCCGGCATCAACCTTTTTTAAAGAACCGGTCCATCATTTGGCAAGATTACAGTTTGCCGTCCGCGATGAAACGTTAAAAGAAGCCATGCATCGTTTGGAAGGCATCCATAAACTGAAAAAATAATTTGTTTCGTTACCTTATCATAAGGAGGGATTGTACATGAAAAAATGGCAGCTACTTCTCGTCGCCCTTTGCTTGACGGCTGGTACGATGACCGCCATGGCCGACGATGTTTCTGAAAGCACCCAGCCGAAAAAAGAATCGGCCGTGGTTCTCACCGATCCGACGGTGAATATGAAGAATTTAAATGATTTTTTTATCATGGAAGGTCGTACCTATGATAAGGTAACCGGTCTCTTAACGGCTTTGCCGCCGCAGACGACAGGCCTTACAGGCTCTTATTATTTCCGCGTGGACAAGCAGATCGTCGGCGACTATTTCTATCACGTCAAAGCCTACGATACGGACTCTCACGTCTTACTGGGGAACTACTTTGTGGCTAAAGATGAGAGCAGCGCTTGGAAGCTTCAAAGCAACCAGCAGGCCTCCCTTATTTACGGCAGTGCCGAAAAACTGATGGACAAGGTAGAAGTCGTCGTCTATCCGCCCAAAATTCCGATCGGCAGTTACGGCATCATCCGTGTCCACGTGCCCGGCATGATTCCTTATGATATTAAGGCGACCAGCTTGAATACGAAAATTGCCGATATTACGGACCATATGAATATCCGACCGCTGGAAGCCGGGAAAGTCGATCTCGTCGTCGATGTGAAAATCGGCGATGCCGTCCGTACGGTGACCAAAGAAATTACCGTCATCGATGAAGCCGACAAACGTACGGAATCAAGATCCCGCAATAATCCGACTGTCGGTGTCGGCATCGGCATCGGCTGGGGCAGCGGATGGCATCATGGCGGCGGAATCGGCATCGGTGTCGGACCTTGGTGGTAATCTAAAAGGAGAGTGGATCTACTGTGGAGTTTTCCCTAGGAAAACAGTTACTGGTCATCATTTTACTTATCTTTGGCAACGGCATTTTTTCTTTATTGGAAATGGCCATCGTCAGCAGCCATCAATCGCGCTTGGAAGCGATTGCCGATGAAGGCAGCAAGTCGGCGGCTATCGTCCTGAAGCTGCGTGAAAATCCGAATAAGATGTTTTCTACGGTCCAGTTCGGCATCACCCTGATCAGCCTGTTGACCGGTGTCTACGGCGGTACGGAAATGGCCGGACCTTTATCGGTATACGTCGCCAAGATTCCCGGTCTCGAACCCTATGCCTACACGGTCAGTCTGACCAGCATCGTCGCGGTGATTACCTATTTGACGATCATCCTCGGTGAAATCGTTCCGAAGCGGATTGCCATCGACAATCCGGAAAAAGTAGCCTGCCTGCTGGCTCGTCCCATGCTCTACTTTTCGACGATCTGTACGCCTGTCGTCTGGATCTTGTCGTGGTCGACGACTGCCGTTACCAAGATGATGGGCGTCAAGAAGCCTGAAGTCCTTCCCGTAACGGAAGATGAAATTAAACTGCTTCTCGAACAAGGCGTCGAACTCGGAGCTTTTGAAAAAGAAGAACCGGAACTGGTAACCCGCGTCTTTCGCCTGGCCGATATGGACGTCGGCGATATCATGACCAACCGGACCCAGGTAGACTGGCTCGACGTGGAAGATCCGGAAGCGACGATGATGCAGGAACTGGTAGCCTTCAATCACAATAACCTGCCTGTCGGACGAGGCTCTTTGGATGACTTCATCGGCATGGTTTCAGTCAGTGAAATCTTTCAGAAATATTATGAAAATATTCGCTGTCAGAAACCGGCGTCCCTGCCGGCTATCGTAGAAGACTGTGTCCATAAGCCGATTTACATTCCCGAATCGATGGACATCATGAAAGTCGTCCACGTCTTCCGGGAACACAGCGTCCATGAAGTCGCCGTCCTCGATGAATACGGCAACTTCAGCGGCATCCTGACCCTTCACGACATCCTCGAAGAATTAGTCGGCATCATGCCTGCCGGGGAAGAAGAAAAGAAGGAAGAAGCCAACCGCATCATCCAACGGGGCCCGAACGACTGGCTCATCGAAGGGCTGCTCACCATTGAAGAATTTAAAGATTTCTTTAAAATCGAAGACGAGCTGCCTGACGAAGAAGAAGACTTGTATAAAACGCTGGCCGGCCTCATTACCTATGGCGTCGGCCGGATTCCACGGGAAACCGATACGTACGTGTGGAAAGACTTTACCTTTGAAGTCGTCGATATGGATAATCTCCGCGTCGATAAAATCCTCGTCACCCGAAATCCAGATTACTCAGAAGACGAAGAAGAAGAAAAATAAATGCACAATAAAAGGAACTGGCCTTTAGGGCCAGTTCCTTTTTTCGTGATGGCAGTCGTTTCTATTCACTTTTTGTCGAGCGGAGAAAGAGATTTTTTAAGACGTCATGAGGGTCTTTCTTTTCTTGAATGATGGAATGGACAGCCGACGTAATGGGAAGCTCTACACCGTAGTGAGCCGATAAATCTAACAGGGCTTCCGTCGTGCCGACGCCTTCGGCCAATTTTGAAAAAGGTCTTCCTTCGATATAATCCTGGCCGAAGCGGCGATTATTGCTGTGCGGTGAAAAGAGGGTCGCTTCATAGTCGCCTAAATGACTGAGGCCGTAGACAGTCATGGCTTGTCCGCCCATGGCGGAGACTAAGACCGAGAGCTCATGGGCACCGCGGGCCATGAGGGCACCCTTTAGGGCTGTCATGTGGGCACCGTCGAGCATGCCGGCTGCGATGCCGACGACATTCTTGGCGGCAGCTCCGATTTCAATGCCGAGAAGATCCTGGCCGTAATAAAAGCGAATCAAGGGGCTGGTGAAGGTGTCGACTAAAAAATGGGTAAGCCTATCGTCGGCTGAGGCGATGACCATGCAATTGGGCATACCGCTGATAAAGTCCTGAACATGGCCCGGGCCGACCCAGACAGCCGTCCGCACGGCCTTACCCAGTTCTTCTTCCATGACCGTCGTCAGCCGTTTGCCGCTGCCAGCTTCTAAGCCTTTCATGGCCAGTACGAAGGGAAGGTCGGCGTCGTATCCGGCCTCACGCAGGTTTTTGGTAAAGGAGCGAAGCTGCTGGGCGCTGATGGAAATGATGCAGATGTCGGCACCGGTAAGGGCCTCTTTCAAGTCATCGGTCAGGCTAATTGCGTCCGGCAAGGTAAGATAGTCATTTTTTCGTGTTTCTTTTAGGCGGCTCAGGTTTTGAGACCCCGGTCGTCCCCATAAGGTCACGGTATGACCGATGTGATCGGCATACCAGGCGTGGAAACTGCCCCAGCGGCCGCAGCCTAAGACGGTGATGTTCATAGCATGTTCTCCCCTCAGAATAATTTTTGTAATTAAATTATAACATGGATTAATCCCTTCAGACAGTTTAGGAAAATTAGGCCTGTCTTTCTCTCCTTACAATAAGCTATACTTTTTTTGAAATTACGATGAGTTCTGTTGTATTTACAATGGATATCTGTCTTTCGTATCGGTATAATGAACTCAGAAAGGGCGGTAATGAGCCCTCTTGATTCGTTAGCTTTGGTCAGCAGATAGGCTGACTTGAAAGGAGAATGAAGTATGGGAAAGAAAATTACAGAAAAAGTTACTTGGGTCGGTAAAATCGATTGGGAACTCAATAAGTTTCATGGTCACGAATATTCTACGGAAAAAGGCTCGTCTTATAATTCCTATTTAATCCGCGACAAAAAGGTCGCCTTGATCGATACGGTATGGAAACCCTTTGATGAAGAATTTGTCGATTACTTAAAACAGGAAATCGACCTGAAAGACATAGATTACATCGTCATGAATCACAATGAAAATGACCACAGCGGGGCCCTTCCGGCCTTGATGCGGGAAATCCCTGACGTCCCGATTTACTGCACGCAAAAAGGGGAAGCCATCCTTCGCGGTCTCTACCACCAGGATTGGAATTACGTCAACGTCAAGACCGGCGATACCTTAGACCTTGGCGACAGCAAACTGGTATTCATTGAAGCGGCCATGCTCCACTGGCCGGACACGATGTTTACCTATATGACCGGCGAAAACATCCTCTTCAGTAACGACGGCTTCGGTCAGCATTTTGCCAGCGAATGGATGTACAATGACTGTGTCGATCAGGCAGAACTCTATCATGAAGCCATGAAGTACTATGCCAATATCTTGAACCTCTACAGCCCCATGGTTACCCGCAAAATCGATGAAATCTTAAAGATGAACGTTCCGGTCAATATGATTTGCCCCAGCCACGGCGTCATCTGGCGGGACAATCCCCTGCAGATCGTCGAAACGTATCAGAAATGGGCCAAGGAATATCAGGAAAACCAGATCACCATCATTTATGATACGATGTGGAATGCGACGCGCCGCATGGCTGAATGCATTGCCCAAGGCCTTCTCGAAGCCGACCCGACGCTGACGGTCAAACTGTACAACTCCGCCGTCGACGATAAGAACGACATCGTCACCGAAGTTTTCAAATCAAAGGCCATCTTGGTCGGCTCGCCGACCATCAATTACGGCTTCCTCTACTCCATCGGCGGCATCATGGAAATGATTCGCGGCCTGAAGTTTAAAAATAAGAAGGCCGCTGCCTTTGGCAGTTACGGCTGGAGCGGTGAATCGGTCAAACAGATTACGGGCCTCTTAAAAGAAGCCGGCTTCGGACTGATCAATGACGGCCTCCGCTGCCAGTGGAACCCCGATATGGAATCGCAGAACCTCTGCCGTGACTTCGGTCGTGATTTCGCTAAATCTCTCGCCAAATAAAACCTCCTTTATCTCATAAAAAAATCGGATCTCTCTGAAGAGGTCCGATTTTTTCATGACTTATAAGTGAGCGATGACGGCGTCGCGATAAGCTTCTGTCGTCGCCGTTCCGCCAAGGTCCGGTGTGAGGGCCTTCTTTTCGGCAAGGACGGCATCGACGGCTTTTCGGATATTGGCGGCAATAGCCGTTTCGCCGATATGTTCCAGGAGCATGCAGGCTGACCAAAGGAGGGCCGTCGGATTGGCGATGTGCTTGCCGGCAATATCGGGAGCACTGCCGTGGACAGCTTCAAACATAGCGTAATCGTCGCCGACATTCATCGAAGGCAGGAGGCCCAGGCCGCCGATGAGGCCGCTCGTAAGGTCGGAAATGATGTCGCCGTAGAGGTTCGGCATGACGATGACGTCGAATTGTTCCGGCCGCATGACCAGCTGCATACACGTATTGTCGACAATTTTGTCGTCACTTTCGATTTGAGGATAGTCGGCAGCTACGGCGCGGAAGGTATCGAGGAATAATCCGTCGCTCATCTTGAGGATGTTGGCCTTATGGACACAGGTGACTTTTTTTCGTCCATGGGCGATGGCGTATTCAAAGGCCGAGCGGATAATGCGTTCACTGGCTTTTTTCGTGATGAGTTTGATGGCGTGAACCGTATCTTCATTCATCTTATATTCGACGCCGATATATAAATCTTCTGTATTTTCACGGAAGGTGACGACGTCGACGTTCGGGAAGGGCGTCGGTACGGCCGCATTCGATTTTGCCGGACGGATATTGGCATAGAGATCGTATTTATTGCGCAGGGTGACGTTTAAGGAACGAAAACCCTTGCCAATCGGCGTCGTAATCGGCGATTTTAAGAGGATGCGGGTCTTTTCAAAGGAGGCAAAGGCAGCATCGGGAATGAGGGCGCCGTTCTTTTCATATTCGGCAGCGCCGACATTGAAAATTTCATAAGTAAGAGGCGCTTTGGCGGCGTCGAGGATGGCCAGGACGGCATCCGTGATTTCGGGACCGATGCCGTCGCCTTTAAATACGGTAATTGTCTTCATCGTTTATCTGTCCTTTCTGGGAATGTAATCCATGAGGTCGCCGACGTATTTTGCGGCCGGACGGACGATGCGGTTGTCATAGAGCTTGTGTTCGATGTTGTGAGCCAGCCAGCCGACCATACGGCTGATGACGAACAGCGGCGTATACAGGTCGCGGGGGATGCCCAGCATATTGTAGGCAAAGCCGCTGTAGAAGTCGACGTTGCTGCACATGGTGACGCCCTTTTCCTTGGTCAGCGTATCCATGGCCAGTCGCTCGAAACGATTATAGAAGCGGAATACGTCGTTCATGCCCTTTTCTTTGGCTAAGATGCCGCAGTAATGGCGCATGATTTCGGCCCGCGGGTCGGACAGGGTATAGACGGCGTGACCGAAGCCGTAGACCAGACCCTTATCGCTGCCCTTGAAGGTTTTGTTGAGGATTTGATGGATGACTTCGACGATTTGGTCGTCCGTCGCCTTAATGCCGATGGCATCGATGATCTGTTCCATCATCAAGGATACACGGATGTTGGCACCGCCGTGGCGCGGCCCTTTCAGGGCGCCGACGGAGCTGGCCATACTGGAGTAAATATCGGTGTCGGTAGAAGAAACGACGATGTTAGTGAAGGTCGAGTTAGTACCGCCGCCGTGATCGGCATGGAGGAAGAGCAAGAGATCGAGGAGCTGCGCTTCTTTTGGGGAGAACTTACTGTCCGGACGCAGCATGGATAAAATATTTTCAGCCGTGGAATAGTCTTTTCGGGGATAGTGGATGACCAGACTCTTACGATTGTAATAGTGAATCTTGGACATGTAGGCATAAACGGCAATGGACGGCAGCTTGCTCATGATATTGAGGCCCTTGCGCAGGGTTTGATAGACATCGGTATTGTCAGGATCTGGATCGTAGTTGTACAATGTCAGGAGGGCGTGCTGCAGCTTGTTCATCAGATTTTTGCCCGGCAGGCGGAGGAGGTTCATTTCCAAAAAGTCATCGGGCAGATCGTAGCCGTTTTGCAGTACCTTACAGAAGGCCTTCAATTCGTCTTCTGTCGGCAAGTATCCGAAGAGGAGCAGGAAGCTTGCTTCTTCGTATAAATAACCTTTATAATTCGTTTCTTTAACCAGCTCGCGAATGTCGATGCCGCGGTAGTACAAGATGCCGTCACAGTCGATTTTTTGGTCGTTTTCACCGCGGCGGTAACCGACGACATCGGCGATGCGGGTCAAACCGACGAGGACGCCTGTGTGATCTTCATTACGCAAGCCACGCTTTACACCGTACTTGGAAAACCATTCGCGGGGAATCTGCGTGTAGTTCTGTGACTTGCCGTAAAATTGGGCTAAATAAATATTTTTATCCAATTTGATTCCTCTCTTTCCTTCAAGTATGAATATAGAGGAATAACTTATAAATTATCGGTTATTCAGGAATATTCATATTTTTTTTCTAGGGAATATTTTTTAGAATATTCCTGTAAAGTATAAGTTATTATAGCATATTAATGGACAAAGTAAAATAAAAATCATGCAAAGTATGTAACGTTTAAAGGGTAGTCAAGGCCTTTTTTGTTATGATATAATATTTACTGAAATGGGATAAATTTTATATTGTGAAAATTATTTTACTAAATTTCATATTGTGAAAAGCCGTCGCTTTGGCGATGACAAAGGAGGGGTTATGTATGATTAAGTTATACGATGGTGGTGTCTATTTAGTTCATGGAACGGAAATCGTACCGGAAAAGGAAATCGCTAAGGTCAAGCAGCTTACGGGAAAAGACGTTTCCAAAGAAGACGCCAAGAAGGGAACCATTGCCTATTCTATTTTAAAAAATCATAATACGTCAGGTTCGATGGATAATTTGAAGATTAAATTCGATTCCATGGCGTCTCATGACATTACCTACGTCGGCATTATTCAGACGGCGAAGGCTTCGGGCATGGATCATTTTCCCCTGCCCTACGTCTTGACTAACTGTCATAACTCGCTCTGTGCCGTCGGTGGGACCATCAATGAAGATGACCATGTATTCGGCTTATCGGCAGCTAAAAAATACGGTGGTATTTTGTTCCTCCTCACGTTGCCGTCATTCACCAATATATGCGTGAAAAAATGGCCGGCTGCGGCAATATGATCATCGGCTCCGACAGCCATACCCGTTATGGTGCCCTGGGGACGATGGCTGTTGGCGAAGGCGGCGGGGAACTGGTTAAACAGCTTCTCGAAGATACCTATGACATTGCCTATCCCGGTGTCGTCGGCGTCTATCTGACCGGTAAACCGAATCCGGCCGTCGGTCCTCATGATATTGCCATCGCCATCGTCGGTGCCGTCTTTAAAAACGGTTACGTTAAAAATAAAGTCATGGAATTTGTCGGCCCCGGCATCGCTTCCATGTCGACGGACTATCGCAACAGCGTCGACGTCATGACGACGGAAACGACGTGCTTGTCTTCGGTATGGCGGACCGATGAAGATACGAAAGCCTACCTTACGCAGCATGGTCGCGGCGATGCCTATAAAGAATTGAATCCGGCCTACGTTGCCTACTATGACGGCTTCATCTATATCGACCTCAGCACGATCAAACCGATGATTGCTATGCCCATGCATCCGAGCAATGCTTTCACCATCGATGAACTCAATGCCAACTTAGAAGACATCCTTCATGAAACGGAAGAAGCCATCAATAAACGGATGAGCAATAAGGATTTGAAATACACCCTTACCGATAAGATTAAAGACGGCAAACTCATCGTCCAGCAAGGGGTTATTGCCGGCTGTTCCGGCGGTAACTACAGCAACGTCATGGCCGCCGCTCACATTTTAAAACAAGGTTCCAGCAATAGTCATGACTTCTCCCTCGACGTCTATCCTTCGTCGCAGCCGGTTTACCTGGACCTCGTCCGTAACGGTACCGTTTCGACCTTACTTGAAGCCGGTGCCATCTTTAAGACGGCCTTCTGCGGCCCCTGCTTCGGCGCCGGAGATACGCCGGCCAACAATGCCTTCAGTATCCGCCATACGACGCGTAACTTCCCGAACCGCGAAGGTTCAAAGCCGGGTAAGGGCCAGTTTGCATCTGTCGCCCTGATGGATGCCCGTTCCATTGCGGTAACGGCCATCAACGGCGGCGTTCTGACATCGTCTGAAGGCTATATGGACGACTATGTCGAAAAGCCTTACGAATACGACGATAAACCCTATGCAACCTTGGTTTATCAGGGCTTTAAACAGGGCGAAGATGAAGATTCGCTGGTTTATGGTCCGAACATCAAAGATTGGCCGGATATGGAACCCTTGGCTGATTCAGTCCTGTTGAAAGTCTGCTCGAAAATCATGGACCCGGTCACGACGACGGACGAACTGATTCCGTCGGGAGAAACGTCTTCTTACCGCTCCAATCCTTTGGGCCTTGCTGAATTTACCCTGTCCCGCCGCGATCCGGAATACGTCGGACGGGCCAAGGACGTCAATAAAGTGGAACAGGCCCGCCTTGCCGGAGAATGCCCGGCTGGTGTCGATCCGGAATTAAAAGCCGTCTTTGAAGCCTTGAATAAGCAGTTTGACGGCGTTTCCATGAAAGAAGTCGAAATCGGCAGCATGATTTACTGCGTCAAACCTGGCGACGGCTCAGCTCGTGAACAGGCTGCCAGCTGCCAGCGCGTCCTCGGCGGCCTGGCTAATATCTGCCAGGAATATGCCACTAAGCGCTATCGTTCCAATGTCATCAACTGGGGCATGCTGCCTTCCAAATGGAAGGGGAACCGGATTTTGAAATCGGTGACTATATCTATGTTCCCAACGTCAAAAAAGCCCTCGACGGCGACATGAAGGACATTAAAGCCTATGTCGTCACCAAGGGCATGAAGGAACTGTCCCTCTACATCGCTCCCATGACCGACGATGAAAAGAAAATCGTCAAGGCCGGCAGCCTGATTAACTACAACCGCAGCCGATAATCGTCATTCATCGAAGAGATCGTCCTTTTCGATGAGTCCCTCCTTTGGTGAGGAATGGTAGCGGTTTTTCCAGGCCCGATAAAATGTTGAATAATTGGTGAATCCGCACTCGTAGCAGATTGCTGTCAAAGCCCGTCCCTCCTGCATGAGGCGACGGGCTTTTTGCAGGCGCTTGGCCGTAATGTAACTTCCCGCCGTCATTCCCGTTTCACTTTTGAAGAGGTGCATCAAATAGTCAGGGCTCATGTAGAACATCCGGGCCAAAGCCGGAATTGATAGATCATCGGTGAGATTGGGCTTCGATATAGTCGACGATGGCCGTAATTTTTTTATGCTGCGGTTTTTTATTTACTAAAACCTATTTTTTGTGCCTTTACATCCATCCACAGGTGGAGGAGAAACTCGGAAAACAAGGTTTCCTGAAGGAGCGTCCCTTCCGGTCCCGGATACGACCAGGCACGCCGGAGGCGGCAGGATACGTTATACAGGCTGTCCGCTTCCTGGGGCTGGCGGAGGATAGGAGAGCGGGACGCCGAAAAAATCTGCTCGACGGGACAGCCGCGCTGGCGGTAGGTCTTTAAGTACGCCGGTGAAATATAAGCGATGATCCGCTCGTAAGGGGCATCGTCCATGATTGTCGGGCGATGAATTTTCCCGGCTGGAATGACGACGATGTCGTAGGGCTTTAAATCGTAGGCCGTTCCTTCCACATCATAGGATACGTGGCCTTGAAACAATAAGGTGATCTTATCAAAGTCATGGTAGTGGTACGGGCAGATCCACCGCCTTTTATCGACGAGGTGGAAGAGTTTTAAATTGCCCGATAAATAACCTGTCTTTTGTGCCATCGCAGTTGCTCCTTTATAGATTTTTCTCCTAAGAGAAGGGAAGGATATTTGAAATCGCATAATTTGCAATGTATAGAACATTATTTTCATATACTTTTCACTTTCAGCTATTGTATAATAGATGCTGTAAGGATTCAAGACAGTTACTAATCTATCATTTGTGAGTATAGAATTTTTATGGAGGGTACAAACTATGAAATTTGTCAAAATGCACGGTTTAGGCAATGACTTCGTCTTTTTTGAAGACAAACAGGGTGCCGATAAGGATTTTTCCCAGTTAGCGGTTAAACTTTGTGCACCTCATACCGGTGTCGGTGCCGATGGTATCATCGTCATCGTTCCCAGTGATAAGGCCGACGTTCGCATGCGAATCATCAATGCCGACGGCAGTGAAGCTGAAATGTGCGGCAACGGCATCCGTTGCTTTGCAAAATACGTCTATGACCATAAGATCATCGATAAAAAGAATTTACCGTTGAAACACTGGCCGGTATTATGAAGCCGAAGGTTATCCTCGGCGAGGACGGCAAGGTCAGCCTGGTTACGATCAACATGGGCAAACCGTTCACGAACCGTTCTCAGATTCCCATGGAAGGCCCGGAAGGTCCGGTCGTCGACGAACCCCTTGAAGTCGACGGCAAGACCTATAAGATTACCAGCCTGCTCATGGGTGTACCCCATACGATGATCTATGTCAAAGACGTCGATGCCGTACCCCTTCACGAATTAGGTCCTAAATTTGAAACCCATAAGGCTTTCCCGCGTAAGACGAATATGAACTTTGTCCAGGTCATCGACGACCATACGATTAAGGTTCACACCTGGGAACGCGGTGCTGGTGCTACCCTGGCCTGCGGGACCGGTTCCTGCGCCTGCGCTGTCGGCTCCTTTATGAACGGCTTTACGGGACGCAGCGTCGACGTTCAGCTTTACCTCGGTACCCTTCATATCGAATACGATGAAAAAGACGGCAACGTCTACATGACTGGTCCTGCCGCCGTTACCTTTACCGGCGAATGGCTGGAAGATTAATCTATAACTGTATATAATAAAAGAGGCTGTCAATGTGGCGGCCTCTTTTTACCATATACGAGGTATTTTATGGAAATGAAACAGATTCAAAAGGCGATATTCCTCGACCGGCCCAATCGCTTTATTGCCCATGTCGATCTTAACGGTCAGGTCGTTACCTGCCATATGCCCAATCCCGGACGTATGTGGGAACTCCTCTTTCAGGGAACGACAGTTTATGTGCGGCCGGCAGAAAATCCCAAGCGGAAGACCCCTTATGACGTCGTCGGCATCGAACGTGACGGGACGCCGATTTTACTCGATACACAGTACAATAACGATACAGCCGCTTGGCTCGTCGAAAACCATCTCGTTCCCGGCTGGGAGAAATGGGACCTCATTCGCCGCGAAGTGACCGTCGGCGACAGCCGCTTTGATCTCCTTCTGGGAAACGGCGAAGAGCGCTTTTTCGTCGAAGTAAAGTCCTGCACCTTATTCAGCAAAAATGGGGCTATGTTTCCCGACGCCGTTACCGAACGGGGGCGAAAGCATATCTTAGAATTGGCTTCTATGAGCGATAAGGGAATCCATACCGGTGTCTTGTTCCTCGTTCATTGGGATCGGGCCCGGTGGTTCCTTCCCGATTACCATACAGATCCCAATTTTGCCGAAGCCTTCTATGAAGCGGCGCCTCGTCTCGATTGGAAAGCCCTGGCCCTGCGTTGGGACACTTCCTTTAAACGACCGGAACCGGTCCGACTCCTGCAATATCCGGAAACCATTTTAACGGCTGAAAACCATGACAGCGGCGATTATCTCTTCATAACCCAACTTTCAGAAGATGCCGATATCGTCATCGGCTCTAAGGGACTGATGCATTTTCCCAAGGGATACTACGTCTATACCGGCTCGGCTAAAAAGAATTTAGCAGCCCGCCTGGCCCGTCACAGCCGCAAGCGTAAAAATCTCCACTGGCATATCGATTATCTGCGGCAGGAAGCGGACGTCATTGCCGCCCTTCCCATCCGTACGTCTCAGGACTTAGAACATGAACTGGCTAAGGCTGTCGACGCGGCTTCCCAGTGGCGTATCGACGGCTTTGGCTGTACGGACTGCCATTGTCCGTCTCACCTCTTTGGCTTTACCGATAACCCCATTCACGATCGTGCCTTTATCCAAATTGTCGAAGACTTTCGTATGAATCGACTGCAAAATAAGATATAAAATGTAAATTATAGGCGTAAAAATGATGAACACCCTGTTTTTATGCGGGTTTATGGTATAATGTGAAATAAATCAAGGATTTAGAGGGGGGCGAGGCGCCATGGAACGCTCGCAGGCATTAGCTTTACTGCAAAAATATAATAAAGAACCTTTTCATATCATGCATGCCCTGACGGTTGAAGGCGTTATGCGCTGGTATGCTCAAGAATTAGGGTACGGCGATGACGTCGATTTTTGGGGACTCGTAGGACTTCTGCACGACGTCGATTTTGAACAGTATCCCGAAGAACATTGTAAAAAAGCACCAGAACTCTTAGTAGAAATCGGTGCTGATGATAAATTAGTCCATGCCGTCGTCTGCCATGGTTATGGCATCTGCGTCGACGTGGCACCGGAACATATGATGGAAAAAGTACTCTATGCTGCCGATGAATTGACGGGCCTCATTTGGGCTGCTGCCAAGATGCGTCCTTCGAAGAGCACGCAGGACATGGAAGTAAAGAGTGTAAAGAAAAAATTCAAAGATAAGAGTTTTGCTGCCGGCTGTTCCCGCGACGTCATCCGCAAGGGTGCCGACGTATTGGGCTGGGACTTGGCAGAACTGTTTGAAAAAACTATTTTGGCTATGCGCTCCTGTGAAGACGGCGTTCGCAAAGAATGCCGGGAATTGACCGGAGTGGATGAATAATAAGGAGGAATCTACTATGAAATTACGCAAAACGATTATGGCAGCTGTGGCTGCGGCTATGTTGACTGTTGGTGCTGCCGGTGCTTCTTTCGCAGCAGGTTTGGGTACGATTGACGCTGCCGCTCTCTTGCAGAATCATCCGAAGTATGCTAAGACTATGGCTACCTGGCAGGCAGATGTAAAATCGGCTCAGGACGATTTCCAGCGTGACTTGAAAAAGACCAACGATCAGAAAGCTCAGCAGGCCTTAGTTGAAAAATATAACAATAAATTAAACCAGCAGCGTATCGCTTTATTCCAGCCGCTGGAACAGGATATCCTCGCTAAAACCCAGGCTGTCCAGAAAGAAAAAGGCTTGGACTACGTCGTATTGAACGGCTCCGTCGTTGTCGGTCAGGGTCAGGATATTACCAAGGACGTCGCTGCCCGCTTGAAATAAGCCCGGCACGAAGCCGGATTCAGGCGTCGGTAAACGTTTACAACCAATAAGTAAAAGCGCAGCTCTATAGAACTGCGCTTTTTTTCATGTTAGGAAAAGGCTATTTTCTGGCTCACATTCAAAAGGTGTTATTTCACAGCTTTTTTATTTCATTTGCAATTTCAAAATTGTCGTGATAATATTTTATTAACATAATAAAAAAGGCGGGACATATCTCATGAATATCCTGGACATCTATAAAGGCTTGGTTCCCTTCTTAGGAGAAGCCTTGGGGAAAGACTGTGAAGTCGTGCTGCATGATTTTAGAGAGCCTGGTCATTCTGTTATTGCTATTGCCAATGGAAATATCAGTGGCCGTCATGTGGGCGCACCGGCGACGGATTTTATTTTAAAGCTGCTTCAAATGGATAAGAAACAGCATCAGCAATCGGTTACAAACTATTATGGGAAAAGTTTTAATGGACATACACTGCGCTCATCGACGTATTTTATCCATGATGAACAGGGCGAAAGCATCGGTGCCCTCTGTTTAAATTATGACGTTCAGCACTATGTAGAAGTCCGCAAGCAGTTGGATCAGCTTATTTTGATGGATCCGGCTAAACGGATTGATGGCATGCAAGGCGCTATCGTATCCGATGATACCCACCTTCATAAGGTAGAGATATCGGAGAGTATGTATCCTACCGTAGACGATGTCATACAAAACCTGATTCAACGGGCGCTGGAACCTTTTGAAGCTGAAGCAGGCCGTCTTTCTCCAGAGAAAAGAATTTCCATTGTTGAAGAGTTATATAAGAATGGTTGTTTGTGCTCAAGGGAAGTGTGTATGCCTTGGCAAAAGCGCTTGAAGTATCTGAGCCCACTGTATATCGATATTTGAATCGTGTTAAAAAGAATAATCCTGATAGTCATTAGACAAAACGTCCTTTATAAAAGGACGTTTTTTTATTAGAGAAAAAACTATACTTATTTTAGATTAAACGATTAATGTCCATTCGTAAAAAGCAAGTTTAAATGAATTTATTTTATTGAAAAATAATTATTACTATGATAATATTTTATTACAAAGAGGGGGACTAGTAAATCATGACGTACAAATGGCTGATAAGGGGATCACTGATTTGTACATATGCTATCGGAAAAGGAGAATGGAAAATATGGAAAAAGTACTTACCCCGTCTTCAGGTGAAGAGCGGGAACTCGTAAAGAAGAAGAAAACTCACTGGGAAAAAGCCGGCATGAGCCGGGAACAATGGCTGACAGCCGTCAAGTTTGACAGCACGGACTGGGGCTGGGTCATTATGAGTATCGGCATGGCTATCGGCGCTGGTATCGTATTTTTACCGGTACAGGTAGGCTTAGCTGGGATTTGGATCTACTTATTGTCATCTATCATCGGCTATCCGGCTATGTACTTGTTCCAGCGGCTTTTTATCAACACCCTGGCTAAATCGGAACGATGCGAAGACTACCCCAGTGTCATTGGCAACTACTTAGGCAAAAACTGGGGGCTCTTTTTAGGTCTGCTGTACTTCTTGATGCTTATCATCTGGGTCTTCGTTTATTCTACGGCTATCAATAATGACAGCGCATCTTTCTTAGTCACCTTTGGCGTAACTAGTGAATCATTAGCTAAAAATCCGCTCTATGGATTGGGCATTATCTGCGCTTTGGTTGCTTTGGCGTCCCGCGGTGAGAAAGTCTTGTTTAAAATTTCGACACTCATGGTTCTGACGAAGCTTTGTGTCGTCGCCGTCTTAGGCATTATCATGATTCAGCACTGGAATCTAGCTAACATTGGGGCCTTCCCCGATTTTGGCTATCTCATTAAGCAAACGATCATCATGCTTCCGTTTACCCTGACCTCGATTTTATTTTTACAGAGCTTGAGTCCGATGGTTATTTCTTATCGCTCCCATAATAAGTCGATTGAAGTGGCTAGGTATAAGTCGATTCGGGCGATGAATATTGCTTTTGGCGTCTTGTTCGTTACCGTATTCTTCTATGCCATTTCCTTTAATTTGGCCATGGGACACGATCAGGCCGTCATCGCCTATGCCAATAATATCTCGGCCTTAGCCTTGGCAGCCCAGGGGATTCCCGGTAATTCTATTAAAATCATGAGCCTGATTTTAAATATTTTTTGCCGTCGTTACGGCTTTCTTCGGCGTATTCTTAGGATTCCGCGAAGCCTGCCGCGGCATTGCCATGAACTGTTTAAAACGATTGATGCCGGAAGATAATATCAACGTCCGGGCTGTATCGATCGGAATTTTAATTTTTGCTGTTCTCGTTTCGTGGGGCGCCATTATTTTAAATGCTCCTGTGTTAAGCTTTACCTCCATTTGCAGTCCCGTATTTGGCCTCATCGGCTGCCTGATTCCGGCCTATCTGGTTTATAAAGTACCGATGCTGCATGAATTAAAAGGTATCTCCCTTTATTTAATCATCGCAACAGGTATTTTATTGATTATATCGCCCTTCTTGGCTTTTTCGTAAACGCGGGAATTTGGAATGTAAACTAAACCTATACTATAACAATCGGAGTGAGGACTATGGAATCAACTTATTTATGGAATCAGATGATCGATGTAATTCGTCAGGAAGTCAAACCGGCTACGGGATGTACCGAACCTATTTCTCTGGCTTTTGCGGCCGCGATGGCAGCAAAGGAACTGGGAGAGCCTGTTCAATCGATAAAAGCCTTGGTTTCAGCTAATTTGATGAAAAACGGCATGGGAGTTATGGTTCCCGGTACCGGAATGCCTGGTTTAATGATTGCCGCAGCAGTCGGTGCTTTAGGCGGCGATGCAGAGGCAGGACTGCAGGTTTTAAAATCTCTGTCACCGAAAGCTTTGGCTGAAAGCAAAGCCATGATCGAAGCAGGCCGCGTATCCGTTGATATCAAAAAGGATACAGAACACGTTCTATATGCAGAAGCTGAAGTACACGGAACGAACCATTGGGTGAAAGTCGTTATCGTCGATAATCACACTCATGTCGTCCTTATTGAGAAAGACGGCGATACTTTATTTGAAAAAGAAAGCACTTCGACTTTAGGCGAGACGGATAAGACGGCTTTCCTTCAGACATTGAGCCTGAAAGATATCTTAGATTTTGCCGAAGGCGTACCCCTTGAAGATATCCGATTTATCCGGGAAGCAGAGCTGTTGAACGATGTCTTGTCAAAAGAAGGCCTTCGTGGAGATTATGGGCTGAAAATTGGCTGTACGATGAAAGCCGGAATTGAACAGGGCGTGTTATCGACGGATTTATCGCGGGATATTCAACTTCGTACGGCCGCTGCATCGGATGCCCGCATGGGTGGTGCTCCCTATCCGGCCATGACTAATTCTGGGTCCGGTAATCAGGGGATTACGGCTTCCGAGCCGGTGACGGTTGTCGCCGATCATTTACAGGTGTCGGAAGAGCGACGGATAAGAGCTCTGGCTTTATCGAATATGGTGGCTATTTATGCTCACGGTTACCTTCCGAAATTATCGGCTTTTTGTGCCGTCGTAACGGCTGCCATGGGTGCTGCTGCCGGTATGGCCTGGTTGTTGGATACTAAAACTCCCTATCAGACGATTTGCAGGGCCATTGCCTCGATGAATGGCGGGATTGTCGGCATGGTCTGTGATGGAGCGGCTGACAGTTGTTCTATGAAAGTAGCGTCGGCTGTCGAAATTGCTTATCGATCAGTCATGATGGCCTTAGCTGGTATTCGTGTTGAAGGCACCGACGGCTTAGTTTCTGACTCTGCCGATGAGTGCATTCAAAATATCGGTAAACTCGCTTCGAATGGCATGCAGCAGACCGATTGTGAAGTACTCCATATCATGATGAATAAGAACAAAGCACAGTCACCGGCTTAATCAAAGGCCGCAGACATAAGAAGGATTTAAAGAAAGGGGATTTTTAATATGAAAATCATTGTAAGTCAAGATGCACCGAAGGCCATTGGCCCGTATTCTCAAGCTGTCGTTTCTAATGGAATGGTCTACATTTCGGGTTCAGCCGGTGTCGATCCTGAAACAGGTAAGCTTTTAGAAGGCATTGAACAGCAGACCGAACAGGCCATTAAAAATATTGAGGCTATTTTAAAAGCTGCCGGTACGGATTTTTCGAAGGTAGTCAAGACGACCTGTTTCTTACAGGATATGGCTGATTTTTCCGTATTCAACGGGATTTATGAAAAAGCCTTTATCAGTAAACCAGCCCGCAGCTGCGTAGCTGTAAAGGAGCTCCCGGCCCATTTCCTCTGTGAAATCGAAGTAATTGCCGAAGTATAAAGAATAGTCTGAAAAGAGCTTACTGCTTTTGACTGATTGTCTAGGCAGTAAGCTCTTTTTTATTTGTGAATGTATGGACACTCTCTGTGATGTTGTTGGCCTTAGGAATTTTTGGGTCACGGCGGGACACTTTTATAATCTGTTTTCTGCTGAGGCGATGCTTTCTTTGAAGCCTTTTGCTACCGATTCGCTGACAGTTTATAGAAACTTAGTAGAAAAAAAGCACTGACGTAGGTACGACAGTTGCTTTTTTTTTTGATTATCCTTTCAGGTCTGCTGAACATACTCTTCCGATTCGTGTCAGGAGGTTCAACGCATCTTCCCGCTCCTTGGGGGTAAAATCTTTGAAGACCATGTCATTCAGCTCTTCGATTTTCTGCTGTACCGGTTCTCGGATGGCCATGCCGGCTTCTGTCGGTTTGACGCGGATACTGCGGCGATTTTTCGGATCCAGGATGCGGTCGATAAGGCCCCGTTTCTGCATCCGGTCGAGAACGCCGGAAATAGTTGAGTTTTCGACGCGGAGGATGGTGGCAATTTCCTTTGGCGTCAGGGTTTCATTCTTCCAAAGACAGGCCAGAACGCCGTATTGGCCAGGAGTAATGCCGAATTCTGCCAGGTGTTCGGAAAAGATTAGGAACACTTCATGCTGTGAAATAGTTAGTAAAAAGTTAATACATCTCGTGTAATCCACAGGATATCTTCCTTCTTTCTGGAAATATTTCGTATTACTAATTACTATATATTTTATCATATTTCAGTATATATAGCTATCAATTTTTTCTTGAAATGAAAGAAAAACTGCCAGGATATAGAAATTCTGCCTATCCTGCCGTATAATTGAGGTTAACAAGAAAATCAAGCGTATGAGGAAGGGACACTGAGGAAACCTATGAAACAAAAGAAAATATTCGGCTTTGACTACACGGATAATGAATACATGAAGCTCTTTATGTACCTCTTGGTAGGCGGCTCGGCGGCTTTACTGGAATGGGCCATGTTTTATATTTTTTTCCGCTTACTGTCATCGGCGGCCGTCTTTTCTGTACAGACGCAGATCGTCTTAACGGCAACGACCATGGCCTTTGCCTTATCGACGCTGTATCATTATATTCTTTGTAACCGCTTCGTCTTTGACAGCGGTAGCCGCTATCAGCGAGGAACCGAAGTATCCCTGGTCTTTATCGTCAGCGCTATGGGCCTTGGCTGGAACCTGTTGCTCATGTGGCTGTTTACATCACCGTCATTTTTGGGCTTAAATCCCATGATTTCAAAAATCATGGCCAGCGCCATCGTTACCGTTTGGAATTACGTATCGCGCAAAAAATGGATTTTTAAATAAAAGGGGGTGTCTTTATGGCACAGGCAGCAAGAATTATGGAAATTTTGCAGGAAATGATTCATATCGACAGCGAGACGAATACGCCGAAAGAACGGCAGATTGAATTGTATTTACAGCAGTTCTTTTCTGGAATGGACGTGATCAGCGGCCTCATCCATGTACCCAATGACCGGTGTGAACGATCCGTTGTTTACGGCCTCATCCGGGGGAAGACCAATCGCACGGTCATTTTTATGAATCATCACGACGTCGTCGATATCGAAGCTTACGGAAATTTGCGGGATCAGGCTTTTGATCCGGAAGAACTGCAAAAAGCACTGGCCCATAAAGACATGAGTGAAGACGTTCGCCGTGACCTTGAAAGCGGAGAATGGCTCTTTGGCCGCGGGTCCTGTGATATGAAAGGCGGGGCGGCAGCACAGTTGGCCGTCTTTGAAGACTATGCTGAAAAGCCGGGAAACGCCAGTTTACTCTATCTCTCCCTGCCTGATGAAGAAACGTATTCGGCCGGGATGCGGACGGCGATCACACTGCTCAATGAACTGCGCAATTCCTATCACTTGACCTACGACATCCTCATCGATAGTGAGCCTAACCGAAAAGTAAAGGGCGAGCTCGTTTCGTTTACCGGAACAGTCGGCAAGATACAGCCTGTTGTCTTCGTTCAAGGTAAACCCGTTCACATCGGCCTCTATGATACGGGCATCAATCCGCTGGGCGTCTTGTCCCAGCTCATTGCCAATACGGAGGGCAATAAAGAACTGACCGACGTTTGCGACGGCGAGCAGACACCGCCTCCGGCCTGGGTCTACCTTCGCGATCGAAAGGAACGGTACGACGTTACCCTGCCCCAGCGGGTGGCAGCGGCACTCAATCTCCTTACTTACCATAAGACGCCGGAAGATGTCATGTACGTCCTATTGGAAGAAACGCGGCGTGCCGTCCATGATTTGGCTCAGAATATGAAACGCGACCTGAATATGGATGTCCTCAGTGCTGAAGAACTACTGCAGCAGGCCATGGCTTATCCGGGCTTCGATGTTTTCTACCAGTCGGCTAAACAAGCCTCTTTTGTAGCCCTTCAAGACGGTAAGAGCACCTATGTTGAAGAAACGATTCGCCTCTTAGAGCAGATTCTCGATTTTACCGGTATTACGACACCCATGGCCGTCGTCGCCTTTGCCCCGCCGTACTATCCGGCTGCGGACAGTCTGGCGGCTCCCAATCCTGAATTCACGGGCCTCTTGGAAAAATTGTCGGCTATGGAACAGATCCAGTTTAATCGTTATTTTAACGGTGTTTCCGATTGCAGTTACTGCTGTGTCGACCCGAACTTCAATGAAAAGATGATTGAAAAGAACCTGCTCTTATGGGGCAAGGCCTATCCCTTTGATTTGGGCAGTTTAAAGAAGCTGCAAATTCCCTTTATGCTCTTAGGACCCTGGGGAAAAGACCTTCATGAACGGACAGAACGGGTCAATATCGAGAGTGTATCGGAAAAACTGCCGGCCGTTTTGGATGCTATTTTGTCATATATAGGAAATATAGATTCCTAAGAAGTATCAATATTCTTAATTAATGATGAAAATGCATTGCAAAATGTGACGTGATTGTAAAACAAATATGGTATACTATGCAATAATAATGTCGTAAGCGGCACTATTAAATTCAAACAAGAAAGCAGGGATTGATGATGAACAAAAAATCTTTAGTCTTGGCTGCTGTGATGGCAGCATGCTCTGCATCCTTAGCTTTTGCTGCGCCGCAGACGCAGTGGGAACAAGGACAGTGGCAGGTTGATTTGGGCGCCTGGAATACGAAGGCATCCGCTGATGGCGATAAAGTCGATGGTTTAGGTGGTACTATCAGCACCGATACCAACTGGAACTTCCAGGGCGGCGTAACCTACGGCCTTACGGATAAATGGGGCTTGCAGTACAACTACTACGGCCTGAAAACCGACGGCAACCGCGAAACGGCTGGCACTGATGGTGCTCAGCATGAAATCAACGCCGTTTACTCCATCAATAAGAACTTTGCAGCCTATGCCGGCTGGAGCCGCATCGAAAATAAATTTAGCGGCGACGGTTATTCTGCCTCCGATACCAACAATATCGCTCAGATCGGTTTGATTGCAAAAGCACCGCTTGCTGATAAACTCGACGTTTACGCTAAAGGTGCTTTGGGCACGCAGAACACGACTATGTGGGAAGCCGGTCTCGGTTACCACGTCACGCCGGACCTTGATATCAACGCCGGTTACCGCTATTTAAATACGAAACTCGGTGATAAGAACTCGTCTCCGTTCTATTTAAATGACGATGCTAACATCTCTTATAAAGGCTTCATCGCTGGCGTTTCCTATCGCTTTGGCGGTGGTCCTAAGGAAGAAGCTCCGGAACCGGCAGCTCCGGTTTACACCCCAGCTCCGGCACAAGAACCGGTTTACACTCCGGCTCCGACCAAAGCTCCGGCTAACGACTACTACCTCGAAAGCGTTCACTTCGGATTTGACGAAGACCAGCCGTTGGCCTCTGAAAAAGCAAAGATGGATCACTTCGTCCAGGTTGCTAAAGCAAACCCGAACGATACCTTTAAACTCGTCGGTAATACCGATGCTAAAGGCAGCAACGCTTACAACGATGACCTCTCGAAACGCCGCGTAGACAACGTCGCAGCTTACGCAGAAAGCCAGGGCGTTCCGGCATCGCAGATGGTCCTCGATTACAAGGGCAAGACCGATCCGGCCAGCACCAACGATACTGAAGAAGGTCGTGCTGATAATCGCCGCGTCGATATTTGGCATCACTACTAAGATTCAGCTTCATCGTTTTGAAGCCGTACATAAAACTCGCATGGCAGCTGCCATGCGAGTTTTTATATACAGAGAAAGGACTGACGGAGGCGTCATTGAAAGAAATTCTTGATTTTTTTAGAAATTTTCTTGCCAAAATCGATTTTTCACGATATAATAATGTAGCTAACTTAATAAGAGTACTGGTGCGTGGTAATCCGTTGGGGCTTGTGCAATGGGAACCTATGAACCTTGTCAGGTCCGAGAGGAAGCAGCAATAAGTAGATCTTTCCATGTGCCACGAGGAAACCTGGCGGGTTACCATACACGAGTACTTTTCAGTTGGTAAAAGCAGCGGTTAGCTGCTTTTTTTCATATACGGAAGGAAAGGTATCGATGGCATACATTGCACTATACCGTAAATGGCGGCCTAAGGGATTTGAAGATGTCGTCGGCCAGTCCCATATTACGGAGACATTGCAAAAAGCGATAGAGACGGACAAGGTAGCGCATGCCTATCTCTTTTCGGGCCCTCGCGGGACCGGGAAAACGAGTACGGCCAAGATTTTTGCCCGGGCCATGAACTGCGTTCACGGACCGACGGCCCATCCCTGCAATGCCTGTGAAGCCTGTCTCCATATCATGAGCGGCGAATCCTTAGATGTCGTCGAAATCGATGCCGCCTCCAACCGCAGTATTGAAGATATCCGCACCTTGCGGGAAACGATAAAATTTATGCCTGTCGAAGGGCATAAGAAAATTTATATTATTGACGAAGTCCATATGCTGACGACAGAAGCTTTTAATGCCTTGCTGAAGACATTGGAAGAACCGCCGGCTCACGTCATCTTTATCCTGGCTACGACCGAACCGGAACGGATCCCGCTGACGATTTTGTCGCGCTGTCAACGCTATGAATTTCGCCGTATTACCAGTAACGATATTGCCAAACGCCTGCTCTACGTGGCGGAACAGGAACAGATTGAATTGACCAAGGGTGCCGCCCATATTTTGGCCGTCCAAGCCGACGGCGGTATGCGCGATGCCCTGAGTATGTTCGACCAATGCGTCAGCAACACGTCCGGTGCCGTCGATGAAAAACTCGTCCGTGATTTACTGGGACTCATCGGGAAAGACTGGCTCTTTTCCTTGGCACAGGCCATTTTTGACGGGCGAAGTGATGTCATCATCAAGGGCGTCGATGATATCATTCAACTGGGTAAAGAACCGCGAGTGATCCTGACTGAGGTCTTAGCCCATTTGCGGGCCCTCATGCTCTGTCAGGCCGCGCCTGAATCGGATACACTGTCTGCGTACAGCGACAGCATGGATGAACTCCGTAAACAAGCTCAGTCGGCAGCGCCGGAAGCTATTTTTCAAGTCGTCGACGTTTTGCAGCAGGCTTTGTTGATGGCGAAAACCTCGCCGGTTCCGCGCATTGCCGTTGAAATGGGACTGCTCATGGCGGCTCGTAAATTGACCCAGCCTGTAAACGCCGTACCTGACGCACGAGCACCGATTCCGAAGGCAGCGCCTAAAAAACAGTACCACGAGGCGATTCCTGTGCCGGAAGAAGATGATTATCAGTCTTTTGGTGCGCCTGAAGAAGTCGTTCCCTTCCCCGATGAAGAGTTTACATCGACTCCGCAAAGGGCAGTGCCGTCTGCTAACAGGCAGACTGGAAGCGAAGCTCCCCCTGCTGTTACTGCCATGACGACCGGTCAAAAGCCGGTTCCTTCGGTAGATCATCAGCAGGCCCCGCCGGTTCAGCAGACTGTGCCGGAATCAAAGGCGGCAGCTCAGCAGCCTGCGGCATCAGAGGCATCTCCTGTCGTATCGGCCGATTATCAGAATGTTTGGGCTAAGATGTGCGCCATTCTCGACAAGGAAAAAAAGAAAGCTGTCCTATCCTGTATCCGCAATGGACGCGTCGTTTACATCGGCGAAGGACAGGTCATCGTCGCCTTTAAGACGGCCTTTATGGTTAAACGGGCCAATCGTGAAGATTACTTTAAACTGACTGACGCGGCCTTGTCTTCGGTTCTCGGCGGAGCCTATCACATGCAGGGCTTCCTCGAAGGCGACGACGAACTGAAGGCTTACGAAAAAAAAAGGATAAAGCCGTAAACGCCAGCCCCGGCGACCTCGATAACTCCGGCTGCTCCGGAAGTCGTTCAGCCTCCGGATCCTGAACCGGAACTTGTATCGAACCCTGAACCGGTGCCTGAACCAGAACCGGTACCGCCGCCGGAAATACCTGAAACCGATATTCCAGCTCCTGCCGACCTTCCCGAATCTGATGAAGATGCGTGGCAGCCGGCCTCGGTCGACGACATGAGTGCCGATGAAAGGGCCGCTCTCGGCCCATTGATTAAAACGGTGGGAGATTGTAATATATATATAGAAAATAAAAAATAAGCTTGAAAGAAACAGGAGGATATCAAATGTTTGGTGGAAATATGCAAGGCATGATGAAAAAAGTACAGAAGATGCAGAAGGAAATGAAGAAACTGCAGGAAGATTTGAAAAAACGCACTGTAGAAGCGACGGTTGGCGGCGGCGTCCTGACCATCGTCATGAACGGTGAAAAAAATGTCGAAAGCGTTCACATCGATCCGAGCATCATCGACCCGGAAGATGCCGAAATGCTGGAAGACCTCATGGTAGCCGCTGTCAATGAAGCCAGCAAGAAGGTTGATGACATGATGGCTCAGGAAATGAGCAAGATTACAGGCGGGATGAACCTGCCGGGAATGTTCTAATGGATACGCCGTTAGACAAGCTTACCGAGCAGTTTCGCTGCCTGCCGGGGATTGGCGTTAAAACGGCTCGGAAGCTGGCCTATTACATCGTTCAACAGCCGGCGGGCCGCGTCGATGAATTTATTAACGCCATTCGCGATGCCAAGGAAATATGCATTTTTGCTCGGTCTGCTTCAACTTGTCGTCCCAGGATCCCTGCCCGATTTGCAGTGATACCAGCCGCGACCATTCGACGATCTGTGTCGTCGAAACCCCGCAGGACGTTCAAGCTATCGAGCGCAGCGGTGATTACCACGGCTTATACCACGTCCTTCACGGAGCCCTTTCTCCCTTGGACGGGGTCAATGTCGAGGACCTGCGCATTCGTGAATTGCTGCAGCGTCTGGGCAATACCGATGTAAAGGAAGTCATCCTGGCCACCGACCCTGACGTTGAAGGTGAAGCAACGGCCTTATATTTGTCGCGCCTCATCAAGACGGCCGGCATTCGCGTAACCCGCATTGCCCGTGGACTTCCGATGGGCGGCGATATCGAATATGCCGACGAAGCGACACTGGCCGGTGCCGTTGCCAATCGGCAGGAAATGTGAGGAAGGTATGGAGTTTATTTCGATAGCCATCGGCGTCGGTATCTTATATTTGGTGCATAAGGTGATTTTGACACCCATGCGCCATCTCTTGGTCAATGTCATCATTGGCCTTATCGTATTATATGGCGTCAATCATTTTGGCTATCTTTTTGGTTTTCAGCACGTTCCGATTACCCTGGCAACAGGCTTGATCATCGGCCTGTTTGGCCTGCCCGGCGTCGTGCTGGTTACGTTGTATTACACGTTTTTTTAACGTATGCGAAGAAGGGATATCGTGAAATTAAAGAAATGGGCTGTCCTGGCCTGTACTGCGGCCTTAGCGGTTTCAATCCTGACGGGCTGCGGCAACAGCGTGTCTACGGAGACGGAGACGGTTTCTAAATCGAACCATCCCGTAGCACTGACCCTGGACGCTAATATTACAGCTTTGAATGTGACCAACATCGTTCCAAAAATCTCGGGTAAACTCGTATCGACGCCCCTGGCTGTCGGTCAGCAGGTAAAAGCCGGTGACGTCGTCGCCCAAGTCGACGCGACACCGTATCAGCAGAGTGTAAGCCAGGCTGAAGCCGAATTGGTAACGGCGTCTGCCGCAGCGGCTCCGACGTATCGGACGGTTACCGTTCCGGACAGCGGCAGCAGTGATAATGGCGGCCGCCGGGCAGAACTCAAAGCCTGGTATAATATGGGGGCCTTATCCAAGGTTGAATACAATCAGATGATGGCCGATTCAGGCGGCGGATCTCAGACCGTTCAGGTTCCGGAAGCCGCACCGGTCAATCAGGAACGGATTGCCCAGCTCCAGCAGGCCATTCAGACGGCTCGCGACATGCTGGGGAATGCGACGATTTATTCGCCTATCGAAGGGAGAGTAACGGCTGTATCCGACAATCCGTCTATCGCTGTTGCCGGAAGTATCTTGGCGACGATCCAACAGATGTCCCCGTTGGTCGCCACCTTTGCCGTACCGGAAATGTATGTCAAGGCTTTGTCCGATGCTAAGAATACGGGCAGTCTGCAAATTTCCATCATTGCGCCTTCGGGCGAAACGGAAACGGGGGAACTGACCTACTTAGCGACGGAAAAAGATCCGTCAACCGGTTCCTATATGGCAAAAGTCACCTTTAATAACGCCAAGAACCTCTTTGTTCCCGGTGAGTTTTACCACGTCCGCATTGCAACGCCGCAGGAAGTTTCACAGATTACCGTTCCTAAGACGGCTGTACGCACCAAGGACAGCGGTGATTTCGTTTATATCGTTAACAGCAGCGGTTTGGCCGACGCCCGTTCCGTCTTGACCGGCGATGAATCGGATGGCCGCGTCGTCATTTTGGACGGTCTTCAAGAAGGCGATATTGTCGTTTCCGATCCACCTGATTCGCTGGAAATCGGGATGAGTGTAAAGTCATAATTTCAAGGGAGGGTGAGGCCAGTGGGCAAAGATGAACATCAGAGCAGTTTATTGAAATCTCTGGAAAAAAGCCTCGATGTCCTCGATTTGTTCGTCGAGTGCAATACGGGGATGACCTTAAAGGAAATCGCCGAGCATACGGGCCTGAACACGTCGACGGCATTCCGCATTGTAAACACGCTGGAACGCCGTCAATACCTGACCCGCAGTGATGCCTCCAAGAAATACCGCCTGGGACCTAAGGCGCTGGCTCTTGGATACTCATCGCACTGGACGGAGAATGTGGTCACCTTGGCTAAACCTTATTTACGACGTTTACAACAGTTGTTTAATGAAACGGTCAGTATTTACATTGCAGAAGGTGAATTTCGCATCTGTCTTGACCACGTAGAAAGTACCCACTCGCTGCGACGGGTCATTCCCATAGGGGAGTCCCTGCCCCTTTACAAGGGCGCTGCCGGCAAGGTGCTTTTAGCTTGGGCTCATGATGACGAACGCCAAGGCTACATTGATAAATACGGCAACATGTCCGAAGAAGAGTTTGCTTCCATCCGTCATAATGGCTATGCCATTACGCAGGATGAAAGCGAACATGGCTTGTTTGCCCTGGCCGTTCCTATTTTTAACTTCGAAGGACAGGTCATTGCTTCCTTGACGATTGCCGGTCCGTCCATGCGTTTTTATGACTCTATTCGTCAAAAGATGCTGTTTAAAGCCAGTCAATTTGCTTATGAAATTTCACATTCCCTAGGGTATCGGAAAAAATCATGATAGGCTCTGCTTGGACGCCTAAAGAATTTTTATCCGATGCCGTGGCCGTTGCGCCGAAGCTTTTGGGACAATACCTCGTTCATCAGACGCCAGACGGCCTCTGTGCCGGACGGATTGTGGAAACCGAGGCTTACGGCTGTACTTATGGCGGCGTAGCTGACGACGGTTCTCATAGCTTTCGAGGCTTGACGAGCCGTACAGCCCCCATGTTTCATAGTGGAGGAATTAGCTACGTTTACTTGATTTATGGAATGTATTCTTGTTTCAATGTCGTTACCGGTCCGTCCGGACAGGGACAGGCTGTCCTCGTTCGTGCTGTCGAACCGGTTATTGGAATGGATTTGATGGCCGGGCGCCGTAAGGCGAAGAAACTCGGCAAGAACCTGACAAACGGGCCGGGGAAGCTCTGTCAGGCCTTTGGAATTACCAGAGAACAGAATGAGCTTGATTTAACGGGGGCCTGCCTCTACATCGCTCATAGTGACACTGTGTCTGCCGTGGATATCGTGCAGACGACGCGCATTAATATCGATTACGCGACGTATGGAAAACATTTTCCCTGGCGTTTTTATATTAATGACAATCCTTATGTATCTAAGGTGCTGTAACTTTTAGGGGGAGATTACTATTATTCAATTCAGAGAATTTAGATTAGAAGATAAACCGCTCATCGATGCCTATTTTAATGAAAAGCGGTATGAACAGGCTGATGCGACCTTTATGACCTTGTTTGCCTGGCAAAAGCCTTATGAAATCCAGTGGGCCGAAGAAGACAACGTTCTCTATGTACGTTCCGGACGCGGCAATAAACAGTTCTGGATCCCGCCTTTTGCCCGTAAAGACGGCAGCTTTGTAAAAGGCGTCCTGCGCATGCATGAGTGGTTCGAAGAACACAACCATCCCTTTCTCATGAAGGGCGTTACGCCGGCAGCTGTCGAACGAATCAAGGCTCTTTGTGAAGACTGTTATGACTTCACGCCTGACCGGGATAACTACGAATACGTATACTTGACCCAGAGCCTGATCAACTTATCCGGTAAAAAATTCCGTCAGAAGAAAAATAATCTCAATCACTTCCGCAATCAATATATCGGTAACTGGGAATATGTGCCCATTACGGAAGATATCTTTGATGAATGTCTGGAAGCCGAAAAGACTTGGTATAATCAGCACGAAGACGGCGATGACGACAATGAACTCTTAGGTGAACGCCATGCCATCGAAACGGTATTCAATAACTGGTCCGTCCTGCAGCCGACAGGCGGTGCCATCCGCATGTACAATAAAATCGTCGCCTTTTCTATCGGTGAAATGCTCAATGACGATACGGCCATCATCCACTTTGAAAAGAGTGATCCGACGATCCGCGGCTTGTACCAGGCCATTAACCATGAATTCGTCGTTCACGCCTGGGGCCATACGACCTATATCAACCGTGAAGAAGACATGGGGATTCCCGGCCTGCGCCATTCCAAGGAATCGTATAATCCGGACCATTTCGTAGAAAAGTACGATGTCACACTGCGTCAGAAATAAGGGGGCCTTTTTATGGATTTCCGCTTAGCTTCTAAAGAAGACCGGGGCCTCGTCGAAAGCCTTTGGGATTATTGCTTTGAACATCGGGAAGATCCCTTCTTCCAGTGGTACTTCAATCATTTTTATCAGCCGGAAAATGTCCTCATCGGCTTCCAAGACGATGAGATGGCCTGTTTGACGCACCTCAATCCCTATACCCTGTCATTGCGGGGCAAAGCCATCGACACGTCTTATATCGTAGGACTGGCGACGCACCCGGCAGCACGGCGCGGCGGCATCGGCGGCAAACTGCTCACGGCGGCCTTAGTTGAAATGAAACGACGCGGCCATTACGTCAATATCCTCATGCCCAGCAAGGCTGGTTTCTATCAGCCTTATGGCTATGAACTTTATTGCCATCAGTGGAAAGAAACGTTACCACTTGAAGCCTTGCGACCCTTGACGGATCGCACCGTCCGCTATGCTTTCGTTAACAGCAGCGACCAGTGGCCCTACTTGGCAGCCATTTACGAGGGCTACACGAAAGGCCTGTCAGGATACGCTCTGCGTGATGAAAAAGCTGGCGGAGTCACATCGATGCCCAACTGGGCGAAGGTAATATCGCCGTCTGCTTCGATGGCGATAGGCCTATCGGCTACGCCTTTTATCAACTGGGGCAGCCGACCATCGTCAGCGGTGAATTCGTCTATACCTGCCGCAAAGGCAAGGCCGGCCTTCTCGGCTATATGTACAACCATCGTTCTCAAGGGGAAGCCTTTCAGTGGAACGAAGGCATTCACGACCAGTCTTATCGCTTCTATCCCGATGGTAAATCGGGGCACGAAACGATGCCTTTCATGACCGGCCGTATCGTCGACGTCAAAGGTGCTTTAGAGCAGCAGCCTTACCGTGCTGATGGGACTATCACCTTCCATACGGAAGATCCCCTGGCCGATTGGAACTGTGGTACTTTTACCTTGACCGTAACCAATGGCCGGGGAATTGTCACACGAGAAATGTCAAAAACTGCCGATGTTACCATGCCTATCGGTACCCTGGCCCTGTTGGTCTTTGGTGCCATGGACGTAAACGATTTGGTGTTCAACGAAAAACTTCAAGGTTCAGATCAGGGATTCGATGTCTTGCAGAAACTCTTCCCAACTGAAAAAAACTGGATCAACGAATGGTATTGAATTTGCTATATGGAATGCTGTCTCTCCGGGGGCAGCATTTTTTATAACGATCGAGGCTGGCGAAAGACTCAGATGAAAATCTTTTTATGGATGAGTTTGAAACGAATTTACTTTGGTTTATAATAGATGTATTCCAGCAGATATGCGGATCGTAGGCTTATGTATTATCCACCGTTTACGAAATTTGTAAACTTGTAAATAAGGGCTTGTCCCTGACAGGCTGTTTATTATCTTTTGAATTCAGGAAGAAATGCGGTATGGAAGCAAGGAGGCTATCGTGCGAAATTGGGTTCAGCGTCATAAGAAAAAGATCAAACGAGGCCTCATTGTCATCCTTGTCTTAGCCGCCGCCCTCTACGGCATCTGCTTTTATATGAGCTACAAGGCTGCCGATATTTTTAACAAGACCGTTGCTGAGCGACAGCTCTTCCCGGGAACGGTTACGGTAGAGCGATTGACGGCGACACCGGGCGGGACCGTGTCCTTTGAAAATTTACTGTGGGTCGATGAGGATGGACATAAGTTAGTACAGGTGCCGGAAGGCGAGTTTACCGTCAAAATTCGTGATATCCTCACCGGGCGCATCGGGACTCAGACCCTGGAAACGGTAACCTTGAATAACGCCTATCTCCACTTGATTTTTAACGACAAGATGGAACTCCAACACATTAAGTCCCATCCCGGCGATGGCGAGAAAAGTGGGAAGAAGGTCATTGAAATTACCGGGCCTAAGGGCAATCGTCCCTTTGACAGCCATATTGAGCTGCACCACAGCGTCATTGAGGCCGAATCACCGTACCGGCACTTTACCATGGAAGACGTCGACTTAGTCGCCGATATCCATACCAAGGGTAAGACGGATATCAATTTACAAGCCGGTCCTTTTTCAGGTACCGTGGCGGCAAAATCCCTGCGCATAAGAGGGAGTATCGACTTTGCACCGGAGACGCCGCAGTATGATCTCTTTCTCCTGCTTACGGAATGCAATCCAAAATCCCTTGGCGCCGGTCTTGATATTGACGATCCGGCTACGATTTCGGCTGACATAAAAGGCCCCTTGGATAAGCCTGTCATCGACGGCATTTTGACGATGGATAAACTTGATATTACGACCCTGGTCTTTACCGATGTCAAAGGTCAGGTCCACTATGAAAAAGGAATCCTCGATATCAGCGATGTCACGGCCGGTGTATTCGGCGGCTCCATGAAGGGACAGGGGCACGTCAATTTAGATAATAAATCCTACACGGCAGACATTGTTGGAACGGGGCTCCAAGGCAGTATTGCCGCCCATGACTTATTTTTGCGCAGTGATGTCGATCTCAACCTTCATATGGAAGAAAACCGTACGGCCGGTACGAAAGCCATTTATGGTGATTTTCAAGCCGGTCCCGGCCGCTATCATGGTCTGCCTTTCCGCGGTATTTCCGGATCCTTTGCTCAGGATGGGAAGAACCTTCACTTCCAGGATGTCGTCGTGTCCATGTTTTTCGGTGACGTTTCGACGAATGCCCTGTCCATCGTCGACGGCAAAGTGCATATGGGGACCATCCATGTCGATTATAAGGATGGCAGCCATAGTCACCATAAGGGACCCGGTTCCAACTAATTAATAATTATTTTCTTTAGAAAATAGATAAAACTATATTCCAGTCCATGCAAAATGTGTTATAATAAAGTTGCTTAAATAAAAAGCCCGTTTTATGCGAGTTTTGAGAAAGGAATCAAGGAGGTATTACTATGCTTGATGCAAAGTAAAAGAATTAATTAATGCTCAGATTAATGAAGAATTTTTCTCTGAATATTTGTATTTGTCCTTTGCCAACTACTTCTATGACAATGGCCTCGATGGCTTTGCCAACTGGTACGATATCCAGGCTCAGGAAGAACATGATCACGCTCTGCTGATGCGGACCTATCTCCACAACAATGGCGAACGAGTTATTTTTGATGCCGTTAAACAGCCGCAGAACGACTTTGCAAGCGCTGAAGCCGTCCTCAAAGAAGGCTTGGCTCATGAACAGTATGTAACTTCCTTAATCAATAAAATTTACCATGCTGCCGACAGCGTCCATGACTACCGCACGATGCAGTGCTTCGACTGGTTCGTCAAAGAACAGGGCGAAGAAGAAAAGAACGCCGACGACCTGCTTAAGAAATACGAATTGTTCGGTAAAGATCCGAAGGGCCTCTATTCCCTCAACCAGGAATTATTGGCTCGTACCTATGTAGCTCCGACCTTAGTCTTATAAGATAAGGCATCGGTCGACTACTCTTTCTTTACAACTACATAGCGTATATCAGGTGCGTAAGCTTAATAGAGAAGTCCGGTGAAAGACCGGCGCGGTCCCGCCGCTGTAAGGAGGAGCCTGGCTGCTATGATGCCACTGTACGGATTCGTATGGGAAGGCGCAGCAAGGTTGTGATTCTGAGCCAGAAGAACTGCCTGGTTAAAAATCACCGATTGACCTGCGAGCGATGGGGATGGCGATTGATAGTCAGAACTTACGACGATATAGACTAGGAAGAGTCTCGCATAATGTCAGAAACATCTATGCGAGACTCTCTTTTTTATGGGAATCATCGATGGTGAGCGCTTATGTATATATTTTATTTTCTTATTTAAAGGAGAGATTGATATGCTTCACAAAAAATTGAAAACCGCCTTGATTCTGTCCCTGGCTATTACGTCCATTGGTGCCTTTGGTGCGACCTCCTTTGCGGCCGGATACACCTTGAATCCGGAAGTAAAAGATGCTACGCCGGCTTTAAAACAGGCTGCTGAAATCGGTGTCCGCACTTACAATAACCCGGCCATGCAGAACGCTGCCAACAAAGACGCTATTTTAGTACTCAGCTTCGGTACGACGTATAAAGACAGCCGCGAAAAGACGATCGACAAGACCGTTTCCGATATCAAGGCTGCTCATCCGAATCAGAAAGTCGTCGTAGCCTTTACGTCGCATATCATTGTCGACCGCATTAAAGCCAAAGAAGGCCTCGATATCCCGACGCCGGAAAAAGCTTTGGAACAGTTGAAAGAAGACGGCTATACCCGTGTGGCCATCACCTCTCTCGACGTCATTCCGGGCATGGAATACGCCTATGACTCGGCTATTTTTGACCTCTACAAGAATGACTTCAAGAAAATGACCCTCGGTACGCCGATCATGTATTGGATGGGACAGGAAGATCAGCGCGACGACGTTGAAGAATTCGTTCAGGCATTCTCGACGCAGTTCCCGAAAATCGGTGAAAAAGAAGCCGTCCTGGTCATGGCTCACGGCACACCGCACCCGGCTAATGCGTACTACTCCGTCGTTCAGAACCGCCTCGATTCGGCAAAACTCGGCAACGTCTTCATCTATTCCGTCGAAGGCTGGCCCCATTTAGATACGGTCATCCCGATGTTAAAAGCTAAGGGGATTAAAACGGTTACCCTCATGCCGATGATGATGGTTGCTGGCGACCATGCCAACAACGATATGGCCGGCGCTGAAGAAGATTCCCATAAGAGCATCCTCGAAAAAAATGGTATTACGGTCAAAACCTATATCCACGGCCTCGGTGAAAACGACGCAATCCGCCACATGTTCGTCGAACGTGCCGATGAAGCTTGGAATGCTTTAGAAGCGGAATAAGTTGATTTTCGGATAGTTTTCACATATAAAGGCTCTGACAAAATACGGTCAGGGCCTTTATTTTCTTGCTTTTTATATACATGCTCTTTACGCATGCATCGGTTGACAAGGCCGACTTCATAAGGTAGAATAAAACAAACATAAAGCTTTGTTGATCAATACCTAACTATGCTTACCCTATTATTAATCATATATTTGAACCATTCACAGAGGAGGAGTTATCATGAAAGACGTAAAATTCTATCAGCTTGAAGGTAAAAATGTAGTTGCATTGCTTAGCGGTATCGTAGAAGGCGCAACGCCGATCGCCGTCGGTTCTGTCGACGCAGCCAAAGAAAAACATATCCCTGACGTAAAACGCGTTGGTGATACCATTGAAGTTACCGTTGGTTCCGTAGAACATCCGATGCTCGAAGAACATCACATCGAATGGATCGCTCTGGCAACGGACGACAAACTGGAAGTTAAATTCCTGAAACCGGGTGAAGCTCCGAAAGCCGTTTTCGCAGCTGTCGACTCTGGTGTCGTATATGAATCCTGTAATCTGCACGGCATTTGGAAAGCTGAATTCTAATCGCTTCGTATCTGCCGGGACCCGCCTCATGGAGGCGGGTCTTTTTTTGTATATATCTTTTCTACATATAGTCTTGACAATTCCTTTACACGGGAGTATACTAAACAAGCTGTCAGGGGGAACACCTCAGACGGCCCGGCTGAGACAACAGCCGCGAAAGCAGGTTTTGAAAGAACTTTCAAAAACCGCTTGACAAGCTCCTCGGAGTTTGGTAAGATAAACAAGTCGTCGCTACGGCGATGGCAGATGACCTTTGAAAACTGAACAATGATTGAATGAACGCCAGTAAATAAATCTTTGGAT
>ENA-OQJP01000033-OQJP01000033.1-human-gut-metagenome-genome-assembly--contig:-NODE-33-length-64286-cov-10.575087_pt1 | contig 64286 bp, 59 predicted proteins | sample MGYA00242611_ERZ504778 | MGnify/ENA primary metagenome ERZ504778 (study PRJEB26092, sample SAMD00036349) | human gut metagenome | host: Homo sapiens | study: EMG produced TPA metagenomics assembly of...
CCCGAGCCTCCGCCAGCGCCTCTTCCCGAACCGATGAACACCTCCGGCACGGACCCATGGGAGATCGGCCCCATGGTCGCCGCCGGCACCGCCGTCGCCATCGAACCGGCACAGGAACCGGAACGCCGGCCACCGGCCGAATCCGAACCCGAGCCCGAAGCGGAGCCGGATGCGCGATGCGTGGACGACGCCGGAAGCGAAGGCCGGGCGAACACGGCCGTCGATCCGTGGGAGATCGGCCCGCTGGCCATCGGCCTCGAATCCGGTGGGGAATGATATCCCGGCCGGTGCTCCGGCATCGGAACCGCAGCACGTCGGCGGTGCCGTGGAGCCGGCCGATCTCGCCGACACGATCGACCTCACGCCGGTCGGCGAACAGGATGCCGCCATGCCCGTGCGCGAATGGAGGCGCATGGCCACGACCGCGGGCGGCATCCTGCTCGCGGCCTGCGTCACGGTCGCCGGCATGTCCGCGTGGGAATCGCATGAATCCGCCACGGCCGCGCGCGAGCTGGAACAGGCGACGGCGGACTGCGCCGCCGCGCGCGCAGCGGCGAAGAAAGCCGAACGGAAGCTGGCTGAATATCTCGACGGCGACCGGCTCGCACAGGCGCAAGCGGTCACGGCCGACAAGCTCGCCGACCCGGAAACCCTGGAAACCCCTCAACGACCTGTCCGAACGATACGCCGCAGGCGAACGGATCCCCACATGCGCAGGCGGCACGGAAACGGCGCAGGCCACCACGAGCACGCTGCGATCCGCGGAGAAGCGGAACGCCAAACGGCTCGCACGGGTGAGGAAAGCGGTGGGGGCGGTGTTCGCCTCACGGCTGGCCCATACGGTCGAACAGGGCGAACGATTGTATTCCTCCTCCGAAGGCAAGGTGCAGGACGAATATTCTCGCGCCCTGCTGCGCGCCTCAATCGACAAGCGCGACGAGAAGGCCATCACCGACGCCATGGACAAGGTGAACGCCTCCATCGACGCGAACCTCAAGGCCGACGAGGAAAGGAAAGCGCAGGAGGAGGCCGCGGCGGCTGCGGCGCAGGCGCAGGAGCAGAGCACGCCGGCACCGCAACAGTACTCGTACATGCCCTCCGGCTCCGCTTCGGGCTCGGGTTCCGGCCCGACGGGCGGCGGATACCATTCCTCCGGCGGTTCCGCCGGCTCGACCGGTGGTTCCGCGTCTCCGGGCTGGTCGGTGCCCGCGAACCCGGACCCCTCGCAACTGCCCGGCACCGACCCGAGCCTATGAAAGGACCAACACCATGCCACAACTGACCACGTTGATCCCGTCGTTCACGGCACCCGTCACCGACCGCGTGTGGCTGGTGGGCGCGCACGGCGGTGCCGGATGCACCACGATCCGCCATTCGGATCCGGAACGGTTCGCCGACGCCGGCCGCGCGCTGCCGGTCCAGCCCGGGATCCCTCCATGCCGTCGCGCGTCATCCTCGTGCGCCGACTTGGGAACCGGGAGAGGTCTCGAATCGTTGCGCGCGCTGCTCGCCGACCAGTCGGCCGGACTGTTCGGCGCATCGATCCTGTTGGGCGCGGCCATCACCGACCCCGTGCCCCGCGTGCCCCGGCCTTTGGTGGCGGCGCGCATCCAACTGTCATCCGCCGTCCGCGTGTGGCGGCTGCCCCATATCAAAGGGCTTGAGCTCGACGGGTTTCCCCGGCGTTATCCGGCCGCGTACTCACGGCTTGTCAGGGACGTAGACGCCATGCCCCGCGCCACGGCCCATGTCGGCTGACGATGGTGCATGAACCTAACACGAAAGGAACGACCCAATGCTGCATGAAACATACATGATCCTCGCCGAGGCCCTTTCCGACCCGACCCCGTGCCTGCCTCCGGGATTCTCGGGGCCGGTATCCACCGCCCTGGGCTGGGTGAAGGCGCTGAGCCTGGTGATCGGCGTGGTCGCGCTGGTGCGCATCGGCGTGCACATCCTGCGCCAGCAGGGCGACGGCGTGCCGGACCGCGACGACACGTTCGACAAGCTCGTCAACTGGGTGATCGGCATCTTCCTCGGGGCGGGCGCTGTCGCCATCCTCGCCGCACTCGGCCTGTCCGTCACCGCAAGCTGCTGAGAAAAGCCATGGAAGGGATTCGACGCATACGGCAGCGCCTGTGCGCGCTGCTGCTCGCCCTCGCCTGCCTCATGGGCCTCGCCGCCTGCGGCGGACCCGACTTCGGATCGTTCAGCAAGGAGCTCACGTTCGGAGACAAGCAGATCAGCGACACCCAGACCACCTACGTGATGAAGATACCCGAAGGCAGGCTCGGCGACCTGATCGGCCCCAGCCAGATCCAATGGGTCATCGACAAGTACCGGGCCGGCTGGGTGCGTGCCGGAATGGTGTCCGCGAATCCGACCGACAAGGAGCTCAAGAAGTATGCGCGCGTCCAGTTCCGGGCCGCACCGAACCTGCAATGCGATGCGTTGGAGAACACGTACCAGGAGGAGTCGCCCGACGAGGGCAAATGGGAGTACAAGGACTCCTCGTGCCAGAAGCAGCGCAAGCTCTCCTGGCTGGAGAAGACCCTGTGGAACATGTACCAGGTGCAGTCGGATTCCACGATCGAATGGCTGTCCACCAGCCGCAACACGCTGGTCGCCGCGAACGACACGGTATCAACGTTGCAGGCGAACGCCACGCCGGACTACGATTCATGGTTCACGCCGGTGAACCGGTACCTGCGCATCGCGCAGGGCGTGCTCATTGCTGCCGCCGCGATCAGCCTGATCGTGCTGAGCGCGCGCATCGTGTGGAACATCGGCCAGGGCGGCGAGGGCCGTCTGCTCGACCGCATCGGCTGGATACTGCTCGGCGTGCTGCTCGGCTCCTCGTGCGCGAGCATCGCGCTCACGTTCTTCTCCCGCTCGTCCGGCGGCAATCCGGGCCTGCCGTCCTGGACGCCGGGCGGCGGCACCACGTTCTTCCTGTCGGACTACATCCGCATGCAGGTTGACCCGTTCCTGATCATCGCGGCCGTGTGCGGCGTGATCGCCGCCGGCTGGAAGCTCGTCACCCAGCAGGAGGGCCGCGGACCCTTATCCCATTGGGGCAAGGCCTTCATGTGGGCGATCCTGAGCGCCGTGTGCCTTGCCGGACTGGTCAACACGTTCCAGGCCACGTTCGACACGTGGACCGCCGACGTGCTCAGGTCCGCAAGCGGCATGATGAACGACGCCTGGGAATCGAAAAGCCTGGCCGCGAGCTCGTTCTTCAATCTCGGCGCGCCCGTCGCCATCGTGCTCACCGTCGTGATGTGGATCTGCGGGCTGATCAGCAAGATATTCGCCTACTTCCGCGCCGGGATGCTGCCGATCCTGGTGGGCGTGGCACCCATGTGGGCCGCCATGAGCTGGATGGAGACCGGCAAGCAGGCTTTCGCCAAGACCATCGGCTGGCTGGCCGCGTTCCTGGCCTACAAGCCCGTCGCCGCACTGGTCATGGCGACCGGCTCGGCGATCATGGCCACGGCCGGGCCCGGCGACGACAGCCAGGCCATCACGCTGATGCTCACCCTGAGCGTCATCATCCTCCTTCCCGCCATGATCCGCGTGATCGTGCCCGCCGTGCAATCCTCGGTCGGCGGTGGCGGCGGCGGAATCCTGCCCTCCATACTCGGCATGGGAGTCGCCGTGGCCGGTGCCGGCGTGCGCAAGGCCATGGGCGGCAAGGGCGGCAGGAAAGGCGGCGGCGACGGACGCGGCGAAGCGTCACCGGACGGTGCCAAACCCGGTGCCGGCCCGAGGTTTGGCCGGACTGCTTTCCGGACTCGGCCGAAACGGCGGAAAGCCGCAGGGAGCGAACGGCGGCGGCAGGGCACGCCAAGCCGCTGGAAGGCAATCCCACGGGCGGCGAACCGCAGACACCGGCGACCAGCCGCAGGGAGCGAACCGCAAGGGCAGCGACGGCAAACCGCAGGGAGCGAACGGCAATGGTGCGGGGAGTCCCGGTTCCACCGGCACCCGATGGCGCATCCCCTGACCCGTCAGGCGGCAACAGGGCCGCAGGGGGCGAACGGCGATGCCGGCGGGTTCGCCCGCGAGGGCGCACCGGACGGTGCCGACCGCTCGACCACTCGCAAGGGCAAGACATTCTGACGCATTAAGGAGATTCGGATAATCATGGCGTCGAACACGACATACGGGGATTGGATGCGGCCGATGCCGGGAGGCATCCGCAACATCGGCATACCGTTGACGATAGCGGGCATGGGCGTATTGACCTGCACGCTGCTGGTCAGCATGGCGAGCGTGGTCGCGGCCATCGCGATCCTCGTGGTCGGCATGGGCGTCATCCTCGTGCTGGCGATCAGGGACCGCGAGCACCGCAACATGGTGGACCGCGCCGTGGAGAAACGCACGTGGATGGCCGCGCAGCGTACCGGCGCAAACCTGTACCGTTCCGGCCTGCTCGCGCCGATCGACGGCGGCAAGGCCATGCTGCCGGGCATCCTCTCCAGGGTGGTCCTGACCTCGGCGCTGGACGGCTTGGGCCGTGAGTTCTGCCTGGTCAGGCACGCGCACACCGGCGAATACTCGCTGCTCCTGTCATGCCAGCCGCAGGGCGCGAGCCTCGCCGACGACGACGTGGAGGACTCGTACGTGGCCTCGTGGGCCGGGCTCATGGAATCGCTCGCCTCCGAGACCGGCGTCACCCAACTGGCCGTGACCGTGGACACGGCACCCGATTCCGGCGTGCGTTTCCGCCGCACGCTGAGCAAACGCATCGTGGAGGACGCTCCCGAGCTCGCGGCGCGCGCCATGGCGCAGATCATGGACCAGTACGCAGCCGGCGGCGCTTCCAACGACGTGACGCTCACCTTGACTTTCCGCTACACCGACCGTGACGGCAAATACCTGGAGGCCGGGGAGGCCGCGCGTCGCATAAGCCTGCTGCTGCCCTCGATCCGCGAGCAGATAGCGCAGGCGGGAGGCGGTGCCGCGAGGGCCCTGGGCATGGAGGAGATCACTCGCATGGTCCGCGTCGCCTACGATCCGGCCGCGCAGGAGACCATCGAGGAATCCGACGAGCCCCCGTACATCGCATGGGAGGATTGCGGGCCGCTCATGCACGAGGCCGGCTGGAGTCATTATTCGCACGATTCCGGGCTGAGCCGCACATGGGAGATGGTGGACCCGCCGCAAAGCAACGTGACCGCCGACACGCTCACCCGACTGCTCAGCCCATTGGCGGACTGCGACCGCAAGCGCGTCACCGTGCTCTACCGGATGCTGCCGCCCGACAAGACCATGTTCATGGCCGAACAGAACCGGCAGAAGGCAGCCAACCAGGTCAGCCAGGAGAAACGCGCCACGGTGAGGTCCATGAGCCAGATAGGCAAGGCCAACCGCCAGGCCGTCGAAACGAACCAGGGTGCGGTCATGGTGTTCTTCGGGATGCTCGTCACCGTCACCGTGTCCAGGGGCGAACAGGAAAGCCAACGACTCGAAGCCGCGTCACGCGCCGTGGAACAGGCCGCAGGCGGCGCGAAGATCGACCTGCGCCCCTGCTACGGGGCACAGGACACGGGATTCGCCGCAAGCCTGCCCCTTGGATTGAACGTCAGATCATACACTCCAGCCGGCCCCCTCGGCCGGCTCCTGTCCTGAACGGAGGACACGTGATGCCGATGCCATGGAAGCCGTCGAAACGGAAGGGAACCATGCCAAGCGCCACGGCCACGGACCCCGTGGCACGCATGGAATCCATGCTGCTCACACCGTTGAAGGCCAAACCGGACGAGCCCGTGCCCCCGATGCCGTGGCGGGGGAAACGCTCGCGTGGAGGCGGCTATGCGGCCCTGATGCCCACGATAGACGAGTTCTTCGGCACGTCGAACCAGGTGTGCGGCGGGTTCTGGCCGTTCGGCACCGACATGGCCCTGCCGGCCGAGGGGGTGCCGGTCGGGCGAAGCCTGATGACGGGTGCCGGCGTGTGCTGCGACCCGATCAGCTGGTTCAAGGCCGGCATCATCAAACAGCCCTCTATGTTCCTGCTCGGCCTGCCGGCCATCGGCAAGAGCACGTTCGTGCGCCGCGAGGTGCTGGGACTGAGCGCCCTGGGCATGAACGCGATCATCCCCGGCGATCTGAAGCCCGACTACGCCTCACTGGTCAACATGCTCGGCGGCCAGGTCATCCGGCTGGGAGCGGGCATCGGCGTGGTCAACCCCCTGGACCCCGGCGACCTCCACCACGCACTGCAACAACTGGAAGGCGAGGCGCGCAAGGACCTGACGGACTACTACAACGACACGAGGGCGGCGCTCATGGAGGTGCTTTTGACGATCATGCGCACCGGCCGCGAGGCCGACGACGTGGGCGGTGCCAGGGGCGTGACCGCACGCGAATCCGATATCCTTTCCGTGGCCGTGCGCGTGCTCCACGACCGGCACGGCGACGACCCGCAGCCTCCCGTCATCGCGGACCTGCGAGACCTGCTGCGCGAAGGGCCCGACGAGGTGCGTATGGCGGCGGTCTGGGACGACCCGGAAAACGACGAGCTCTACAGGGCGCAGGTTCGCGGCCTTCTGGCCGACCTGCACGGATTCTCGAACCGCATGACGAAGTTCGGCCGTCTGTTCGGCGACCAGACCACCGCGCGCATCGACCTGTCCAGGCCCGTGGACTTCGATATCAGCGCCCTGGCCCAGTCGGGCGACGACGTGGTCGCCGCCGTGCTGGCGACCACATGGACGAGCGCGTTCGCCGCGAAGAACGCCGCCGACGTGCTCGCCGAGGAGGGATTGCAGCCCCGGCGCAACCACGTGATCATCATGGACGAGATGCACCGCGCTTTGCGCGCCAGCCCCCTCATGGTCGAAAAGCTCGACCTGCTCACCCGTCTGAACAGGCAGTGGGGCGTAGGCCAGATCATGATCACGCACACGTTCAAGGACCTCATGTGCATGGAGACCCCGGCGCAGAACACCAAGGCGCGCGGCTTCGTGGAACGCAGCGAGATCAAGGTGCTGGGCGCTTTGAGCCGCATCGAGGTGGACCGATACCTGCGCGGCGAATGCGGACTGCCCGTATCCCGGCGCGAGGAGGACATGCTGGAGGATTGGGCCACGCCCGTCAACTTCGGCTCCGATGCCTCGCACAAGGGTCTGGGCCGTTTCCTGATCAAATTGGGCGGACTGCCCGGAATCCCCATCAACGTGGAGATGTGCCCGCTCGAAAAAAGCGGGTTCAACGATACGAACCTCAAATGGCACGCCTAGAAGGGAACCCCGCGATGACAGACCACCTCGCCACCGGCATGAAACGCATGATCCGCACCGTGGCACGCTCCGCATCACTCTCCGACCGGCTCGGCGAGCAATCCCGGCTGCTGCGGCTGACGGGCAACCGCAGCACGCTCGACTTCCGCCCCGCCGAGCACGGCGCATCCTCATGGGACCTCGAAATGTCGATAACCCCCGCCGAACCATACGGCAACACGGAAACCCGTGAACCCGTATGGCGTGAGACGGTCGATTCGGCAACCTACGGCGAATCGAGGGCGCGGGTCGCGCACGCCGTCGAAACGTTCAGAATATACGACAGCACCGGCTTCCTGCCGGAAACGGAAAACCGGTGAAAGGACCACGGTGAACGACGCCGCACTGCTCGACTCGCTGCACGCCGCGCTGCGCAATCCCGACCTCGCATGGTACGCGGAATTCCATGCCGGCGAATCCATCGTCGCCGGCTACCTCGATTCCCTGACGGACCCGTATGGCGACGATGCCATACAGGTTCCCGAGGGCTGGTTCCGCTACTCGGCCGTCACCCGTGAAGGTGACCACGCCCTTCCATGGGTGGAGCACTGGAACGAATGCGAGTATTCGATCACCCATCACATCGATTGGAACGCCAAAGGATATACGCCATACGACCTGTACTGCACACAGGACCTCACCGGCATGATCGCCGACGGCTCGCTGGCCTCGATCCGGGAGGACGCGCGAACCATATTCAAGGACCGGTCCCTGACGGACGACTACCTTTTCGCCAACTCCATCTGGCCCGAACCGGAACTCCTCGGCCTTGTGGACGACCTGACCGGCCGCACGGGACGAAACCTGTAAGGACCCTGTAGACGCCATGCCCCACCCCGCCATGGCCTTGGACTGATGATCGGGGTCATGGCGGGAACAGCGGGTTGCCGCCGAGGATTGTCAAGGAGCCGAACATGCCTTTGGAGAACACCGATGCCGAAGAGCGGATCACACGGGAGACGATGATCGGATGGATCGAGCATTGGGGCGAATCGTATGACGACGTGCGACCCGATGACGGTGCCATGCGGCTGGCGAACCGCATCATCGAATACAACGAGATGACGGAAACCATCGAAGACCTAGGGAATCCCGATGCCGTGTATTCCGAATTGGCGTCCATCCTCCAACCCGTGCTGGAGTCGATGGACGGCACCTATTTCGCGGGCTCCGAATGGTTCGCCGGCGAAGTGGACCGCATGGAAGCGGACCGCATCAACGGGGAGCAGCCGGAAGAAACGGACGGCCTGGCCTCCGAAGAGCCCCGCATCCCGTTCATCGTGGAGAGCGAGGCCACAGCCGCCGATACGGACGAACCGCCGTTGGACGAGCTGATCACCGCAGCCACGCACGAATATCTGGACTCAGGCATGACCTACGACGGATTCTCGGAACATGTGCGCACCATCTGGCGCAACGCGGCAGCCTACGACTGGTCGAAGCTCATGGCCGAACAGCGCTCCACGGGCGAATGGTCGTCCGACGCGAACCGGCTCGCCGTATTGGGCGTGATGATGCAGTTCGCGCCCGAATCAACATGCATGATGATCGCCAGCGACATACTGGCCGAGAACGCTCCCCTGTCCCTTCCGGCATTGCGCGAACGCATCAATACGCCGGACGGCATGGTGAACACCGACCTGCTGTTTTCCCGGCTGATCGACAACGGCACCACGCCCGATCCGGCGCGCATCGACATGGCGATGGGGATCCTCGGCCCGTTGGAGGCCAACGCGCCGACGGACGCCTGCTACCGGATCATCGGCCTGAAGGCCATGCTCAGCCTCGCCATGGGCGACGGTGAGAAGGCGCGGGAACTCGCCGAACAGGCCATCGGCTACGACGCCTCGGACCGGTTCGCGTCAAGCGTGCTCGACCGTCTGCCGGAAACCGATCCCGCCATGGAGGCGGCGAACGTGTGGGAGAACGGCGGGCATTTGGGGCGCTGACGTAGACGCCGTGCCCCGCGATGCCACCGGTCCGGCCGGATGATGGGAGTCGCCGCCGCCATCGAAGGCGCTGGTATTCCCCGAATGAAAGGACCATCATCATGCCACAGTCAATGCAAGTGGTTCGCGGTCTCCTCGCCGCGAACCCCGATTACTGGCCGGCGAAAACCAACGCGGACGGCACCACGAGCTCGGCGTACCTGCGCGCCACCGTGTATGAGGACCGCCCGCGAGTCCGTCAGAAGGACGGCAGCTATACGGACAATCCGCTCGGCCCGGTGAGAACCACCGTGAAATTCTGGGGCCAGGCCGCCGAGCTCCTGCATGGCATGGATTTCCGCCAGGGTGACGCCGTGGTGGCGACCGGCCGCATGGGCGATCCCGACGCCTTCATCAGCCAGAAGGACGGCAAGGCATACGCGCGTCCGGTCGTGATCGGCGATTCCATGCAGATCGATTCCATCGTGTCCCAGCGCATCCAGCTCGCCCGCGAACGCAAACGCCAGGACAAGGAACAGGCCGGTGCCGTGGCCGATGCCGGGCGAACGGATCCATGGACGGACCAGGTTGACGCCTCGCGCGGCGAATACGTTGGCGACGGCGTTCCCCGCACTTTCAACGGCGAGCCCTTCGAACCGCTGTCGGGCTATCCGACACCGGGCGCGGCTCCCGCTCCGGCGGACCCTGCGGCACCGGATTTCCTTTCCACCCCATCCGATTTCACGACGGGCAACGCCCGCTAGCCATGACGCAAGCCCTGGCGCATCGACGGCGGGACCGCTTCCATCGGTTCCGCCGTCATGCTTGAAAGGAGAAATGAATCTTGGCCGACGTCGATCCGAAACTGCAATCGAACCGAGTGAAGGATCTGGGCGGCACGGTCCGTCCCAGCCGCAAGATCGAACTGGCGATCATCGTCGCGGTGTCCCTGATCCTCTACGGCGTTCGCCCTCGTGTGCTCCCCATGCGGGGTCATCCCTTCCAGATCTTCGCGCTCATGTACCTGGTCTCCGGCCAATGGTCGCTGACCGCAGGCCAGTGGGCGCTGGCCGTGGCCGTGCTCGTCGTACTGGCCGTGGCGTGCGGCGTGGGCGCGTGGCTGATCGCCAAGCAAGGCCGTGCCGTGGGCAACCGGCGCCAAGGCCCGCACCCGCGTGGACGTGTACGCGCCGGCGATGGGCCATGGCGAGGCCGTGGAGAAGGTGACGCGCCAGCGCGCCGAGGCCATGGCGTCAAGGCTCATAGAAGCGGACCACTGGCGAAAGGGCATGTCGCCGGGCTATCCGCTGGGGCTCAACATCGTGGACAACACGTCGATGTACACCAGCTGGGAGGACATGGCGATCGTTCTGGCGGGCCCGCGTTCCGGCAAGTCCCTGTGCTACGCGATCCCGGCCGTGCTCTCGGCTCCTGGCCCGTGCCTTGCGACCTCGAACAAGGGCGACATCCTCGACGTGACCGCCCCGATCCGCAGGCTCGACCATCCGAACGGCCGGATATGGACGTTCGACCCCGAACGCATCGCGGACCCGAACCGGAAGAGCGCGCCGTGGGTGTGGGACCTGATCGCTTCGGTGCAGTCCATCGCCGACGCGAAACGCATCGCCGACTGCTGGCGTTACGCCTCGGGCCAGCCGCAGACCGGCGGCGACGACTTCTTCCCCGGCACCGCCGCCCAGCAGCTCGCCGACTACCTGTTCGCCGCGCATCTGGGAGGCCGTTCCGTGTCCGACGTGTTCAGGTGGTGCTCCAACGAGCGCGACACGTCGCCGGCCGACATCCTGAGCGAATACCCGCGCTACGCGGGCATCGCCTCGCGCGTGTCCAGCGTGATCGCGCTGACGCCGGAAACCCGAAGCGGCGTGTTCGGCAGCCTCCAGACCATGGTCGCGTTCCTCGCGGACCCCGAGATCATCGACTGGATCGACCCGCACCGTGATACGGAAGGAAACATCGACGAGCGGCGCGGCCTGTTCGACCCCTACGAGTTCGCCACGAGCGAGGACACCCTGTACCTGCTTTCCGCCCAGGGCCGTCCCTCCACCGCGTTGACCGCCAGCCTGACGGCGGTGGTCGCGTTCACCGCGTTCCAACGCGCCCAATCCGAGTTCGCCGACAACAACCGCCGTCTGCCGGTCCCGTTGTGCTGCGTGCTGGACGAGGCCGCGAACATCTGCCGCTGGCCCGAACTGGCCGACGTGTACTCGTATTTCGGTTCGGCGGGCATCCCGATCATGACGATCTGGCAGAACCCCGACCAGGGCAAGGCCGCGTTCGGCGAGACGAACTTCGGCTCGCTGTTCAACAACGCGAACATCACCGTGTACCTGGGCGGCATCAAGGACGCGAAGTTCCTCGGCGAGATCAGCCAGCTGGTGGGCCAGAGGGAGATCGTGCGAGGCAGCGTCAACATCGACGGCACCGGCCGGCGCAGCGTGAACAACTCGATCCAGAAGGAAAACATCCTCGACGTTTCCGACCTGACCGAATGGCCCGTCGGCCGCGCGCTGCTGCTCGCATCCCAATCCCGAGCGCAGATCGTCAAGACCCTGCCATGGACGGGCAACAGGCAATGGGCCGACGCCCTGGCGCAAGCCAAGGCGAAAGCCCGAGAAGAGCAGAGAAAGGCCGCATAATGAGCGAACACACCTCGAACACCACGTCCGGCCCTGATGGGGAGGAATGGGAGCGCGCGATCGGTGCAGCCAGAACCCTGCTGTCATCGGACTGCGGATGGCTGGAACTGTTCACCCGCGCCATCCTGGAGGAGAAGGGCGTGCCCTACGGCAAGGGACTGCCCAACCCCGAAGCGCCGCACATCCCCGAGGACAAGGAGATCGAAGAGGAAACCATACCGGGCCAAGGCGAGCCGACGCCGACCGCACCCGTGATGCCGGCAGGCCGGCACGCGGCGGAACCCATCCGATCCGGGATTCCGGCCGATGCCGGGGAAACCGGCAACGGCTACGAGAACCCGCCGGAAGACGCAACGGACCGTGACGACACCCCTCCAAAGGACGATGCGGAGGAATCCGACACCCGTATACCGCCCGCGCAGGAGGGGAAGACGGATCTCGGCCGAGACGAATCCGGCGACCTCGATCCCGCGCGGGCAAGGGACGTGTCCGGCCAGTTCGGCGCGCGAATGCGGCGCAGCGAGACCTACTACCCGAACCTCGCCGCGTTCGTGGAAAGGTTCGTAGCCAACGTGTTCTGCTACCACCAGAGCGCAAGCGTGAACATGCAATGGGTGCCCGACTGGTGGCGCTATCCGGCGCTCGTGTTCCCGCTCGACGCCATGTGGCGCGCCTACGAGAACGCGCGCAAGGCACCCGGCCAGATGATGATCTTCTACATCCAGGCGGCGTCGATGCTCGACCGCGTTTTCGACAAGGACCGTGGCATCGTCGCCAGCCTCGACTGCAAGCAGAATCTCACCAGGAAGGGCGAACCGCTGCCCTGCGAACGCCCGAACCGGGCATGGCGCGAACCGATCCTGGAAACGTTGTCGGTCCCCGCCGCGAACGACAAGAGCGACAAGGAAACCACCACGACAAGGAGAAGGAACAATGGCTCAAACTGATCCCGAGGACGGCTTCGACCAGATCATGGTCCAGAGCTGGAACAGCGTCGCCCAGCAGCTGCGCACCCTGCACAACGAGCTGAGCGGCGACCGCGCGCGCCGCAGGGAACGCGCCGAACGCGCCGTCCAGAACGAACGCTACGAGCAGACCAGACGGCAGCAGCAATCCATCCGCCTCGAACAATGGGAGATGGACAACAGGGAACGCCTCAACAAGGGGTTCGAGTCCACTTTGAACGCGACCGTGCTTGCCGACGGCGACGGCTGGAGGAAGATGCGCGACTCGTCCCTCTTGCAAGGATGGATGGTCGCCGACCAACTGGAGGGCAACGACCCCGGCTACCGCAGGCAGATCATCGAGGCGAAGGCCCGGCTGAAGGACGAATGGTCGAAACGCCACCCGGAAACGCATATCGACGCCGCAGCCGACCAATTGACCAACCACGTGAACATCACCTACACCGACCAGTCGCCCGCGTTGCAGGCCACCCTGAACGCCTTCAACACGGCCGGCGTGCCCGTGGACCTGCAACGGGTGGAGGACACGCAGGCGTTCCAGGCCGCGCACGGCGACGACGCCACGTTCTTCGTGGACTCGCGGCTCACCGGCCAATGGACGGGCTACGACCACGACAGGATCGTCGAAGCCGTGATGTGCGCGCCGGTCAACGGCGTGGACGACGCCGCCTCCCGAATCAGCTTCCTCAAGGACCAGGGCCTGCCGGAATCCTCGCACGCGGACAACAAGGCCACGGGAGATGAGCCCAGCACCGCCAGCGAGGCCGAACGCACCGAGAACGCTGACGCCGCATCCATCATCGAAACCCCCACACCCGTGCGGGAGCATACGAAGCCCGCCGCCGATGAACGCAAACCGGCATCCGAACCCGAGCCCGAGACCACGGGAGGCGGCGACCTGACGACCGGGGAGCCCGGCGGATACGAGGAACCGCCCCTCGACCTGAACGAACCCGAGGAATGGAACGGGCCCGACCCGTTCGGCGAATACAGCCCCGCCATGGAATCCTCCATGAACCCCACGGACCAGCCGATACCCGACCAGGCCAACGTCTCGACGCCGCAGATCCTGCAACCCGAGACCAACGGCAACGCACGCTGACGCCGATGCCGGCGCCCCCCTTGCCATGAGGTTCGTGGGGTGCGCCGGCATCGGATGGCCGTATCATGGTGTCAACGGCTTTCGGAACCGGAAAGGACGAGCATGGCACACGTGACGTTGGATCTGTCGAAATATGATGCCCTGACCGCCTACAAGGGTCTTCCCGACGAGAAGGAGGAGAACCCGGCGCGGTTCTTCCCCGACACCTCGTCGGTCCGCCGTTGCGTGCGCGAACGCATGTCCGTCATGGGTCTCGACGCCGCCGAACTCGCCAGGAGAGCCGGGGTCCCCCTCTCAAGCGCCGAAGAGCTCGCGGAGACCGGTCTGACCTCCATCCGCTACGTGTACAGGATGTTCGACCTGCTGCACATCCGCACCGAAACGCTGCCGTCCGCCTACGCGGGGAGACTGCTGTGAGGGAACTGCACGCCTGGGAGAACGGGCATCATGTGGGCGTGTTCTCGGAAGACGACGAGGAGCGCATATCGTTCGCGTACGACGCGAACGAGGGTCTGCCGATCAGTCTGAGCCTGCCCAGAACCGGCGGATGGAGAGACCAGGCACCGCGTAACTTCCTGGACAATCTACTGCCCGACAATCCCAACGTCCGCCAGGCCATGCGTGAGCACCTGAACGCCTCCTCGTCCGGCGTCTTCGATCTGCTGGACCGGGTTGACGCCACCGGCGGACTGGTGTTCTCCCTCTCCCCGGAACCTCCAATCCCATCGCCGACGCTTCGTCTGATCGCCGATTCCCAGATAGCCAACGAAATCGACCGCATCGAGCGGACCAGGAACTACTGGTGGGACGAGGACAGCCACTGCCGGTTCTCCTTGGGAGGGGCGCAGGGCAAGTTCACACTGTCCCGCGTGGACGGCAAGTGGTATTGGCCGGATATGATGCTGCCCTCCACCCACATCGTCAAACCGAAGCCCCATGATCTTCCCGAGGCGACCAAGGTGGAACTGGCGACGATGCGATTGTCGGAACTGTGCGGCATCGACACGCCGGCACGCGGCGAGATCACGGCGCAGCGCAAGACGGCCTATATCGTGGAACGGTTCGACCGTCGCCTGGAGGAAGGCCGAATCGTCCGACTGCGGCAAGAGGACTTCCTGCAGGCGTTGGGATTGCCGACCCGCGACAAATACGATCCGTCGGCCGACGACTGCCTGGAACTCCTGCAACGCATCGACGCGTCGGGCTCCCTGTCCTACCGGTGGCTCGAAAGGCTGGCCTTCAACACGTCGTCCGCCAACAGCGACGCACATGCGAAAAACTATTCCCTGATCCTCGACCCCGCATCGGGGATACGCCTGTCTCCCCAGTATGATGCGGTCGCCACCAGGTATTGGCCCGAGTTCAATTGGGAACTCGCCATGTCGTTGAACAAGGATCACGCCTTCGCGGAGCACACCACGCCCCAGGATTGGGAGGATCTGGCGACACGTCACGGTCTCGATGGTTCGAGGGTGGCCGATATGGCCCGGCGTATGGCGGGGAAGGTTCTCGCCGGCATATCCGAATCCTGCGAGGGGCTGGACTCGCGGATGGCCGATCGCCTGAACGCGTGCTGGATGAAGGCGAACGAGTCCATCGAGCCGATCATGCCGGGAGACGAGCCGGTGAACGCTCCCGATCCAGCATCGGCTTTGCCTGATTCGCTCGGTTTTCCTTCCTCGGGCCGTACCATCTGAGCTTTTTCCGGGAAGCGTCCTAACGGCGGGGCCGGCTCTCCTCGTCAGAGGCGACCATGCTCCATAGACCGTATTCCGGCGCGATTCCGTAGCGTTCGCGCAGCATGTCGAACGTGTGCAGGCCCTCGCGCATCGCTGCCCGGTATTCGTCGTCGTCCGCCGCGCTGTTGAGGTTGGCGGCGATGGCGAACGCTTCGGATACGAGGCGTTCCATGTCGTGCGTGGATAGATTCTCGGGGTGTCTTTCTCGTCCGTCATCGAGGAAGGGCGGGCGGTTCTCCATCGCGGCGCGCCATTCCTGGACGGCGAGGCTGCGGCTTCTGGCATCGTCCGCCCAGTCGTCGCGCAGTCGTTTCAATCGCATGTCGTCGCCGAGCTCGAAGGCGTTGAACCGTTCCATCCACCCGTCCGTGCTATGCCACGTGATCCGGTAGCCGACCACCTGGCCGGGGTCGGTGAACGAGTCTTTGGCGGTTCCCTTGCGCAGCCTGGGGTCGATGGAGAAGCCTTCCCTGCGCACGCGGCGTATGAACTCGTCCTCGCTGCGCGACGCCTTGGCGCACGCCTCCACGATCCGGCCGACATACTGGCGCGGCATCGTGGAGGCGGCGACCGCCGTGACGAGCCGGCTCCTCGCTTTGCCGTCCAACGCCTCCCATCCCGCGTCGTCGCCGTACCTGTTCCGCGCCTTCCATTCGGCCCATTGCCGCCATTGCCCGTACTGCCAGCTGACGCGCGTGCCGGTATCGGAGCGTGCGAGCTCGACCAGTTCGGGGCGCGTCTTCTCCATCCGCCTGCATGATCTCTGCGCGTTGATCCGGTCGTGGTACGGGTTGATCCATCCGTCGTCGGCGGCGAGCTGCACCATGATGTGCACGTGGTCGTTGCCGTTGGCGGACAGTCCGTGGCGGACCGCGAGCCATGTGACGCCCTGATCGTCGTCGCCGTCGATGATGTTCATGCGCGTCAGATAATCGCGGATGACGGCCTCCCATTCCTGATCGGTCAGTATGCCCTGGCCGGCCTTGATGGCGAGCGAGCAGTGCCACACGCGCTTCCTGCCATGCTCTCGTTCGGGGTTGTTCTTGCCTCGCATGTCGGGCGGGAACGGATCGTCCTTGCGTTCCCTGACGCGGTAGCGTCGGTCGAACCTGCGGCCTATCTCCGCATACGACGCCGCCGGCTTGCCATCCATGTCAAACGAGGGAAACATGTCGCCGCTCGCGCACACGAGATGCTGGTCGGTGTGCTCGTTGCGCCGTCCCTTGCCGAACAGGTAGCGCACCAGGCCGGCCGGGTCCGAACCCCTGACGATATTCGGTATCATACGATGATTCTCCGCCCGCGCGCCCGGCACGGCGGCGCATGGCGTCTATGAGAGATATGCGTCCTTTGCCGGCACGGCCACTTCGATAGAATTATCGGAAACGGATAAGGAGCTTTGATGGAACCGGTGAGGAGCGATACGACGGCGGATAGGCGCACGGCCGTGGAACTGGCGAAGCGGCTGCTGGTCGATTCGATCTGGCGCACCGCCAAGATCGAGGTTGATGGCGTCACCTTCCCCGACACGCAGGAAATCTTCGACGGGCGCGCGCCCGAGGGTATGAGCGTGGACGATATAGTCACGGTGAACAACATCAAGCGCGCGTGGAGATTCCTGCTCGAGAACATCGACTATCCGGTCGATTGGCAGTACATCCGCGAATACAACCGCATCATCGGCGAAGGCCTCGTGCGCGACGCCGGCCGCTTGCGTGAATACGGCGTGAGGATCGGCGGCACGGGATGGGTGCCGGAGATTCCCGCCGTCGAATCCTCACGGGAAAGGGTTCGCGGCATCCTGGAGGAGTCGGAAGGGGAGGACACTGCGATGCTGCTGTTCGGCGCGGTCACGCGGGGACAATGGTTTTCGGACGGCAACAAGCGCACCGCGTTGATGGTTGCCAACCACCAGCTCATACACGACGGCATCGGCGTCTTCTCGATCCCTCCCGAAGACAAGGCGCAGTTCGTCTCCATGCTCCTGCGCTACTACGAGACGGGCGACTACTCCCGGCTCTCCGATTGGCTCTCGCAGAACGCCGTCGGCCATGTGCCCGGCGGGCTGACTCTGGCCCAATCGTCTGGGGTCGTGGAAAAGACGAATGATGCCGTGAACGGTATGGGCATCGTGCCCGGTGTTCCCCTCGATGGAGGTTCCGGCTTACTGAGGTGACGGTCGTGGCGTCCGGGGGGGGAGTTTGCTCCCGAACGCCACGGGATTATTTACGGTCGGCTTGCGTGATGATGACTTCGGGCCGGCCTATAAGTTTCCGGCGCTGCCGCACCGTGCGCGCGGCCGTTGCCTCGTCGCGTTCGCTGGCGTGCATCTCGCGGTTCACGTTGTGCGCGATCCGGTTCACATTGACGCCGATACGACGGACCTGTGCGCCGATGTCCCTGATCGCCGCGACGGTGGGCGGACTCGGCTGGCACAAGCTCGCGTACGGGGCATGGCGTCTACGCAGCCGATGATCTCGCGGGGTGTCGGGCCGCGCCCTTCTCCCAATCCTCCTTGACGGACGTGGACCCCACGCACGATGACCCGGACGACGTGGTGATCGAATACTACGACCGCAGCTACCTGCTGTTCAAACTCTATGAGCGGGCGGTCATCCAACACGACTACGATGCCGCGCCATTCGTGTCGGACGGCATCATCGACGTTGACTCGTTCACCTCGTTCTACACTTCCGTACGCAACCGGCGCATGAGCCGCGCAGGCAAGGTCCTCGAAATCCACATCGCCCACATCCTCGACGCGCGCGGCATCGAATACGAGGCCCAGGCCAGGACAGAAAACGGGAAGAAACCCGATTTCCTGTTCCCCTCGCAAGCCGCCTACGAGGATCCGACGTTCCCCGAGACGCAGCTGCGGATGCTCGCCTCGAAGACCTCGATCAAGGACCGTTTCCGTCAGGTCGCCGACGAGGCCAACAGGATCAGGGACAAGCACCTATTCACCCTGACCCCCGGCGACGTGACCTATCCCAAGCTCGCCCAACTCGATGAACTGCACATCCACCTGGTCATGCCCAAGGTGGTCAAGGAATCATACGACGACCTTATCCAGGGGGAGACCATGACGTTCTCCCGGTTCATCGAGGAGGTCCAGGGACTTCAGGCGGGCCGTCCTCAAAGCCTGACCCTTCTCTGACGGCCCGACGGGAGTCCTCCCTGATTTCGCCGACGGTTCGGCGACGGCGGCGACGCCGTTCCTGAAGTAGAATTGACGGAAAAGCAAGGAGCCACGATGGATGTTTCGATGATCAGACGGCCACAGGACTGGCCTTTCCCCATCCCGCAGATCACGACGGAGAGCATAGACGAGCTGATCGACGCGCTGCACCGGGACGTGTCGGACTCGACTCTGAGCATCTACTACGACGCCGTGGACGGATGCAGCCGCGAGATGGAGAACGAGGATCAGGAGATGATGGTACGCGAGTACTACCTGCATGACGGATGGGCGGCGAAGCATGGAACGGGTGCGTGATTTCTCGCCGTATGAGTTGAAGGTCAGCGTGTATGACGGGGCCGCCGAAAAGCGAACCATGCTGATGGACGGCCACCTCTACATGGTCAAGTTCGGGTATGACGCCGCCCCGCAGGAGGAGCATCCCAGTCGTACCAGCTACGTCAACCTGCCCGTCAACGAGTATATCGGCTCCAAGGTGTTCGCCGCTTCGGGCATCCCCACGCAGGATGTCATTCTCGGTGATTACAAGGGCCGTTCCGTGGTGGCGTGCCGTGATTTCATGTACGAGATGGATCCGAACCTCATGCTGCTTCATTTCAAGCAGCTGGAAATCAGCATGCCCGGTGGAAGCAGCCGATCGAAGGCCAGGCCCGATTGGGAGTTCGTCAGCCAGGTCCTTGACGAACATGACGCGCTCGAAGGCATCCGCGCGCGGGCGCGGCACCGCTTCCTTCAGATGACATGCGTCGATGCGCTGATAGGGAACTTCGACCGCCACGCGAACAACTGGGGGTTCATAGCGGACAGAAGGACCGCGGATATTCTTGATCTCGCCCCCGTATACGACTGCGGTTCGTCACTGTCCCCGAGCCTGTCCCGTGAAGGCATGAGGGAACGGGTCGAGGATCCTCAGCAAATGCGTGAGGCGAACATGGCCGCACCCTACATGGCGATGAACGTCGGCGGCAAGCGACGCAAGTTCGCCTTCTTCCTGACCTCGGAGACCGCACGCCCCTTCAGGGCGGAGCTGCCGGAACTCTGGCCGCGCCTGTCCGAGGAGGTCACGGACCGCATCGTGGAGCAGACCCCCGGACTCGATGACCTTCAACGTGATTTCTATAAGGCCACGCTGGACGCCCGCCGCAAGTACGTGCTCGGACCCGCATACCGGATGGCACTCAAAGAAGCGGAAACCTCCACCGCCACCGTCGGGAACGACACCCTTGCGACCGACATCGTTCCGGGGATCCCGTTCCCTGGCCTTGGGGGGAAACCCCGGTCTCCTGCACTGAGGACTCCACGCGGCTCACAGTCCGGGAAGGTCCTCGTTCTCGCCGTCAATCGTTCCCGGATCGTTCGATGACGGTATCAAGATGGTCGATTAGTTCCCGGCATTGCCGGACGGCGTAGGACGCCGATGCCTCGTCCTCGATGGTCGCGTTCATCTCCCTGTTCGCGTTGTGCGCGATCTGGTTGACGTTGCGGCCGATGCGGCGCAGCTGGTATTCGATCTCCTTGAGCGCCTGGACGGTGGGCGAATCGCGTTCCTCCTCCTTGACTTGCAGTCTCCCCTCCAACAGTTTCACAGCCTCGATGATGGTGAGGGAGACCGTCTGGTTCCTTTTCTTGGCGGCGGTGCGGATCATCCCGGCTTCCTCCTCGTTCGCCATGAGATGCACCTGGATGGAGCGCTGCTCGCCCCCTCTTTGCTGCTCCTCTTTCGCATTATTCCGATTCCTTCCTCATTGGCCTTCGGCACTCGGGTTGTTGCTTCAGCGCCGTAGGGCGCGGGAGGCTGCGGGCTCGGTTCATGTACATGAACCGTCTAGCTTGCTTACCTTCGATTTGATGGGCATCTCCATGTGGATGTCCATGGACATATCCATGTGGGTGTCCATGGGCATATCCATGGGGTATCCATGTGGATGTCCATGTGGGTGTCCATGGATATATCCATCTGAGCGCATAGGGAAACGCATGAGGGTGGATGATCGTTCGGGGTGATGTCTTCTTCCACGAATGGGAAGGGGCCCTTCCTTTTTCTGGAATGTCATCTTCCAGCGCCCTTCGCCTTGAGCTCCTTGAGCAGCATCGTCGCGTTGTCGCGGATGCTCGCGTCCGTGAGCGGGGAGAGCTCGTCCGCATAGGAGCGGCAGAGGAGCGCGTACACCCGTTCCCGCACCCATGCGCTGCGCGCGATGCCCAGCTTGAACGCGGCCCGGCACAGCATCTCGTATTCGTCGCCGGTGAGCATGACATTGAGCTGGCGTCCCCGCTTCAGCGGATGTTCGGGGTCGGGGTCGGTGCGGTACACGTCGTCCCAATCGGTGGTGCCGGGGGCGAGTTCCGTGTAGCTGAACGGCTGGATGGCGTATCTCACGAAACGGGATTTGGGTATGCCCGTCTTGGCGGAGGCCTCGGCAAGCAGATTGAACAGCTCCCGGTCCATGAGGACCCGGAAGGCGTGGCTGTATCGTCGCATGGTTTCATCGTCTCCTTGGTCGTTGCCGTGCCCGGCGCGGCATGGTGCGTCGGGCACGGATGGTTGGCTTTTTGGTCAGCGGTCGAAGTCGAACGCCGTGCCGCGTAACTTGTCGATGCGGATGGCCGCGTCGAACTTCTTCCCGGATTTGGATGTGAAGCCCTTCAAGGTGACGGATTGTCCCGCGAGGAGCCTGCGTGCGGTCTGGTCGGTGATGGTCTTGCCCGCGAGGCTCGCGTACATCTTCCAGCCGCATCCCTCGACGGCGATCCACTTGCCGTCCTTGGTCTTCTCGCTTCTGTTCGTGGAGCATTGCCACATCCGGCCGGTTTTCCTCACCGGCTGGCCGCAGCGCGGGCAGTCGCCCCAATCCTGCGCGTCGGTGTTCGTGGTTTGCGTGACGGCGGCGGCCTTGAGGTTCGCGGTCGCGTCGGCGGGGATTCGCAATGCCTCCCGGTGGAACATGTCCATCACGTCGGCCGGGTCCCGTTTGCCGTGTTCCACGTCGGAGAGCGCCTGTTCCATCCGCGCGGTGAGCAGCACGTCCTTCAGGCGTGGCTCCACCACGTCGGTGAGGCGTTCGCCTTCCGTGGTGGCGTGCAATTGCCGGCCCTTGCGTTCCACGAGTTTGGAGCGCACGAGCTTTTCGATGGTGTCCGCGCGGGTGGCTGGCGTGCCGATGCCGCCGGAATGTGATTCGTCGTCATCGAGCGCCGCCTTGAGGCTTTTGTCCTCCACGTACCGGCTCGCGTGCTCCATCGCGGCCAGCAGTGTGGCCTCGGTGAACGGTTTGGGCGGCCGGGTCTCGCCTTCCTCGACCGTGACCTTCCCGACAGGACGAATGACGCCGCCTTCCATGAGGTTCGACGGGATCACGTTCCTTCCTCCCGCCGGGTTCGCGGTTTCCTCGTCTTCCGGTTCGGGCCCGTGGCCGGTTTCGACTGCCTTCCATCCTGCGGACACGGTCTCGTCGGAACGGCTGGAGAACTCCCTATCGGTGTCGTCGGAAAGCCGTGCCTTCACCTCGGTGACGATGTGCACATGATCGTCGCCCACAGCCTCCCACATGCGGCGCACGATGCGCGTCATCACCTTGCGTTCGTCATCGTCCAGGCCTTCCAGCTTCCCGGCGTCCAGTTGCATGGTCGGCAGGATCGCGGTATGGCCGGCCACCTTCGCGTCGTTGACGGCCAGCTCCGGGCGCGGGTGTCCGGGTATGCCCTCGCGGGTGACGAACCCGTGGGCGAGACGGCCGGATTCGAGGAGCGCCGTGAACGTTTCGAGGTCGTCGCGCGTGATGTACCGGCTGTCGGTGCGCGGATAGGTGGCGAGTTTGAGTTCGTAGAGGTGCTGCAACGCCTGGAGCGTGCGTGCGGCGGTCATGCCGTGCAACCGGCTCATGTCCTTCTGCAATCCGGTCAGGTCATACAGGCGGGGCGGCCGGTCGTTCACCCGCCTCCGGTTCACGGACATGATGCGGAAGCGGCCGCGTTCGACCTGGCCGCACAGCAGCATCGCCGCATCCTTGCTGTCGATCCGTTCGCTGGAGAGCCGCCATCCGCCCATGTCCGCGATCACGGTCCAGAACGGCACCGGTTTGTGGTTCCTGATCTGCCGGTCGCGTTCCGCGATCATGGCGAGCGTCGGCGTCTGCACGCGGCCCACGCTGAACCGTGCGTTGTAGAGCAGCGAGTACGCGCGGCTCGCGTTCATGCCGATCAGCCAGTCCGCCTTCGACCTGATCTCCGCCGACCATGCGAGCCCTTGGTATTCGGATTCGGGTTTCATCGCCCGCCACGCGGCCTGGATGGCCTCCGCCTCCAGGCTCGCCACCCACAGGCGCAGTTCCGGCTTGCGCGAGCCTTCCATGTCCGCGATGCGGCGGAAGATTGCCTCGCCCTCGCGGTCTGGGTCGCAGGCGTTGACGAGGCAATCCACATCCGCGCGCCGGATCAATTGCACGATCTGCCGGTAGCGGGAGCCGGCACCGCGTTCGGCGCTGATCTTCCACCGCCAATGGCCGGACGGGTCCACCGGCAGCGTGTCCAGACTCCATTTGCCCCAATCCCTGTCCTTGTAGTCCTCGGGCATGGCAAGGTCGATCAGGTGGCCCTGCGCCCATGTCACGAGCAGCTGGCCGCACTCATAGCATCCGTCCCTTTGGACGGGCGCGGCGCACAACGCCTGCGCGATGGCCGTGGCGACCGATTTCTTTTCCGCGATGACGAGTCTCATTCGCGTTCCTTCCGTTTTTCTGGATTCCTTGATTTTTGTCCGACATGCGAGGGCCGGCGCGGGAATCCCTTCCCGGCCGGCCCTGGATGGAGAGGCGTCGCCAAGGTCAGGCGGCGAAGCCGAGCAGCGGCGCGAACACGGCGGCGATGGCCAGCACCGCGATCAGCATGAGGATGACGCCGGCGATCCACGCGATGGCCGTCACCAGCGTGCGGCTCCAGGTCTGTCCGCCGGATTCCACGATCATCGGGCTGCCCATGCGTTTGCCGATGATCGCGCACACGCCCGAGGCGACCACGCACAGCAGCACGAGCACCACCTGGAGCATCCCGTTGAGCTCGACCAGCCACGTCCACAGGCCCATGAACCAGCCGGCGAGCATAGAGAGAAACGATTCCATTGGTTTTCCTTTCGTCTGATTGGAACGACGCTTCCGATTCTCGGCCGCAAAACGGCCGGACACGGGGCATGGCGTCTACACGCCCCGCCTTCCGCCATGGGAATGTAGACGCCATGCCCCGTGGAACGCGCGACGGGAAGGCAGACTTGCCCTTGACGGAAAAACGAGCGAAAGGAAGATCGTCGTGGCGAACAACCAGAACACCATGCGTGACATGAAACGCAGCATCCTCAAGGCGGTGCGCGACAGCCAGAGGACGAAACAGGATGCGATGGACGAGTACGTGGCGGCGCGCGTCAGCATCAAATCATTGGAGGGACGTCTGGAAGAGGCCCGCGAGAAGGCCGCCCTGCTGCGCAGGAAGGCGAAGGACGCGGGAAACACCAGCGCCGAACTGAAAACGGCGGACGACCTCATAGACGCGCGATGGACGGGGACGGAAGACGGATCGCCCGAAAACGCGGATCCGGGAACCGTGAACCCCGAGCGGGAGCATCCGGCCATGGAAGGAAACATGGAAGGCGGTATGCCGGGCGAGCTGAACCGTTGGGAAGGCGGTGAATCGTGAACCGGCCGGAACCGCGTCCGCTGCCGAAACCGCTGCGCGTCCTGTGCCTGTTCGTCGCCGCGCTCCTCGTGTGCTCGCTGGGCGTCATCGTCGCCAACCACCAGCCGTCAACGGCCGGCGATGACCACGGTTCCGCGACGGACGCGAAACAGGAGTCCACGGGCAAAAGGAAACGGAATCGAGCCCGCAACGGTACGCCGGCCTGGAGGCGGCGGGAATCCCGGTTCCCGGCGACTGGTCTCAGCGCACCACCGCGTTCCCCGTTGACACCCACAAGGACGGCACCCGCACGCTCTCCGAAAACGCGGACGGCATCACGCTGCACAATGGTTCCGGCCCGATCGACACCGCATTGGAAACGGTGGACGCGCTGCTCGATCCAAACGGCAGCGACGACGAATGGCGCAAGAACGTGTTCGCGCTGCTCGGCGACGACGGTGCCGGGGAAAGCCATCCGGTCTCCGACGCGCCGCGCTGGTGGTGGACCCAGCGCCGCTTCCGCGCCGGATCCGTATGCTCGGGCCAATACGATGACAAGTACGTCAACTACGCCTACACCTGCACCTCCGACGGCAGATGGGAGGGCTCGGATACGGATGCCATCCAGTCCCAGCCGTTCTGGACGACGAAGGAAACCAGCTTCCCGATCCCGGAAGGCGGCGGACCGTCATCCACGACGGATCCGCAGCAGACCGTCAGCCAGGCGTACAACACGGTGCTCTTGCCGATGGACGACGGCAACTGGCACGTCACCGTCTACTGCCCGGCCGCGCTCGACGCGCCATTGCTGGACAAGGATGCCAACGAGCTCGACCCCGATCAGGTGAAGGCCGGCGACGAGGCGTACACGGTGATCTCCGCCACCGGATACGGCACGGTCCAGCATCCCTGCCGGACCGTGGAGGTCGTGGTCGGCGGGCAGAAGCCCTTCTGGTCGCTGAGGAACACGCAATGAGCCGGACCAGCCGCCATCGGATCCTCGCGGCCATGCTCTCGGCGTGCCTGCTGTCCCTGCTCGGCGGATGCACGCCGTTGACCGTGCTCGCGGTCCTCGGCGGCTGCAAGGACGGCGGCTCCACCGGATCGTCGGGAGGCACCACGGGAAGCGTCGTCACCGGCGAGGTGCGTGACGGCATGACCATCGCGCAGGCCAAGGCGTGGTTCAACGGATCCGACGGGCCCGACAACGTGTGCCAGGCCTATCCGGACGGGCAATGCACCTGGTGGGCGTGCATGAGAGGCCATAAAATCGGATTGGACGTGGGCTCCTACTGGGGCAACGGCGGCGACTGGGCGGCCAGCGCCACCGCCGCCGGATGGAAGACCACCCGCACCGATCCCGTGGCCGGCAGCATCGTCAGCTACCCGCCCGGCGTGGCCGACGCGGACACCCTCTACGGGCACGTCGCCATCGTGGAAAGCGTGGACGCCAAGGCCGGAACCGTCACGATCAGCGAGATGAACGGGCGCGGCGGCCTGGGCATCGTCAACCACCGCACGCACAGGATCGACGTCGGCGCGGTCTATATCCTGCCCAACGGCAGTGTGTCCACCAATGGTTCCACCGGCACGGATTCCGCGTCATCCGGTTCCGATTCGTCCGATTCGTCGTCATCGTCCGATTCGTCGTCCTCCTCTTCGGATCCGGTGGAGGCGGCATGGACGTGCTCCAGTTCCGACTCGGGCTCCACGGACGTGGTGGTGGACTACGACGGCGACGGCACCCACGCCACGCCGGAACAGGCCCGGGCCATCGCCAGGAAGATGATCGCCTCGTACAAGGACTGGGGCGACGGCGACTATGACGCGCTCGTATGGCTGTGGAACAAGGAATCGGGATGGCAGTGGAATGCCACCAACCCGAGCAGCGGCGCGTACGGCATACCCCAGGCGTTGCCCGCGTCGAAACTGGCATCGGCCGGCGATGACTGGAAGGACAACGCCGCCACCCAGATCAAATGGGGATTGAACTACATCGCCGGACGGTACGGCAGCCCCAGCGCCGCCAAGACGTTCTGGCTCGCCCACAACTGGTACTGAGGAGCGGGACACGTAAAGGGACCGAGCATCAGGTCTCGGCGGAATCATCTGACCCGTAGACGCCATGCCCCGCGCGACCGCCCGTATGGACTGATGATCGGAGCCATGCCCGCCGGACGGCGCGGCACCGATCATCCAAGGGAAGGAAGGACGCATCATGCTGATGGAACCCGACGAATACACGCCCCAGGAACGGGCCCTGACCGACAAGGCGAAGGAGCTGATCGAGCAGCACGAGCTCGACTGGGGCAACGGGGAATGCTTCATCCAACGCGACGCCGGCCGCAGCGAACGCAGCGAACTGTACATGACGCTGGAGGCACCCAACCACGCCACGGTCTCGGTCACGGTGCCGGCCGAGACGGACGAGAAGGGGCTGAGGCGCGCCATGGCGGACGGGCTCCTCGACTTCGACCCCGACGAGAAGTTCGACGAATACTGGTCCCGCGAGTTCGCGGCACGCAACGGGTTCACGCCCTCCGGCTTCCTGTCCGGCCTCCAGGAAGACAAAGCGTATTTCGGTCTCCGATCTGAGGCGTTGCTTCATCCCGATCAAAGCAACGCCGGGCAAGGCAACGAAACGATTGCGGAGATCCGCTGGACGGAGGAGGACCTTCGGCACTGGCTGAAAGACCATGACTGGCCCGACAACAACGAGAACATGGACGCGATGCGCGACATGATCTCGGCCAGGGAATTGCGGGACCGCAGCATCGAGGAAGGATGGGAGATCATCGACGCGATGGTGGACGACGGCCGGCTCGCCCGCAAAGACGAAGGCGAGGAGGCCGAAACGTCCGAAACCTACGATCCCGCGAACCCGGCCGACCCGTTGAGCATTGCCGATACGTCTGCCTCAGCCGCAGCCACACGATAAAAGACCCGAGCGAAGGAGCATCATCATGGCCGGATTGAAGGACTACCAGATCAGCGTGTACGTCGCCAACCTGGGCAAATACGCGGAGGGCGCGTTGCAGGGCGCGTGGATCACGCTGCCCATGCCCGCCGAACGCTTGCAGGACACCCTGAAGACCGAGGTGGGATTGGGCGGCCGGTACGAGGAGTACGCGATCCACGACTACGAGGGCGGGGAAGGACTGCTCGCCACCGTGGCGAATCCCGGCGAATACGAGTCGCTGACGGACCTGAACCTCATGTGCCGCGCATTCGAGGCGCGCGAGGACGACGACCCGGACGTGTACGAGAAGGTGCAGACGGTCCGCGACGATCTTGACGCGGCCCCGCGCACCCCGTTGCAGTACGCGAACCTCGCGTTGAACTCGGACGAGATCCCCTATCACTCTTATGATGCGCCGTCCTCGGCCGAATCGAAGGAGGCGAAGTATGCCTGGACCGCCGTGAACCATGGGTGGGCATCGGATGCCGTGTGGTCCATGTTCGATACGGGGCTCGGCTATCTGATCGATATGGAGATGTACGGCCGGGACCTCAAGCTCGACGGCGATGTGTCGCTTGGCGACAACGGCTATCTGGAGGACGCGGACTGGCCGAGCGATATCGACGGCCGGTACTCGCGCGAGGAGATCGCCGAGGAGGTCGAATGGCTGGATGATTTCGACGCGAAGACCGGTTCGCCGGCCGCGTTCGACCTCTCCACGCTCGTCCAGCCGGGCGAACGCATCGCGGACTACACGATTTCCGGCACCGGCACGAACTGGGGAGCCCCCTCATACCAGTGCATCGTGGAGGAGGGTTCCACCGATATCCATGCCGCGCTTGAGGACACGATGCACCGGATCATCGACGCGCGCGCCGCTACTGGCGACGCCGTGGACGTGCTGCGCGAGACCATGGGCGCAGTGCCCGCAGCATCCGTCGGCGAAGACGACGGCATGAGCCCGATCGACCTCGATCTGGGATACGTTTTGCCCGGTGCCGTCACCTCGTTCACGGAACGCGCGCAGGCGTGCGACCCCTCGGACCCGCTGAACATGACCGACACGGCCGGTTCCGGCCTTTCCAAGTGAGAAAGGGCGAGCGAGATGGCCTTGACGCCTTTTGACATGGAGGGTGTGAACCGCGACCTGCTCGCGGCCGGGAATCCCGCCAAGCCCGACATGCAATCCATCCTGCGCAGGAACGCGCGCGATCTCGTGCTGGGGAACGCGATTCTGGTCTCTTCCGTCGATGCCAAGGAATTGGAGTTCGGCGTCCACATGGCGTATTCCGACGCGGACGGCGGCTTCGACACCGATCCGAGCGAGGACGTGTGGTTCGAGGCGTCCTCGCTCCCGATTCCCAATGAACGCCCTGATCTGCCTCCCGACAACGCGCTCAGGATCAGGGTCACGGACGTGCTGACCGAATACGGGTTCACGGACATTGACGTGAAAGCCCCGGACAGGACGCCGGAAGGCATCTGGATCGGTTTCGAGGCCATGCAGCCAGTCAGGCTCGACGTGACCTCGGCCCAGGAAGGGCGTTCCGTTTCCTTCACCCTGACAGCAGCCGAGGCCAACGATTGGCGTTCCGGCCGTCTCGACGCGCACGGCCTCTCACGCATGGCCGTCGAACGGGTTCTCGCCAGGCCGGGCGACACGGTGACGCTCGCCTACGGGGATTCGCTGTTCCGGCCGGCGGTGATGTGCGACGGTTCGGGAAGGCTTCCCGAGCATCGCGTCAAGGCCGGTATCGGCACGTTCGTCATCGGCCGTGAAAGCGAGGCGGTCATGCCCGAGATACTGCGGATCGACCGCACTGTTGACCCACGAGACCCGCTCGTGATCGAAAAGGCGTTCGGAAAGGAGAACGACATGGAGAACGGGAATGTCCCCGAATACTGGAAAGGCCTGATGGACGAGGCCGATCTGCCGTTGGCGGGCATCGTGCGCGAGCACGGCGGCGGGTTGATGGACTTCCACCGCATGAAGGGCATCGAACGCCTGACCGGTTCGAGTGACTGGGATTTCTACTCCTGGACGGTGGAAAATTACGACGATGACCTGCTCGACGTGTGCGAACGGGAGAACGCCGCCGACGTGCTCGCCGACTTGCAGGCATGGTGGAAAACGAGCCAGCCCGACATGCGGCAACACGTGGACGAGATGATGGCGGGCATCGACGCGGCCATGGAACCGCTCGACAAGCGCCTGTACGCCGCCGCCGAAAAGGAGTTCAAGGAGCGCGCGTTGGACCCGGACGGGGAATGCTACCAATTGGACGGCGGCACGTTCATCTCCCAGGAATCATTCGACGGCATCTGCGGCGACCAACGCGACCGCTACATGGCATGGAAGAACCAGGCCGAACCCGCCAGACTCGTGAGCGCATGGGACGACCCCGCACGCCTGGACCGGCTCGTGGGCGACCTGATCGACGCGGACGATGGCGGCGGATGCTTCTACACCGACGCGCAGCCCATCGACTACACGCAGGGCATGGATTACAGCCCACAGCAGCTGGCCGCAGACAGCGGGCTGGGAGATACGGTCCCGCTGGCGTGTGAGTCCAACGCTTCCTACAGCCTCGCGCACCACCCCGATATCAAATTCACCGCCACCGGGTCTCCCGACGGCAGAAAGGCACTGGAGGTCTCGGCTCCCGGTTCCGCCCGTCATGCGCTAATCACGGCCAAACCCGGAACGTTCGACGTGAGCCTGCATGACGAGCGCGGCATCGTGTCCGGCGAATCCTTCCCTTACGAGGCAAACGATTCCTGGACGTACCGGCTTTCCGGCCAGGCGTTGCGCGGCGCGCTGGACCTCGCCGTCGGCTGGGCCGACCCACAGGAAACGTCTCCTGAGACCGCAGGGCTCGACCTCGCGTTGGATGACGGCATGGAAACGACACACGGACGATAAAGCGAAGGAGCACATGATGGACATGAATTGGACGGACGAGATACGCGACCCGGAACCCCTCAAGAGGCCCATCTACAACGCCGCCGACTACGACACGCGACACGGGGACCCGTATTACCGTGAACACAGCACCCGCGCCCCCGGCTCGATATCCGCTCCTGGTCGGACGAACCCGTGGAACAGGGGTTTGAAGCATCCGGTCTCGATGGTGCCAAGGCGCGTGTGGAACAGGCCATGATGCTGATCGAACAGGCCGGGGAATGCCTGCGCAGCGCCGATGCCATTGCCTTGGACATTGACCCGCATTACCTCGCGGCCGCGTTCACCGGCAAAACCGTAAGCCTGTGCGACCAGCTCGAACAGGCGACGAAGCAGACCGCCGCAGAAATCGAGGAAATGCGTCTCCAGGAGCCATCCGTGGAATCATCGGACGGCAACGATGATTCCACGGCCTTTTTCCAGGACTTTCTCGAAGGCAAGAAAATCGTCGGACTGTCCATGTGACGCGCCTGCGCTTGTAGACTTATGGAAGCATCGATTAAGGAGCCGATATGCCGAATCCAGCGCTGACTGAGAAAATCCGAAACCTTCCTCCTCTCTTGGACTCTCTGGAGCGGGACGCGGAGGTGTCCGACTTGCTTCGTCGTTCCGATGCTGCCCGAGAACGGTTCAGGCAGATGTTTCCTTTGGATGGGGTGGAGCAGTCAGCGCTTGAGGATTACCGTAAGGAATGGATGGCCCGCTATGTCTACAACTCCAACGCGATCGAGGGATCCACGCTGACGCTTGAGGACACCGAACTGGTGTTGGAGGGCGAGTTCGTGCCGACCGACTCGCCGGCAAGATACATCTTCGCCGCCCGTGGCGTTGCGGATGGCATGGCCTATGCGGAACGATTCGCTGAAGAGGAGCGGACGCTGAGTGTCGAGATGATCCAAAAGCTGCATGAAGTCACCGCATTGGACATGCAGCCCGCGCTCAGGGGTCGGTTCCGCCCCTACGGCTACCAGGCAAGGATCACCGCCACCCGAGTGAAGACCGCCGACCCACTTGAAATCTACGAGGACATGGAAGCGCTCGTGGACGCGGTGAACGGTTCCAAAGACCACCCGATCCTCAAAGCTGCCGGATTCCACGCGATGTTCGAGAACATCCATCCATTCACGGACGGCAACGGGCGAACCGGGCGACAGATTCTGAATCTCATGCTCATGGCTGCCGGCTACCGGCCCGTAGCAATCAAACATGATGCCGGCCGCAGCTATGGGAAAAGTCTGGAAGCATGGCAGGTTGACGGCGATCCCAAGCCGTTCATTTCCCAGCTTGTCCAATGCGTTGATCAGGAAGAGCGCGCCGTAGCGGAAATCGTCGGCAGATTAAGAGAGAACCCTTTCTCGGAAAACGCCATCGACGGAATCGGTCTCGAAGACGGTCCGGCACGAGGGCGTTCCCTCTGATTGGAACGCTTCAGGATTGTGATAGGTGTACATGAATATGCGTCTTTACATATATTCATGTACACTTATATGCATGAAAAGGAGCGAGGCGATTGACCAGCTGCGCGAGATGGATGCCAAGTACTCGTGCTACGTGTATTGCAAGAACGAACTGGCCGTCGTGCTGGGCGAGCAGGGGCAGAAACTGAACCGAACCCTGTCCAGCCTGGTATCGGCGAAGGCGTTGGTCCGTGCCGCCCGTGGCGTCTACGTGTTCGCGTATTCCTCCCATCTCGGCGAGGGGACACTTCATCAGGTCGCAAAGCGGTTGCGTTCCGGCGAGCTGGTGTGGGAAAGCCTCGAAAGCGCTCTGTCGCGCTGGAACGTGATCAGCCAGATTCCGGTGGATAGGGTCACGTTCATGACCACGGGCCGCGAAGGCGAGTTCCATACCCCGTATGGGGTAATCGAGTTCACGCACTGCAAGCTCAGCTGGGACCGCATCCTGCCGAACCTGATCGCCCGCGATGACGGACTGACGCCGCTCGCGTCGAAACAGTGGGCGTATCGTGACCTGAAGGCCGTCGGACGCAATCTTGATCTGGTGGATATGGATGAATTGGAGGACGACGATGACTGGAACTGACGAACCGTTCAAGTACAAAGCCATGGCAGCACAGATCGTTTCCGCCGAGGGCATGGGCAATCTGCTTCCCGTGGTCGAGAAGGAACTTCTGCATTATCGAATCCTGGACGCCATGATGCGCGAGGGTTTCTTCTCCTCGCTGGTGTTCCAGGGCGGCACGAGTCTGCGCCTGTGCCACGGGTCCCCGAGGTACAGCGAGGACCTTGATTTTGCCGGCGGCACCTCGTTCGACATGGACACCCTTAAAGGGCTTGGCTCCTGCATCTCCGATTCGCTCTCGGGGATGGGCGATGATGTGACGGTCCGGGTCAAGGAGCCGAGACCCGACGCCGATGGGCTGACGCGCAGATGGCGTATAGCGATTCGCACGGCCGGTCAGCGCAAGGATCTGCCGAGCCAGACAATCAAGCTGGAGGTGGCATCGATTCCCGCGTACGAGCCGCAGCATCGTCCCGCCTTGGTCAACTATCCGATGTTCCCGGCCTTGTCGGGTCAGATCATCCTCGATGTGGAAAGCCCCACCGAGATTCTTGCCGACAAGCTGCTCTCCTATGCCTGCGCATCGCACCTGCGGCGACGCGACCTGTGGGACATGTGCTGGTTGGCGTCGAGAGGCGACGTCGATTCCCGACGGGCGATGGAGCTTGCGGAATTGAAATCATCTGATTACGGCGAAGAAGGACTTTGGGCAGACCGTGCTGATCGCGTGGCGGGGGTCGCCGATGTGATCGGCTCGGATGCCTTCGCCGACGAGATGCGCCGGTTCCTCCCCGCCGGCCTGATGACATCCACGGTCGAATCCCCACGTTGGAGCGCATGGGCGATCGAACAGATCGGGACGTTGTACGGCACTCCAGGCACTCCATCGTCGGCCGATGCGGTTCCCGGATTCCCTATTTTCGGTGCGTCGAACGACTCCAGTCCAACCCGCTGAACGCTAAGGAGGTCTGCGATGTCGAATCTGGACTATAACTTGCCTGAGCCGACAAAGGCGCAATTGGAATACGCGCGTTACCTCAGCCGTTTCCAAGCGCCGCGTGAACGCCGGACTCTTTTCGCCCGCACCGAATCGGATATCGCAGCCGCCTTCCGTGAAGAGACCGCGAACCATTCCTGGAACGCCGACGACCTTGCCTCCCAGGCCGGTATCGATCCCCGGCTTGCCGATGCTCTGCTCCAGCGGGGCGAAGCCCCGATTGAAGCGGTGTTCTCCGCAGCCGATGCGCTGGGGATAGACATAGCCGCGTTGCCGCTTTCCAGTCTCGGGAACACTCGGTGAGCGGTGTTGGTATACGCCAATATGCGCAAAGAAGCATGTTGGCGTATACCGTTTGTTCATCCGATCCTCGCGGTGCTAAGGGAATAGGTGGCGACGCTGCCGGCTGTTCCGACGACCTGGTTCATGGGCATGGTCAGTCTCATGTCCGTGCGGGTGGTGGATTCCACGGCGTTGCGCATCTCGTCCTGCACGAGGCCGATGTAACGCATGGTGGTGGCGATGTTGGCGTGCCCCAGCATACGGCTGACAAGCACGATGTTGCAGCCGTTCCTGTAGTAGACGCATGTGGCGAACCTACGGCGCAGGCTGTGCGACGGGTATCCGGTTACCGTCTTGATCCTCTTCGCCACGTAATCGACGCCGCAGTGTCCCTGCACGTCTCCGGGGAACAGCCATACGCCGGCGCGTTTCCGCAATGCCGAAGCGAGCTTTGCCGGCACGGGAAGCATCCGCTCCTTGTTGCCCTTGCCGTGGACGTGGAGCACCATACCTTCGGCGTTCTCCTCCAGATCGGTCTTCAGGTTGATCCGGGTCATCTCGACGCGCCGCAGGCCACAGAACGCGCCCAGCATGACGGCCAGCCGCGCGTCCTCGTCGGGTGACGCGAGCCCTTGTTCGATGTTCTCTTCGGGGCAGATGCGGCCGGAAGGAAGGGCTATAGGCACGGTGGGCACTTCGTCCGCCGGGTTGCAGTGGGCGAGCCCGCGTTTCATGCCCCATTGGTAGAAGACCTTGACGCAGCTGCGCACTCCGCGTCTGCCTTCGGTGCCCATGCCGGCAAGATAGAATATGAGGTCGTCTTCGGTCACGTCCGTGATGCTCTTGTTCACGATTTTGGAGAAACGGACGATCTGGTACCATCGGGTTCTCAAGGTCTCTTCCGTACGGCCTATGGCTTCCATCCAGTCGATCCACAGTTCGATGGATTCCTTCCAATCCTCGCGTGGCTCGACATGCTCGCAGCTTTTCCTGTTCGAGTTCCAGTACTTCATGGCAGCTCCTTCGCATAGAAAAAGGAGGTGACGTCTTCGTCACTCCCCAGAAAATGCTATTTGCGATTGCATGGAGCCTAGCCAATGTTCTCGCCGACGGCTGAAGCTCTTCGGAAAACCAGGTGCACCGAGAGGAATTGTCGAGACACGCCGATTTGAAGGACAAGCAAAGCAGGTGTACTCTCTACTCCTGTTGCAAGAAGCCCTACGGCTGCAAGCCAGAACCGTATATCGGACGGTCACTGGTTCAAGCCCAGTCGCAGGAGCTCACCTGAACGGGTAACTCCGGTCGGGATGAAAATTGAATATTCCTGCGTAGCTCAGTTGGCAGAGCATCCGACTGTTAATCGGACGGTCACTGGTTCAAGCCCAGTCGCAGGAGCCATCGAAAGCCTCGGTTCTCCGAGGCTTTTTTATTTTCATCGTATTGGTGGCCAGACACGACACCCCATCATCAACCGGGAAATCCATGGCGAAGACCTCACCACTACTCACATCAGGCAGACAGGTCACTGTCAATTCACCGATGAGAGGCACGGTATTCCCAGTATCAGTTTGGGAATACCGCGCAAATCTTACATCGAGACCTTGGTCAGGGGCATGGCGGAGTCAATCGGGAAGTCGGGGGCGCTGGGGGCCACGCCGGCTTCGACCAGGTTCACGCCGAGCATGGCGACCATGGCACCGTTGTCGGTGCAGAGCTTGATTTGCGGGATACGGACGTCGACGCCGTAGTTCTCGCCGAATTCGAGCAGTTTGGCGCGCAGCTGCGAGTTGGCGGAGAAGCCGCCGCCCACGATCAGCGTGTTGGAATCGTACTGCCGGCAGCCGCGCATGGCCTTACGGGCCAGCACGGTGGCCACGGAATCGGCCAGGGATGCGCACACGTCGTCCACCGGAATCTCATGGCCGGCGGCCTGCTCGCTTTCCACCCAACGGGCCACGGCGGTCTTGACACCGGAGAAACTGAAATCATACGGGTGCGCGGCACCGGCCTTGCCTTGGGTCAGACCCATCGGCACCTTGATGGCGTGCGGGTCGCCGTTCTGACCATGGCGGTCGATGTGCGGGCCGCCCGGATACGGGAAGCCGAGCAGGCGGGCGACCTTGTCGAAGCACTCCCCCGCCGCGTCATCCAGCGTGGTGCCCACCACATCGATTTTGCGCGGCATGTCTTCCACGTGCAGCAGCGAGGTGTGGCCGCCGGAGACGATCAGAGCCAGCGTGTCCTTGGGGAACGGGCCGAACTGCAGCTGAGTGACGGCGATGTGCCCGATCACATGGTTGATGCCGTAAATCGGCTTGTTCGCAGCCCAGGCCAGCGCCTTGGCGCCGGACACGCCCACGGCCAGGCAACCGGCCAGTCCGGGACCGGCGGACACGGCGATGGCGTCCACATCCGCCAACGTCATGTTCGCGTCGGCGAGCGCCTTGGACACGCATGGCACGAAGGCCTCGGCGTGCGCGCGGGAGGCGATTTCGGGGATCACGCCGCCGTATCGCGCGTGTTCCTCCATGGATGAGGCCACGACGTTGGAGAGCAGTTCGCGGCCGCGTACGATGGCGGCTGCGGTTTCGTCGCAGGTGGATTCAATACCCAGTACAACCGGTTCGCTCATCGTGCTTCTCCGTTCTTCTCCGTTTGCTTGCTGGTGATGTCTTCAATGTCCGCCGATGCCGTCTGCGGGGCGGCAAAGCCCACGACCCTAGGTTTCAGGTCCAAGCTCATGGTGTATGCGTCGATGCCTTCGGGCTGGTAGTAGCGTTTGCGCAATCCCATGCGTTCGAATCCGAACCGCTGATATAGGGCCAGCGCAGGGTCGTTATCCACACGCACTTCGAGCAGCATGCGCGAGGCGCCCTGACGTTTCGCCTCGTCGACCAGTGCCTGAAGCAACGCAGCGGCGATGCCTTGCCGCTGGTATGCCTTGCCCACGCCGATGGTCATGAGCTCGGCGTCCTCGCCGTCGTACCAGAAGCCGGCGTAGCCGCGGACAACCGCCTGTTCCGCCTCTCCCAGCACATCCAGCAGATACGTGCGGGCCGGTGCGTCCAGTTCCTCTCGCACCATGTTCGCATTCCATGCGCCGCGGCCGAACAGTTCGCCTTCCAACTGTGCGATGGAACGAACCGCAAGATCACGACTTACGGCAGTGATGTCAACAATCATCGGACCACAACCCACTTCACGCTTTATCGGCACCGGCATGGCCGAGCACGTGCTTCAGTGGGTTCGGTACTTCGGCGTCCGGCCGGCGCAGGTACAACGGTTCGATCGGCACGACCTGGTCGCCGCGCAGTTCGCGGCTCAACGCGGTGGTCGCAAAGACGGCGAGCCCGGCTTTCCCGGCATCCAATACCGATCCGTCCACCACGGAGCCCAGCGCACGCAGTCCCTGCCAGACGGATGCGTATTTGGCCGCGCCGTGGCCGGTCACATCCACCACATAGCTGACGCCGTCGCGTTCGCCGTGTTCCGCGAGCGCCGCGTTCACCCGTTCGACGATATGCTCCGGGTAGTCGATATCCATCTCGATCCAGCGTCGTTCGGCGGCGTCCTCGTCCGGCAGGCTGATGCTGCCGTGGTTGAGCGAGAAGTACAGCTGCTTGCGGCGCGCATCGTTGACGCACAGCGTGACGTGGCGGTCGAGTTCGTGTTCCTTGGCCTCGGCGTCCGGGACGTCACCATCCGATTGGCGCGAACTCAAGCGCGGCACGTCGGCCAGGAAATCGATGCCGTCGAACATGGCGCTGTCACCCAGCACGAAGTTCATCATCTCGCCTTGCGGGTCGAGTACGTTCTGTCCGACGAGCTTGGCCCCGGTGGCGAAGGCCAACGCCTTGGCGGCCACGATGCCGGCGCGCAGGCCGGTGAATGGCGCCGGGCCGATGCCCACGACGATCTCCTCGATATCGGCAGGAGTCAGGCCGGCCTCCTCGACCGCGCGCGCGATATTGACCTGCAGTTTCTCCACATGGGTGCGCGAATCGGTCTCTACAATGGGCTCGCGCCCCACAATGCCGACCGTCGAACCGAATGAGGTGTCAATCACCAACGTGCAACCCATGAATCCTCCTAGTCGTAAAGCCTCTAGAGAGTGTACATCGAGGAGTCTATGGGCGCATGGCTTATTGCAGGTCGAACGCGGCCCATCGCTTGCCGACTGGGACGAATGCGACGGTACGAGTGCCGTTGCTGGTGAGTTCGCCGTCTGATCCAGCGGATGCGACATCGGAGGAATCGAGAGGTCGATCGATATGGATTTCAAGTCGTTCTGGTGCCAAGGCGGTGGCCATTTGTTCGCCCCACTCCATAAGCACCACCGTGTTCTCGCCGGGGTCTTCAAGTTCTTCGTCCAATCCCAGCGATTCCAGCTCGTCCAACAAACGCCCGATGGCGTCCTGCCCCGGCGCATAGGCTGAGCCGCCCAGACGGTAGGCATCCACATGCACCAGATGAGCCGGAGTGCCGTCGGCGAAATGCCCGTCAAGTTCGCGGGCAATGGTGAATGTAGGAGACACGATGGGTTCGGTAATGTCCAGCCCCGCGCCGAAGCCTTGGGCGAATGTGGTTTTGCCGGCACCAAGAGGGCCTGAGAGCAGCAATACATCGCCGCCGTGTACCATTCCGGCCACGCGGCGGCCGAGCTCCTGCATGGCCTCGCTGGTGGGAGCCGCAATAGTGTGTTCGCTCATAAATACCCCTTTATCGACTTTTACCGACCTTTATGACTGATGTCTTCAATGCAGCGTTCCAGCGCATATACCGGGTCGCCGCCGTTCGTTTTGCTTTGCTCATCCGCCCAGGCGAGCATACGGATGCAATGCGCGAGTCCTGCCGAAGTCCAGCCGCCAAGTTGGCGCATCGCATTCTTCAGCACCCACGGATTGGTTTTCGCTTCGGCCTGTGAAATCGTGCCGGCCCGGACCGCCGAGGCTTTGGCAATGGTACGGAGCTTCATGGCCAACGCGCCGATCAGCGCGATGGGATCGGCCCCTTGTTCCACAGCTGCACGCATCATGACGATGGCTTCTGCGGTTTTGCCTTCCACGGCCTTGTCTGCCACGGCAAAACCGGTGACCTGCGGATTGGCGGTCAAATACTGGTTGACACGGTCGAGCCCCATCGGATTATCGTCAAAGTCGAAACACAATTGCTCGCACATGGCGGCGAGTTCGCCGGTTTTGCCGCCGAGCACGGATACCAGCTGCTGCGCGGCCATCGGTTCGACTCTACGACCGCGTTTCTCGAATTCTCCGAGTACGAAATTGAGTTGGGCATCCGGTTTCTTCAAATCCGGCACGTCCTCTTTGCGAGCGCCGGCTTTCACCAGTTGGTCGATGATCTTGCGCCCTTTGACGCCGCCCTCGTGCTGGCAGATCACCACGCTGGAGCCGTTCGGATCCTTGGCGGCCTGCTTGGTGTACGTCACCAGAGCTTCGGCGAGCTTTTCGTCGGCATTCTGCAGGTTGACGAGTTTGACCACGGCAACGTCGGAAAGCAACGATGGGCTGACGGCTTCATCGAAGGCATATTGGTCGGCCGATGTGGCGTCGAGCTCGATGAGTTCGACGTCGGGTCGCGCCTTCAACGCTTGTGCGCACAGTGCCTTGGTGCGCGCGTCGTTCAAATACGAGTCGCCTCCGGGCACCACGGTTTCCGGTACGTTCGCGTGCTGTTTTCGCCATGCCCCCATCTCGCCACACAGGTTGGACAATGACCTGCCGGCATAACGGCCCGGCAGCACTCCGCGATTAGGCGTATGCCTCATCCAACAGGGCGTCGATATCCGCGAAACGCTTGGGAGCGGGACGCCATACCGGGTGACCGGCCGCGATGACCAATGCCGGGTGTTCCAACGCGCGCAGGTCGTCCAGCGGATTGGCATTCAGCACAAGCAAATCAGCGGATTTGCCGACTTCCAAAGAACCGGTCTCGGCATCGACGCCGAGAATGGAGGCGTTGACGGCAGTGACTGCGTGCAGGGCCTCAGCCGGACTGAAACCGGCGTATGCGACCAGCAGCTCCAGCTCACGCCACGTGGCGTACTGCGGCACGAATGTCATGCCTGTATCGGTGCCGACGCCTATCATCAATCCGGCCTCGTGCGCTTGACGGGCACCTGAAACCATGCCGCCGACCACGTTTTTGGAATTCTCCAATTGGATGTCGGTGATGCCGGTCGCGTCCTGTCCAAGCAAGGTCAGGGGAAGGCCGGCGGACAGTGTCGGAATCAATGCCGAGTATCCGCGCAACGCATTCGGATTGTGCCGGAACATGCCGATCAATTCGTCGTCGAGCACGCTGCCGTGTTCGATGGTATCGACGCCGGCCAGCAGCGAACGCCGCACGCCTTCCGGGCTTTGCGCGTGCGCGCCGACAATAACACCATACTGATGCGCCTCATCGCAAATCGCCCGCATCTGTTCCACGCTCATCTGCGGGCTGCCGGCCTCGCCGATTTCCTGTGCATCGGTTACGCCGCCGGTCGCGGCGATTTTGATGGCGTTGACGCCAGCCTTGAGATTCTGCGCGACTGCGGTACGCGCCTCTTCCGGGGTGCCGCTGGTCAGTGCGATAAGCGGGGCGCCATGGCCTTCGGGAATCGCCATCAGCGGTCCGGACGCCAAGATACGCGGTCCGAGGATTTGGCCTGCATCAATCTGATCGCGTAATGTCACGACTTCATATCCCACGTCGCCAAGCGTGCGGATCGTCGTAACGCCGGATTCCAGCAATGTTGTGGCGTTGTGTCTTACGGTTGCGGCCATGTACGGCTTGCCCAATGGCGAATGCGCGAATGTGGCGACCATACGTTGGCCTTTGGGCGTCGCCAGCTTCGGATTGAGCGGCTTGCCTTGGGAGAACAGATGGGTATGCGCATTGATCAGCCCCGGCATCACGATTTTGCCGGTGCCGTCAAGATAGTGGTATTCGGCTGGGATACTGGTTTCGATGCTGGGTGCAACCTGTTCGATACGTCCGTCGGCTCCGACCACGATCGTCATGTTACGCAGTATGGTTCCGGCTTTATCTCCGGTGACGATGGTGGCGTGGGCCAATGCAAATGGTTCGACTATCGGATTATGAGACAACATCATCGCCGGCACTCCTTCATGCAGCTGGTTGAACTGGTCTCAACTGTATCGCAGTTTTACCGGCTGATGGTTTATGCCGCGCGGCCTATCGCATAGGTTCGGCTGGCTATTGCGATGGTTGCTGCACCGAATACCGCATTGGCTATTCGGCTTGCCGCCGCGTAAAGAGACGTCTCGTCTCCTCGCACCAGAGACTGAGGCGGACATGCCAAGCGGAACCGAAGCGCACGCCAGGCATTCCGGCCTCATAACGACGGACATGCTGGAGGCAACGGCTGACGAACACCAGTAGCATGCCGATACCGATTTCCACCGCCACAATCAGCACGGCACCCGTAACGCCATCTTTCCATGGGATGACGGCCATCGTGCTGCCACCCAGCCACAACGCCACCCGTTCCATCACCAGCGTGCCCCATGACGATATCCACGCGAATACGCCGGCCAGCCATGGCTCGCACCATGCGCAGGCCAATGCCATCAATCCCGCCATCGTGGCCAATCCCACAAACGGCGACACCAACAGGTTCGCCGGCACGGACAGCAACGGCAACTCCGGTTCCATCAACACCTGAATCGGCAGGGTGAACAACTGCGCGGCCACGGTCATCGCCATCATTTCGGCGATGCCGTGCGGCATCGCTCGCTCAAAGGCACCGGCCAGCGCCCCGCAAACAGCACGATACCCAGTACGGCGGCCGAAGACAAGGCGAATCCGTAGCTGGCCGACATATCCGGATTCACCGCCAATACACCGATTACCGTCCAGCACAGGGCGCTCAACGCTTGCGTACGCCGCCCCATCGCATACGTCAACGCACCTATCAATCCCATGATGAACGCGCGGGTGACCGAATCACTGGGGAACATCGCCAATGCCAGCAGCACATATACTCCAGAGACCAGCAACGCCGTCAGCCGCCGATCAAGCAGCATCCACATGCATAACCGGCGCACCAATCCCGCCACCAGTACAAAGTGGCCGCCGGATACGGCCATGAGGTGCATGATGCCGGACTGGCGGAACTGATTCTCCAACGTTTGCGCATACGTGCTGTTGACCGGCATCGGACCGGTCTCGCCGCCGATATAATCCTGGCCAAGCACACCCATCGTCAATCCCGGCACCAACACACGCCCCTGATCGGACAATTGTTCGGTCACGGTGAAAAACGCCTCCTGCACATGCGCAATCGCGGCGAGATGCCACGGCGGAGCCCGCACCTGTGCTACCGGCTGTTTTCCTTCCAAGAGCAGCCATAGTGGTATGCGTCCATATCGCGCTTGCTGCAATACGCCTGTCAGCAGATAGACCGCGCCTCGACGCAACTGCCCACAATACGATTCGTCGGCGTATACACGCACAGCGACCGTGGAACGTACATCCGTACCATCCACAGTGATGCCGCTCAGCCGTATGTCCGTCTGACAATCGTATGTGCGTTGGTCCGAAGCGATCACGGGCGTCGTCACCGTGGCCATGACTTCGTGGTATGAACTGGATTGGCGAGCTTGTGCGGAGGCAGGATCATGCCAGGCAATGGTGTCCGACGCGATTGCCGTCATACTGCCGATGCACGCCACCGCAACGCATACGGTCAATGTTCCCGTCCACCGGATCCGCAAGCGGAAAGACACCACAATCATCGCCGCCACGGCAGCACATGACGCCACTGTTATAGGCAATATTCGTGTGACAGGCCATTCCATGCCGATTATGGTGACGTCAATGCCAGCTCCGGCATCAGCCTTTGCCTGACCGGTGCCGAGTCCATCAGACATCCTCCATGCGAATAATGCGTGCGCTCCCAGACTCGCCGCCCACATCACTATGGCGATCGGCAGCATCCTCCAATCGCGGCTCCCCTGCTCGCGCAGTATCCAATCCCTGCTCATCCGACCGTCACCTGCCCTCGCATGGTCTCCAACGTCTTGGAGCCGATGCCTTTGACATCCAGCAGCTGATCGACTGATGTATACCCGCCAATCGCCGTGCGATGATCAATGATCCGCTGAGCGGTAACCGGCCCAATACCTTTGATGGATTGCAATTCCTCAGCGGTAGCCGTGTTGAGGTTGATAAGACCATGCGTGGAAGCGCCGGCATCGCTGCCGTCCGTCTGCATGTGCGGAGATTGCGTGGTATCCGATTCGGGGTTCGCTGTGGCATCGGAATGCTCCGACTGCTGCGGATCCGTGCGTTTCTCGTCCGTGGTGTTCTGCGATGGCATCGTCTGATCTCCAGCGGAGCCGCCCGTGGTCTGCATGGCGGTCGGTTGAGACAGCATGGCCATATTCATCGACTGTTGGACCAGCAATGCCAAGCTGATGCCAAGGGCGACGATCAGCAGCAATATCACGGCCAAGGCATGCCCAATGGTGAACGACAATCGCGGCTGATCCCGGGTGAGTCTGGCTGATTCGCCGACGGCATCGGCGGAACGTACGCCAATCAGATCCGATAACGCACGTTTGTCACGGGTCGCCTGCCGCAGGCCGCTCTGCGCCCTTTGGGGCGGGTGGCCAGCCGGACGGATCCGTGCATGGCCAGGAGGCGGCGGAGGCGTCGTGGGCCGTTCCACTCGCGGTTGGGGCATGGCTGCGCTCTGCCTGCTGAATGCGCGCAAACGGTTGGCGGCATGGTCTGCGCGATGGTTATGAGAAACGCCCATGCATCCACGCTGATGGATTCATGGGCGTTTGTCCAGCTGAAACGGGGTATGTGGTTCTAGCTTATGAAGTTATCCACAATTGAGGTGGGCGGTTGACGCTCCCCTCAGTCTCGCTACGCGAGCCAGCTCCCCTCAAAGAGGGGAGCTGGCTCGCAACAAGTCACTCCGCGGGAACGATGGAGACGATCTTCGGGGCCTTGACGATCACCTTGCGCGGCTCCTTGCCGCCAAGACGGTCGGCGACGGCGGCCAGCGCCTGCTTCTCGAGATCGGCCGGATCGATGTCGACCGGCACTTCGAGCTTGGCGCGCACCTTGCCCTTGATCTGCACCACGGCGGTCACGGTGTCGTGGCCCACGTAGCGTTCGTCGGCCACCGGCCACGGCTCGGCGGACAGGGATTCGGCGTGACCGAGCTTGCTCCACATCTCCTCGCAGATGTGCGGGGCAATCGGCGCGAGCATCAGGATCAGCGGCTCCACGGCGGCACGCGGCACAGCCTTCAGACCGGTCAGGTGGTTGTTGAGCACGATGAGCTTGGCGATGGCGGTGTTCGGGCGCATGCCTTCCATTTCCGCGGTCACTTCGGCAATCGTGTTGTTGAGCAGCTTCAGGGTCTTTTCGTCCGGCGTGTCCTCAGTCACATGGGCCTGGCCGGTGGTCTCATCGACCACATTGCGCCACAGACGCTGCAGGAAGCGCATGCCACCGACCACGTTGCGGGTGTTCCACGGGCGAGACTCGTCCAGCGGGCCCATGCTCATTTCGTACAGGCGGAAGGTGTCGGCACCGTAGTTCTCGTACATGTAGTCCGGGGTCACGATGTTCTTGAGGGACTTGCCCATCTTGCCGAACTCGCGGTTGGCATGTTCGCCGTTCCAGGTGAAGGTCGGCTCGCCGGAGGCGTCGGCCGGGCCTTCCACGACCTCGTCGGCCGGCACGTACTGGCCGCGGTCGTCGGTGTAGGCGTAGGCCTGGATCATGCCCTGGTTGAACAGCTTGTGGAACGGTTCGGCCGAGTCCACGTAGCCGAGGTCGAAGAGCACCTTGTGCCAGAAGCGGGAGTAGAGCAGGTGGAGCACAGCGTGTTCGACGCCGCCGATGTACAGGTCCACACCGCCTTCATCACCCGAGTACTTGTTGTGGTTCGGGCCCATCCAGTAGTCGAACTCGTCCTTCTCCACCATGTGCTTGGTGTCGGTCGGGTCGATGTAACGCATGTAGTACCAGCAGGAGCCGGCCCAGTTCGGCATGGTGTTGGTGTCGCGGTAGTAGGTCTTCTTGCCGTCGCCCAAGTCGAGCTCGACCTTGACCCAGTCCTCGTTGCGGCTCAACGGTGCCTCCGGGTTGGACTCTGCGTCCATCGGATCGAAGGTGCGCGGCTCATAGTCGGGCACGTCGGGCAGGTTGATCGGCAATGCGGAATCCGGCAGCAGGTGCGGGGTGCCGTCTTCGCCGTAGACGATCGGGAAGGGCTCGCCCCAGTAGCGCTGGCGGGAGAACAGCCAGTCGCGCAGACGGTAGCTTACGGTGCCCTTGCCCACGCCGGCGGATTCGAGCCAGGCGTTGACCTTGGCGATGGCGTCGTCCACGCGCAGGCCGTTAAGGCTCAGCGCGTCGCCCTTGGCTTCGGTGGCCTCGACGGAGGAGTTGATCACGATGCCGTCATGGGAGACGAACGGCGCCTTGCCCTCGTAGTTGGCCAAGTCGTCGCCGGAATCCGGCAGAGGCGTGACGGTGTAGATGACAGGCAGACCGAACTTCACGGCAAAGTCGTAATCGCGCTGGTCGCCACCAGGCACGGCCATAATGGCACCGGTGCCGTAGTCCATCAGCACGTAGTCGGCAGTAAACAGCGGGAGCTTCGCGCCGGTGATCGGGTTGGTGGCGTACAGGCCGGTGAACAGACCGGTCTTCTCACCGGCCTCGTTCACGCGGTCCTTGGCGGTCTTGGCTTCGGCGGCCAGACGGTAGGCCTTCACCGCCTCGACCGGGTTGGCATAGCCGCCCTTCCAGTCTTCGGGTACATCGGCCGGCCATTCGGCGGGCACGTTCTCCAGCAGGTGATGTTCCGGGGAAACCACGGCGAACGTGGTGCCGAACAGCGTGTCGGGACGGGTGGTGTAGATTTCCATGTCCTTGTCACCGTCGGCAGTGGCCACGGTGAAGTGCACGGAGGCACCATGGGATTCACCGATCCAGTTGCGCTGCATGAGCTTGACCTTCTCAGGCCAGTTGATGCCGTCAAGATCGGCGATGAGGCGGTGGCCGTACTTGGTGATGCGCATGGACCACTGGCGTAGCTCACGCTGGAAGACCGGGAAGTTGCCACGCTCGGACTTACCTTCGGCGGTGACCTCCTCGTTGGCCAGCACGGTGCCCAGACCCGGGCACCAGTTGACCGGGGACTTGGAGATGTAGGCCAGGCGGAAGTCGTTCAAGATATCCTGCTGCTCGGCGTCAGTGAGGTCGGACCACTGCTTGCCGTCGGACTCGTGGCCCGGAATGGCCTTTTCGCCGGATTCGAACTTGGCCACGAGCTCGGCGATCGGGCGTGCGGAGCCCCTGGAGCCGGACGGGTTGGTGGCGTCCTCGTCGTACCAGGAATCGTAGATGCGCGAGAAGATCCATTGGGTCCAGCGCACGTAGCCGGGGTCGATGGTGGCGAACGTACGACGGTTGTCAAAGCTCAGGCCCATACGGTGCAGCTGGCGGCTCATGTTGGCGATGTTCGCCTCAGTGGTCACGCGCGGGTGCTGGCCGGTCTGGACTGCGTACTGTTCGGCAGGCAGGCCGAAGGCGTCGTAACCCATGGCGTGCAGGACGTTCTCGCCCTTCATGCGGTGGTAGCGGCTCACCACGTCGGAGGCCAGGTAGCCCAGCGGGTGGCCGACGTGCAGGCCCTTGCCGGACGGGTAGGGAAACATGTCCATGGCGAAGTAGGCGGTGCGGCCTTCGGCGTTACGGCCCTTGCCGTCCTTCAAATCGCCGTTGACGTTGGCGGCCCAGAAGGTGCCTTGCTCGTCCCAAATCTTCTGCCACTTGTTTTCGATGTCCTGCGCCAGTGCGGCGTTGTAGCGGAAGTTGGGCTCTTCGGTTTGCGTGCTCTTCTCGTTGTCACTCATAAATCAGCAAGGTAGCCTCGCAACTGGACACGTCGTCAATCGTTATTCAGCATCCGAGACGATGGCTTTGGGGTCGCCGTTCAGCGAAACCGTGAGCTTTGTTTGGCTTGTGAACGTATCCTTGGCGGCCGTCCAGCTGCCATCCTCAACCATGTCTTCCAATGCTTCCGCGATTTTCTGCGCCAATTGGCTGGTGCCTTGACTCACGGCGATGCCATAACCGACCTCGCCCTTGTCCGCAATCACGTCCATATACTGGGGCCCGTTGGCCGCTTGAAGACCGGAAAGCACCGCCATATCGGAGGCTATGGCATCCGCCGACCCTACTTGCACGGCCGTGACGCACTGCGCATAACTGCTGCGCTCCTGAATCCGAGCCTGCGGGTGGTTGCCGCGGAAGATGCCGACTGTCTCGTCACCTTTCACTGCGCACACCGTGCCGTCGCCTACGTCACCCACCGAACCTGCGTCATTGGTGAATCGGCCACGCTCATCCGACCTGACCAGCAAACCGACGCTGGTCGTGAGGTATGGTCCGGCAAAATCAACGATCGCACTGGACCCATCGGTGATAGGCCAAGAGGCGACGACCATGTCGACCTGTCCATTGTCCAGCATGGAGCGCCGGTTTTCGGGGCGAACCTGTTTGAAGACGATCTGCTTGTTCGCATAGCCGAGTTTGGCGGCCACGTATTTGGCGATGGTGATGTCGAAGCCCTGGTATGTGCCGTCATGCCATGCTCCCACCGATGGCTCGTCGGCTGCGACCCCAATGGCGATGGTGGGCCCCTCCGGCGCTCCGGAGACGGTGGTGACTTGAATTTGGCCGCAACCGGCCAGACCGGATAATGGCAATATCACGCCAAAGGCCGCGGCGAATCCTGCCATCAGTCGGGAGCGAAATCCGCGCCGCATCGGACGGCGAGCGCGGAGCATGCTACGGCTGGCGAACGATGACCAGTGGTGCATAACCGTCAAACGCCTTACTTGAACATGCGCGAACGTGTGAGGAACCAGGCAACCGCACCGGAGAGCACCATGGAAATCACGATAATGAGCATGAAACCCCACGGCTTGTCAGTGAACGGCATACCCATCATGCCGCCATCGAAGTTCATGCCGTACATCGAGAAGATCAGGGTCGGATGGACAGTGTGATGGAGATGATGGTGAAGATGCGCATCACGTTGTTCAGGTTGTTGGACACGATCGAGGCGAAAGCGTCGGTCATGTTCGCAAGAACGCCGCTGTAAATGTTGGCCATCTCGATAGCCTGCTTGTTTTCGGTGATGACGTCGTCGAGCAGGTCCTCGTCGTCCGGGTATTGCTTGATGCGTTGCAGGGTGGTGAGCTTCTCCATCACGATTTCGTTCGATTTCAGCGATGTGGTGAAATACACCAAAGTCTTGCTCAGCTCCATGAGCATCACGATCTCGCGGTTCTGCATGGAGTGGCGCAGCTTCAGTTCAAGCTTGTCGCTTTCGCGGTCGATGATGCGCAGGTAACGCAGGTACATCGTGGCGTTGCGGTACAGGATCTGCAGGATGAAGCGCGAACGCATGAAGGTGTTGAAGCCTCGGATCGTGCCTTCCATGAATGGGTGGAGCACGGGCGTGTCCTGCATGCAGACGGTGATGATGAGGTTTTCGGTGACGATGATCGACAGCGGGATGGTCTCGTACCAGTCGCGTCCGCCACGCTCTTCCACGGTGGGAATGTCGACGATGATCATCGTGTAATCGTCTTCGACGTCTACACGTGAACGTTCCTCGTCATCCAAAGGGGCACGCAGGTCGGCCAGGTCGATGCCGGTTTGCGAGGCGACGGTGGCGAGCTCCACATCAGTGGGTTCGCTCAAACATAACCAGGAGCCGTTTTCCGGTTTCTCGATCTGCTCCACTTGGCCATTGATTGAGCTGAAGATTCTCAGCATGTCGTCTCACCCGCCTTCCGCGCTTTCTTACTGTTCTATCGCTGTACGGTTCCAAACCGAGATTAGTCTAGACCCACCGTTCGAATTTGCGAGCGGGGTTTCGCATAGCGACCATCACCAGACGATTGGCTGCCAACTTGGCATGTGCGGTCCTCGCAGATCGGTCGGCCCGTTCTCCCAGTCGGCGCTGTCGGCGATGGCGGGAGCCTTGTTGTATTCCTCCAACTCCCACAGGGGCTGTTCGATGGGGGTGCCGTTGACGCTGTGGCGCACTTTGAGCCGGCACCAACAGGCGTTGCGCATGCCGCCGAGTGCGTTCATGCCGTCCGGGTCAAGTTCGAGCAGGTTGGAGATGGTGGCGGTAATCCATGAGCCATGGGTGACGAGCATCAGCGTGGTGGGCGTGCTGTCTGAATAGGCGGAGTCGATGACCAGTGCGCGCACGGCATCGGCACCTCGCTGCCCCACGGCGGCACGGCTTTCCACACCATGCTTGGTTTCGCCCCCAGTGTGCTGTTTCCAAGAGGCGTAGTCGTCGGCTGCCACGGCTTTGATTTCGGCGCGGGTCATGCCTTCCCACTCGCCGAAGCTGCGTTCACGCAGTCGTTGGTCACAGGTGACTGGCAATCCCAAAATATCGGCGAAGGCGTGTGCGGTCTGTTGGGCACGGAACAGGTCGGAGGTCATCACCACCATGCGCCGGCCGGCGGCGGGAGCCTCCTCGAACTGGCGCGTATCAGTGCGTTCGGCGGCGTCAGGACCGGGCTGGGCGATGGCTTCGGGATGCTCGGCAAGTCGGTTCACCTTGGCCCAGTAATACCGTGAAGCGAGCGCGAATCCGGTCTGGTCAACCTGCCATTGGCCTACGATGTCGAGCGGCACATCGATCTGGCCTTGCAAGCGATGTTCGAGATTGTATTGCGTACGGCCATGACGCAGCATCATCACTTCATCGATCATCGGTTTTCGCCACCTCGTTCTCTTGCGGTTTGCCATACTCATCTCAGCACAACCCCTAGAATGGCGGCATGGAGATTTCTGAGTCGACTTGGGCGTTCATCGCCAAACACCGCCGTGAAGATGTGCGTGATGTGGCCTTGCACGCCAAGCATGATGGCGACGTGGATGTGCCGTTCGCGCTGGAGCAAATTGCCGGCTGGCAGCGCGCTTCACTCAAGCTACCTGACTGGGCGTCCCATGATGGGCTGATTTTCCCGCCGCAAGTCCCAATGGAACAATGTTCCAGCCAATTCACCGCACAGTACAAGGCTCGGCTGGCACAGCGATTGTTGGCCGAAGAAGCAGTCGACGACGACTCCCCGACATCCCTAGTCGATCTGACCGGCGGTTTCGGCGTCGACTTTTCTTACATGTCCCGAGTGTTCAATCGTGCCATATATGTGGAACAACAATCCATTTTATGTGATATCGCTCGCCATAATTTCCCGATACTCGGCCTTGACCACGCCGAAGTCATCAATGATGATTCAACAGCAGTGCTTGACACGCTTGGCCGAGTCTCCATGATCTTCCTCGATCCGGCCCGCCGTGACGATCATGGCTCGCGTACCTACGCGATTGCCGATTGCATGCCGGATGTGCTGACCCTGAAGGATATGCTGCTGGCCAAGGCACCGACGGTCATGGTCAAGCTCTCCCCCATGCTCGACTGGCATAAGACCGTCGCCGATTTCGCCGGCGCGGTACATGAGGTGCATATCGTCTCCACCGGGAATGAGTGCAAGGAATTGTTGCTGGTGTTGGGGCGCGGCCGTTGCGTCTCACCGCTCGTGGTATGTGCTAATGACGAGCAGGTGCTGTCGTACAAGGCCGGCGATAACAGCGACAATCACACCACTATCAGCGATTCTGCCTTGGCTGCACGCAATACTTGCAATACCGAAGATTCCCTGTCTGAGGAAAGCGCGAACGACTTCGATTCCTCGCATTGGAAGTACCTTTACGAGCCCAACGCCTCAATCATGAAGGCCGGATGCTTTGATGTTCTCGAACAGCGCTTCGCCGTGCATCACATCAGCCCGAATAGCCACCTGTTCGTGGCGGCCGAACCTATTGCCGATTTTCCAGGCAGGTCATTCGCCATCGAATCCATCGCCACCATGAACAAGAAAGAACTGAAGCAACTATTGGCCGGCCTCACGCACGCCAACATCGCCGTACGCAATTTCCCCCTAACCGTGGCCCAGCTGCGCAAAAAACTCAAACTCAAGGACGGTGGTAGCACCTACCTCTTCGCCACCACCGACGCCCAAGGCCGTCACCTAGTACTGCGCACTAAAAAGCGAAAAAATGGCTCCCTCTGACGAGGAAGCCACCAATACGTCAGCTAATCAGTCCTTGGCGATGGTCTTGCCGGCGGTCGGACCGGAGGCAAGGTCCTGGATCTCGGTGACTTCGAGAACCGGAATCACGGCCGGCTTCTTGGTGCCCTTTTCCTCGGCGACCTTCACCTGCTCGTTGTAGATGTCGTCGTCAACGTGCAGCACCACGTTGCCGCGGAAGCGGTAGCCCTGCTTCTTCTCGAGGTTGGCGAAAGCGATGACCAGCGGGGAACCGTTCTTGAGGTTCTCGTAGTGCTGGCCGGCGGTGCGCTCGTGGTAGGCGATGTGCGTGTCGTCCAGCACGAACAGGGACATCTTCGGGCCGAGATCCAGTTCGCCGTCCTTGGAGACGGTGGTGATCCAGCCGAGGTTGTTCTTGATGAATTCCTTGATTTCCGGAGTAATGACTGCCATGTCGAATCCTTTCATGATTGATACGGATAACGTATCCTTACTCTTTCCAGAGTACCGGTTTCGAACGCGACTAGCCCGGATGTTCGCTGTGAGTAACCTCACCTTCGCACAGCTTTCATCCGGTTTTTGCCTGCTTGGCGATGCCATGCCCCGGTCGCGCACCAGCCACACACCTGTCACACACCCGACGCCCATCGACCGGTCGATTTTGGCCGGTAGTTCCCGTAATCTGTGAGCCGAGAGAGCCACAAGTTTTCCTAACTGTCCTGAGGTGCACCATGGGTTTGGTCGAACGTTTCAGCAAGCTGCGCAGCCGCTGGTCCCGCAGCTTTCCCCCGAATCTCGCCCGACTCATGTTGCTGGGCTGCGCTGCATTATGGGGTGGCAGCTATCTGCTCGCCAAATTCGCCATGGAGGCGATTCCGCCCCAATGGCTGATGGGTCTGCGCATGATCGGCGCCTGCCTGTGCATGCTGGCCTTGTTCCATAAGCACATCGTGCCGTATCTGACGCCGAAAATCATTGTGCCGGCGCTCGTGGTGGGCCTGACCTACTGGGGCACGATGGTCACCCAGACCATCGGCCTGCAGACCATTGAACCGGGCCGCAGCGCGTTCCTGACGGCCGCCTACTGCGTACTCACCCCGTTCGCCACGTGGATTATTTCAAAAACCCGTCCGAAGGCCATCAATCTGGTCGCCGGCGTGATCTGTCTGATCGGCGTCGGCTTCGTCTCGCTGAAGCCGGGCGGTTCGCTGTCGCTGAGTGCCGGCGACTGGCTGACCATCGCCACCGCGGTCATCTTCTCGTTCAATCTGACCTGCCTTGGTGTCTACACCAAACGCTTCGACCCTATCGCCGTCACTTTTGTGCAGTTCGGCGTTGCCGGCGTATTGTTCATCATCGGCGCGTTGTTCACCGAACCCATGCCGAACGCCAGCTGGCTGGCACCCTCAGTAGTGGCCAGCGTGCTCTATCTGTTCCTCGGCGCCACGATGAGTGCCCAGATCATGCAGAACATCGGTCTGGCTCACGTGCCTGCCTCGCAGGCGTCAATCATCATGTGTACGGAAAGTCTGTTCGCTGTCACGTTCTCCGCGCTGTTCTGGGGCGAGACAATCATGTGGAGTTCACTGGTGGGCTTTGCGCTGATCTTCGTCGCCGTGCTGATGTCGGTAATCAAGCCGACCAAACAGTCGCTGCACCGGAACTGACGATTCAGTTTCGGCCATGGATGGTCATGGGTTCTCCATTGCCCTGAACCGTTACGGTGAAGGCCGAGGCTCTTGAAGGCGTGCAATCGGAAATCGGACTTGGCATCGCCAAACTGCATTTCGAGTTGGGTGCCGGCAACGGCAGCTTCGCTTGGGCTGCATGACGTTCTGCTGAACGTCGTTTTCGCTCCAAGCGAACCAATTTCGGTTGTTCTTTGCGCTACTTTGCGCCACTTTGCGCTGATTTCCACTGCTCATCGGCACCATATTTTTGAGTCATTCCACATTCCGCTGGCTAGGTTTTGAAGGTCTCGTGTAGGCATCCTCTCGGTATCACCGAGCCTTAAGCAACCTTCCAGCCCGACACTTTACGGTCGTGTCTTGTGAAGAAGTTTTTCGAAGGTCTTTCCCTCTCATCCATCGTGGCGGGCACCCTTGCCGCCGTCACCTCATTCTTACTGGCATCGAAAATCGGTATCGCCGGCTCGGTAATCGGCGCGGCAGCCAGCTACATCGTCTCCGCGGTGGCCACCAAAATCTATCAAAACATACTCACCGCCTCCGGTGAGAAACTACAGTCGGCCTCGTCTTCCGGCAATGACGATGACACTACGGATAATAAGTCCGATAAGGCAGCCGAATCCGAGTCCGATACGACGATGACCGGCATGGTCAATACCGTTTCCACCGCGCGCAAGCCGCGCGAAGTCGTGTCCAATCGAGCGAACGGACGAACCTATTCGGTCAATGAACTGCGCAAGGCCCGCTCCCATAATTCGAAGCGCACCGCCATTATCGTCACGCTGGTATCCGGCCTGCTCGCCGTGGCAGTAACCGCCGGCATCGTCATGCTGGTCACGCAGGGCCGTGGCACGGACCATATCATCACTCCGTCCACCACGCCCACGCAAACCGACACCAAAACGCAGACCGACACGTCCAATCAGAATAACGGACTGCCGCAGCCGGGCATTACCGACGGTTCGAATGATTCCAACACCAAGGACTCCACATCCGGCTCGTCCAACGACGGCACCGATTCAAGCACGTCCGGCTCAACCGGCACCGACTCCTCAACCGATTCCAACACCAATGGATCCACCGATGGTTCGACCGGCACCGATTCCTCCACTAATTCGGGCACGACTGGCGGTTCCACCGGTTCCGGCACCACCGGAGGCACCACCGGCACCGGCAACGGTTCAACCGGATCGGGTTCAGGATCAGCCAATGGCTCCGGTTCCTCTTCCAGCTCCACGGGCGGATCATCCAGTTCAAACTCCGGTAATAGCGGTTCGAGCGGCTCCTCAACCGGTAGCAGCAGCGGAACCGGCATCAAATTCATTGGCTGACAATCGCCGACTCGATAGCAGCGATGGCGGCAATGCCAGTCAATGACGTGGGGCAATGAGAACATGGAACGTATGACTACCATCATTATGAATACCTCTGAGGGCAGCATCACCATCAACCTGTTCGACGACAAGGCTCCGAACACCGTGGCCAACTTCCTGGGCCTCGCCACCGGCGAGAAGGAATGGGCGGACCCGTACACCGGCCAGCCTTCCCACGGCAAGTTCTACAACGGCCTGACCTTCCACCGTATCATCAAGCAGTTCATGATTCAGGGCGGTTGCCCGCTGGGCACCGGTACCGGCGGCCCTGGCTACGAGTTCGACGATGAGATCGACCCGAGCCTGAAGTTCGACAAGCCGTACCTGTTGGCTATGGCCAACGCCGGTCTGCGTCGCGGCATGGACGGTAAGGTCCATGGCACCAACGGCTCCCAGTTCTTCATCACCACCGTGCCGACCCCGTGGCTGGACGGTCACCACACCATCTTCGGTGAGGTCGCCGATGACGACTCCAAGAAGGTCGTCGATAAGCTCGAAGCACTGGACACCGATCCGATGGATCGCCCGCTCGAGCCGGCCGTGATTCTGTCCGTGGACGTGGCGGAGTAAGACCGACAACATATACGAAAAGGTCCTGATTCTGAACCGCACCCCGATTGTTGGACTGAAGTAATTCAGATTCGATGATCGGAGGTGCGGTTTCTCATGTGTAGGGATCGCAGGCGTCATTACGATGACGGTTTCATGCGGGTCGTCGCCGACCTGATCCGGGGCGGGGCCGGGAGGCGTTCTCTCGCCCGCCGGCTTGGCGTGCCCGTCAGTACCGCGGGAAAATGGGTGTTGTCATACCGGTTTGGCGGGGAGGCGGCGCTCATGGGAGAACGCGAAGGCAACAGGAGATACGACTACGAGACGAAGCTCGCGGCGGTGCGCGACCATGTGGAGCATGGGCTGACGAAGGCCGAAGTCATGGAGAAGTACAGGATCGCGGGTCCCGCCCCGTTGGAGCGCTGGTGCCGCGAGTACCGGTCCGGCGGCCCGGACGCGCTGCGTCCGAAACCGAAGGGCAGGCCCAGGGGCGCGAAATCCAAGCCGAGGCCGGCTCCCACAAGGGAACAGCTCCTTGAGGAGGAGAACGCGTACCTCAAGGCGAGGGTCGCGTACCTGGAAAAAGTCGACGCCCTGCTGGCGTGGAGATCGGCAACCGGGACAGAACGGTGATCGTCTCCATGCTGGCGGGGCTGGGACATCGGCTCCGGCACCTGCTCAGGGCGGCCGGACTGGCGAAAAGCACGTATTACCATCTTCTGTCGCATCCGGCCGCCGTGACCCGGCCGGACATCGAGCCGATGGTCGCCGAGATATTCGCGCGCACGCCCAACGGGTGCGGCCACCGGCAGATACGCATGTGCCTCGTGCACGAGTTCGGGGTGCGGGTGAGCCACAAGAGCGTGCTGAAGGTCATGAGGCGCATGGGCCTGGAATGCCGGATACGCAGGCCGAACCCGTACCGGAAATACAGCTCGTACCGGGACGAGACGGGCGCGAGGGCGGAGAACCTGCTGAACCGCGACTTCACGGCCGACCGGCCGTGGGTGAAGCTGGGCACGGACGTCACCGAGTTCAGGGTCGCCGACGGCAAGGCGTATCCGGCTCCCGTATGCGACATGGGATCCAAGGAGATCGTGGCCTGGGACGTCAGCCGGCATCCCGACATGGCCCAGCAGCGGCGCCTGCTCGCCATGCTCGAGGAGAAGCTGCCCGAAGACGCCGACCCGATCCCGCACTCCGACATGGGCTGGCAGTACCGGCACCGGTGGTGGCGCGACCGGCTCGCGGGACTGAACATCCGCCAGTCCATGAGCAGGAAGGGCAACTGCATCGACAACGCCGCGACCGAGCAGGTGTTCGGCCACCTCAAGGACGAGTTCCACGCCGGACGCGAGTTCGCCTCATACGAACAGTTCAAGAACGAACTGGACGCGTACATCATCCACTGGAACACCAAACGCCGCCAGATACGACTGGAGGGACACACCCCGGAGGAATTCCGGAACATGTCCCCCACAGCCTAATCAGGTACCCTTAATAAACCACGTCCAACAATCGGGGCGCAGTTCAGGTATTCCAGTCAGGACCTTTTCGTGTTCTTGGCTCCCCTCTCTGAGAGGGAGCCAGAGTAAGGTAACGGCCTACTTCATCTTGCGCAGTCGAGGTTCGGCGGATTCCTTGGCACCAGTGATGCGGTACACGTCGAACACGCCATCAATCTTGCGCACGGCTGCCAGCAACGAGTTGAGATGCTGCGGATCGGCCATTTCGAAGCTGAACTGGCTGGTGGCCACGCGATCGGAACCGGTGGCGATCGTACCGGAAATGATGTTCACGCCATGGTCGGAAAGCACACGTGTCACGTCCGAAAGCAGGTTTCGTCGATCCAGCGCCTCGACCTGAATCTTGACCATGAACAGGCCCTTGGTGCTGGTCCATTCGACTTCGACCACACGCTCAGGCTGCTTGTTTTTCAGATCGATCATGTTCTGGCAGTCGGTGCGGTGCACGGATACGCCCTGATTACGGGTGATGAAGCCGATGATATTGTCACCGGGCACCGGCATGCAGCAACGGGCCAGCTTGATCCACACATCGCCCACGCCCTTGACGGACACGCCGGTGGAGCTGCTGGAGGCCTTGCGTTCCATGGGCTTCAGCGGCAGGACTTCCTGCTCGACTTCCTCATCGACCTCGTCGGCACCCGCATCCTTGACCAGATGCGAGATGACGTTCTGCGTGGAGACCTGTCCGTCACCAATGGCGGCGAACACGGCGTCCGCGTTCGGGAAGTTAAGGTCGTCGGCCACACCCACCAGTGCTTCGGGCGTAAGCAATGTGTTGACCGGCAGATTGCGCTTGCGCATCGCGCGGGTCAGCTCGTCGCGGCCCTCCTCGATGGCTTCAGTACGACGCTCCTTGGAGAACCACTGACGAATCTTGTTGCGGGCCTTCGGGCTCTTGACGAAGCTCAGCCAATCGCGTGACGGGCCGGCTGTATCGGATTTGGACGTCAGAATTTCGACGGTATCGCCATTATCGAGCGTGGTGTCGAGCGGCACCAAACGACCGTTGACGCGCGCGCCCATCGTACGGTGGCCCACTTCGGTGTGCACGGCGTACGCGAAGTCGACCGGCGTGGCGTGAGCGGGCAGGGATACGATTTTGCCTTTCGGCGTGAACACGTAGACTTCGGACGAGCCAAGGTCTTCCTTGAGCGAGCCCAAGAATTCGTTGGAATCAGGGGTTTCGCTGGTCCAGTCGGCGAGCTGCTGAATCCATTTGAGGTTATCGACCTCGGAAAGCTCCTGATTGTTTTCATCACGCTTTCGATCGGACTTGTCCGGCGAGCTCAGGGCGCGGCCGGCCTGGCCGTTTTCCTTGTATTTCCAGTGCGCGGCGATGCCGAATTCGGCGCGGCGGTGCATGTCCCAGGTGCGAATCTGGATTTCGACCGGCTTGCCGCCCGGACCCACCACCGTGGTGTGCAGCGACTGGTACATGTTGAGCTTCGGCATGGCGATGTAGTCCTTGAATCGGCCGGGAACCGGGTTCCACCGCGCATGCACGGCACCAAGCGCCGCATAGCAGTCCTGAATGGTGTCGACGATGATGCGCACACCGACCAAATCGTAGATGTTCGCGAAATCATGGCCGCGCACGATCATCTTCTGGTAGATGGAGAAGTAATCCTTCGGGCGTCCGGTGACGTATGCCTTGATGTTCTGCTCGTCGAGATCCTCGTTGATCTCCGCCAGAATCTGCTTCAGGTACACATCGCGCTGGCCGGCTCGGCGAGCCACCAGCACCACGATCTCGTTGTAGATCTTCGGGTAGAGCACCTTGAAGCTCAGTTCCTCGAGCTCCGTCTTGATGGCGTTCATACCGAGTCGGTTGGCCAAAGGTGCGTACACGTCAAGGGTTTCACGCGCCTTCTTCTGGGCGGACGTGGTCTTCACATAGCGCCAGGTGCGAGCGTTGTGTACGCGGTCGGCGAGCTTGACCACCAAGGTACGCACGTCGCGGCTCATGGCCACCACGAGTTTGCGAATGGTTTCGGCTTGGGCGGAATCACCCACTTCAAGCTGACTCAGCTTGGTAACGCCATCGACCAGACCGGCCACGGTGTCGCCGAATTCGGCGCGGCATTGATCCAACGTATAGTCGGTGTCTTCCACCGTGTCGTGCAACAGGCCGGCTGCCACCACGATCGGGCCCATGCCCAGATCCGCGAGAATCTGGGAAACGGCCAGCGGGTGGATGATGTACGGCTCGCCAGACTTGCGGCGCTGGGCGGAGTGCTGGATGACAGCACGCCGGTAGGCACGGTCAAGAATGGACAAATCCTCATCGGGGTGATGGGACTTGCACACCTTCTTGATTGGATCCAGCGGATTGAGCGGATCGGCACTGATCTCACAACCCAACTTACGGGCGGCGTACTGCTCGCCATCAATCTCTGCCATGCCAGTCACCTCCCTCGTCATGAAGTTCATTGTAGCCGCGAACCGGAGCCTTGTGCATTCACCTGTTCGCCATCATTGGTTCCACAACCGTTGTTGCCGTCATCACCTTAGTCATTCAACCGGCCTAATCCGGTCAGGACGCCACTCCCGTCGAACCGAACCCGCGTTCGGCGCGATCGGATCCGGGCAGTGTCTCGGCCGGGATGAACCGAGCCTCAACATACCGCTGAATCACCAATTGAGCGATGCGATCGCCCGGATGGAAGACGGCGGTGTGCTTCGGATCGAGGTTGATCAGAGGCACCTTGATCTCGCCACGGTAGCCGGCATCAACGGTGCCAGGCGCGTTGAGCACGGTGACGCCCTGCTTGGCGGCCAGCCCGGAACGCGGATGCACCAACGCCACGTAGCCCGCAGGTAGGGCGATGGCCACGCCGGTGGGAACCAGTGCCCGTTCAAAAGGCTTCAGCGTCACATCGACGGTGGTGATGAGGTCGGCACCGGCATCGCCCGCGTGGGCATAGTGCAGCTGGGCCGGATGTTCGGGGTCGAGGCTCTTGACCAGGACCTCGGTGGATTCGGGCTCGTTGTAGGTCTCGTCGAACGCCATCAGGCGGCGCACTCCTCACACACCGGCTGGCCATCCTCGTCCGTGTAGGCGAGCTGGCTGCGATGCTTGACCAGGAAGCACTGCGAGCAGATGAACTCGTCACCCTGCATGGGGATGACGGTCACCGAGGAATCCTCGTTGCTCAAATCGGCGCCCGGCAGTTCGTAGTCTTCGGCGATGGCGTTCTCATCGTCGTCGATGTCGCTCGAGGCGTTCTGCGAGGACTTCCCCAGCGCCTGCAGCGATTCCTCGTCCTCATCCTTGTTGCGGGGGGAATCATAATCCTGAGCCATCATGGTCCTTTCGTCGTCTTTGGTTCGTAAGTCGATATATATAGCACGGTCAGCGCCGTACTCGCCCATAGGATACACGATTTGAAATACTCGTAAAGTTCGACACGTGGGGCATACTTAAAAGAAGTAATGTCTTTGCGACGGAAAGTGGTGCGAATATGCCAGATGATCGGCTTGAAAAAGCCCGTTTCGTGCGCGTGAGCAAGACGGGGGACCTCGTATTCTCCCTTGGCGGCAGGGAAATGGCTGTGAGCGTGGACGACACGCTCGAACGGGCGATTCTTGAGGCCAAGCAGGTCAGAAGCGAGATGCGACAGGCTCCCCAGCCGCATCAGCAGTCCACTTTGCCGATTTCCCAGATACAGTCGCTGATTCGCGCCGGTGCCGATCCGGCCCGTGTCGCGGAGAAATATCATCTGAGCGAAATGCTGGTACGTCGTTTCTCCATGGCTGTGGAGACCGAGAAACAGTATGCCATCGAACAGTTCCTTGCCGTGGCGGCACCCAAAGACAGCAGGGTGCGCACCATCAGCGAACTGGTGGAACGCACGCTGGCCTCTGCGGGAATCGGCATGGAATCAGTGACCTGGAAATCCACCCGACGTGGACTTGAGCCTTGGCGCATCGTGGCGATATTCACTTCCGCGGGCCGTGAGATCCATGCCGAATGGACGTGGAATATGCACGACAATTCCGTGATGAGCCTGAACAATGCCGCTCGAAAACTGCTCGGCGAACAGAATCCGGAATCAGCCACGGATTCCAAACTCAAGCCGACGATTCCCGAACTGCCCGGCGACTCCGTACGCTCCGCGCGTATCGAGCGCGCCGTGTCTGCTTGGGCGGCTCCTACGCCTTCGATTCCGGCCGCACGGCCTGCCGCAATCCGGCCCTCTGTCACTTCCACAGGTTCCATGCCCCCAGTGGATCTATCCACGTCCATCTCACCGGCCACGACCCAGGCTCATGGCACTACGGCCCCCAGTCCGGTCTCTTCGCAGACCGCCGGATCTGTTTCGCCATCTGCCGCAGGATTACAGCAATCGCCTGCCACGGCACCAGAGCAGGGCTCTGACAATGTTTCGGACAAGACCATACGGAGTGGCCCCAATGCACAGCTAGTAGCCACCGAGCAGGAGCGGGCGGCCGAATCCGCCGCCACCGAACATGAGGCACCAGCCAAACCGGCCAAGCGTAAATCAGGACGTTCGGCCGTACCAAGCTGGGACGAGATTCTGTTCGGAGACTGAATTTCCGAATCAGGCCATATCGATCAGGCAGGGAATATCCATTTCCAATGCTGTTTGGGAGCCATGCACGCTCGGCAGGTGGGTGGCCTTGTCTCCTTGCGTACGCGAATCGACGAGGGTCACGGCTCCCGCTGCCTGCACGACCACATCGCCGAGCATTGGCCGGACTCGCTCGCAGACCGGTCCAAACAATCCGTCCGCGATGGCCTCATCCTTGGTCCGCACCAAGGCTCGGTCTTGCAGACAATCGCGCCACCGGCAAGCTATATCCTCAGGTCGTTCATCCGGCTCGGCATACAGCATCAGCGAGCGCGGCTCCCCCCGACCAGTGACACGCCTCGGGTGAGCTGCGGTTCAACGGCGATGTCAATCCGCTGGTCCATGTCGGTTTGCACCATGCCGTGGTCGGCTACGATGACGATCAGCGTGCCTTTGGGTGCGCTGCGTTTCAGGAGCGCGAGCTGGGCGTCGATATGTTCGAATGCGGCCACCCAGTGTTCGGAATCCCACCCGTAATTGTGGCCGACTTTGTCGGCGTCACGGATGTACAGGTAGGTCAGGCCGGGGGTGCGGGAGGCGCGTGCGGCGGCCAGCACACGATCGCGTGGGGTGACGTTGCCTTGATAGTCGGTGCCTCGCAATGCGGCTTCGGTCAATGGCGATTTGGAGAACTTGGGCAACCCCGAGCTCGTGACGCGCACCTCTTGAGCCGCAAGTTTCTCGAACACCGTCTCCTCGCGCTGCAGGTCGAGCGGATCGACCATGGGCGGCACAGGAATGTGCGGATTGGCTGGTTTGGGTGCCAGCGCGTCTTTGAACTGGATGAGTTGGATGAGCTTATGGCTGGCGGGTTCGAGCTGCGTATAGCCCGCCATTGCGGTCAGTCCCGGGCAGGTTCCGGTACCGAATGCGGCCATGGCCGCCACAGTGGTGCTTGGAGCGCAGGTAGCGATGGGACGCTGATTGGCGCTTTCGTTCATCAGCGAACGCAGATAGGGCGCGTGGCCGAGGCGCATGGCGAGGTTCCAGTAGCCCAGGCCGTCCACGAGCACCACGATGGCCGATTCGGCATCGGGCAGCCCCAATGCGCGCTGGCATGCCTTGGGATCGGCGTGGACCTTGGTGGGGGTCGGATGTCCGATGGCGGCGGACAAGGCGGGCAGCACGGCGGACAGGTGCAGTGCTCCCCCACGCCGATCGGCCGGGGCGTCATCCCCATAGCCCACTGTGGGCACCAGCCGCAGCAACTCGTCCATATCCGGCGTCTCAACACTCATAGTTGCCCATTCAAGTAGCACCCCTCCCCTTGGCTCAGTGCGCAGAGAACGGTTCTCAATAACAACTGTGCGCTCCAACGCACATAATCAAACAAACGCACATCGACTGAAACACTGGAATCACGCCGTTTTATCGGCAAACATGTGCGATTGGCGCACCGAAACCAGCGCACAGTTGTTATCGAGAACCGTTCTCTGCGCACTGTTTCGCGCCCTCCCGCTAATATGGGGGCGTTCGAAAGGGAGTTTCATGGCATCACACCGCAAACCGTCCGCGCAAACCTATGATCCGCGCACGGTCAAGGAGCATATCGTCGAGACGCCGCTGAACGAGGAGATGAGCAAGTCCTTCCTCGAGTATGCGTATTCGGTGATTTACGCACGCGCACTGCCCGATGCGCGCGATGGCTTGAAGCCGGTGCAGCGCCGCATCGTCTACCAGATGGGCGAGATGAATCTGACTCCCGACCGCCCGTATATGAAGTCCGCCCGCGTGGTGGGCGAGGTGATGGGCAAGCTCCACCCGCACGGTGATTCCGCGATCTACGAGGCCATGGTGCGTTTGGCACAGCCGTTCGCGATGCGTCTGCCGCTGGTAGACGGCCACGGCAACTTCGGCTCGCTGGATGACGGCCCTGCGGCCTCCCGTTACACCGAGGCCAGGCTTGGCCCAGCCGCTCTCGGCATGAACGCGGATATCGATGAGGACACCGTCGACTTCACGCCGAACTATGACAACAAGCTCAAGGAACCGACCGTGCTGCCGGCCGCCATCCCGAATCTGCTGGTCAACGGCGGCTCGGGCATCGCCGTGGGCATGGCCACGAACCTGGCCACCCACAATCTGGGCGAGGTGGTAAACGCCGCCAAGTTCCTCATGGCGCATTCGGACGCCACCCTGGAACAGCTGATGCGTTACGTGCCCGGCCCCGACTGGCCCACCGGCGGCACGATCATCGGCCGCGACGGCATCCGTGAGGCCTATGCCACTGGCCGTGGTACGCTCACCACGCGCGCCGCCACGCATATCGAGCATGTCACGGCCCGCAAGCAGGCCATCGTGGTCACCGAGCTGCCGTACATGGTGGGCCCGGAGAAGGTAATCGAACGTATTTCCGACGGTGTGAAGAACCGCAAGCTGGAGGGGATTTCCGGCGCGTTCGATCTGACCGATCGTCATAACGGCACGCGTATCGTCATCGAGATCAAGACTGGTTTCGACCCGCATGCGGTTCTGGTGCAGTTGTTCAAGCACACACCGTTGCAAGACAACTTCGCCATGAACAACGTGGCGTTGGTGGAGGGCCGCCCGCACACGATGGGTCTGAAGGAGATGCTTCAGGTGTGGGTGGACCACCGCCGTGTGGTGATTCGCCGCCGCAGTGAATATCGCAAGAAGAAGGCGCTGGAGCGCCTGCACCTGGTCGAGGGCCTGCTGCTGGCCATGTTGGACATCGACGAGGTGATTCAGGTAATCCGCACCTCGGATGATGCGGATGCCGCGAAGAGCCGTTTGATGGTCGTTTTCGATTTGGACGAGGTCCAGGCTCAGTACATCCTCGACCTGCGTCTGCGCCGACTGACCAAGATGAACCGTATCGAGCTTGAGGCCGAACGCGATGATCTGAAGAAGCGTATCGAGGAGCTGACCCGGATCCTGGCCTCCGCCGAGGCGCTCGACCAGGTGGTCACCGACGAGATGGACGAAGCGGTCGCCAAGTGGGGCTCGCCGCGCCGTACCGTGCTGCTGGATGCCGACCCGGATGGCACGTTGACGCCGGTCGTGGCGCAGGGTGCCGGGGCTTCGGGCGTGTCCAAGTCCGCGCTCGAAGCGGTGAAGGCCGCCACTACGATCTCCTCCGCCGAAGCCGATGTGGCCGCAGCCGCAGCTGCGGCCAAGAAGACCGGCGAACAGTCCACGCTGACCGGAGCCTTGAAGATCGAGGACGAGCCGTGCGTGGTGATGATGAGCGCTACCGGTTTGATTGCCCGTACCACGCCAAGCGCGATGGACGTGTTCAATGCACGATCCACTTCCGATGAGCGTTTGAGAGACGATCAGATCACCACAATCTTCGAGACTTCCACGCGCGCTACGTATGGGCTGGTCACGTCGGCCGGCCGCCTGGTGCTCGCGCATGTGGTTGATTTGCCTGCCTTGCCCGCTGCCGCCACATTGTCGCTGAAGGGAGGAGTTCAGGCCGACGAACTGATCGGCATGACCGAATCCACCGATCCGATTCGCGGTGAGCGTGTGATTACGGCGATTGCCATGGAGCAGCCGACGTCCGGCAAGACCAGTGCCAAGGACGAGAGCGAGGATGGCGGGGCCGCCGAGGCCAAGCCGTTGCCGTCGCTGGCTATCGGTACCCGTAACGGTGTCATCAAGCGTTGGAATCGTGAGGCACCCA
>ENA-OQJP01000037-OQJP01000037.1-human-gut-metagenome-genome-assembly--contig:-NODE-37-length-62404-cov-5.772404_pt1 | contig 62404 bp, 66 predicted proteins | sample MGYA00242611_ERZ504778 | MGnify/ENA primary metagenome ERZ504778 (study PRJEB26092, sample SAMD00036349) | human gut metagenome | host: Homo sapiens | study: EMG produced TPA metagenomics assembly of...
TGATTTTTCTTCCATCTCTCTCGGAGTAGAGCTTTCGGGAAAATATTTCCGCAGGGTATCGTTTTGATAACACTTTGTCCAATTCGTCCTTTTCGGTTCACCCATCACGGCAAAGGCAACGTCATACGAGAAATGACCTTCCTGCGCCAGCTTTTTGAGCCGTTGCGCCTGTGAAAGCGATGGGGCGTTTTGCGTGTCAGCCATAGCTTCAAGAAAATCTCGCTGCTGGCTTTCATCAAGATAAGAGAGTTCCACCGCAGGGTTAAATGAGATTTTCTTTTCGTCTACCATGTCCAGCAGTTCCGGGATAAGATTGGTTAAGCGGATAAAACGGTGTACTTGGTTGCGGCTATCACCAGCTTCTTGTCCAACAATATCAAGAGCTTGCAACTTCATCCCAACTTGGGATGAAGTTAAATCTGACCTAGCACCTTGCCTTTTCAGTGCATCCAGTTTCATCTTATAGGCAAATGCCCGCTCACTCGGCAAAATCTGTTCGCGCTGAAGATTGGAATCAACCATGAGCAGAACAGCGGCATCGTCCGACATATCACGGACGATAACCGGCAGGGTTTTCAGTCTAGCAAGCTGTGCAGCGTGTTGGCGGCGATGGCCGGAAATGATTTCGTAGCCACCATCCGGGCGCGGACGAGCAATCAGCGGATTTGTGACACCCAACTGCTTTATGCTTTCTACTGTGCGCTGCATAGCTTCATCATCAAGCACCTTAAAGGGATGGTCTTTGAACGGATACAACTCATCAATGGGAATTTGCTGTACCTGTTCGCGCTGTTCTTCCTGCCGCGTTTCTTCGGTGGAAAAAATATCATCGTAGCTGTTCAAACTGACGTTTAAGCCGTTTTTCGGCATCGGCCAACACCCCCTTTGCGATGGAATGATAGGCTTCTGCCACTTTGCCTTTCGGGTCATACTGGAAAATGCTTTTTCCGGTCGTGCTGGTTTCGGCAGTGCGGACAGAACGGGGAATTGTCTGGTCGAACACTTTCAAATGCTTTCCGTAGGCTTGCCGAATCAGATTGCTGATTTGCTGCCCATAGATGGTGCGGCTGTCCGTCATGGTGAGCAGGATGCCCTCAATTTTCAGTTTCGGGTTTATCTGCCGCCTTACTTTCTGCACGGTTTGAAGCAACTGCTCCAGCCCTTTTGCCGAAAGATATTGTGCTTGCACCGGAATCAGTGCGGAATCTGCCGCTGCCAGCGCATTGACCGTCAGCATATCGAGAGAGGGAGTGCAGTCAATCAGAATATAGTCGTACTCGCGTTTTGCGCTTTCCAACACCTGTTTCATCACTTTCTCCCGGCTCATGGTATTCACCAGAGCCACTTCCAGTCCGGCCAGTTCGATGTTGGCCGGGATAAGGTCAACGCCCTCCGCATGGTGCAGAATCCCTTCGCCGGGTGGAATACACTGGTCGTTCATGGCTTTCTGCATAAGAGTGGAGAGTGTAGTGGGCAGTGCATCCGGGTCTTGCCAGCCCATACTGACAGTAAGCGAACCCTGTGGGTCAGCGTCCACAAGCAGAACTTTCTTGCCCTCCATTGCAAGCCCTACGCCCAAATTTTCACAGGTGGTGGTTTTGCCCGTGCCGCCTTTCTGGTTGATAACGGCTATCGTTGTTGCCTTTTTGGAAATTTTCATCACCTCCGAGCTGCTAAATCATGGTTAACTTTGTTTTGATAATAGAGCTGTATTGTGGTTGGAGCATTGAATAGTGCGGCCAGAAGGTACTGCTTCATATTCCGTATCGGGGAAGTGTTCGCTGCCAGACAGTCCAGTACGAAGCGGATGTGGTCTGCATTCAACTTTTTTAGCCGACTGAGCACAACTTCGGCGGGCTTATCATCGCCAGCGATTCTTATGAGGTTACGCTTGCTGTCACAGGTGTCCACCAGCAAATCTACGATCTGATAGATGGTATCTTCATCATCCGGGTAAAGCCGGAGAAGAAGTTCTATCTCCAAAGAACGTGAAAAATATTCTTCGAGCAGTTTACGATTCTTCATTTTCTCCAATTCATCGGAAAGGATAGGATTCGTATTATTCCGCTCTGTCTTACTCTTTTTATTCTTATTACATCGTGATTTGGGCGGGTCTTGACAAGCGTTTTTAGGACTTCCAGATTCGTGATTTTCACGATTCTGGACACGCTCATTTGAAAGGTCTGACGAAAAGTTTTTCACATACACCAAACTCGGTTTGCCCAGTCCACGGCGTTTTCGTTCAATTAAACCAAAATTTTCAAGTTCCCGGAGTAGCTTGGTCGCTTTGTTGTCTGCGCAACACAAAGCCCTCTTGACATCCTCAATCGTGAAAATGATGAACACCCGGCCTTGCTTGTCGAACCATTCATTTTTAACAGAAAGGCTCATGCGGTCAAGCAGGATGCCGTAGAGTGTTTTGGCATCGGTTGACAGATTTTGAAACCGCTGCTCCTGAAACAGTGCTTTGGGGATGCGATAGAACGAAAAAAGTTTTCCGGCCTGTCCATAGAAGTAGTCGGGCGTCATACAGTTCTGTCAAGGATGAAAAAATGACGATGTTTCATTGACATGGTTGACAAATCCTCCTTATGAATAATTCGTGCAAACAAAAAAGCGCAATCTCGATTTTTGAAAATCGGAATTGCGCCATGTAACTTAGTAGGGGAGAATGGTCATTTGTCAGGGTCGGTTGACCACAATTTGACCACAAAAGAAACGAAACATCTTGACATCTAACGAAACAGAATGATAAAATAATTTTGAAATTTGATGATACTGCGTACAAGTGGTATCGGAGTGTCCATTGCGTTTTTGAGAGAAGCACAATGGGGTTCAAGAGGCCGTGAGTTCGATTCTCGCCACTCGGACCAAACAGAAATAATCCGAACTTGTTTCCGATAGGAGATGGGTTCGGATTATTTGTTTTCTAATGAATGCTGGATATTACTGTTTTTAACTGGTGATTTCCAGCATTTGTTATTTGGTGTTGCCCGATCAATTTTAATGGAATCTTTATACTTCTACAATTTTCTTTACGGCTCTTTTATCTATTCCATGCTAATCTTTATGCACACGGATAGGTAAAGGAGCTTTTATGATTCAATATCCTCGTTACAGGCGGCATCGTTTTTCTTCTTTTCAGGTCATTATTGCAGGTTTTGCGGCAGTTGATCTGGTGGGCGCGTTGCTTCTGATGCTTCCAATCGCTGCACAGCAGCGGTGCGTCACACCGTTCCATGAGGCACTGTTTACCTCCACCTCTGCCCTTTGCGTGACCGGACTGGTGGTTCAGGATACCGGCAGCTACTGGTCGGCATTCGGGCAGAGCGTGATCCTTCTTCTGATCCAGATCGGAGGATTAGGCGTCATTACGATGGGTGCTGCCTTTGCGCTGCTTTCCGGGCGAAAGATCTCCCTCAAGCAGCGCAGCACGATGCAGGAAGCTACGGCTGCCCCGCAGATGGGCGGCATCGTGCGGCTGACAGGCTTTATTCTGCGGATCACCGCCCTGTTTGAATTGGTCGGTGCTGCACTGCTGCTTCCGACGTTCTGCGCCGATTATGGTTTGCGCGGGATCTGGTACGCGCTGTTTCATTCCATTTCGGCGTTCTGCAATGCAGGCTTTGACCTGCTGGGAACAGAGGGGGCAAAATTTGTTTCGCTGACACGGTATGCAGGAAACCCGTTGCTTACCACAGTGATCGCAGCCCTGATCGTCTTTGGCGGCCTTGGCTTTCTGACATGGGAGGACATTTGTACATACCGCCTTGATTTTCACCGTTACCGGATGCAGAGCAAGGTGATCCTTGTCACAACGGCATTTCTTCTGGTACTGCCGACGCTGTACTTTTATTGCTTCGAGTTCACGGCAGGCTCTGCCCGGCAGCGCATTTTATTGTCGATGTTCCAATCCGTTACACCCCGTACTGCCGGTTTTAACACCGCTGATCTTGCTGCGATGGACAGCACTTCACAGGCATTGATGGTGGTTCTGATGCTGTTGGGCGGTTCGCCCAGCTCTACGGCAGGCGGCATGAAAACCACAACATTTGCCGTTCTGCTGGCCAATATGTGGGCGACCTTCCGCCGCAGAGATGATGCCGAATTTTTCGGGCGGCGCATAGATGGCTCCGCGGTCAAGAATGCTGCCACGATCGCAGGGATGTATTTGACGCTGTTCTTCCTCGGAGCCTTTGTCATTGCTGCGGCCGAGCAGCTGCCGATGTCGGTCTGTCTGTATGAAACTGCTTCGGCTGTGGCAACGGTAGGTCTGACATTGGGCATCACACCGCAACTGGGGCTCCTTTCGCAGGGGGTGCTGATCGCACTGATGTTTTTGGGACGTGTTGGCGGATTGACGTTGATCTATGCGGCATTTGGCAGCAGCCCTGCCCACTCTCGTCTGCCGCAGGAGAAGATCGCAATCGGATAAAGGAGACAAGTATGAAATCGATTCTTTTGATCGGGCTTGGCCGTTTTGGCCGCCATATTGCGCAGGAACTGAATGAGCTGGGTCATCAGGTCATGGCCATCGACAGCAACGAAGACCGTGTGAACGCCGTGCTTTCCTATGTGACGAATGCACAGATCGGTGACAGCACCAGCGAATACTTTCTGCGCTCCCTTGGTGTCGGCAATTTTGATGTGTGTATCGTAACCATCGGCGGCAATTTTCAAAGCTCACTGGAAACAACGTCACTGCTCAAGGAGCTGGGGGCAAAGCTTGTGGTCTCGCGTGCAGAGCGGGATGTACAAGCCAAGTTCCTGCTGCGCAACGGTGCGGATGAAGTGGTCTACCCGGAAAAGCAGCTGGCAAAGTGGGCAGCGATCCGATACAGCTCCGAACACATTCTCGATTATATCGAGCTGCAGGACGACCACGCCATCATGGAAGTGACCATTCCGCCGGAATGGATGGATCGCACGATCGGTGAGATCAATATCCGAAAAAAGTATAACATCAATATTCTTGCGCTGAAAAAAGACGGAAAGCTCGATATGAACATCACGCCGGATACGCAGCTGTGCCGGGATGAAAGTATGCTGGTTTTGGGAAAATACGCGTCGATCCAGAAGTGTTTCCGGCTCTAAAAAGATAGGACGGATCATATGGATGTCGCTTTGTTATTGATGGTTCTTGGAGTCATGTTGAGTGGTTTCCGGGCAGCAGATGCGCTGGATCACATGCGGAAGGAGATCATTCGACAGGAAGGAAAAAGACGTGGCTGGTGGTCATGACCATCAAATTGTGCTATACTGTGGGCAAGGCAGGTGATCTTTATGAATCGGAACGACCCACCCACTGAACATATTCTGGCGTGTCTGTCGTCCTCTCCCTCCAATGCAAAGATCGTGCGGACGGCGGCAACGATGGCAAAGGCGTTCGGCGGGACCTTTACAGCTCTCTATGTCCGGACTCCGGATTCGGATCAGATGGGAAAAGAAGACCGTCGGCGCTTGCAGCAGCACATTCGTATGGCAGAGCAGGCAGGTGCCGACATTTCTACGATCTACGGGGATGACATTCCGCAGCAGATCGCAGAGTTTGCCCGGATCTCCGGCATTACAAAAATCGTGCTGGGGCGCTCCAGCGTACATCGCCGCCATTTCTGGAGCGGACCGTCACTGACTGAAAAATTGACGATGACTGCGCCTAATCTGGATATTTATATCATCCCGGATGCTTCTGCGGAGAACAGCTACGGTTCAGGACGGAAGCTGTTCACCCGTCCGCTTCTGCCCTCTGTCCGTGATCTGCTGATCACCGCAGGCATCCTGAGCTGCATCACGCTCATCGGCTTCTTTTTCCTGCAGCTGGACTTTGCACGCTATAACATTATTATGCTCTATATGCTGGGGGTGCTGTTCACCGCATTGTGTACCAGCGGCTACACCTGCGGTGTGCTGGGCTCCATTGCCAGTGTTGCGCTATACAATTTTTTCTTGACGGAACCGCGCCTGACATTCCATGCGTATGACCCCGGTTATCAGGTCACATTTGCCCTGATGCTGACCTCTGCAATCATTACCTGTACGTTGACGACACGGCTGAAGGACCATGCAAAAATGTCTGCGCAGGCAGCGTTCCGTACAAAAATACTCTTTGACACAAATCAGCTTTTACAGAGAGCAAAAAGCGAGGAAGAAATCCTCTCTCAGACAGCGTCCCAGTTGATGAAGCTGCTGAACCGGAGCCTGATCGTCTACCCGGAACAAAACGGAGTTCTTGGTTCAGAACAGGTTTTTGGGGTTGACGAGGAAACGGCGCAAAACATCTTTTCTGCACCGGAAGAACGGGATGCGGCAAACTGGACGTTTGCAAACAAAAAGCGTTCCGGCGCAGGCACGGATAGCTACCCGGACGCAAAGGGACTTTATCTTGCGCTTCGGACCGGAGGCGGCGTGTTTGGAGTGGTTGGGATCGACCTGTCCGAAAAACCGCTGGATGCCTTTGAAAACAGTGTGCTGCTCTCCATTCTGGGCGAAGGTGCGCTGGCCATCGAAAACCGCAGAAACGCACTGGAAAAAGAGCAGGCAACCGTGCAGGCAAAAAATGAAGAGCTGCGGGCAAACCTGCTGCGCACGATCTCCCATGATCTGCGCACCCCGCTGACCTCCATTTCCGGCAATGCCAGCAATCTGCTTTCCAACGGAGAAACGCTGGATACAGAGACCCGGAACAAGATCTGCACCGATATTTTTGACGATGCACAATGGCTGATCGGTCTGGTGGAAAATCTGCTTTCCATCACCCGCATTGAGGATGGGCGGATGAATCTGCAGATCTCGCCGCAGCTGATGGACGAAATGATCGAAGAAGCACTGCATCATGTCAACCGGAAAAGCTGCGAACACACCATCACAACACAGTATGGGGACGAGATCCTTTTGGTCAATGTGGATGCACGGCTGGTCATGCAGGTCGTTGTCAATCTGGTGGATAACGCCATCAAATACACCCCCGTGGGCTCGGTCATTCGGATCTCGGCTTACCGGAAAGACCATCAGGTCGTAGTGGACGTTGCAGATAACGGTCCCGGCATTCCGGATCGCGCAAAAGCACAGGTGTTCGAGATGTTTTATACCGGGCAGAGCCGCATCGCAGACAGCCACCGCAGCCTTGGACTGGGTCTGCCCCTCTGCCGAGCGATCCTGACGGCTCACGGCGGAACATTGACCCTGCGTGACAACATTCCCAATGGCAGTGTCTTTTCCTTTGCATTGCCGCAAAGTGAGGTGAATATTCATGAATAAGCCGACCATTCTGGTCGTAGAGGATGATGTTCCTGTACGGTGTCTGATCACAACGACCCTGAAGACCCACGGCTATAAATATCTGACTGCTTCCAATGGGGAAACGGCGATCATGATGGCCACCAGCCACAACCCGGACATCATGCTGCTGGATCTTGGGCTGCCCGATATAGACGGCATCGAGGTCATCCGCAGCGTCCGCACATGGTCGAACCTGCCCATCATCGTCCTGAGTGCCCGGAGCGAGGATTCTGATAAGATCGAGGCACTGGACAACGGCGCAGACGATTATCTGACAAAGCCGTTTTCCGTGGATGAGCTGCTGGCAAGACTGCGTGTAACGCAGCGCCGATTGAATCTGCTGGCCTCTGACGGTATAAACAGCCCGGTTTTTGTCAATGGTCCTTTGAAGATCGACTTCTCGGCAGGCTGCGTCTGGTTGAGCGAGAATGAATTGCATTTGACCCCCATCGAGTACAAGCTGCTGTGTGTGCTGGCGCATAATGTGGGCAAAGTGCTGACGCATACCTCCCTCACGCAGAAAGTATGGGGCAGTACGCAGGAAAATGACATTGCCTCCTTGCGAGTTTACATGGCATCCCTGCGCAAAAAACTGGAACGATGCCCGGATGCGCCGCATCTGATCCAGACCCATGTTGGTGTCGGATACCGGATGCTGCGTGCAGAAAACGATGAAGCATAGTAAAAAACAGGGTGCGCCCCTGAATAGGACGCACCCTGCCAAAAGCCATAGACAATAGCGATATGTACAACAGGGCGTTCCCCGATGCTGGGTGTTCGTGAGAACCAACACGGCAACTGCCTGTCAGGATTGGTTACGAGTACCCGGCTAGGCCGAGGAAGCATCAAGTCCCATGTCCGCACCGTCAAGGTGTCGGGTATGGGGCTTTTTTGCATTTCAGGAACATGTACACCTCTGGCAAGGTGTAACACACTGGACTTTGTACCAAAGTCGTGTGCCAAGGGTGCTGCGCCCCTTTGGAATCCCTGCTCATATCGCCTGTGGGCGATGTGGATTCGCCGCACAGAAGGCTTCACAAAAGGCGTACCCGGCTGTCTGCGGCGAGGAGAAGGCACTTCTGCGGAAGTGTAATAACCTACTATAACACTTTCAGCCCTGCGGTCTGCAAAGTGTAGTGAGCTCTCCGAGGGGGAACGGTGGTATGGGGTTCGTTTCGGGCGAATCGCTGCGTGCGTACAGAAGGTTGGTACGCACGTACGCAGTAAAACGGCCAAATTCTCGTATATACGGGTGGTAATTTGACCACGAGTGTGGTATACTTCACTTGGAAAACCAATTAAGGTAGATATAATGCACAGGGATGTGCTTTATATAATAAAAGCAGGATAAAAACGCAACGCATTTCTTTCTGAGAGATGCCAGAGCTGGTAGGTAGCCCAGCCGTCTACACCGCACGGTGTAGGTAAGTAACCTTCCCCTCCGGGTTGTCCGTTCCTGTAAGGATTTATTTCAGGAGGGTTTCGTTATGGACATTGATTCTACAAAGCTGACTGTATTTTTTGAGGCTCCATTCTGGATCGGAGTGTTTGAACGTATTGAAAGAAGAAAGCTTTCAGTGTGTAAAGTCGTGTTTGGCGCAGAACCAAAGGACTATGAAGTTTGGGAGTATCTGCTCAAGAATTACAGTCGGCTGCGCTTCAGTCCATCTGTTGAGACAGTTGTAAAGAAAGAGTCTGTGAACCCAAAGCGATTGCAACGGCAGATCCGAAAGGAAACAGCTGCCACAGGAATCGGCACAAAATCACAGCAGGCGTTGCAAATGCAGCGAGAAGAAAACAAGCTGGTGCGAAAAGCACTTAGCCGTAAACAACGCGAAGCAGAAAAGCAGCGTCAGTTTGAACTGAAACAGCAGAAGCGAAAGGAAAAGCATCGGGGCAGATAATGCCCCTTTGCTTTTATCTAACAGGGTTTGGGGCAGGCACGCCCCAACAAGAAGCAGTCCCAAAGGGGCAAGAATTTTCGCCCGCAGATGCCGGGTCACACCGCAGACATTCTCCATCAGGCCCGCCAAAATCAAAGGCATTTGCAGCAGACCGGACCAGAGAAAGGGTAACGGATTTCATCATAAATTCCGCGCGTTATGCTTCATGCCGTTTTGACGGGGCAGGGCGTTGTCCCTGCCGCACCTGACGGCGGTATTCATTGGGGGTCAAGCCTTCCGCCTTGCGGAAGCATTGGGAAAAATAGCTGGGAGAGGAAAAGCCCATCAACTCGCTGATCTGCGCCAGACTGTAACCGGTGTTGCCCAGCATATATTTGCTTTCCTCAATGCGGCGGCGGTTCAGATAGGTGATCGGAGAGATGCCATACTCTTTTTGGAAGGTATGGGCCAGATAGTATTTGTTGATGTGGGCGATTTCAGCAAGGATATCCAGCGAGATATCTTCGCGGTAGTTGCTGTCCAGATACCGCTTGATCTCCACACACTCCCGGCTGTCGGAGCGGGGCGTTTCCTCTACCTGCAAAGAAAGCGTGGTACACCGCACCAGCCAGATGAGCAGCACTTCCAGCAGATCCTGACAGACCGTTTCGCAGCCGTCCAGACTGCGGTCTGCTTCGGCCAGCAGCATATGGAGCAGCGTCACCATCCGCTCCCGATTTTTCCGGCAGTTGAATATGGCGTAGGAAGAATCTGATTTTCCAAATAAGATCTCGATGCCAGCAACGCCCAATACAATGTATTCCAGCGGTGAAGCATTCAGGCTCAACTCGGTATGCTCTACCTGCGGATTGACGATGATCATATCATCCGGTTTGACCGGATAAAGCTGACCGCTTAAATAAAACTGACCTTCTCCGCTCAGACAGTAGAACAGCTCTGTGCAGGAATGGGTGTGGGCAGTGCTGTTCCAATCACCGCCAAATTTGCTTTTGCTGATGTACAGCAGCCGGAAGGATTCCCGTGGAGCGGGAGCATGGCGGATATCAAATCGCTCGGTACTCATAAATGGCTCCTTTTGAGGCGAAGAACAAAAAACATAAAAATAAAAGCAAGATACTAAAAACGCAAACCTGAAAACGATGCATTGTTTCGTACATTTTTTCTTATTATAGAGGCGATGAAGAAAAAATGCAAGCCCTGATTTTTGGATAGGATCAATACTTTTGCCTTTGATGGCATGCAAAAATATGTCAAATCGGTTACAGATGGGGAAATATTCCAAAACACTCCGGCCAATTTTAGTGCTTTTGCCGAAAGAATTTCCCAAAAAGCAATATTTCTAAAAAACGAAACAACAAAGACCTTGTTGCGAACCGTAAAAACCTCTATATTGGAACCAGAAAAAACCACAGCCCTCTCGGACGAAGCCTGTTTGCCCCGGCTGTGTTTTGAACGGAATCTTATGATGGAGGATACACTATGAAACGCATTTCTCGTCGCAATTTTCTGAAAGCGGCTGGCGTGGGTGCCGCTGCGCTGAGCCTGGCTGCCTGTGGTGGTGCTGCCAGCTCCACCGCGTCCAGCATGGCATCTTCTGCCGCTACTTCTTCCGCAGTGGCTGCGGACGTCACCATCAAGGTTGCTGCCATCGAGACCGGCTACGGCGCCGAGATGTGGAAAAAGGTCGCCGAGGCCTTTACCGCCCAGACCGGCATCAAGGTGGACCTGACCACCGACAAAAAGCTGGAGGACGTCATCGGCCCCTCCATGCAGGGCGGTGACTACCCCGACGTGGTCCATCTGGCCACCGGCCGTGAAGCTGCCCTGACCGAGCAGTTCATCAAGGGCAACCTGATCGCCGACATCACCGATGTGCTGAGCATGACCGTGCCCGGCGAGAGCAAGAAGGTGAGCGAGAAGATCGCCGGCGGCTTTACCGACACCTCCCTGACCAACCCCTACGGCGACGGCAAAACCTATCTGGCTCCTATGTTCTACAGCCCCTGCGGCCTGTTCTACAACGCCGGTTTCCTGAAGGAAAAGGGCTGGGACGTGCCCAAGACCTGGGACGAGATGTGGGCACTGGGCGACAAGGCTGCCGCTGAGGGCACCTACCTGTTCACCTACCCCACCACCGGCTACTTCGACGCTTTCTTCTATGCGCTGATGTACGCTGCCGGCGGCCCGGAGTTCTTCGACAAGGCCACCCACTACACCGAGGGCATCTGGGACACCCCCGAGGCAAAGACCTGCTTTGATATCGTGGCAAAGCTGGCTTCCTACACCAACCCCATCACCCCCGCACAGGCCAACGATCAGGACTTTACCCAGAACCAGCAGCTGGTGCTGGACAACAAGGCCCTGTTCATGCCCAACGGCACCTGGATCGTGGGCGAGATGGCCGAGGCTCCCCGTGCAGACGGCTTTGAGTGGGGCATGACCGCCCTGCCCGCTGTCAAGGCCGGCGGCGATAGTTACAGCTACACCTGGTTCGAGCAGGCATGGATCCCCGCCGGTGCCGAGCATCAGGATGCCGCCAAGCAGTTCGTAGCTTACCTGTACAGCGACGAAGCCTGCAAGCTGTTTGCCGAGAGCGGCGCTATCCAGCCTGTGCTGGGCATCGCCGACAGTCTGGAAGGCGACAACAAGATGTTCTACTCCATCTACGACAACGGCGCAAAGGCCGCCATGGGCAACTTTGCAGCCTTCAGTGCCATCCCCGGCGTGGAAGTGCGCACCGTGTTCTTCGACCCTGTCAACTCTCTGGTGTCCGGCAGCATGACCGAGCAGCAGTGGATCGATGGCATCAAGTCCGCCAGTGACCAGATGCGCGCCAACATCATCGAGTAATTAAGCCCTGCCCAGCGGGGCGGTTTTACCGCCTCCGCTTTTTGGGCTGTACAGCACCATCAAGAAAGGAGCGGTCAATCCCCTATGAGAACGGATAAAAGCCGCAAACGGTTCGTATTCCTCTGTGTGGCACCGGCTACCATCCTGTTTTTCCTCTTTATGATCCTGCCCACCCTCAACGTGTTCCGCATGAGTTTGTATGAGCGGGGTGCCTATTCTCCCAACGAGACCTTTGTGGGGCTTAAAAACTTCCAGCATCTGCTGCAGGACGCCCAGTTCATCCGCTCCATGCAGAATATGATCCTGCTGGTGGTAACGGTCACCCTGATCACCTTCGCCTTTGCACTGGTATTTGCCGCCATCCTCACCCGGGAGAAGATCAAAGGCCAGAACTTTTTCCGCATCATCTTCTACATCCCCAACATCCTGTCGGTGGTCGTCATCTCCGGCATCTTCTCTGCCATCTATAAGCCGGAAAACGGCATGCTGAACAGCATCATCGGCCTGTTCCGCAGCATGAGCGACCCCATCCTGTGGAAGGGCGAAAAACTGGTCATCCCCTCCATCATCATTGCCATGGTGTGGCAGGCCATCGGCTACTACATGGTCATGTACATGGCCTCCATGTCTGCCGTGCCCATCAGCCTGTACGAGAGCGCCAATCTGGACGGTGCCGGGCGGCTGACCCAGTTCTTCCAGATCACCATTCCCCTCATCTGGACGAATATCCGCACCACCCTTACCTTCTTTATCATCTCCACCATCAACATGGCCTTCCTCTTCGTCAAGGCCATGACCAGCGGCGGGCCCAACGGCGCATCGGATGTGGCGCTGAGCTATATGTACAGTCAGAAAGACGCTGGCCTGTATGGTTACAGTATGGCCATCGGCGTGGTCATCTTCCTGTTCTCGTTTGCCCTGTCCGCCTGTGTCAACAAGGTCACCAACCGCGATACGCTGGAATTTTAAGGAGGGAAGAAGATGCAGAATACCACCGAAAAATCTTCCCGCTCTGCGGAAGGTCTGTACAAGTTTTTTATCTATTTTGTGCTGGTTCTGCTGGCCGTTACCATCATCGTGCCGGTGGCATGGGTGTTCATGGCCTCCATCAAGCAGAATGCAGAGTTCTACGGCAACCCCTGGGCACTGCCCGCCGGGTTCTACTGGCAGAACTTCGTCAACGCATGGAACGGCGCGAAAATGGGCGAATATATGCTCAACTCGGTCATCGTCACCGCGCTGGCGCTGGCACTGCTGCTGGTCGTTGCCCTGCCTGCCGCCTACTGCCTGTCCCGCTTCCGCTTCAAGGGGTGCAAGGTACTGAACACCCTGTTCATGGCGGGCCTGTTCATCAACGTGAACTACATCGTGGTGCCCATCTTTTTGATGCTGCGGGACAGCGATGTGTGGCTGAAAGGCCATTTCGGCAGCAGCTTTCTGCTGAACAATCTGGTGGTGCTGGCGGTGGTATACGCCGCCACCGCGCTGCCCTTTACCATCTACCTGCTGTCGGGCTACTTTGCCACCCTGCCCCACGATTTTGAGGAGGCCGCCTATATCGACGGCGCAAGCTATTTTTCCACCATGACCCGCATCATCTTCCCCATGGCAAAGCCCTCCATCATCACCATTATCCTGTTCAACTTCCTGTCCTTCTGGAACGAGTATATCATCTCCATGACCCTGATGAGCTCCACCAAGGCACCCCGCACCCTGCCGGTAGGTCTTTTGAACCTGATGCAGGCGCAGCAGAGCGCCGCCCAGTACGGTACCATGTACGCAGGCCTTGTGCTGGTGATGCTGCCCACCCTGATTTTGTACATCTGCGTGCAGCGGCAGCTGACGCAGGGCATGACCGTGGGCGGCCTGAAAGGTTAAGGTGACAGACGATGAAAGCATATTGGAAAAGCCATCCCGCCCTGCGCATGATCCTGATGCTGGTGCTGTTCGTACTGGCCCTGGTGCTGGTGGTGTCCGGCTGGAAAATGACCGGGCAGCTGGCAGGGCTTGGCATCATGCTGGTGGGCGTAGCGCTGCTGCTGGCTGTGCTGGCCATTTACAATGCGACCTATCAGGATTAAGGATAAGAGAGAGGTAAAGGAGAATCCCTATGGATGAAACAAGAAAGTCCGGGCGCGTGACCATTCCCACAGACCTGGACGTTGTGCCCGAAACGCTGGAGATCTTAAAAAAGTGGGGTGCTGATGCCATCCGCGACTGCGACGGCACCGACTTCCCACAGCAGCTCAAGGATGCGGACGCCAAGATCTACTCCACCTACTATACCACCCGCAAGGACAACGCATGGGCAAAGGCAAACCCAGACGAGGTACAGCAGTGCTACATCATGACCGGCTTTTACACCGCCCCCGGCGACACCGTGACCATCCCGCTGATGAAGGGCATCAGCCCGGAGCTGATGCAGGTGAACACCAACGACGACATCACCCGCTGGTGGGAGGTCATGGATCGAACCACCGGTCAGCCCGTGCCGCCGGAGCAGTGGAGCTACGCCGACGGCAGTGTGACCGTACAGGCCGTACCATTCCATGAGTATACCGTCAGTTTTCTGGCTTACCTCATCTGGGACCCGGTGCATATGTACAACGCTACCACCAACGGCTGGACGAATTTTGAGCACCAGATCACCTTTGACGTGCGTCAGCCCAAGACCCACAAGTATTCCATGGAGCGCCTGCGCAAGTTCATTGCAGAGCACCCCTATGTGAACGTCATCCGCTACACCACCTTCTTCCACCAGTTCACCCTGATCTTCGACGAGCTGAAGCGGGAGAAGTTCGTGGACTGGTATGGATACTCTGCTTCGGTCAGCCCTTATATCCTCAACCAGTTTGAGCAGGAAGTGGGCTACAAGTTCCGCCCGGAGTACATCATCGATCAGGGCTACTATAACAACCAGTACCGGGTGCCCAGCAAGGAATTCGGGATTTCAGGCCTTCCAACGCCGCGAGGTGGCAAAGCTTGCCAAGGAGATGGTGGACGATCACCCACGCGTGCGGGTGCGAAGCCATGATGTCCTCGGCGATCACTGGATCGGCACCGAACTTCATGCCGGAGTCAAGACCATCGGACTGGATGCCGTAGTGGGCAGCGTGGGCAACGGCTCACCCTGCGCCTGATCTCTGACATTGAGGGCGTGAAGTACACCGAGGGCCGTTTCCTGCCGTACTTCTTCCCCGACACCTTCCACGAGGGCGGCGACCCGGTGCGGGAAGCCAAGGAGAACTGGGTTACAGCCCGCCGCGCTATCCTGCGCAAGCCCATCGACCGCATCGGCTATGGCGGCTATCTGAAACTGGCCTTGCAGTTCCCGGAGTTCGTGGACTACGTGGAGAGCGTCTGCAACGAGTTCCGCGAACTGTACGAGAACATCAAGGACACCACACCCTACTGTGTCAAGCGAGTGGCCGTGCTGAACTGTTGGGGTAAAATGCGGGCTTGGGGCTGTCACATGGTGCATCACGCCCTCTATTACAAGCAGAACTATAGCTATGCCGGTGTCATTGAGATGCTGTCCGGTGCGCCCTTTGATGTGAAGTTTATCAGCTTTGAGGATATCAAGAACGACCCGCATCTGCTGGATTCGTTGGATGTCATTATCAATGTCGGCGATGCCGACACCGCACACACCGGCGGCATCTGGTGGGAAGACCCGGAGATCTCCTCCGCTATCCGCAAGTTCGTCTGGAACGGCGGCGGCTTTATCGGCGTGGGTGAGCCTTCCGGTCACCCGTATCAGGGCCACATTCTCCAGCTTGCCAGCGTGCTGGGCGTGGAGGAAGAAAACGGCTTCACCCTCAACTACGACAAGTACAACTGGGAAGAACACCCGGACCATTTCATTCTGCAGGATGCCGACCGGCCCATCGACTTTGGCGAGGGCAAGAGGAATATTTATGCGCTGGAAGGCACCGAGGTGCTGGTGCAGCGAAACAAAGAAGTGCAGATGGCGGCACACGACTTCGGCAAGGGTCGTGCCGTGTACATCAGCGGTGTGCCTTACAGTTTTGCCAACAGCCGCACCCTTTACCGCGCCATCCTGTGGAGTGCCCACAGCGAGGAGGAACTGCATACATGGTTCAGCTCCAATTATAATGTAGAAGTTCACGCCTACGTCAAGAACGGCAAGTATTGTGTGGTGAACAACACGTACGAGCCGCAGGACACCACCGTTTACACCACAGACGGCAGTAGCTTTGCTCTGCATCTGGATGCCAACGAGATCAAGTGGTATGAGATCTAAGTTCTCCTTTTCATAAACAAACACAACGGGCAGCTCTGTTACCAGAGCCGCCCGTTGTGTTTGCTGTATCTGCCGATAACTCAACCTGTGTCAATCGAACGCCGCAATGGAGATGGATGAAAACGCAGAAATTCAGTAATGCGAGCGCAATAGACCTGCAGAAAAAGAAACTGCCCGTGCGAGTATGGGTAAGATGGTGAAGCACCTCCTGAAAAAGAACGGCGTCCATCTGATTTCTGTCATGGAGCCCATTGCCGAGGGCTCACAGGGCATTCTGGTGGAAACCCTTCTGGAGGGTATGGCAGAATACTATTCGGCAGAGCTGTCCGAAAAAGTGATTCGTGGCCAGACTGAGAACGCTCTGAAAGGAAATGTACCGGCGGAACGGGAACGATCGGCTATAAAATCGACGAGGACAAGTTTTATCATCTTGACCCGCTGACCTCTCCGCTGGTGCTGGAAGCCTTTCAGCGGTATGACAACGGCGATAAAATGGTGGAGATCGTAAACTTCCTCAACGACAAGGGTGTCCACAATATGCTGGGCGGCAAAATGAGCCACAGTGCTGATTGCGGAGGAAAAAGTTTGCGTTTGCGAAGCAACGAAAGAGTCCCAGTGGGGCTTTTGAGCAACAGAACGGTCTTGCGCAAGCAAGATGGAGGGGCCTTGCCCCGACAAGTTCGGATTATTTGTTTTCTTCGGAAAACTCAACGCAGGTGTTCGAGGAAGATGAAATCCGAAATCATAGATTGGTCGATATAGGTTACAACATGATTTCAGGAGGACATGAACATGAAGTACGATGCAAGAGCTTGCCATTTCAACATGGACACCGGTTGCGTGGAACTGCTGCTCCGGGATGGGAGAATGATCTCCATTGACTGCACAGGGGTCGAGGATGCGCTGGACGTGACCATGGCGCAGAGGTCGGAGTTGGACTACCTCGTCTATAATGACCCGCTGGCGTATGCAGAGCTGATTCTGAATGGTGAGCCGGAGGAATACTTGAAAAATGTAGTCGGAAGCCATGGGTTGGAGGACTAACTGGTAGCTCAAATTATACAAAAGCGCAGTACTTTTTGGGAGGTGCTGCGCTTTTGCATTTGGATGCATGAAACGTCATTCGATCACTTGACTTTTTACAAAATTTATGTAAAATGTGAAGTATAAGAAAATTCCACCGCTTATAATTTCATCTGTGAAGGAGGTTCACATGAAAAAAGAATTTTTTGAAGATTCCGCAATGGCAATGGCAAAACTGATTGTTGAAAGCATCTACCATGGCATGGAAGAAAATGAAGGTGTCTATGCCGATTTGATGTATTCTAACGGAAAAGGACAGCACGGCTGGGCACATATCTTTCAAAATGAACATGAACATTTAACAAAGGCAGGATATCGTGTGGTTTTGATGGTCTCTGGAAGCTGGAAGTATGCTGTGGCATATGATCCTCACAGCAAAACAGCCATTATGATTCTTCGCCAAGAAAATTTCCGCAATAGACTTGTCAAATTGCAGAATGGTGAGATGCATTGCGTTTTTTCGGGACTTCCGGCTAATCAAGATTTGAATGAAATGGTTCCCCAGTATGAGCAGATGTCACTGTTTGGACAAGATAAAGCTGTGCAGCAAAAAGCCGAAAAGCCCTTCGATGAATTGGAGCAAGCAGTAGACGGTGAAGTCTTGAGATTTGGAATTTTAACGTACCGCTTGGATTTAGCTCAATTGATCAGAAGCTGTACATTGGAAATTTTGAATGCAAATGGTTGCATCGTTGATGAAATGAATTTGGATTCTGCAATTCCGATGAATTGGAAAGAAGCTGTTCCGGAAGATGAAATTACTAAGTTTAAGGAAGAAACTGGTAATGAGTATGGCGTTCAAATCGACAGTATTCCGGAATTCAAGCCGCGGAAAAAATTTGTACGGAAAGATGGGTAAAAAATGGGTGCCATTGTTACATCCGAGTTTAATGGAATGCGGCTGACATTGGCTCGTGAAATCCAAAATATTTCCAGTCCTAAGCTAGCAGAAAAGATAGGGGTGACAAAGCAAACTGTCTCTCAGTATGAAAATGGTTTAATCAAACCAAGTGCCGATAAAGTATTAGCAATTTCGCAAGAATTGAAATTTCCACCGAAATTTTTCTTTGAAGGTAGCAGCGATAATTTTAGTCCCGGAGTTGCATATTGTAGAGCAACTACAACCACGACAAGAGCCGTAAAACTACGGCAAACAAACATTGATGTATTGAAATCATATATTTATGACTTTTTTGCAGAATATATTGAATATCCATCAACCGAACAATTGATCGATTGTATGAAATCTGTAGCAGAGTGTTCTGACATGGAACTAATCGCAAAAAAAATTCGGGAAAAATTGGACTTATCGGATAGGCCCATTCGTAATATGAGCTATCTGTTACAAAATCTTGGAATTGTGGTAACTTCTTTCTCGGAAAACGTAGGGCATTTGGACGCAATCAGTCACATTCCGGTCCTTGCCAATAATGGAGAAAGCAAGAGGTTCTATTTCACAACATATAATACAGATAAAACAACACCTGCAAGATTGAACTTTACGTTGGCTCACGAACTAGGACACTGGATACTCGGTCATATTGTTTCGGATGTAAAATCGCAAGCAGATGCTGAGTATCGAAGTAATGAATCAGATGCAAATCAATTTGCATCGGCATTTTTACTGCCCAAAGAAGCATTTTTGAAAGACCTTCAATATCCAACAGTTTTAAATGAATATTTAAGACTAAAAGAAAAATGGCATGTCTCAATTGCGATGATGATTCGCAGAGCATATATGCTAGAGGTACTGTCGCCAAGTCAATATCAATATTTGTTTAGGCAGCTTGGAAGTCGTGGATGGCGAACATTTGAACCGGGAGATATGGTTGAAGTTCCCACAGCATCTCTTTTTTCAGCGTCTGTAAAAATTCTGGATGACAACGGAATTATCGAAAAAAGAAATTTGCTGAAATACCTGAACGAAAAATGTTTTACGGCACAGCAAAAAACATTTGAAGATTTGATGGGACTAGAACAGCATACGCTTGATCCGGCTATGTCGAGTTCTTTTAGTAGAGTTGAGTTCAAACTAAACTAACAAATCCCTTTATACAGAAAAACAGGGTGCGCCCCTGAATAGGACGCACCCTGCCAAAGACCACATGCGATAGCGATATGTACAGCAGGGCGTTCCCCGTCGGGAACGCTCTGCTTTTCTTTGCTGGGGGTATGATGAGCCTGTTCCGCCTGCCATGCGGCAAACTCCCGTTGCCCTTCCTCGCTGTTCCAGCAGGCAAGGATGGCTGGGTAGAATGCCCGTGCCAGACGGTCGATGACTTCATCGGGATAAGGGGAAGTGTTTGTGGACTTTTTCTTTTTGTTCAAACGCACGCTCCTTTGATCGTCCCACCGTGGCAAAGCCGGGCGAGAAAATCAAGGCTCCGATTTTTATCAGGCGCAAGGGCGCGGATGCTTTCCGCCCTGCACTTGCGGCTGGTGGCTCGTTGATGGGCTTACAAGTGCCTGTCGTTATGCCGTTTTAGAGGATTCACCGCTGGATTCTGCAAGAACTTCGTCCAGCGTTTTCAAAAATTCAAGATGAGGTTTCAGGGCAAAGCGAAGAACTTTGACCTGTTCCGGATGCGTAAGAAGTTTCGGATTCAGGTCGAACGTAACTTCCCAACTCTTTCGTATGAGAGATTCAGCATTGTGGAGCCGGTAGTACAGTTCGAGAAACTTTTGGGGAATATCATAGTTATCATCAACAGTGTTGCTGGCGGCTTTCTCTGCCTGCTTCACCGTTACTTTATTAGGCTTAACTTTCTTCGGCTTCGGCACATGATTCTTGATTTCCTCAAAAATTTCAGCCTGTTCTTCGGGCTTGACCTTGCCAAGATTTTCGAGAAGACAGTCGGGAATGTGCAGTTCCTCGCGGAAGAACCGATCACGGAAACCGGGAGACAGTTCATCCGCAACGTCAACGCCGCGGGCGTAGTATTCTGCACGGCGGACTGAACTTGCGCTGCTGTGATTTTCCTGTGCAATGCGCTCACAGGTTTTCATGGGCTTCTGGTTGTGTTCAGATTGAACACTGCCAGATTTCTTTGCAGTATGCTGATTGCCGCGAAATGCTTCTGTGCGCTTTTCAGAGGAATACTGTTTACCCATAAGGAACTTCTTCTGCTCCGGCGTGAGGTTGCGCCGCCCCAGTTGATTCTTGCAAATCCACGCAACGGCTTCTTCGCGGTTCTCAAACCGGAGCGGCATGGTGGAGAAATAAATCTCCGGGTGCTTCTGGAGAATGGCATAACGGTTGTGTCCATCAACAAGGGTGTTGTTCCACATGATCAAAGGAGAAATCAGCTTGCCTTCTTTGAGGATGTTTTCTTCAAGCTGTTTAAATTCATCATCGGTCAGAGGAGGGATCTGGGACTGGAACTCCGGGTCGATTTTCAGATTGATCATACGCACACTCCTTTATCTCTCCTGCTGCGCTGGTTCTTCCTCCCGGGAGTAGGACGCAACATTTTGCTTTGCGGTTTTCAGTTTGAGCAGTTCTTCTTTGGCTTCCTTGTACTGCTTGTAGAATTTTGCCTTTTCGGATGCCAGCTGCGCATACTCGGCTTCCAGCTTTTTCGGGCTGGGCAGTTTTGTGATGTTGTTTGCCTTGAGATAGGCCGCTGCCGCCCGGTACGCTGTCAATTCTGCACGGTGCTGTTCTTCAAAGGCTACGGGTCGTTTTGCAGCTTTTGACTGCTGTGCGATTTTCTTGGTGCTGGTGTAGGCTGCGACGTGATAGCGCAGCTCTTTGTTGGTTTTCATGCGACCTTCGAGGTCTTTCACCACCGCCAGTGCATCGTGATACTTGGTTTCCAGTTCGGCGATGCGCTGGTTCAGAGCGTCCTCGTCGGTCAAGCCCTTTTCCTGCAGAAGCTTCACGGTCTGTGCCATAACTTTGAGATTGTGTTTCGTGAGCCAACGCTTATAGCCGATGCCTTTGCCCTCGGTCATCCTCGACTGGATGTGGATCAGTTTCCCGATGGTATCCTGCTTGAACTGCGTCTTGGGTTTGCGTTCGGCGTTTGCCTGCAACGTGGCAAGCACTGCTGCCTTATCGAACTTGTCACCGAGCTTTTTTGCCCGGATGAACTTCGTTCTGCCAGATGGCAGATAGCTGAGCTGCCCACGGCTTTCCTTGACGGCAATGCCGTATTGCTGCATGAGCCTATCAGAAAACTCCTCAAAACTCACAGCGCGATACAGCACCGAAGAAATCTGTTTCCGCAAGGTTCGCGTTTGCGAAGCAACAAAAGCCCCAGTGGGGCTTTTGAGTGACCGAGCGGTTTGCGCAGCAAATGGAGGGGCCTCGCCCCGACAAGCGACTTTTATGGTTTCAAACTTCTTCTGCTTGGGCGGCTGTCCGGCTGCGGTGAGGGCTGCGTTTTCACGGTCAAGTTTCTGTTGCCTACGCCGCCTTGCCCAATATTCAGCCTCGCTGACACGCTCTTTCGAGCCGTTGAGCAGGTCGATCTGGTACAGTCCGGCACCCTCGCACAGCTCCATGACCTCGACACGGAGGTGCCGCATGGTCTGGGCAGTGCTGGAATGCTTCATACCCTCACGCCAGTCGCGGGGCTTCTGCATATAAGGCTTGCGTTCCACTTCCCGTGTTCGGATGCTGCCGATCACGATGTGGACGTGGATGTTTCCCGAATGGTTGTGCCCATCCGGGTGAGTGCAGACGATGGCGGGATGACCGGGGAAGTTTTCTTTGCAAAAGTTCAGACCGAGTGCCTGTGCCTTTTCCATGGTCAAGCCGTTCTCTACTGCGTCCTTCGGGTCGAAGCTGATGATATAATGGTGGGTCTTCACGTCCGCAGACTGTTCGTAAAACAGTATTCAACAAATGACACGGCAACTGGATGTCAGGATTGGTTACTGTTCACTCCGCTAGGCCTAAAAAGCATTAAGTCCCATGACCACACCGCCGAGGTGTTGGCCATGGGACTTTTTGTGTCTGGGAGCGGCACACCTCTATCGAGGTGTAACACACTAGACTTTGTTCCAAAGTCGTGTGCCAAAGGAGATTACGCTCCTTTGAAATTTCCGTCATCATAGAGGAAAGAAACAATCTATTAACTTTCCCATGCAGCAACAATGCTTCTTTCTGGGTTTTGAGGGTCAATAGTCACCTTTATAGGTGTTCCCTTGCTCACGAGAGGGTTGAACCAAAACCAATGGGACTGTCCATAATAAGTGTCTTTTCCAATCTTGTATTGATACCGAATCACCCAAGGATAAATTACATCTTCATCAGCAAGGTGATAGGTACTCATGTGGAATTTTATGTGAACCCTTTTTACTGCATTAACTTTTCCGGAAACAATCTTTCCGTTTTTCAGCAGGTCTGCTTTGCGGATGTCTGTAATCCATGCTACCCCGATAATTGCCATAGCAATAAGCCACGCAGCTATGAGTGCCCCGATTCCAACTTGCTTATAGGCGATAGAAATCAGAAAAGCAACAAAAATCCCAACAGCACCAAGAATATGGAGCAAATCTTTAGAAAAGAACTTATGGATTTTTTCATGGAAAGACACTTCCTTTCTCGGTAGACAACATTATTTGTTCTATTGTATCATATGCTCTGTGTTTTTTCAAACCAAGTCAAGTGATTGGTGAAACGACATGAAATAATTGCATCTCACGACGGGTCACCGAAGATAATTGGATTTTTGCAAAAAGAGGAGTAGTGTATCGTCGAAGGATGTGTTATACTCAGTCCATGGAACAATTATGAACTTTATTGTTACTCGGCAGGGTTTGGGGCAGGCACGCCCCAACAAGATCACTTGGAAAACTCGCAAGAGTTTGAGAAGTGAAGTCCCGGATGGACAGGAAATTTTCAAGAATTGAAAATTTGTGGCCACGGGACGGTTCTTGCCCTCTACCGCTGCGCTAAAAACGCATTTTCAACAAATGTTTCCGAATTGTTAAGACGCAAAAATAAGTAGAGAGTTCCACTGCTCGTGTATGTTGATCGCCGTTCGCTCCGAACGCAGTTCCTGCCCCTGTTTTGCAGCGGCGTTGTCCGGCTCGCCCACAGAAAGTGTGAGGTCATGGCACGGTATCACGTTCAGACGGCTCATGAAGTTTTCAAGGTGCGTTCCCACATAAAGAAAAATACCGCCCATGCAGCGCAGCGATGATTTTGTCGGGTGAATCGGCGGCAAAATGAATCGGGTGTGTTGCGGGACGGTAAATTCTTTTGCGGACTTTCCCTCACTGAAGTGGTGGGTCTCACGGTGATAACCAACCACTTCCTGTGGCTGTATTCAAAATGAACACGACCGCATCTTGTGGATGGATTTGAACCAATTTACAAAATCAGTGGGATTTACAAGAAAAATACCACTGTATGTGGAATACGTCAAGAGGGTTTTGGGAAATTTATGGCAATAAAGTGGAGAGAGTAGGACTATTGGGCTGAGATTGAGGTGCCATGAACCGGAAAATACGGTATAACATTCGGATGGAGGATGGATTGCGGAAGTATATCTCCAAAATGTTATAAAACAATTGCCCTTAATGATGAGCGCTGAAAAGCAGACGGTATATCATTAAGGGCAATTTATCGCATTATTTAAAGTAAACTACATACAACTTATGCATAATAATGAGTATATTAAAAGAAATAAATAAAATAACCAGTAAATTGAAAAATCAAGAGTGAATGCAAAAGACTGGTAGTGTCCTTTGAAGTGGTTCCTATTGATAAGAAAATAAGAATCAAATCGATAATACTGATTAAAATATCAAACATTCCGGTTTGAACAATATCCTCAATGTAAAGTAGCTTTTGCTTGTGCGACAAGTTTTTGACAGTAGAGTTTTGAATATAATCACTTTTGTCTAGAACAATAGGAATAAGTCCAATAATAGCTGAAACGAGCAGAGATAGGATAACACCTATTTGAGAAAAAGTCTTATCAACATTTAAATTTAGTAACATGGTTATTCTTGCTAGAAGAGAAACTACCGCTAATAAATAAAGAAAATCTATTTGTATAGGAAACACCTTATAATAACTGCGGATTATTTCTCGTATATCAAATAACTTAGGAATTGCATCACGTTTCCCAGTGAATAGCGCATATATCACAAGAAGAATAATAAGCAGTGCTATCCAAATCCAAACATTATTAAACAGAGTAAGTAAAAATTCTTTTATTTCAGATTTTATCATATAGTAGTCACCTCCTCCTTCAATTTGATGTTATGCCACGATTATTGGGGTAGATGTTCTTCTTCAAAAATCTTTTTAAATTCATTTAGAATATCTACATCGTTCGACAAACCGTCAGGCATAATAATGTTACTATCGAGAACTTTGCGAACACCACCAGACAAAGGCTTATCAATTGTGAATGTACGAGCTGTTTTGTGACCTTTTACAGTGAATTTGATTTTAGTCGGTTCGAAATCGTCTATGATTTTTATGTTTTCGATAGGCTTTCCATAAAATATCCGATCCTGAATGGACTGTTTGAGTTGACCGTTCTTTCCTTCTTTTTGTGGAGTTAACATGAGTGTTAAAACTTGTTCAGAATATTCAGGCAAGTCACCTCTTTCAGATGCTTTTTCGTTTTTGAATAGTCGAATTTCACCCCACTGATTAGAATTAATGAAGGCTTTTAGAGCATCCTCATTGATGTATTCCTGTGCTTTGACTGAGAAATATTGTCCATCAATAGCGTTAAGAAGTTTCTTTACTTGCCAACGCATGGGATCAGCAACGCCATTACGACCCCGTGCTTCAGTTAACATGACGGCAGTTGTATTGCGAGGGCTTCGGGCATACGCAATAAAAACATGAAAGCGTCTACAAATGGCATCATTTGGTCCAACTTCAACATCGTCACCCTCTTCGCGACGAACATCTGCACGGTCACCGCCTTCACCATATAAAACGGTGAAAAAAGCGTAACGGTAGAGTTCGATTCCATCTTCTATCACAACATCGGTGACCACAGAAGAGCCCTTATAAGGCGAAACATCAAAAGCAAAAAGCTCTAAAACCTTTTTATCAAATTTTTGAGGGATACGAACTTTATTATCTGTTTCTGGTGAAGCAGCAGTACCATCGCCAAATCGCTGCTTCGTGAATTGAAATAGAGTTGGGTCTTGAATACGGCTTATAAGCAAATCGAGTAAATCGTCTTTTCCATCAATAGGAGATTGCCAACAAAGCAATGGGCTTCCCTTTTTACGAGAGGAAACTTGAATGATAGTGCTGTTTACAGATACGTCCATGATTTTCCCTCCTGCTATATAGTAGCACAATCGGTGTGTTATAAATTGTACTTTGTGAGAGCGAACTCTAAAATTTGATTTTATTATACTACCAATGATGAATCCCATCAATAAAGAACGGGGCATTTGGCGATTCTGTATAGGAATCGATTCAATGTTCTGTATAAATCAACAGCCGCCCAGCGACCTTGCGGTCTCGCTGGGCGGCTTATTTTTTGCGTTTCCAGAGCAAATATTCTTCGTAGCGGTGCATCTCGTTTTGTTCTTCTTCGGTCAGGCGCTGGCGCTGTTTGCGGGCTTCGTCCGAGGGGTCGATGTCGGTCAGACCCAGCAGGTAGTCGGCGGAGGTGCCGTAGAGCTTGCAGATGGCAATCAGCATCTCCTGACTAGAGGAAGTTCGGTTCTGTTCCCAACCACGGACAGCGTTTGTGCTGGTGTGGAGCTTTTTGGCCATGCTTTCCTGCGTATCACCATTTAATTTCCGTAATTCTGCCAACCGTTCACCAATCATTCCCCATACCTACCTTTCACTGTTATAAGTATAGGTAACATTGGCATTTCACGTTAAAACTATATTTGAGATTGATAGTTTTGCTGAAAAGTGTTAGTATTAGATATAGATATGGTGAAAAGTGTATATAATACAGACACTTTCATCCTGACGCTAAGGCAAAGCGAGGGAATCCCCGTTGGAACAACTGATCGACTTTCACGCACCGGAAGTGCAGGCGGTGCTGGATACGCTACTAAAAGATAAATCCACCGGTAAAAACATCATCTGGGCAACCGACCCGCCGGAGGATCTGCAAACGGTGATGTACGAGCCGGTGACGGATAAATCCCAGATCACCGCGCAGCAGCTCAGGCTGACCCACTACGAGGTGGTGCTGCCCCGGATGATGAAGCAGACCGACACCCAGCAGCAGCGCACCCGCAAAAAAGGCGAGGTGTTCAGCCCCGCATGGGTCTGCAACAAGATGAACAACGCACTGGACGCCGACTGGTTCGGTGCGCTGGGGGCAGAGGAGAGTACCGGGCAGTTTACCGTGGAGCTGCCCCAAGGCTGGCAGACGGTGGAAACGCCGGTGCAGTTCCCGGCTTGCGGCGGCAAGACCCCGGCATGGATGCAGTATGTGCAGAGCCGCCGCTTGGAGGTGACCTGCGGCGAAGCCCCCTTTCTGGCGTCCCGGTACGATGCAGCCACCGGCGAGATGATCCCGGTAGCCCGGCGCATTGGCATTCTGGATCGCAAGCTGCGGGTGGTAAGCGAGAACGCCGCCACCGAGGACGAGTGGCGCAAATATGCCACCCATGCGGTGCAGTCCACCTACGGCTACGAGTATCAGGGCGATAATTTGTTGCTGGCACGGGTCAACCTGCTGCTGACCTTTGCGGAGCATCTGCAAGCCCGCTGGCAGCGCAAGCCAACAGAAGAGGAGCTGCAAGCCATCGCCAAAATCATCAGTTGGAACCTGTGGCAGATGGACGGCTTACACCTGTCTGTGCCCGGCGGCAAGCCCCAGCCGGAGGCAGAACAGCTTGACCTGTTCTCCATGCTCGGGGCGGCAGAGGAGCAGCCGCCTACGGTATCCTGCAAAGTGAAAAATTGGCGCAAGGGCAGCCATGGAACGACCCAGAACTTTGAAACCATTCAGGAAGGGAGTACCAGCATGAAGTTTGATTATGTCATCGGAAACCCGCCGTATCAGGATGAAATCCTTGGCGATAACAAAGGCTTTGCGCCCCCAGTATATAACAAATTTCTGGATGCGTCTTATGAAATTGCGGATAAGGTGGAAATGATTCACCCTGCCCGGTTTTGTTCAATGCCGGCTCTACGCCAAAAGCATGGAATGAGAAAATGCTGAGTGACCCGCACTTTAAGGTTTTGCACTATGAATCTGATGCGAGTGTAATGTTTACCAATACAGAAATTAAAGGCGGTGTTGTGATTTCTTATCGGGATAACAATAAAAACTATGGTGCTATCAAGGTGTTTACGCCTTATGAAGAACTTAATAGCATTATGAAAAAAGCTGCCCCCGCAAATGAAGCTGAAAGTTTGATGGAAACCATTTATATTCAAAATAAATTTGACTTAGAAAAGTTATATAAAGACCATCCCGAATATAGAGCAGTCATTGGAAGCGAAGGTAAGGATAAGCGTTTCAGAAACAATATTTTCGAAAAGGTGTCGGTTTTTACAGAAGAACGTCAGAATAAAGGCGACGTTCGAGTACTTGGCGTATGCAAAAACAAGCGTGTGTGGATGTATATTCCGGAAAAATATGTAGAAACAGAACATGAAAATCTGAAAAACTGGAAGGTACTGGTTGCAAGAGTAAATGGTTCAGGCAACTTGGGTGAAGCGCTTAGTACACCAGTTGTAGAAGCACCGAATGAAGGGTATACACAAACATTTATCGGTATTGGCTCTTTCAAGGTGGAAATAGAAGCGCAAAACGCATTAAAGTACATAAAGTCCAAATTTTGTCGGACTATGCTCGGTATTTTGAAAATCACACAGGATAATAACCGCGATACATGGCGCATGGTTCCCCTTCAAGACTTTACCGCCCAGTCCGACATTGACTGGAGCAAGTCGGTGGCGGAAATTGACCAGCAGCTTTACCGCAAATATGACCTGACTGCGGACGAGATCGAATTTATCGAGACCCATGTAAAGGAGATGGCATAATGGCTGGTATAACCCTGCACACTGCCCGGCAGGTAGTGCCCATGATCTACGCCTATACCACCCCGGAAATTGCCCGGCACAACGGCTGGACGAAGATCGGCTACACCGAGCAGTCGGTGGACAAACGCCTGAAACAGCAGACCCACACCGCTGATGTGCTGTACCATGAGGAGTGGCGGGGCAATGCCGTCTACGATGACGGCAGCGGCGAGGTGTTCACCGACCACGATTTCCACGCCTATCTCCGCAAGCTCCGGGTGGAGAACGACCGCAAAAACGAGTGGTTCCATCTGGATGGGGAGCAGTCCCGGCGGTATTTTCAGGATTTCCGCATGAACCGGGGCAGGGTAAAGCTGGATGCCGCCATCCCCTACACCCTGCGGAAGGAGCAGGCAGAGGCCGTGGCACAGACCAAAGCCTATTGTCAGAGCCACCTCGGCGGGGAGTTTTTGTGGAACGCCAAGCCCCGCTTTGGCAAGACCCTCTCCGTCTACGATTTCTGCAAGCAGGTCGATGCACAGACGGTGCTTATCGTCACCAACCGCCCCGCCATCGCCAATAGTTGGTACAGCGACTATGTGCGCTTTCTGGGCAGGGGAGTCCGGCTATCTCTTCGTCAGCCATGTGGATGCCCTTGCCGAGCAGCCCCATGTGCTGGACGAGCAGGGCTATCTGGATGCCGCCGCACAGGGCGAGGAATTGTATAAGCGCATTGAGTTCATCAGTTTGCAGGATATGAAAGGCTCCAAGTACTTCGGCGGCGAGTACGACAAGCTGCAACACCTGACCGAGCTGAACTGGGATGTGCTGGTCATCGACGAAGCCCACGAGGGCGTGGACACCTACAAGACCGACCTTGCCTTTGACCATATCCGCCGCCGCTTCACGCTGCACCTGTCCGGCACGCCCTTCAAGGCGCTGGCGAACGACAAGTTTGCCGGGGATGCCATCTTCAACTGGACCTACGCCGACGAGCAGGCCGCCAAGCGGAACTGGCAGGACGCACCGGGCAGCAGAACCCCTACGCAAACCTCCCCATGCTCAACCTCTACACCTACCAGATGTCCGAGATCATCCGGGACGAAATTCAGCAGGGCGTGGAGATCGACGGCGAAACGCAGGAATTTGCCTTTGACCTGAACGAGTTCTTTAAGGTGAAGCCCAGCGGCAGCTTTGAGCACGATGCCGAGGTAGACCGCTTTCTGGATGCCATGACCACCCAGAACAAGTTCCCGTTTTCCACCCCGGAGCTGCGGGCAGAGCTGAAGCACACCTTCTGGCTGCTCAACCGGGTGGACAGTGCCAAAGCGCTGGCAAAAAAGCTGCAGGCGCACCCGGTGTTCCGGGACTACGAGGTGATCCTTGCCGCCGGTGACGGCAAGCTGGACGACACGGACGAGAACCAGAAGAGCTTTGACCGGGTAAAAGCCGCCATCGCCCACCACGAAAAGACCATCACCCTGTCGGTGGGGCAGCTGACTACCGGTGTCACCATCCCGGAGTGGTCGGCGGTGCTGATGCTCTCCAATCTGAAAAGCCCGGCGCTGTATATGCAGGCAGCGTTCCGTGCCCAGAACCCCTGCCTTTTCCACGAAAACGGCACCTTCCGCCGCAAAGAGAACGCCTATATGTTCGATTTTGACCCTGCTCGCACTTTGCTGATCTATGAACGGTTCGCCAACGACCTTTCACAGGACACCGCCAGCGGCAAGGGCGACACCGAGGAGCGCAAGGCGCACATCCAGAATCTGCTCAACTTCTTTCCGGTCATCGGCGAGGATGAGGAAGGGGAGATGATCCCGCTGGATGCAGAAAAAGTCCTCAGCATCCCCCGGAAGATCAAGTCCAAGGAAGTGGTGCGGATGGGCTTCCAGAGTAACTTCCTGTTCCAGAACATTTCCAACGTGTTCAGTGCGCCGCAGGAGGTGCTGGACATTCTGCAAAACTTCCAGCCCATCAGCGAGGCAAAGGCAAAGCCCATCCAGATCACCCCGGACACCGGCGCAAACCTCTCCCTGAACGACAAGGGCGAGGTGGACTTGGACGAGGGCTACGTCATCGGCAAGGCGGCGGATGTGTTCGGGGCAAAGATCTACGAAAGCACCCCGGCGCTGGACACCGCCCTGCAAGACCTGACCGATGCCACTGCTCCTGCCAAAGAAGAGCATCTGGAACCCCTGAAAAAGAGCATCACCAAGGAGATCATCACTCCCATGGTGGAGCAGGCAAAGCAGGAGTATGGGCGGGACCTGAAGCTGTCCGACCAGAAGCGGTTTGAGAGCACCGCCAAAGCCAAAATGGACGTGGCGGTGAACAAGGTGGTGGACAACTACCGCATCGACCAGAGCCAGTTGGAGACCCAGCGCACCCAGCAGCTGCAAAGCTGCACCACTGCCCAGCAGCGCCAGCAGGTGAACCGGGAATTTGATGCAAAACAGCAGCAGAGCACCGCTGCACTGATGGAGACGTTGCAATCCACCATCCAGCAGACGGCGCAGGAAATGCATCAGACCATCGTGCGCACTGTAGAGACCAACCAGAAGGAGCAGGAGAAAAAGGGCTACGAGGACACCATCCGTGACCATCTCTGGGGGCTTCTCCCGCACCATCCCGTCCTTCCTCATGGCCTACGGCGACGAGACCGTGACGCTGGCAAACTTTGACCGGATCATCCCGGACAAAGTCTTTCAGGAGGTCACCAGCATCACGCTGGAGCAGTTCCGCTTTTTGCGGGACGGCGGGCCGTACATCAACCAAGCCACCGGACAGGAGGAACACTTTGCAGGCCACCTGTTCGATCCGGTGGTGTTTGACGATTCGGTGAAGGAATTTCTGAACCTGAAGGTCAAGCTAGCGGATTACTTTGACGAGAGCCGCACCGAGGATATCTTCGACTACATCCCACCCCAGAAAACCAACCAGATCTTCACCCCCAAGTGGGTGGTGAAAAAGATGGTGGACTTGCTGGGGCAGGAAAACCCCGGCTGCTTCGATGACCCCGGCAAGACCTTCTTGGACCCCTACATGAAGTCCGGCCTGTACATTACGGAGATCGTCAAGCGGCTCTACCGCAGCGAGAAGATGCGGCAAGCTTTCCCGGACGATAACGCCCGGCTGGAGCATATCTTTGCCAAACAGGTCTATGGCCTTGCGCCCACCGAGAACATCTACCGCATTGCCATCAGCTACATTCTGGGCTTTGCAAAGGGTCACGGCATCACCGCCCACCATATCCGTCAGGCGGATACGCTGGAATTTGCCAAGGCGGGCACCATGAAAGGGAACTGGATAAGATCTTCAGAGATTGAGAAAACAGAATACAGCATAAAACCAAAAGGCGGCTGTCTGCATGTGTGCAGATGACCGCCTTTGCGCTTTTTTACGGAATGGAAGGAGGAATAAGCAATTATTAGAAGGACAAGAATCGCAGTGTTAAATTAGTTGGGGGTGAACGGTGCTCATCTGGACAAGTACCAAAAATTTTCGGCAAATTCTGTGCAACCTACAGAAACTAATGGGTGTTGTTGCAAAATAACGTAAAATGCGTTACAATAAAGCCGAGGTGATAACCATGGAAAAAACGATGACGCTCAATCTCCGCGTCAACCCTACTGTCAAACAGCAGGCCGAAGATGTGCTGAAGCAGCTTGGCATCCCGATGGCGACCGCCATTGATATGTACCTGCGCCAGATTACTATGACTGGCGGTATTCCTTTCTCGCTATCCCTGCCGAAGGCTCCTGCGGCTCTGAACGCTGACACCATGACCGATGACCAACTCCATGCAGCCCTGCAGGTGGGAATCAAAGAGATTCAAAACGGTGGTGATACCGTGGATGCCGCAAGCGCATTCGCACAGTCCCGGGAACAGCACAGATGAAGCAGTATGACGTGAAAATTTCTCATGCAGCCCTCAGCGATATGGAGCAGATTTACAGCTACATTGCCGACCGTCTGCTGGAGCCTGACACGGCTATGGGGCAGTATAACCGCATTGCAGAAGCCATCCAGTCGCTGAACATCCTGCCGGAACGCTGTGCGCTGGTGGAAAGTGAACCGGAGCGTACCCAAGGGTTGCGGCAGATGCTGGTGGACAACTACTCGGTATTCTACATTGTGGGTGAGGATACCGTGTCGGTTGCTCGTGTGCTGTACAGTGCATCTGACCTTGTGCGCCGCCTGCGGAGAATGAAGTGAAAGGGGTGTTTGCATGACCGCCGTAATCTACGCCCGCTATTCATCGGATAACCAGCGTGAAGAATCCATTGAAGGCCAGATTCGGGAATGCACGGCTTATGCGGAAAAGAACGGCATCACGGTCATCAAGCACTACATTGACCGTGCATTCTCTGCCAAAACGGACAACCGCCCGGAGTTCCAGCAGATGATCAAAGACAGCGGCAAAAAGCTGTTTGATGTTGTTCTCGTCTGGAAATTTGACCGCTTTGCCCGGAATCGTTTTGATAGCGCAAACTATAAGATGATCCTGAAAAAGAACGGTGTCCACCTGATTTCCGTTATGGAACCCATTGCCGAGGGTTCACAGGGCATTCTGGTGGAAACCCTTCTGGAAGGTATGGCGGAATACCATTCGGCAGAGCTGTCCGAAAAGGTGATTCGTGGCCAGACGGAGAATGCTTTGAAGGGAAAGTGCACTGGCGGTACGGGAACCATCGGTTATAAAATCGACGATGACAAGTTCTATCATCTTGACCCGCTGACCGCTCCGTTGGTGCTGGAAGCCTTTCAGCGGTATGACAACGGCGATAAAATGGTGGAGATCGTAAACTTCCTCAACGACAAGGGTGTCCACAATATGCTGGGCGGCAAAATGAGCCACAGCAGCGTGAATACCATGCTCAAGAACCGTCGGTACATTGGCGAATTGTCTTTCCGGGATATCATTGTGCCGGATGCAATTCCGGTTATTGTTCCGAAAGACCTGTTTGACCGGGTGCAGAAGCGTTTGGATAAGAACAAGCGTGCCCCTGCCTGTGGCAAAGCCGATGAGGAATATCTGCTGACCACCAAGCTGTTCTGCGGCAAGTGTGGTGCGCTGATGTTCGGCGAAAGCGGAACCAGTGCCACCGGGCGCACCTACTATTATTATAAATGTGCCAACGTCAAGCGGCGCAAGGGCTGCAACAAAAAGACCGTGCAGAAGGACTGGCTGGAAGATCTGGTCGTTCGGGAGACCATGAAGCTGATTCAGGACGATGCGGTGATCGACAAGATCGTTCAATTGGTCATGGATGTCCAGAATCAGGAGAACACCACGATCCCGCTGCTGGAAAAGCAACTGCGAGAGGTCAACAAAAAGCTGGACAACCTGATGAAGGCGATCGAGGACGGCTTGTACACCCGGACAACGAAAGAACGTCTGGAAGCGCTGGAAAGCCAGAAAGATGAGCTGACTGTAAAAATCGCAGATGAAAAATTGAAGAAGCCCAGCTTCAATGAGGATTTCATCCGATTCTGGCTGATGAAATTTAGAAAGTTCGATATTTCGCAGAAAAAACAGCGGAAAGCACTGATTGAAATTTTTGTAAATGCCATTTTCCTGTACGATGACCGGATGCTGAGTACGTTCAACTACAAGGATGGCACCCAAACCGTCCGTTTTGAGGACACTTTGACCGCTGATTCGGCGGAGGAAAAAAGTTCGGATTTGTCTGGCTCTGCTGGACCACAAATCCAACGATTTCACGTTAGAAATCGTTGGATTTTTTTGTTTGCAGGCTGACCTCATTTGGTTTTGACCACAATTTTGACCACAATGCCAACGATTTTATCTGGTCTACTGCCTGCCGGATGCCCGCTGTCAGCGGCGCAGAGAAGCCGTTCTGCTCGGCAAAGAGCAGTGCTTCCTGCTCCACGGTCATGCCCGTGTACACCTTGCAGAGGATCGGCAGATCCTTGCCGCCGTTGCGGAGGATGCGTCAGTGGGTCGGTTGGGTATATTTTTTTGCAGCCTTGCTTGTCAATGTGGCCACGATCAGCGTGGGCGAGTAAAAATTTCCCACATCGTTCTGGAGAACGACTGCCGGACGATTCCCGCTTTGCTCTGAACCGATGGCATTGTCGAAACGGGTGAAGAAAATGTCTCCACGCTGGAATTTCCAGTTTTGGATCAAAAGCTGCCCTCCTTTTTCAATGTGTAACCGCCCGCTGCACCTCCTTGGCAGTGGGCGGTGTGTTTGCTCAGCGGTTCATCACAACGTAGTCATGACCGCGCCGGGTCTGGCAGACCTTTCACTGTTAACAGAAAACAAGGGGTAAAACGGGAGGTGTTTTCAAAAATATTTGATGTCGAAAATTTGGAGACACTACGGATATTTCGCCGCTTGGGGCAGCCATGAAAAGAGGGCAAACATAAAACCTGCTCCTTTTCGGGAGCAGGCTTCCTGAAGCTATAAAAAAATAGCCGGACAACAGCCGACTGAGGGATTCTCAAGCGAAAATCACTCAATCAGGCTGTTGCCCGGCTATTTGGTGCTGCGTTTCATACATCACCCGGAGGTGACGGCCCGTTGCTCGGTGCGAACAGTCCATATTCAGGGTGCAATGCACCCGATTTATTATTTTGTATACTTCAATACGTTAAAGAAAGTTTGGAGAACACCTCATTTGCGGGCAATCATCAGATGCCACGGAAGGTAAAGGTGAACTCCACAGGCTTAGTCACATCAGGAATATACTCCGGGTGGACATTGGCACCCCAGCTGTCATCGCCGCCGACGCCCATCTGCTCGCCCATGGCACGGATGACCGTGTAATGACCGGGGGCAGCTCGTAGGGATGCTTGGCACTCTCCATTTCATGGGGAGTGTAGGGCAGCGCAGAGAAGAACATGGGCTTTGCGGCATCCGCGGTAAACAGCAGCCCGCGACCCTTGCGGTCCACTACCTTTGCCCAGCGCACAGCGGTCTTTGCACCGCACTCCTGCGGCACAAGGTACTGTGCCATGTTGTCTGCGACCTTGTTCTGGTAAATGCCCAGCTTGGCACCATGCTGGCGATCCCAGTAGGTCTCCGCAGGGCCGTTTCCGTACCACTCCACCGTGTCGTAATCGGCGTCGATCTTGAACAGCACGCCGAACTCCGGCATTGCTGCAAGTCCTTCCACCGGGTCATAGTGCAGGGTGGTCTGGATGCGGCCATCACCGAACACACGGTACTGCAGGCTGCACTCTGCTGCGGGGCTGGTCTGGAGGTTATAGAGATAGGTCACGACCACGCTGTCGGCTTCCACCTCGCAGGTGGGGTTCTGGAGGATGGTGCCGCCATGAACAGACGGGATCTCCTTGCCGATGCCCTTGGCGGTAGCGTACAGGCTTGCCAGCTTCCACTGGCCGCGAACACCGCCCATGTTGTTGCCGCAGTCGTTGTCGGTGGGAGCGCGCCAGAAGTTGGGCCGGGGGATCTCCTGAATCATCTCTTTGCCGGCATAGCGGTAGGAAGTCAGACCGCCGTTCAGATCGGAGAACAAAACATCGAAATTCTCACCCCGGACACCGATGTTGTGTGTACCATGCGTAACGGTAAACGGCGTGACCTTCTTGCTGGGAATGGAACGGACCACAGCGATCACACCCTGTCCAAAGGCGACTTCATGACCCTTCTTTGCCCAGCTGGTGTCCGCCTTCAAACGGAAGCTGATGGTCACTGCATATTCACCGGGGAGCGTAGGGACCATAAACGGCAGCGGGAAGCTGGTACGCTCTTCGGGAGCAACATCAATATTGGTCAGTTCCTGCTGCTGATACAGCTTTCCATCACGGTGCAGCAGAGCAACGCAGTCGAAAGCACCCGTAGAGGTGAACAGGTTCTTGTTCCAGACTTCGAAGCCAGAGTTGCCGATGGAAACGGCGATGTTCTGATAGCAGAACTTGACCTCCTGCATCTTGGGAGAAGGAGCACGGTCACCACCGTAGGCAATGCCGTTTCCACTGAAATTATAGTCGGTAGGACGCTCGCCGAAGTCGCCGCCGTAGGCTTGGAACCACTTGCCGTAGCGGTCTTTTTTCCAGATGGACTGGTCGATGTAATCCCAGATAAAGCCGCCCTGATAGCCGCAGTCCTTCTGGTCGGCAAGTTCCGTGTACTTGTGCAAAGCACCGTTGGAGTTGCCCATAGCATGAGAATATTCGCACTCGATATAAGGCCGCTTATCGCCCTGTGCCAGATACTCTTTAATGTCCTTCACAGTGCTGTACATATGGCTCTCAATATCGGTGGTTTCGAGGAAGCGGGGATCATTGACCACACCTTCGTAATGCACCAGACGGGTGTCATCAAAGCGGCGGACCATCTCGGCCATCTGGAGCAGGGTCTCACCGCCAAACGATTCGTTGCCCAGAGACCAGATCAGAACAGCAGGATGGTTTTTGTCACGCTGGTAAGTGGAATTCATGCGGTCAAACAAGACGGCCTTCCACTCCGGCTTATCATTGGGCAAAACGCCCTCGATGCCGCGAATGCCAGCCTGATGAATATCCCATGTGCCATGGGATTCCAGATTGTTCTCTGCGATCAGATACAGACCATACTCGTCGCACAGGTCGTACAGTGCATCCTGATTCTGGTAATGGCTGGTGCGGATGGCATTGATGTTGTTCTGCTTCATGGTGATGATGTCCCGAAGCAGTTCCTCATGGGTGTGTACGCCCACAGCACGACCCGTAATGGAGCTGAACTCATGACGGTTGGCACCCTTGAACACGATGCGCCTGCCGTTGAGCAGCATCCGATCGTTCTTCAGCTCGAACTTGCGGAAACCGACTTTCTGCTCGGTCACCTCTACCGGATGGCCTGCATCGTCCAGCAGCTCGATTTCCAGTTCATACAGAGCCGGGTCCTCTGCACTCCACAGGTGGGGGTTCTCCACCGCATGGCTGAACAGAGCAGAGCCGCCGTTCAGCGGGATTTTTTCGGAGAACACTTCCAGCGCACTGCGGCGCAGGGTCAGACGGGCTGCGCCCTTGCCCTCTACCTGCAGTGCAGCTTCCAGCGTGGAATGAGTAAAATCATCCCCGGCAAACAGCGTTTTGACGGATACATCTTCCAGATGCACGGTGGGGATGGCGTACAGCCACACGCTGCGGAAGATGCCGGAGAAGCGGAAGAAGTCCTGATCTTCGCACCAGCTGGAGGAAGTCCACTTGAACACCTGCACGGCAAGTTTGTTCACGCCCGGCTGGAGATAGGGAGTCAGATCGAATGCGTGTGCGGAGAAGCTGTCCTCGGTGTAACCCACATAAGACCCGTTCAGCCAAAGAGCCATGCCGCTTTCCACACCCTCGAACTCAATGTGGACGGGCTTGCCCTCCATGGATTCCGGCAGCTCGAAGTATTTCACATAGCTTGCCACCGGATTGAACCGCTGCGGGATCTCACCCGGCTGTACTTCTTCACGGCCATCCCACGGATACTGAACATTCGCGTACTGGGGAATGTCGTAGCCCTCCATCTGGATGTGTGCCGGAACATGAATGTCATCCCAGCCGCTGCAATCGTAATCCGTTTTTTCAAAGCCGGGGATGGCACTGGTGTAGTTCTTTGCGTAGGCGAATTTCCAGATGCCGTCCAGCTTCAGCGCCAAAGAAGAGGAGCCTGTCCGATATTCTTCGCGGGAAGCGTAAGTACGGAAACTTGCATGAGCATTCAGCACGTTTTCCTTGAAAAAGGTGGGGTCTTTTACTTTTGCAAAATCAAATGCAGCCATATTGTTCCTCATTTACCGTATTATGTGATTGAAAAATTCCTTCATCGTCCCCCAGAGGAGATGGGGATTCCTCTGGGGGAACAGGAGATGAAGGAGAAAAAGTGGATGGCGGAAAGATCGAGAATTACTTCACCGCGCCGGTGATGCCCTCTGCGAACTGCTTCTGCAGAACGAAGAACACGATCATGGTGGGGATGGAGCAGAATAGAACGCCCATCATCAACATACCGTAGTCGATGGAGTAGCCGGACGCAATGTTGGCGATCAGCATCGGCATGGTCTGCGCACGGTTATCGGTCATAACGACCTTCGGCCACAGATAAGCGTTCCATGCGTTCATGAACGTGATGACCGCAGCCGCCGCATAGGTGGATTTCATGATGGGAACATACATCCGGAAGAAGATGCCCGTTTCACTCAGGCCATCAATGCGCGCTGCCTGCATCAGATCGTTGGGGAAGTTGCGGGAGTTCTGTCGGAACATCATGATCAGGAACGGAGTGGAAATGCTGGGCAGGATGAACGCCCAGACACTATTCAGCAAACCGGCTCTGGACATCATCTTGAACAAAGGAACCATCGTGGCAACCTGCGGCACCATCATGGCGAGCAGCAGGATGCTGAACAAGCGGTCCTTGTTCTTATCATGATACAACTCAAAACCAAATCCTGCAAGAGAGCAGACGAACATGGAAATCACAGTCTGCACGATCGCATACAGGAAGGAGTTGCCCATGGCACCTGCCAGATTCTGCGATGCGATCAGATTTTTGAAGTTCTGCATCGCATAGGTGCCGAACATGATCTTGCCGCGGGCAACATCCAGTGAGGTATTGGTCGCCGCAGAGATCATCCACAACAGCGGGAAAACCGAAAGGAACGAGATGATGACTAGGAAGAGGTAAGCAGGGATCAGTCTGCGCTGGATCATCTGCTTCTTGCCTTTTTCACGCTGCACAAGTGCGTGGGTTTCTGCTGTATTAGTCACGCTTGTCACCTGCTTTCATGCTGATAAAGGACAGGATGGCAACCATCACGAAGATGACGAAGGACAATGCCGAAGCATAGCCGAAGTTTGCAACGCCCTGACCCATGGAGTTGTTGTAGATGTAGTGCGACATGGTGATTGTTGCATTCGCCGGACCGCCGGCAGTCAGGTTGACCGACTCATCGAACAGCTGCAAGGTGCCGTTGATGGACATGATGGCGGTCATCACGATGGTGGGCATCAGCAGCGGAACCGTGATCTTCCAGAACGTCTGCCAGCCGTTGGCACCGTCAATTTTGGCTGCTTCGTACACCGAGTAGTCGATGTTCTGCAAACCGGCCAAGAAGAACACCATGTTGTAACCCGTCCAACGCCAGATCAGAGCCAGAATAATGATGATCTTTGCGCTGGTGGGATTGCCGAGGAAGTTGTAGTGCGTTTGCAGGATGCCCAGCTTGCACAAAACCGTGTTCACCAGACCGTCCGTTGCAAACAGGGATTTGAAGATCAGGGAGTACGAGACCAGAGAAGTTGCACAGGGCAGAAATACGCAGGTGCGGAAGAATCCCTTGAACTTCAAATCGTGATTGTTCAGCAGCTGTGCCAGCAGGATCGCCAGGATCAGCATGATCGGAACTTCCACGACCAGATACAGGAAGGTGTTTCCCATCGAGCGCAGGAACAGTGCATCCTTGAACATTCGGGTATAGTTGTAGGTCAGCGGGCTGGCCCACTTCATGTTTGCACTGGAACCCGTTTTCAGGGAGGTCAGAAAACCGTTGATGATGGGGATAAAACTCATGATGGTAATAAGAACCGTGCCGGGCATCAGGTAATACCAGCCCGCACGACGCTGTTTTGCCATCAGAGGACCGCTTTTTTCGTTCTTCAATGTCAAACCCTCCTTCGGATGAATCAGAAGGTCTTAAAGACCCATCTCGAAGCGGAGCTGCTGTTCAGCATTTGCCAGTTCATCGTCCTAGCTTGGAGCCGTTGACGGTGTTGATGATAGCAGTGATCAGGTAAACGCCAGCGCGGAAGTGGTAATCGCTCTGCTCGATCACAGGAACATGAGAACCCATCTCAACGATCTGCTTGTAAATCGGCTCATTGTTGAAGAACTCAACGCCCTCGTTGTAAACATCGGAGTCTGCACACTTCAGAACCGTGGTGACAACGCCGCCGTCACGCAGGGCGTTATCATAGGTCTGGGTGCTGCCGCCGAAGGTGTATGCGAGGAAGGACTTTGCCAGATCAACATTGCCGCAGTTGGCAGTGATGTACAGACCGCAGCCGCCATTGGAGGCATAGCCCTCGCCGCCGTCCAGCGTAGGAATGGTGGTGATCTCCCACTTGCCGGAGTTCTCGGTGACAGCCTCCATGGTGGGGATGATCCAGTTGCCGTTCAGCACACCGGCGACCATGTCGCCCTGAATGCTCTGGTCGATGTAGTCGCTCCAGCTGTTTGCCAGATAGCAGGCCTTGCGCTTGCCCATATCCACGATGGTCTCGCAGACACGATGCAGCGTTTCGTTCTCGGTGATCCAAGGCTCTCCGTCCTTGAACTCGGCAACGCCCTCGGACTGCATCATCATGTAGACCAGATCGCCGCCGTCTGCGCTGGTGGAGAACAGGTATTTGCCTGTCTTTGCGTAGACCTGCTCACCAATATCGGTCAGATCGGACCACTTGATGCCGGTCATATCGTCCACGGTCTTGCCGACTTCAGCCAGCAGGTCGGTGCGGTATGCAAAGATAACCGTGCTGTTGTCCACGGGAACGCCGTAATGGACGCCGTCTACGATGGAGTAAGACAGCTTTTCCTTGCTGAAGCCGTCCCAGTCAATGTCTGCGCCCTCCACGGGAACAAAGGCATCCGGGTAGTCGGCAACATAGCGCTGGATGTAGTGGTCCTGGAACTGCACGATGTCGGGCAGATTGGAATAATCGTGTGCGGAACCTGCCAGCGTGATGGCATTCTCAATGTCACCGCCGCCGGACTGCTCGATCACCTCCAGCTCAAACTCCGGGTCAACATTCTCCTTGTAGTCTGCGGCAGCGGCGTTCAGAGCGGGGATATTGAAATTCTTATCCCATGCGTAGGCAGTCAGCTTGTGACCACCGGGCTGAGAACCGCCAACACTTGCACCGCCGGAAGCAGCAGTGGAAGAACCAGAGCCGCCACCGCAAGCGGTCAGGGCTGCAGCTGCACCTGCAGCAGCCATAACGGACAGAAATGCGCGACGCGAGATCTTTTTCATAATGCCTTCTCCTTCATTCATGAAACCTTGAAAACGTTGACGAATCCGAGAAATTTGGAGAAAGAATTGAACACATTCACAAGTTGAACAATTCTTTTCTCCAAAACCTCGTTTGTTATAGTCATTGTAACAGGTTTTGCGATTGAAATGCGGGTGCATCCAATCAAAAAACACGCGGATTCAATCAGAATCCAGCCGTGTTTCTGCACACAAAACGATGGCTTCGTCAGCTTGCCCAAAGAAGAAAGGTTTTCTTTGACACAATGCCAAGAAGTCTTTCTCTTATGGATCGGATGGATGCTTCCATCCTTTCTTGGCAGAGATCTTCTTGTCCAATACCCGACCGCGGTAGTCGCTGTTGTTTTTCTTATACTGGTATGGCGAAACACCCATGATCTTCTGAAAATTGCGGTTGAAGGAGGAAACATCCTGATATCCGACCCGCAGAGCAACCTCCGTCATGGGATAATTGGTGGAATTGAGCAGTTCGTAGGCTTTCTGGATTCGTACCATCGTCAGATATTCGACTGGCGACATATTAAGATATTCTTTGAACTTACGGCGCAGCTGCGCCTCGCTCAAGGAACAGATGGACGCAAGATCTTCCACGGAGATTGGATTCATATAGTGCATCCCGATGTATTCAATGGCGGGCATGATCTGCTGCAGTCCAACCGTCATGGGCCGGATATGGGTTTTCTTCTCCGTATAGCTGCGGGTGATCAGGAGCAGCAGCGATGTCATAAGATTCTGTTCCACGGCTTTATGGTACTCATGCTTTGTCTGGCATTCGTTCAGCACCATGGTAATAAGCCGTTCCAGTTCTACTGCATCCTCTTGCGGAAGGCATAGAGCCTCACTGGAGAGCCGATGCAGAACAGATTCTACAAACAGAGGGTCGTTCGGAAAGGCACTGCTCAGGATTCCGGCAGGATCAAAGAAGAGATATTCCCATGAGTTCAGGCTTTTATCCCGGCTCAAGGTCGTGTGCAGACAGTTTGCGGGAACCACTGTGACTGCACCATCGGTATAGTCGATGCGCCGATCTTCCAGAACCATGAGACCCTGCCCCCAGCGGCAGATACCGATCTCCATAACATTGTGGAAATGGACATCCTCGGCATAGGTGCCATAGGTGCAGACCCAGTCCTCTCCTGTGATGGCCTGCACCAGCTCACCCTCCGGCAGCTCATAGTAGCGGTAGCTGATCCTTGGCTTATTTGCTTCCTTGTTAGGTTCCATATACTTCCTTTCTCCATACAATATAAGACATTGCGCAGGACGCAGTACCTATTATAGATTATAGAGGCTTCCGCCGGAATGTATATGGAGACAATACAACAAAATATGCACAAAATCACTGGAATTTGTCAAAAGTGTTTACGGAGAGAGGTCGGCTTATTATAATGAACGTGCAGATTTCTACCTCTGGCTGTGTTTTATGCGTCTGCGGAGAGAAAACAGTATCTTGCAAGGATTCGCTCCATTGCCGAAGGCGGCTGTGCCATGAGCATCGTTGGCGATGTTCAAATACATTAAGTGTCTGGGCGGGCTGACGGCACATCAGAGAACCCGCTGCGTTTATGATGCTTTGCGAGAAAAAGAAGCAAAAAACGCATAAGCGAATTTAACAATAATATACTGCGCCTGTTATAAAAGAGAACGATTTGCAAAAAAAGAGGGCTACAAGATGCTGGTTGAAAATGCAATCCACAGCCAACAAGTTTACGACCCCACGGATGATTCCATCATGGCAGAGCAGGAACTTTGCATGGAACGGCTGTATGATTACAATCATACCCGCCCTTCCGAACATGTAAAACGAGCGCGGCTTTTGAAAGAAATGCTTGCAGAGTGCGGAGCAGGCTCAGATTGCAACCAAAGAAAAACAGGAAGTTCCCGTTGGGGAACTCCCTGCCTTACTTATCGCGTGTGGATTTTTGCAGGGTGTGTCCGGGTGGGCGCACCCTGTTTTTGTTATCTAAGCGTTCAAAGCTGTACCCAGTTCATAGACCTTATCAAACTGCTTCTTCCGTTCCGGAGTCAGGTGGTGACTAATAAGGATCAGCGTCAGGTTTGGATTGGCTAGCAGGCTCTTTTCCACACGGTCAGCGTTCTGTGCATCCAATGCGCTTGTGCCTTCATCCACCAGCAGGATAGAACGATTATGAATTAAGGCACGCGCAATCGCAACTCGTTGTTTTTGACCGCCTGAAATATTACATCCTCCCTCACCCACGAGGGTATCCAACCCATTCGGCATAGACATCAGATCATTTTCAAGTGCGCTGTCATGGATGGCTTTTTTTAACTGTTCTTCTGTAAAATCTTCGCCCAACAGAATGTTTTCGCGGATAGACGCATTGAACAAGAATACATTTTGCTCAATGTAACTCATCTGCTGTTGAAGCTGGTCCGTGGCAACCGTATGAATATCGATATCGTCAAAACAAACGCATCCTGTGTAGTCTGGGAGCCATCCCAGTAAAATTTTCAGAAGAGTACTCTTTCCACATCCAGAAGGTCCTGTCAAAGCATACTTTTTTCCTTTTTCAAAACTGAATGATGCATGATTCAGAACAGTTTTCTTACCATAGTTGAACGAAAGATTCTCGACAGAAATCGAACGTGAAAATGCCGGTAGACTTTTCTTATTGTCATGCGAGACGGTATCTCTGTGATTAGACAGCTTTTCAAAATAAGGCTTTCCAGAAGTCAATGATAGCTGAAGATTTACTAGCTGCTTTAATCCGTTATATACATTGGAGCAAATCGTCGAAACACTTACCATAACGGAAAGGTTTAAGATTCCCATCAAAATCAAAATACCAGCCAATAAGCGAACCGAAACTTGAAAAACAACGCTAAGAAAGCCCATTCCGTTTCCAATAGCACTTTTTAGCACCTTCAAATGATACCTTGGGGTTTCCATTTGCTCATTTGCCGTTTCTGTTCCGCAAACCATTCGATCTTTTTTTCCAAAAGACCGAAGAACATCGTATCCCGCCAAAAGCTCCTTAAATTGGCTGACTGCTTCTGCCTGAAGCCTAGAGCAAATATTTCCGGCATTTTCCAGCTTCTGATTGAAAATTCGGGGTAAAAGAACCATCAGAATACCAAAGATAATTGATACGACAAGTAAACTCCAATGAAGATAAAAAAGCGCGATCAAGCTGGAAACAATCTGCGCCAGAACACCAAACATACCAAAAAGAGGCTCCCAGCCTAGCTGCTCCATTTGCGCTATGTCATTCGTGAATCCTGATAAATAAGATCCGCTTTCTTCTGCATGGTATTCAGAATAGCTTTTTTTCAAAAGCATTTCAACCATATCTTTTCGTTCCAACTCATTGATTTGACGCTGTGCTCGGTAGTGAAAAACCGTTTCCATATGAGATGCCAGAAAGCTGATTGCCCAAACTCCCAAATGCGCAACCAGTCCAAAAAGGAAAAGCTGCGTATCCTGTGCCAATAGACCATCCAGCATCTTCATGGAGGCAAGAGCCGCAAAAACTTCAATACTATATGAAATCACTTGACACAGAATCGTCAAAAACGAATTTTTCCATGTTTTCTTAATGTAATACAGCATACCATTTCCCTCTTAGTAGATTTTTAGTGATACACTGGAGCAAGTCGAATCTGCAAGACCATCAATTAAAGTTTCTTTTTGCAGCGCATATTAAAGCAGGTGAGAAGCTCTTTGCAGCAGAAACATTTTTCTTGAAGAGTTGAATGCCACCATTGGTAGTTTGCATTTTCATTCAAAACAACGCCCTTAGAAGAATCGACATACCCGATGAGATTTTGTGGATGATCAAGTGCTACTGTACATTTTTCGATTTTCCCGGTTGCTCGAAAAACCATGCTATATCTATAACTGGCATAGCAAATTCTTGAAAAAACTCCTTGTGCACCATTTGCACACTTCATTCCAAATTTTTCGATGTATTGAACAGTCTACTGCAAAAGGATTTGAAATCCCATATCGTCTCATGTTATGCGGTGGTCTCCCACAATAGGGAAGCCACCGCCTTTGTTGATTATCGGACGAGCCAACCGTAATCCTGTCTGCAATCTACCACATAATCCGCATAAACCGTATTATCTACGATCTGGAAGATGAGCATATAGCGTTTTTCAAACAAGATGAATCGGTAAGCATTTTTAGGAATGTATTCGCCTTTGAGCCACGGGCAGCGCTGCGGCATCTGCTCCAAAGATTTTGCAGCCTTTTCAAATTCGACCGTAAGCCGCTCTGCTGCCGCAGGGCTGACCTGTGCCAGAAATGCGGCATGGGATACCAGCATCTGAGCGGCCCGTGCTGACACGGTCACGCGGTATTTATTTTGCTGCTCCATGTCCGGCGGCCTCCTTGATCGCACTGCGCATCATGGAAGTGACCTCATCAACCGAATAGCCCTCGCTTCCACGCATCCGGTCCTCTTCCACGGAAAGCAGCTCCTCACGGAGCTTCAGCATTTTTTCACGGCGATTGTAGGTTTCGATGTCCATGACGACCAAGTCACCCTCGCCGTTCTTGGTGAGAAAAATCGGCTCAGCGGTTTCTCTGCACAAATCAGCAATCTCATTGTAGTTCTGGCGAATCGCTGCGGATGGACGGATATTCATAAAAGCACCTCCTGCTCCTGTGTGACCTATACATAATAGTAAAATTCTAATTATATTATATCCATATTGTACAATATAGTCAACTGAGCTATAATGAATTGTATTTGCTTTCAGAAGAAAAGGGTTAAATATAGATCTCAGCGCACTTTAACACTCGCATCTGCGCTGGCGTAATTGTTTGTTGTTCTCGTGGAACCGCCCAATAAGAATCCGGAAATTTCAGAAACTCGTTATAAACTGAAACTGGTTACGATTATACTTCATGGTTGTGGTCATGGGAATATGCGTTAATGGCGGTTCGGTATAAACCGGTACGTTCATCGTTACCCTGTCATAAGCCCGGAGTTCCCCTGCGAACCAAACATTCCGATATGAAAAAGGACGCTGCCGCCTCTGGTGAGAGGTTGCAGCGTCTGGACGAAGAAGCCGCCGAAGTGGTGCGCCATATCTTCTCCCTCACGCTGGAGGGATATGGGCCTTATAATTCATACTTTGCCCCTGGAATGTTGCTATATGCAGGTTGGTTGAAGTTTATAATTCATATATAAAAGACCAGCGCCACTCAAAGTTTCTGGTCTTTCGCATGATGATTAATTGTTAATTCTCCTTTAATGAAGCAATCCATGCTTGGATTGCTTCCACCAGTACATACTGCTGACGCAAAACAGCCATACCTGTTGCGGGAATACTGGGTTCATTTTCTTTTTTCTGTATATTATATTCCAGATAGGATTTTAAGGTACTAATATTTTCCTCAATTTCTGCTATACACGATTTTGTTTTTCAGGTGGCAAGGAATCCAAATTCACAATAACTGCGTTGAAGTCTAGAAAAATGTTAATAGGTTTTTCAGAAATCTCAAACATGAGCCGTTCAAATTCTGCTTCTCCGGCATCCGTCAGGGAATAAATCACTTTTTCTGGCATCTTCCCTTCTTTTACGATTTCGCCTCGGATTAGCCCCTTTTCTTCTAGCTGAATGGCTTTTTTATAAATGGATGGAGTGCTGATTTTTACCCATTTGGATATGTTTCTATATTCTACTAACTTTTGAATATCGTAGGCACTCATTGGCTCCTTTTTCAATATTCCCAATACAATTAAATCTATGGTTGCCATGTGGAATCACGTCCTTTCACTATGTTTTCTGAATAAAAGAACACCGTCAAATTCACTATAAAATATAGTATTGTATTTTATACTTTTTGTCAAGATAAATTGCCTCACTTCTCTTGACATATACTATAAATTATAGTACTATTATTTATACTGTGTGGTACTATAGCCTACACCACTGTAAATTATACCTGAAGAAGCGAAAGGAGTTTTAACAATGAATGAACGCAACAACAAACTTGAGCTTTTGGGCAGTGCGCCTATCCCCAAAGCTCTGATGGCTCTCGGCATACCGATTATGATTGGGATGTTGATCAATGCACTCTATAATCTGGTGGATGCCTATTTTGTAGCTGGTTTGGGCAAAAGTCAAATGGGTGCTATTTCTGTCGTATTTCCGTTGGGACAAGTTGTGGTTGGTTTAGGTCTTATGTTCGGTAACGGAGCCGCATCCTATCTGTCAAGACTATTAGGGCGCGGAGATAAAGATACCGCCGATAAAGTGGCAAGCACCGCACTGTATAGCAGTATTCTGATTGGTGCTATTATCATCCTACTTTCTATGATTTTCCTTAAACCAATTTTGGGAATGTTGGGTACGACGGAAACGATTATGCCGTATGCCTCGACATACGCAAGAATTTATGTGCTGTCCTGTATTTTCAATGTGTTTAATGTAACAATGAACAATATTGTAAGTAGCGAGGGTGCAGCAAAAACGACCATGTGCGCCTTGCTATTGGGAGCCGTATTGAACATCGGATTAGACCCTCTTTTCATTTATATTTTGGACATGGGAGTAGAAGGTGCAGCAATCGCCACAGCAATTTCGCAAATGGTATCCACGCTTGTTTATCTCACCTATGTTCTTCGCAAAAAAAGCGTATTTACGTTCAGCATAAAAGAGTTTTCTCCTACGAGGCAAATGATGACGGAAGTTTTAAAAATTGGAGTTCCCACTTTGGTGTTCCAACTGCTGACAAGTCTTTCGATTGCGCTAATTAACCGCGCGTCCAGCAATTATGGCGATTCGGTCATTGCAGGCATGGGGGCAGTCACGCGAATTACTTCTATGGGAACGCTTGTTGTCTTTGGATTTCTGAAAGGGTTTCAGCCTATTGCCGGATTCAGCTATGGGGCAAAGAAGTTTGATCGCCTGTGCGAAGCAATCAAAACCTCAATCATTTGGTCTACAAGTTTCTGCTTAGTCGTAGGTTTGGTGATGGCTGTTTTTTCTACGCAGATTATCTCTCAATTTACTAAGGGAGATACTCAAATGATTTTAGTGGGTCAAAAATCACTGTTTGCAAATGGGATTACATTCATTCTTTTTGGTTTTTACACGGTTTACTCCTCTTTGTTTCTTGCCTTGGGTAAAGGTGCGGCAGGTTTCTTTTTGGGAGCATGCAGACAAGGCATCTGCTTTGTTCCTGTCATTTTGCTGCTGCCTATGGTATGGGGAATGAACGGAATCCTATATGCCCAACCCATCGCAGATGTAATTTCCGTAGTGATCACTGTATTTATGGCGTTACACCTTCATCGGGAATTGTCTATGGCTGAAAAACAGGTTAGGTCCAATTCGGAAATGTAAAGAGGCGGAGAAAGACCGTCAGTTTGACATACGGCAGGAAAAGAAGAAAGCCAAGCACAGAGGAAAATAACATGAAGGTAGAATGGATTTTATGTCCCTTTTGTGGAAGCAAAACGCGGTTGAAAATTCGCAATGATACAATACTAGATAATTTTCCGTTATATTGTCCTAAATGCAAACATGAAACCCTGATTGCGGTAAGAAAACTAAATTTATCTATCATCCAAGAGCCAGACGCACAGACGCAGAGCCGGTAATGCACAAAGTAAGTTTACTTGTGATTATCGGTTCTTTTTTATCTTAATATACAACGAGAACCTGCCCCGCCCAACGGCAAAAGAAAAAATCCGTCGTAAAGCAGACACATTTTCACGCGCCTATGAAGCAGCGGCTTTGACAAAATCAAGGCCGCTGTTTCTTTGCACTTATCCTAAACCAACGACGACCTAGCACCGTGTAAATCCACGGCGGCGTATAGGAGGATGCCGCCGTGTCTATGTTTTCTTTTATAAAAAAGGACGCTGCCGCCTCTGGGTGAGAGGTTGCAGCGTCTTTTGGCATCAGAGGGCGAATGATCTGTCAGACCGAACGGTTCTCAGCAAATTGGATGCTTTTAGCCTGCATTTTCCTGTTCGTCAAGAATGCGCCAGCCGTCCATCAGGTCTGAATTTTCCATAATAAAGGTATGGGCAGTATCCTGTCCCCACGAGTTATCGTATTTCAGCATCAGATAATCGCTCAACTCGGTCCGATTTTTGAACTTCAACAAGCGATACGGCTCCTGAAAAGCGACCTTTTCGACGAAATATACCGCATCCGATGTGGGAAGCATAACACCGACATGACCGATCATAAGAGAATTGTCCGTTTCAGAGAACTGATCGTGCAGGACTACGGAGACGAGACGGATCTTATCATCGTCCACGAAGGAGAGACCGCGTTTCTTCCATTCCTGCTGAATCGTTTTCAAATGGGTAGGAATATCGGTCGTATTGGTGGTTTTAACCGGGGCGAACAGCGCATCAAACTTTTGCCGTTCATCGCCGCAAAGGGATTCCGGGTCAGAATCCAGTGTTTCATAGTCCATAAACAGGGTGTCCTCGGCTGAGTCAAGGTCTGCCTTGCCCGTGACGGTGATAAAATCACCGAACAGCCCACAAGCGGTGATCCGACAGTTCCAGCCGGGGAAGGTGTCATATTTTTCCGTCCATGCGTCCTGCATGGAGTAAGGATCGTATTTCAGATCCGAAGGCTTGGCATTTTCAAACCCTGTGGTGAGCCATGCCGGGTCCACAGCATTGTTGAACTTTTGCACATGATCCAAGAAGGTCTGTATCCGCAGGTCGGATACGCCGGCATCCTGCAAAAGCTTGGAAAGAAGAGCCTGTGTATTAGAATCTGATAAATTGGAGTATTCAATTTGCTGAAGAACGGGCTGAGAGATTTTTTGAGTGCAGCCCACTGCCAGAAACGCACCGCAAAAAAGCGCAGCAGTGCAGACAAGAAAAGTTCGACGTTTCAAAAATGGTCACCTCGTTGTGTTTTTTGGAAAATTTCTTTGAGTGCCGGAGTCTCCACCATAGGCGAAGAGAGCAACGCCGTTGGTCTCGTAACGAATGGTATCACAGATAGACAAAGAAAATCAATGACTTCTGTCGTATTTGACCATATATAATGTTGCAGTATCCATATCCCATACGGCTAACATCCATGTGGGGAAAGACGATGCGGCAGCTTTCCGAACGATTTTCTTCATGTCGGACACAACAGGAGTATACCCAGGTTGGAATAAGAATTTTCCGATTTCACAGAGATAATGCTGCTCCTCAGAGATGGGGTTCTTCTTTTTCATACATTCCTTCGCTTGTATAACGGCAGGCGGATGTTCTTCGGCGGGGCTTCTTCCAAGGCAACACCAAGACCCACACGACACAATCGTGTGGGTCTTGGTGTCTTATGGGTCGAGAGAACAGGAACTGTTCTCAATTATCCATTGCTGCACGAAGCTGTTCGTTTGCTTCTTCAACTTTCAGACGAGACAGAATGAAGGTGATGATTGCATCCAGAGCGAAGGGGATCACAAGATACATGATCTTCAGCATCGAGATGCAGGATTCGGGCTGAACGGCCAGACTGCTGTCAAAGTGGCTTGCAGCCAGCAGCCAGCCGGTGATTGCAGTGCCAAGACCGCCGCCAAGTTTTACGCCCAGAGAAGTGCAGGAGTACATCGTTCCGTCCACACGCTTGTGCTTCGTCAGCCAAGTGTACTCGGAGCAAGCTGCGATCACGGCGTTCATATCGCCCTGCCAAGGACCCTGACCCAGAGCTGAGATTGCGGTAAAGAGCAGCATCAAGGTCACATTGCCGCTGCCCATGTAACCGGCTGCAGCAACCAGTGCACGAGAAATCGTTGCCAGAGTATAGCTCATTACATTCAGCTTATACATTCCATTCCACTTTGCAACCAAGGTCGGGGTGAACACCAGCGCGATGATTAGAGGAATGTTGACTGCCCAAGAGAATACACCGAACAGATTCTGGTTGCCAAGGATGTAGGTTGCATAGTAGGTGCCCATGCTGATCATGGCACCGTAGATCTGCTGCAAAATGTAGGTGCCGCAAATCATCATATAATATTTGTTGCCAGCAAGCAGCTTTGCAGCCTGAACCAGATTATACTTTTCGTCCTGCTCGATTTCCTTTTTGTCGGTGGTATCCACCAATTCACCTTCCGGCAATTCCTTCACGGAGAAAACGGAGAGGGTGTTGACAAGCAGACCGATGATGGCGTAAATGATTGCAACAGTGCGCCAGCCGGCAGCACCATCGCCCAATGCCGTAACAGCACCCAGCGTGATGGACTGGATGAGCAGGCTGGTGGCAAAGGCGAACATGAAGCGGTAAGAACCCATCTCGACCTGCTCTGCGCTGTTCTTCGTAACAAGAGCGGTCAGGGCAGAATAAGCGATGTTGTTGGCGGTGTAGAACACGGCGTTCAGCAGCGTGTACGCAATCAGGAACCATGCGTACTGTGCAAACTGACCGAGATTCGCGGGAATTGCAAAAATAGCCACCAGCGTGATGGCGCAGCCGATGTAGCCGTACAGCATCCACGGACGAGCCTTGCCCATCTTAGAGTGCGTTTTGTCGATCAAAGAGCCAAAGAAGATGTCCGTTACACCATCCAGCAGCTTGGAGACTGCGATCAGGGTGCCGACAATGCCGGGGTTCAAACCAACCGTGTTGGTCAGATAGATCATTACAAAGGATGACAGGAATGCGTATACCACGTTGCCTGCAATATCACCTGAACCATAGCCGACTTTGTTGTACCATTTCAAATAGCGTTTCTCCGTCATTTTCCGATTCTCCTCATTTACTTCGATTTTACAAGGCTTACGCTTTTTCGGCAAGATGTCAAATTCTCTTGCGTTTTGTCTGAAAGTATTATAAAATTTATATTGACAAAATCATATTGAAAAAATGGAACAAAGTATGCACAAAATCACACAGTTTGTGAAAATCAAACAGAACGCATTCCGATTCCGGCGAAGTCTTTAAGAAAGAAGGTGGTATTGAGATGTATTTCAACTCTGGCTACTTAAACAACTCTCGTCTTGATTTCAAGGATTACACAAAACCGTTGGTGGTAGGAAGCTGCGGCACCTACCACCTGAAAAAGCGTCCCATGCTGCCGACATACTGGAAGAAGGGCCGCAGAGACTATCAGATCTTATATGTGGCATCGGGCAAGGCGCATTTCTGGTTTAATGGAATCGAGGAAATCGTTGACTCCGGCCACATGGTTCTTTACAAGCCCAAAGAGGTTCAAAAGTACGTTTACTATGTTGAAGATCACCCGGAGGTGTTCTGGATACATTTTACTGGCTATGACGTTAAGAACATTCTGGAGTACCATGGCATCTCTTTGAATCAGCACGTCTTTTACAGTGGAACACTGCCGGAATATAAGATGTTGTTCCGAAAAATCATTCGGGAACTTCAGCAATGCGAATACGGGTATGAAGATTACATCGCTTCGTCGTTCAACAACATTCTGCTGCTTGTCAGCCGCCAGCAGCAGAACGGCGAAAACTATACCGTGACGATCCCCGAAGAAATCGAGATGGCGGTTTCTTATTTTAACGAAAACTACAATACGAAGATCAGCGTGGCGCAGTATGCCGAATCGCTGCATATCAGCACGAACTGGTTCATTCGTAATTTCAAACAGCACATGAAGATGAGTCCGGCGCAGTACCTTCTCTCCTTGCGGATGGTCAACGCACAGAGCTTGTTGGAAAATACCGATTACAGTGTCGGTGAAATCGCTGAGATCGTGGGGTATGATAACCAGCTTTATTTTAGCCGGGTGTTCAAAAAGGAGTATGGCATCAGTCCAGCGCAGTATAGGAAAAGAGCAGAAAACCAACGTGCGGCACCGATGGAATCTGATGTCGGAGAAATCACTCGTGAAGATTGAAACGGGAGTTCTACGGTACGCAGTGCCAGCAAGCAATGTTTTCGTCTATACAAAAACACTTTTTGCGTTGCAAAATGCTTGTTGGGGAAGCGCCCCAACCCCCTTTGTTCTGCATTTTTCAATGCAGGCTGTGCGTCCCGGCGGGACGCTTTTTACCCGGTGATGATCTCCGGGGCGTTGAGGACTTGCATGAGGTGAGAAGCGGCTTCTGCCAGAGAAGCATACTTCATCTGTTCCGGGACAGGCGCATCCAGAAGCGAAACGTAGTGCAGCCGGGGGAATCCGCTGGATTCATCCAGCAGGGCGATGCCCTTGGCACCCCGGCGCACATAGCGGTTCATCCGGTTGTTCCAGATGTCAAAGTCGGCGCAGGCGGTGGCATCCGGGCGCTGGGCGTAGATCATCAGCTGGTCCGCAAAGGGATACTTGTACAGCCGAGATGCGGTGGTCAGGTAATCCGTCCAGCTTTCCCAATACCGGGTCAGACCATTCGCCGTGCGCTGGGCAAGTGCGAGATATTCTTCGGTTTTGCTTGGCATAGCGTTCCTCCCTTCGTTTTTTGAGCATAAAAAGAGCGGGCAACCGTTTTGAAGGTCGCCCGCAGAGGTATGGAATGATTTACTTATTTGATAAACTGGAATTGATTTACTTTGTTTGTAAATCTTCCAGAAAGAAAATTCCCTCTGTTAGGTTGACAAACATTTCCTTGTCCTTGATTACATGAATTTTATTGTTCCACCAGACAGTAGTGTTATTAGCGGAGATTGTTTTGCTTGTTCCATCCTTGAGAAAATAAGTAATTGTAATAGCGGGTTCTTCTTCGCTATTCACTTCCCCAAATAAATCATATTTCAGAAATCCCGTTAGCTTTAATGCTAACTCAATGTCCTCACTGCTTGAAATTTCTTTAACATCATCCGTGACACTCGGATACGTGATATTTACAGACTGAATATCATTTATGCGGGGCAATCCCCAAAGATACATACCATTTGTAAATATGTTGATTCCAACAATCAAAACAGTCATAACTATCACTTCTATCAAAAATCGAATAAGACCTTTGAAAATCTTGTTCACCAACTTATCCTCCAATCTCGATTTCTCCTACTCCCTCAATTCCGATTTATCAAATTGAACAGGGATGTTCAGCTCCGCTCAAACCCAAGATAGCGGGTACCCTGAAAACTCAGCTTACCGATGTCGCCCTCTACAAGCATTCCGTAGTCCGAACCACTTACGGTAAGTTCCATGCGGTCGCCGCTCTCTACCTGAAAGGTCACATAATAGGTCGTGAACGTATGCGCCATCGTATTGTCCGTATGGTGGCGAGAAACTTCCGTTCGCTTTGCCACCACCGTTGCCGGAACAGTCAGCCGCGGCGAATGGTTGTTTTTATTCCATGTGCTGATATTTCCGATGATGGTGTATAGGATCATACCCAAAACCACAAGGAACAGGATGGGAAACAGAATGCTGAACAGCATATCAAATCCAGCGTAAAACATCTTATTCCTCCAAAATTTCTTCCAGCAGGTCTTTTACATCGTCCAGAAAAGATTCTTCTCCGAGGGTGTTCACCTTGAAGAACACCGCTTGACTGCCTCCTGCGGTGATGGCAGACAGCCGGATCGGACTGTCCCCATTCTGGAACATGGTCAGTGTCAGACTCAGGCGGTTGCCGCCCATCATGCTGTACCGTTCAAATACACGGACACTGCACCGGGCATCGCCCTCTTTGAAATCACTGCCTGCCTCTAAATCTGCCGACCAACTGCTGTCCGGGATTTCATTTTCCAGCTTCCGAAGCAGCTTGTCAAAGTTTTTGTTTCGGATGGTCTTTTCAAAGATTGCCATAATGGTTCCTCCGTTCTGACAATTAAAAATCGGTCCCTTATTTTTGATACGAGCAGAGCCACAGGAAAATTGCGGAGAAATCGCTTGAAGAGAGGAATTTTGTCTGATTTGATTATAGCATATCTTTTGGAAGAACAAAATACTTTTTCATCGGGCATCAGGTAGCACTGCATGAGCCGCAACTCGTGGATAAGCCCCAGCCGGGTGCCGGTGTTGCAGAGCATCATCAGGGTCAATTCTTCGTGGTCAAAGTTCATGTTCAGTCCTCGCTTTCCGGCATCCAGTTGGATTGCGCTCCGGGGCATCGCACTTTTCCCGGCGCATATCAATCCCGGCCTTATATTCCTCGGGAACGCTGTTATTCAAGAACAGCGGCAGATACAAGAGCGGGCAGATGGGGGAAAAGCCCGCCTCATAGGTAAGACGGCAGTAGTGGGCCGCCAGCTCCATATCAATATCCGGCTCACCGCTCCATGCGGCGGTCAGATAGGCCAAGGGTCGTTTCATCTGCCATTTGCAAACCTCCTTTTCATGGCATGAAAAAAAGCCAGTTAGTAAACTGGCCGGGTGGAAGTGACCTCCCTTCGTGGTTTTATATATGAAAACGCCGCCCGTTGTCCTGTTGGGCGGCGTTGTTCTCGTCATTTTGAATTTTTAGAATAAATCCCTCTTGCCGACTGCCAGCAAACCGTTGATATATCTGCGTTTTCTGAAATCCCATAATTACACTCGGACCAAACAAAAATGATCCGACATGAAGTACGATGCAAGAGCCTGCCATTTCAAGATGGATGCAGGCTGCGTGGAACTGCTCCGCTGCGTGACGATCACTGCGCTGGAACAGGATGCACCCGGACAAAATTTGCCCGCTGCCGTGTTTTTGACATCCTTTTTATGATCCCGTTCATGACACCGCCCTACATTGCCTCCATGAGCTGGATCTTATTTATGCAGAAAAAGGGGCTTTTGCAGCAGCTGGTCCCAGCAGCCGCCGGATGTGAAAAGATCTTCTTCACACTGGGCGGTTTGGTGCTGGTGATGGGCCTGCACGTTTTTCCGTTCATGCTCACCATGCTCAAAAACGCCATGCTGAACATTCCCTCCAGTCTGGAAGAGGCAGGTGCAGTGTTCTGTGCCCGGATGCGCAAGATCTTTCTGCCGCTGCTCTCCGGCAACTATGCCATCGGTGCGCTGCTGGTGTTTGTGAAAACGCTGTCTGAATACGGCACCCCTTCTACGCTGGGCAGGCGCATCGGGTTTGAGGTGTTTACCACCGCGCCCACCTCATAGCCCCGTATCTGGTCGCTCTCCTGATCGTTGGCGGTCAGGAAAATCACGATGGTGTCCGGGTGCTGGGGCTTTATCAGCTTGCACAGCTCAAAACCGTTGCCGTCTGGCAGGTTGATGTCCAGCAGCACCAAATCAAATTCCCGCTGGCGGATGGCGTCAGCTGCGGTTCTGGCATTTAGGGCAAATGCCAGCGCCTGCGCCAAACTTCGCAACAAGATAATTGACACCGGTTTCTTTATCTACTACCACATAAAACCCCTTTACACTACCAGCGGTTTCCGTAATTTCAAATCTCTTATTTTCCATATAGATACCTCCTAACCATTCAAGAAGATCAAAGTTCTTGCTTTGCAAAAATACGATAACTGATTTGATACATCACATAGCACCACACTAATGCCAGAAGCGGAGAGCAACAGAGAAGAATAAACACAAGCGGATCGGTCAGTTCAATTCCTAATGTGGTAAGGAGTTGATATATTCCAAAACAAATCCCTGCCGGAATAAGGAAAGACACCACTAACAGGACACGGCCTCTTTCTGCTCCAAACTTAAATACAAGGGGAATCGACATACTACCAAAGATTAAAGCGATTACCCATGAAATCAAAGCCAAAAATAAAAGTTCTCCAATCCCTACAAGGTCAAGCGTGATTTTATTTGTGATAAGGCCGCCGATAGAACCAACAACCAGTCCAAAAAGACTGCCAACAGCGCAGAAAATAGCCAGTACAATAAATTTTCCGCCCACTAATTCTTTCTTGGAAACTGGCATAATCATGGCATATCGTGTCCACTTTGAATTATCGTCAAAAGAGAAAGTTGTTACAATCATCATGCTGCACAGGATGGCGCACTCGAAGATATAGCCTTCAACACCAGAAAACGGGATAAAAGCGGCTGCAAAGGCCACAAGGATAAACAGCATGGATTTTGCATTATGGCCGATATTGAATAAATCTTTTAGAACAAGGCTTTTCATTTTGCTTGCTCTCCTTTCACATACAACAGCAGAATATCATCAATGGTGGCATCATCCACTACGGCATTTTTATATTTTTTTCTGACCTTTTCCTTGTCCGCCACCAGCACATTCCATTGATAGTCGTCCTTACGGTAGGTCAAAACTTCTTCTTTGTCGAGCTGGTCGAACAAGACAGCACCGCAACGGACAATACCATAACGGTAACGAAGTTCATCTTTTGTTTTGCAAAAAAGAACTTTGCCCTGATGAATAAAAGTAATATAGTCTGCTACTTTTTCCAGATCCGTTGTGATATGCGAGGACATCAAAATAGAATGGTTTTCATCTTGAACAAAGTCAAGAAATACATCAAGAATATCATCCCGCATCACAGGATCGAGGCCACTTGTCGCTTCATCCAAAATCAGCAGTTTAGGCTTATGGGAAAGGGCAACGGCAATGCACAGCTTCATTTTCATTCCCTTGGACAAAGATTTAATCTCTTTATCCGTAGGAAGCTGAAAGCGTTTCAGATAGTCTTGAAACAAATGCGCGTCCCATTGTTTGTAGGCAGCACCAGCAATTTTTCCCACTTTGGCCGGTGTAAGAGTTTCATAGAAATTGATACCGTCAAAGACAACGCCAATGTCCTCTTTGAGCTGTTTAGAGGACGACAATTCTTGCCCCCAAAAAGTGACAGTACCATCGTCCTTACGGATCAGGTCAAGAATGGCATTGATGGTTGTGCTTTTTCCAGCTCCATTTTCGCCAATCAATCCCATGATCGTTCCTTTTGGCACCGAAAAAGAAACATGGTCTAACTTAAAATCCGTGTACTGCTTTGTCAAGTTATCGACTTGCAAAATTGCATCCATAGTTAATCCTCCTCCTGATAAAACATCGTTAGCAATTCAACCAGCTTTTCTAACGATATTCCACTTGTCCGCCCAATATCAGCAGCTTCTTGCAAATGTTCTTCGGCCAATCTCTGTCGTTCTTCCTGATAAAAGTCTTTGTTTTGAGCCGATACAAAACTTCCTCGGCCTACCGTAGTTTCAATAAAACCGTCCCTTTGCAAATCCTCGTATGCTTTTTGAACGGTAATGACACTCACATGAATGGACTTTGCCAGCGCCCGCATAGAGGGAATCGGATCGCCAGTTTTTAATTCACCACTCATAATCATGGCTTTTATCTGTGAAGTTATCTGCTCATAAATTGGCTTGCTCGTGTTGCTGCTTATGATGATTTCCACAACGCCCCTCCTTTGTGTTATAATGTACTTATCGTACAAGTACATTATAACCTTGCATGTTTAATTTGTCAATATGTCAGCCGCGGAAATAAAATACTACCTAACATCAAATTTCATTACATTCTCATAATCCAACCCAAAATGTACAATGATATAGGGTGATATGAGAATGAACCAAGATGAAAGAAGGTTTGACTTTCATGGGCTCGGGCTCGCTTTGAAACAGGCCAGAGAGGAAAAGTGATTTTGGCAAAGCTACTGCTTGAAAAACCAGATGTATTGCTATTAGATGAGCCGACAAATTTTCTTGATAAAGATCATGTTTCTTCACTCAAAGATAGCTTTACAAAATACACCTCTAAGGCTACTACAATAGGTAGGGCGCAAGGTCTTATGCAGAAGCACTTTGAGACCTTGCGCCCTCTGTTATTCTACCCTAAAAATACTTTGCCAGCTGCTTCAGACCACGGCGGATACTGTCTCGGACACGGCTTGGGTCTACACCTTCTACTTCGGCAATTTCATTTACCGTCATTCCCAGATAGTATCGGGCATAAATTCGCTTTGCCTGTTTCTCCGGCAGCTTCATCACAGCGGCATAGACCTGCTCCTGAAACTGTTTTTCCTCCAGAACCATCTCCGGCGTTTGCGGCTTCAACAGCACTGCATTTTCAATGCCATTCTCGCAATCCAGAGAATACTGGGCCTTGTAGCGATACATCTTTCGCTCATACGCAGCCTCCGCACGTTCAGCTACTCGAATAGTCTCCATTACTTCCTCTGTCACATCTATAAAAAGTCTGTTGTATAAACATCAGGATAAAGTTCCCGAAGGTTAATTTTCTTCATTATGTACCTCCATTTCGATTCACGGGTGATTGACGGGTGAATCGAATGGAGGCGGAGACCGACACCGGCAGACAACCGGGTCATCTCCGAAAAAATGGCAACAAAAAACGCCAGATTTCCGTGAGGGAAAACTGGCGCGCCAAGAACAGCCATTATTATACTGAATTACATGGAACGATAATGCCGATGCAATGTTATACTTGCCCGGAGGAGGAGCAATGCTTTTTTTAACTGATGTAGATCATGTGAGCTTTGAAAAAGCAAACGAGACACGGCAAAATAACCTCCAATCGGCTACCGTGTCCCTGCAAGTCGTTATAGGTTTGTGTAAACGCAAAGAAACGGCGGCCTTGATTTCTCAAAACCGCCGTCAGGCTACTGTATTATGTCAGGGCGCATGGATGACCAGCCGCCGAAACAACGGTTTTTTTTATTTCCGCTGTTTGGGCAGGCCCTTACAAATCAATTAACTATTGAAGATCATTGATTAGATTTTCGGCATATTCCTTGATCATATTTCCAAGTCTGATTTGTTCATCACAATAATCTTGAACCGCAGTTAAGCGTTCTTCTTCCGTGGAGAAACTTCCTAAATTGATTTCTTGGCCCTTTTGATCAATGATCGTTGTAGTATATGTCACATCCACATCAGAATTAAGGTTATTTATAGTTATACCGAAGTTAGGATCATTTACGCCGTTAATAGTCCGTGATACTAGTGCTCCATTTTTTATTGCTTCCAATTCCTCCTCGGCTTGAGCAATGCACTGATCGACCGTTTCCTGTGTCCATTCTACCCATTCGCCTTTTACGTTCTTATATTTTACACCGATAAGGCTTTGCCATACGGGTATCTGCTCTTCTAAATATTCCTTGTATTCTTCATAAGTCCAATAAACAATATCTAGCTGGGGATATAACTCGTTATATTTTTCTTCGGAAATCCAAGTTTCCCCATTATCTACACTGTGTTCGGTGCCGTTTCCCAAATTCCTGCTATATTCTACGAATTGAGCTGTATCAGCATTTTCATGATTTACATCACTGTTGGCAAAGGCAGTTGTGGCACCAACCACCAGAACTAACGCCAATGCACAAGCGATGGTAGAAGTCTTTTTGAATTTCATAATTGCTTCAATCCTTTCTGAAATTGCATTTTTACCGAAATGGCTGTACAAAGCAGACATTTCGTTTCTCCTTTCCTCCATTTTAATTAACATTAGCGCATAGGAGGAACGGTTTTTTGCACCCATCATACGGATAACCCAGGCATCGCACGACAATTCCACGTCCCGATTGGCAAGGACATACATTACCCAAGCCAGCGGATTAAACCAATGGATGCAAAGCACAGCAGCAAAGAGAAGTTTTGTAATTGCGTCAAAGCGCCGAATGTGGACATATTCATGGGTCAGTACATACTTCAACGCCGCCTGGTCATTTCGGTCAAGTTTTTTGGGTAATAGGATCACCGGATGCAGGATGCCATAGGTCAGCGGAGAAGAAATCAAATCAGAGCTTCGTGCCTCAATGGAGCGAATAATCTGGTGTGTAGTCAACCACTCGCGGATATACGGCGTATTGTCAGGGATAGACATTCTAAATTTCCGCATACTCCGCAGATAGGAGATGGAGAAGTAGAGTGCCAACAGCAAGACGCCAACTAACCAGAGTATCTCAAAGGTGGAAATGTGTTCTGTTGTAGGATTTGGAACAGCCGTACCTGCATCATAAGATGGCAAGTTCTTTCCCGGTAAGGGGGAACCTATATTTCCAGAGGGCAATTCTTGAACTATATCAGGAAAAATATCAAGGCCGATATGGATGTTGAACGGCAACGGGATGGAGAATGGCAGGAGCAACCGCAGAGCAGCAATCAACCACAAAACTAAAAAGGTTGTTTTTGGCAAACGATGGATCGCCAATGCCCGGACAACCACAATGAATAAGATCAATACTCCTCCGCCCAAGCTCATTTGAAATAGGCTCATGTGTTACCTCCTATTCCAATTCAGCCACCATCCGGCGCAGATTTTCAATTTGCTCCCTGGATAGCTTTTGATTGTCCAGCAAGGCGGCAAACAGTTTGTCGGGGGAGCCGTCAAACAGCTTGCCAATCAGCTCCTCTGCCTCCGCCTCTTGCACAACCTCTTTTGCAATCAGCGCATGGCACATGAAGTTTGGTTCGCTACGCTCAATCGCACCTTTCGCCATACATTTCTTGATGACGGTGTAGGTAGTGTTCATGTTCCAGCCGATTTCCTCTTTGAGAATATCAGAAATTTGCTTTGCAGTCTTATCGCCTTCTTTCCATAGCACATCCATGACTTTTAGCTCGGAATCAAAGAGCTTAATTGCCATATCATCAAATCCTTTCTTTGAACTATTGCAATAGTTTACGCTATAATACTATCACAATGGTTTCAAACTGTCAACACTACTCCAATAGTGCAAATGAAAACATTTTGTGAACATGAAATTATTTAGTCGGTAGTATGAAATATGTAGTCGTTCAAATAATGACACCTGAAATGTAAAATTACATTAGGTGATATTATGAAGATTGAAAGAGATGAACGACGATTTGATTTTCACGATATAGGGCTCGCCATCAAGCGGGCAAGGGAAGCCAGCGGGATGACACAGGAGCAACTGGCCTATATTGTTGACCGGGCTCCGCGCACCATCATGTATAACGAGAATGACGGCCAGCACCCCAGCCTCAACACCTTTTATCAGATGGTGACAATGTTTGATATATCGGTAGATCAATACTTTTATCCGTCCAAGAATAAAGGGAGCGAGTGCAGAAAGCGGATTGATGCCATGCTCAATGCCCTGGACGAAAAAGAATTAAAAATCGTAGAGGCCACCATTCAAGCCATGAAGCAGGCCAAAGAAACGGAGGTTCAGGAGTAAGAGCCTCCGTTTTTTTATGCCATTTTGAGGGCTGCCGCTAAGTGGCAAGCAATGCCTCTGTGGCCATAAGTGGCACAAAGGCGGCTTGTTGGGGCTCGCCCCAAACCCGTATCTTCGGGCCAACATGGCCCGAAGTGTCAG